>Ga0136619_10000582_pt1 | contig 13915 bp, 12 predicted proteins | sample AntDrymUQ3532106_2_FD_104807 | JGI IMG/M metagenome (GOLD analysis project Ga0136619, IMG submission 104807) | Polar desert sand microbial communities from Dry Valleys, Antarctica - metaG UQ353 (21.06) | ecosystem: Environmental > Terrestrial > Soil > Desert | place: Antarctica: Dry Valley...
GCCGAAACCGGTTACCTGGAGCAGCAGTTCGATCAGTTGCACACGGCGCTCATCGCAAACATCAAGGCATTGGAGTCCCAACAAGGTGGTGCCAGAATCGTAATAGGAGGTCTCGACCCGGTTGATGCCATCCGAGCGAGCCAGGCAGCCCTGCTACAGTTAGCAGAGGCTATTCGAAAGCTAATGTCGGAATCGGCTACGCGTCTTCACTTCGCCATCTTGCTCAGCATCTCCAATGACTACGGGCACTTCTAGCACCCTGTCGGGAGGGGCCGGTAGAGAACTGACAACGGGCAGCTCGATACACACTAGCGATGGGGCCCGGGAATGGATGTCGCCGATCCTGTAACGGAAACCATGGTGTTGATCATCTTTTGGCTGGGTTTGGCGGGCGATCCTTAGCGGGCAAAGATGTCACTTACTGTCCCTTTCTCCGGTGCTCCTCCTCGAAGGTCCGCTCGAGCAGGTTGGTGGTGCGGGTGTTGATGCGGTGACACACCGGGAGCCTGAGATGCGCGAGCGACGCCTCGAGGTCGTCTGAGAGACAAGCCACGGCCGCGGGATAGCGGTCTGAGAAGCGTTCGATCACTGAGGCGGCCGCCTGCTCGCCCGCCTCCAGGGTCGGAGCGTCGCGCACCGCCCGTACATGGGCCAGGACCTCCTCGGCGCCCTCGGCCGGCAGCTTGGAGCGGATGTTTGAGAGCTTGTGATACCAGCAGCGGATCCGTAGGCTCTGGGAGAAGACCTTGGCGACCTCGTTGAGGAGCCCGGGTGCGCCATCTACAGGGAGTTTAGGACGTCACCGCGCCCCAGGCTCATCCCATCCCCGTATGGGATGACTGATCCCCAATGAATCACGGGATTCCCTCCAGGGCTACCTCGCCGGCCAGCCTCTTGGCGTCCCATTGAGTCTGATCAAGGAGAGATTCCGGATCTCTAAATGCGAGGTCTGGCCAGTGCCGATGCCACCTTTCGGCACGACCACCCTCAATTGCCCAGATCGCTCCGATGGATAGCATTCCTGCGCGCGCGGCAGCGTGATGATCGTCCACGTCGTCCCCAACGTATGCGACTTCAGTTGGATCAATCCCTAGTTCCTCTGCAGCTGCAAGCAGCGCTGCGGGATCAGGCTTCGGAACGTGACCATCCGAGCCTGTCACCACGACGTCGACGTCGACCTCAAATTGTTCGAGCAAAGCCTCCGCGTACCATCGGGGACTCCGCGTCACGATACCGGCCGGGATCCCGTTCGCCCTCAGGCTCGCGATGATTTCCTCAGGGTGGACGTCGTACGGCCGAACCACATGGAGATTGCGCGAGACGTGCCCCCAGTCAACTCCCCGCGCCTCCCGAAGCTCCGACGTGTCGAGGAGGGTCTCGTCAAGATCCCAAAGGACGGCCCGCATACCTTCGAACGCTCCGTTTGACATTTCGTCGCGAGTCTCCTCGATTCTCGGAGCGTTAGGTCACTCCGGCGCGTGCCGCGGCGATGCCCGCCGCTGCCCTGGTGCCGTTTGAGCCGATCCGAGCGGGGCGGATCGGCCTGCGGCAAGCCCCTTACATCCTCCACGAACTGCCGGAAAACCACGTTAGACAAGTGTCGCTTGAGGCATCGCACGGCCTCCTTGTCGGACTTCCCCTCCGTCTGGCGCCGAGCGACATAGGTCTTCGTATCGTCGTCGTGGCGCAGGCGCGCCCGGGCCATCATGTGCAGGGCGTAGTTGAGCTGTCGGTTGCCCCCCCGGTTGAGGCGGTGCCGTCTGGTCGCGCCCGATGAGGCCTCAATGGGAGCGGTACCGGTTAGCATCGCGAACGCGCCCTTGGATCGGATACGGGCGGGATCGCCGACCTCGCCGAGGATCTTGGCGGCAAGGACGAAGCCGATGCCCTGGAGCGTCGTCAGGGTCGTGCCCGACTCCTTGACCTTGCCGGCAATCTGCTTCTCGACGTCCGCTATCCTCTTGCTGAGCCGGCGGATCTCGCCGATGCGGTCGCGGATGAGATCCGCGCGCACCGAGCGGTCAGCGCGCAACAGCGTCAGCGCTGCGCCCTGGTTCTTCTTCGAGCTGAGCTTGGGAATCCTCTTCTCGTAGCCCGGGTGGGAGATCACGAGATCCGTATGAGTGCGGTTGATCAGCCGGGTGCGGGCGCGAACGAGCTGGTCACGGTGGTCTGAGAGCAGCTTGAGGTCAATGAACAGGTCCCGGCGCTGGGGCGAGGACAGTCCCTCGCCCCGGGCCGCGACGCGCGCGATGGCGACGGCATCCGAAGGATCGGACTTGCCCTTGGAGGGGGTGCGCTTGCGCTCACGATGTGTGAGGAACGCGGGCACTTCGTAGACGTTCTCGTCGGCGTCGAGCAGATAGTGGGCCAGCCCGGCACCGTAGCTGCCCGCACCCTCGATGCCGATGATCCGTTCGTGACCTTGTGCTTTGCTCCACTCAAACAACCCCTCGTGTCCCCTTGCGTCGTTGGGAAACTCCCTGACACCCTCCACGCGCCCCAGCTCGTCGAGCGCCGCCACTGCAAGCGAGCTCTTGTGGGAGTCGATACCGATCGCCACACCCATCCTGGCCTCCTCTCCTCGGCCGATCTACGATGTGACCAGCGGGAGGACAACCAGGCGTTGGGGGGATCACCCCTCTATCGAGTCACTTCCGCTAGTCCGGTCCCGGCCGGAGGGACGGTCAGGTCAGAGGTCAGCGGCCTGCGACAAGGCTTTTGGAGTCACCTCCGGCCGGTTACCGGAAACCCTCCGCTACTAGGAGAGTTCACAGCCGGATTCTCACGCCAGGACTTTCAGTTGTGGACCTGAGCGGAGTCGAACCGCTGACCTCACCCGTGCGAGCGCGGAGGTCGCACATAAGTTCGAGTCCTTCAGATCGGCCGTGACGCAGGCCGCAGGGCCCGTAAGCGGGACATCGTGCGGTATGCGCCGGGTGACCTGTTCACATAGACGAAGACGACTACGGCCACGATCAGGGCGGTGCGCCAGAAGTCGTGCACGTTTGCCCACCGAGGGTCACCGACCGAAACGATGAGCTTGTAGTTCCCCGGCAAGAAGAGCGCCGCCGCGGCGACTGCCAGCAGGATGGGCGCAGCCGCGACGCCACCCAAGCGATCGGAAGTGACACGTGCTCCGATGCATGCCGCCGCCAGCGCGGCCGCTAGCAATGTCGCGGCCTCCAGGGTGATGTCCCCGACCGGCACCGGGCCGCCGTCTCGCGGTGCCACATCACCCGCGAGATAGACGAGCAAGAACCATGTCGCGGCAACAAGCGGCAGAAGTAACGCGACCCGCAACGCCCGACGAAGCAACAGGGGGCACGGGACGTGGGAGATCGTGTCCTCGGTCGCGTCGTCGAGCACGAACGCGGCTCCCATGCACGCCAGCAAGGCCGACACGCGTAGTACCAGCACCCGATAGTCGATATACGCGCCCGGCGCCTCCTTCCATACGTAGACGCTCGCCAAGACAGCGGCCCAGATCACCGGACGCCACGACATCGCCTTCGCTGTCGGCCGAACGAGTTGGAGCGTCTGCCGCAAGCGGGTGACCATTAGGTCTAAAAGCATGGGATCGAATCGGAGATGGTGGTGCCCCCGCGAAGCGTCCCTTGCTCAACCTTTACGTCATCCGGCAGGGCCGCAACCTGTTCCTCGATCGTGGGGTGCGGCGCGAGAGCGAGATCGTCCAAGATATGGGCTGTCGATGTCGTTGGTTGCAAGACGTCGCCCCAGCGCTGGGCAAAGACCGCCGCGACTTCGTTATCAGGTCGGGCCAGCAAGCTTGCGGCGTAGTGGAATTCGGTATCAGCAAACTGGACTCGGTCCCACATGGGCGGCGGCGCCAGCGGATACAAGGGCATGAAGGATCCTCCATAGTACGCGAATCGTTGCCGCTCGTGCTCGTAGAGATTCACGCCGTACGGCGTGTCAGACGCAACTCGCCTCACGGTTCCGCGCGTTTCAGGAGTCGCTTGCGCCGCGATCCACAAGGCCGCGAGCCCGCGGGCCTGGCCCAACGTGGTGCAGTAGTACGAATGCCCTCGCCGGAGACCCTTCTCGGCCCGCACGCGCTGCTTCGCAGGCAGGGCCTGGAGCATCTCCTCTCTAACGACCTCGGCTTCAGCATCCGTGAGTACGAGCTCCCGGCGATTCGAGGGGAGCTCAACCGCTTCCATCGCTACCCAAAGCGCAAGCCCAAACTCGTATTCGCCCTCGGTCTCGCCCCGGCCCCAACTCATGCCCGTCCAGAACGTCGGCGTCGGAGCACCGAGCCGGGTCACACGGCGATGGTCACGCTCGAACTGGCGGATCGCGGAATGGGGGATATCGACCGGACTTTCGAAATACGAGCCCAACCGCTGGCGCACGACTAATCCCTGTGGCCGCGACTCGGGAGGGATCCTCGCCAACGCGCCCTCGATGGGTGCCGCCCACCGGTCGATCCAAGGCGCGTATGCGGGATACGCACAGTAGGTGACTCCCAGGCGCTCCTCACACACCTGATGGTGCTCGGGATTAACCATTAACGAAGCAAGGGCCGCTCGCTGCGTGGGCGATGCTGGTGTGAGCTGGCCGATCGACCCCAGGACCGCGCCCGCTGCGCCGGCAACAACTAACGGCACAAGGCGCGCTCGATAGCTATCGCGAGCGAGCCCGACCGCGGCGACGACGACAGCAAGGCCAATCAGGTACAGAAGGTGCCAGCCTCCCGGGCGGATAACGATCTCCGAAGGCACCTCGCTAGTGAGGCTGAGCGGAACCCAAAGAGCGAACCAGGGGATGCGCTGCGTGACCTCGGCATTCGTTCCCGCGAGTTCGATCACTGGCTGGATCAGAAGGATCTCGAGGGCCGTGATCACTACGACGGTCATCGGGCCGAGTGCCGCGTGCGGTTTCCACTTGCCAACAGCCACTCCCGCCGCTCCGAGCAGCGCGACCGAAACTGGTCCGGCCGCCAGTTCCGCGAACCTCGCTGTTCCGACGGGGGCGTCGAGAAACATGTAGACGAACATCACCCCCGCAACCATCAGCGATGCCCCAACTGGGAAGGCAAGTGCCAGCAGCTGGGACAGCGTTCGCAGTGCACGGGATGCGGGGGCGGTGTCGTAGAGCTCGTCCGTCCCATTGCGCGCCGAGCGCGATGCGGCAAGATTCGCGACGATCAGCGTCGCCGCTGCGAACGGGAGCAACGCGCCAGCAACGTTCACGTCGTCGCGGTGCAGGACGGGTGCCGACCGCCACGTCAACAGACCGAAGAGCGCGAGGCTCAGCAGCGTGCCGACCCACAGGATCGGATGGCGCACCATCCGCAGCCCCTCGCGCCGCGCGAGCTGGACCGCGACGGCCCGTCCGGGTACGCGCACGGCGATGCGATCGAGCGCGACGACGCTCACGCGGCCTCGACGATGGCTTCGTCACCCAAGAGCACGAGATATCCGTCTTCAACGGTCGGATCGACGAGTTCTGCATTCGCCGGAGCGGGCCCAATGTTGCGGTAGCGGCCCTCCCCGGTCCTGTACGACAAATGTGCCTCGGCTGCGCGCTCGGCAGACAGCCACACCGATCCCCGAGCAACGTCGGCGAGCTCACTGGGCGTCCCGGAGAACAACGCGGTCCCGTGGTTCATGACGATGACGCGCGGGCACAGTGCCGCGACGTCCTCTGTTTGGTGCGTTGAGAGCAGGATCGAGCGGTCCTCCCCGAGATGCGACATCGTTTCCCTGAATCGAAGACGCTGTTTGGGGTCGAGACCAGCAGTGGGCTCATCGAGGATCAGAAGTTCGGGAGCCCCGAGCAATGCCTGTGCGAGGGCGACGCGGCGGCGCATCCCGCCCGACAACGCTTTGATCCTACGATCCTCGACGTCACGCAACCCAACGGAGTGCATGACGCGTTTCACTTCCGCGTGCCGGGCGCGGCGGTTCGTCATCTCCTTCAGGATGGCGACGTAGTCGACGAACTCGAACGCGGTGAAGTTGCGGTGGAAACCCGGTTCCTGCGGCATGTAACCAAGACGCCTGCGGATCTCGAGGCGGTCCCGCGGTGATGCCGGATTCCGGCCGAGGATGGCGACTTCTCCGGCAGTCGGAGCCATGACCGTGGCCAGGATGCGAAGCAGCGTCGTCTTACCTGCCCCGTTCGGACCCAAGAGGCCGGTGATGCCGGAACCTGCCTCGACCGAGACACCGTTCAAGGCTCTGGTCGATCCGAACCGTTTGACTACACGCTCGACGGTGACGTTGCTCATCGATGTTCTCCCTTTTCGAACTCCTCGCGCCGGGCGACGAGAAACACGCCCGCTCCGATGGTCACTATCAGCAGGACGAGTTGCATGACCCCGCCGAAAACCGCGCGGGCAGGCGTGGGACTAGAGACGATCGCGGCCGCGGCTGAGATGCCCACTAGCCACGTCGCGGCGACCGCGATCGCCGCGCGCAGCGGATGAACGATCGTCGATAACGCGAGGCTGCCCGTAACCAGACCGAGACTCGGAAGCTGCCACGCTAGGATTCGCCAATCGAAACCGGGCAGGAACAACGCGGCGATCGTGCTGAGGACTATCGTCGAAACAAGCACGGCAACGGCCCTGATCAGCAGAAGACCGACGCTCCGCATCGGGGCAACGAGGCCGATCTCGTACGTGGGATCGATGCCCGGTCCATAGGCGGCAGCGATCCCAGCCAGCGGAAGCAGCGGCGCGACTGCGAGGAAGAACACGTAACCGTTCGGCGCTCCGTTCGCAACGAGGACCGCGAGCGTTAGGACCGCAGCGATGGCGAGTAGCCAAGAGCGACGCAACGACGGCGTCGCGGCGAGGAGACGAGCGATATGCTCTTTGATGCTGAACCCGACCATGAGTCGCTCGATCGCCCCCGCTGGGGGGGCCGCCGTCTCTCCCTCAATCACATCCCACGTTCGCTCGAGGGCGCGGACATCGACGAAAGAGGCGATCGAGGCGCGACATGCACCGCACGAGACGAGATGCGCCTCTACCGAGAACTGTTGCGTGGCGTCGACCGTGCCCCGTGCGTAGCGCGCCAACGTTTCTGCATGTACGTGCCAACTCATGTTAGTTCCTCCCTCAACTGCGCGCGGGCGCGCATCATGCGGGTCTTAACGGTTCCGGACGGAATGCCAAGGAGTTGCGCTGCCTCGCGCGTAGTCAGACCGTCTAACACCGTCGCCTGGACGACCGCGCGAAGCTCAGGCGATAGGCGCGCCAACGCGCCGGCGAGATCGCCGAACTCGACGCCCAACAGAACCTGATCTTCGGCCGAGGCGATGATGCCATCGCGGCTGCGCGGCAAAGGTTGCAGCGCGCGGCTCCGTCGGAGTCGGTCGATCAGACGCCGTATCCCGATCCCCCAGATCCACGCGGCCACCGCGCCGGCCCCGGAGTACGAACGGGGGTTGCGCCAGACCGCGAGGAAAGTGTCCTGCACGACTTCCTCAGCAAGGGGTCCGTCCGCGCCCCGGCGCTGCAGGCGCAGCATCAGCCATGGCGCGTGCCGGTCGTAGAGCTCCTTCAAAGCACCGCGGTCGCCACGACCGACACCGGCCAGGAGATCTTCATCCGACAGATCGCTCATTCCGCCTGCTCCCACATCTCCACTGTCGCAGGCTTGGGCTGTTTCGGTTCAGGACCGCCGGTGCTGAAGCGGCCGGCGGTACGAGATGGACCGTGACTCAAGAGAGGGGTAACCGCGAGCTCCCGGATGATGGGACTCGATCCGCCATGCGGACCAAATGCGGACTCCCGTCGGGGTTGTTAGATGGGAGTGCTTCCGGAAGTGCCTCCTGACCAGGGAATCCTTTGTGGACCTGAGCGGAGTCGAACCGCTGACCTCACCCGTGCGAGGGGTGCGCTCTACCAACTCTGGCCGCCCCACGCGACCGAGCAGATGCGGGCGCCCAGATGCACGTCAGCTCCCACGTAGCCCTCTTCGGTCACGGCCGGCTCGCCGGTGTGGATCCCCATGCGCACCCAGCTCGACGTCGTCTCCGAAGTGGAGAAGCGCGTGGAGAGGAATGATCTGGGAATCCGCCTAAAGAACCGGCTTTGCCCAGTTAACGAGCCCCAGAGGCGCAAGCGTGGGAACCCGTGCAAACGACAAGGCGCCGATCAAAGCTAGATAGTCGATCCCGCGTAACGCTGGGCGTGTGGCTCGACGAGCGGTTGAGCGGACTGTCGGGGAAGCTTCGAAGCGAGATGCGGTCATGTCTTGGGCGATGTGCTAGGGGGTCGCCCAACCAGAAGATTCAAACCACATCTGGCCAGCACGGCCTATGTGAAAGTGTCCAGATCGCCGGTTACTTTAGTCGACCCGTTCTTCTTGCCCACTTCTCGATTTCCGGTCGCAACCAAAGCCGACAGCGGCCGCTATTGCTCGTGACAACGGGGCGGGGCATATCGGCGAGGACATATGGGACTTCAAATTCTACGACCTGAGCGGCACCAACAAGCGACACCCCAAGCTGATTGCGACCTACGTCTCCTCGTTCAAGCCTCACGAGATGTTCCTGTGGGACGATCCCGAGCGGCCCGGCCGGGCGCTGCTCTACATATCGGTCCCTCACAACTCCGAGACACCCGACGATGACACTCCGAACCTGCTCGTGACCGATATCAGCAAGGCTCGTCAAGGTAAGTTCGAGGAGATAGCGACCTTCACGGCTAACCCGCTCTACACACCCGAGGACATTGAGACCAAGGACGTTGCCTTGCACTCGATGGGACTCAACGCCGAGGGGACTCGCACCTACCTCGCGTATCTGGGGGGGGCTTTCTGATCCTCGACTCGAGTGACCTAGCAAAAGCGGTGGCGGATCCGAAGTTAGAGCTGCTCACGCCGGTCACAAACAGCCCGATTTGGCCCAACCAGACGGTGCATTCGGCAGTCAAAATTCTTGGGCGCGATTTCGTCGTCACGACGGACGAAATCTACGGCGATCTTCTCGACGATTTCGCCTTCGAGGACCATGGCTGCCCGTGGGGGTGGGTGCACATCATCGACGTCTCGAATGAGGCCAACCCCCAGGTCATAGGTGAGTACAAGATCGAGGAGAACAGCGAAGATTACTGCGCAGGACCCGAAGGTCAGGATCCCGCCAACACCGTCTTCACGAGCTTCTCCGCGCACAACCCCACGGTGCTCGAAAACCTGGGCATCACGACATGGCACTCGGGCGGCTTGCAGGCGTTCGATCTAACCGACCCCACAGCTCCCGTTCAGACGGGGTTCTTTTCGCCCGATCCTCTGCCCGACGTCGATACCGAAGACGTTGCTTTGGGCCAAGGCCTCAACAAGGTCATCATGTGGTCCTATCCGATCATCAAGGACGGGCTCATCTACGTCATCGACATCCGCAACGGCCCCTATGTGCTGCGCTATACGGGTCCTGGTCGCTCGCAGATGGACGCTGTCGAATTCTTCGAGGGCAATTCGAACTTGGGGGACGCTCTGACGCTGGACCGCTGAGGGAGGTCCGGGCCGGGAGAGTTGATACTACCTCGGTTGGCCTGAGAGCGCGATCGCCACCACTGATCGCGCCGGTGAAGACAGCCTCGAGCCCGTGGATAGTGTGGCCAACCCGAGACGTACCGACGAGCAAAGGCGCGCCAAACGCCGGGACGACAAGGGCCGGGGTCATGTATCGTCCCCAGCCCTCGTGTCCTGCATCCCGCCGATCAGGTATTCAGAAGCTGCCCCCTGATGGCACCTGCGGGAAATTCCTCATTGTGGACGTTCACGTAGTACTTGCGCGGATGACGCTGAATGTCCCTGAGGAGGCCAGAATCGACACCTCCAATGCAATCTGACTTGCGGCTGGCATCCACCGGAGCGCCTTCGAACAGGGTTACCACGATGTCACCAGCCACCTCAGCTTCGCCTTCGTGGATGTGTGCCGCAGTGGGCTCGACGATGCCCTGCCACTTCAGCCGGTAACAAACCGTACCGTCGTTGACAAACAGCCTCACAGCGGCTTCCCCTCGACCGTCGGGATCACCGGGCCCAGGAACTTCCTTGAAGCCTCTGAGCTTCGCGGTGCGCCCATAACCTCTTCCCTCTGGATCACCCGTGTAGCGAAAGATCCAGAGGCCGCTGTCTCGGTCGCTGCCGAGTATCAGCGTCTCGTCGCTGCCGGGGAGACGGTGCGCCTCGACGCCCCAGAAGTTGTTGCCTTCCTCTGAGATGTAGTGACCGACCTCCTTGAGGCCTTGCTCTCCGTAAGAGATAACCCGAATGCCGCCGGCATAGTAAGCGAGGTAAGCGAGGCCCGGGTTGTCGGGATCCATGGCGACCTCATGGACGGAAAGGTCCCCAAAACCAAACGCGAGCGCCGGATCGAGGCCCTCGTCTATTGCATAAGCGTCGATCTGTTCCAGCGTGTTCGTCCTCAAGAGGCGCACGTAACCCCAACCGTCGAATTGCGCTACCGCGCTCACCTTCTCACCCAACGTGCCTATCGGGGGAAGGTCAGGGGAATCCCCTACGACGGGCTCGTACTCCGGCTCGTCGTTGAAGATCAAGTGCATGGCGCGGTGACCGGTGCAGACGGCGGAGGCCGTGGGCTCAAACTCGGTCCCCTGGCTCCCACACAAACTCGCATCCGGCGTCTCGCCGCCGAGGGCACCCTCATGGTGGTTCCCAATGATGACGACGTCATAGCCGGCGAGCTGGCCCTGCTCGATCTTCTCCGAAAAAAAGCAAAGGCCTCGGCTCAAGACCACGATCTTCTCTTCGCCGGGCTCCGTCTGGAGGGCGGAGGCGGCCGGAATCGGGGGCTGCTCCCCGTACTCATCCCCGGAAGGGCACCCCAGTCCACCGTAGATCGTCGGACCGTTCACCCGTCCATCTTCGAACTTCTGGACGATTGGTACGGAGAAACCGAACTCTCCGGCGCCGTACTGGCCCGCGTTGGGACCGGTCGTGATGTTGAACGGATCGATCCGGTATGGCGAGAAGTCTTCGTCCGTGCCGATGATGAACTTGCCATCGGGACTGAACTCCGCCTGATGTGCGTTTCCTTCCGGGAAATCGACTTCCGGAAGCAGGGTGTCGGGGAAGGAATACTCCGAATCGTTAATGAACCTGGGTTGGGCGGGATCGTCCACGTCGAGCAACACCCAGCCACCGTCCCAATAGGACAAAAGCATGGTCCAGGTCCCCTTCAGCTTCTTGACGACCATGTCATGCAGGAACGACGCTTGGAAGTTGCCATTCGCCAGCAGCTCGTCCTGGACAACTGCCTGTTCGTTGAGATCCAGCTCACTGATGAACTCTGGGCTAGTCGGATCCGTGATCTCGAAGATGTCGACGTCCGTCGTTTCCTCGTTATCGACGATGACCATGAAGGCCCGCTTTCCAGCCTGCCATCCAAACGAGCTGTGGATCTCATTGATGGGGCTCAGAAAACCGCCGGGTTCATCATCGCCGATGTTGGGAGCCAAGACCTTCGGATTCAACGGATCGGTAACGTCCCACAGCGATGCGCCTCCGACACCCTCTCCACCGAAATTCTCGCCCGCATCGCAGATCTCGTTGTTGAAGATGAGAACTTGGCCGGTGAACGACTCGGTATGGAGGTTCACCACCTGAGAGCCTTCCCCCGGGAAGGAGCCTTCGACGGCGTCGATGAAGCCAACCTGCTCCGGGGAGGCGGGGTCGGAGATGTCCATGATGGCCACGCCGGCATCCGAGCATGCCTCCGGGTCACGCACAGTGAGGTAGGCGAAGTTCCCGAACGCGGACACGTCGGCAACCCTCTCTGGAGCGACTCCCTCTATGTCCGCACGACCGAGGAGCTGGACGTTCTTGCTTGAAGGCGGGAGGTGACCTCCGTCTTCTCCATGCTGGTCGTCCTTGGCTCGATCCGCCTCTATGGGCGAGTCGATGACCTGGTCCGTAGTCGAGCGAGCTGCTTGTCCTCTCTTGCCGCGAGCGCGCTGGCCATGCTTGCCCGCTGCTGCGGGCGCGGCAGAAGTCACAATCAACCCGAGGACCATGACAAGCGCAAAATGCCAGCAGAATCTTCTCAATCGGTCACCCCCATTTCGTGCCTCTCCCCTTGCGAGAGGATCCTGACTTGGAAGATACTACCTCCATCTGCCTTCGGCAAGGAAAGCAAGGCGCCCTCAGCGAGGGCGATGGGCCCCTACAAAGCACGTCCGAATTCCGAGACCGGCCAGTGATGGCAGAGGGAACGAGTCCTCCGGGCACCGGCCCGCTTACCTCCCGCCCAAGCCCTTCCGGATGTAGAACTTGGAGCCCTCATGTATGAATGCGTGTCAACGCCGGTTGAAATATGGACAGATCAGCCGGTTGGAAACTGGACACTCTCAGCGGCTCGACCCTGAGCCCAGCACCTCCTTTCCCCTTGCCCTTGAGCCGACAGCTGTCGCCTTTCAGCACGATGACCTCGGCGTGGTGGACGAGCCGGTCGACCATGGCGGCGACCGCGACCGGGTCTCCGAAGATCTCCGCCCATGCCAGAAGGTCTTGTTCGAGCTCAGCACCAGCGACGAGCGCTCATAGCGAGAGCTGATCAGAGCGAAGAACAGCGCCGCGGCCTCGGGATCGAAGGGAATGTAGCCGACCTCATCGACGATCAACAACGGGATCCGTCCGAGACGCTCGAGCTCATCGTCGAGACGCCCGCTCGCTGCGCCCCGCTGAGGCGGTTGACCCATTCGTGGGCGGTGGCGAATGTGACCCGGTGGCCGCGCCGGCACGCCTGAACGCCGAGCGCGATCGATAGATGAGCCTTGCCCGTGCCGGGAGGGCCCAGGAACACCAAGTTGTGAGCCTCGGCCAGGAAGTCGAGGTCCCTGACCCTGTTGTTCCGCCTCGAAGCGCTGGAGGATCAGGAGGTGATCGAGCCGCGCGGCGCTCTGGCCGACTCGGACAGACGTGGGACGGAAGGGCGAGTCCCACAGTGTACCTATTGCCCTTTCGCGGTGAACATGAAATAAAGGGTTCTAACGCGGTCGCGCAAGGGGCAGTGACCGCGGCGGCAGAGGGGGGACACCATGCCGATCAGGGCGCGCATTCGGATCTTGGTTGGGTTACTGGTCTGCTTGATGATGACTCCCTCTCTGGCTCCCGCGTCGCCGCCTAGCGATCGGCTATCTGGAGTCCCTGAACGCCGGTTGCGATTTCAGGAGCGCCTACTTCGCCCCAACCTGTCCCATTCCCGTGGACAAGGAGATTCCGCCTTTCGATCATCAGCCCAGTTCCACGCGGAAAACTTCCGGGTCGTGGGGCACTCGAAGCTGAAGGGTGGGCTTCCATGGGGTGATGTGTGGTTCTACGACTACGGAGGAGACCTGGGTAAGTACGCCTTTGTGGGGACGTGGCAGGCCTTCGGTTGCAAACAGCACGGTATTCAGGTCGTGGACGTCAACGATCCAACCAATCCCCAAGTCGTTGCAGTCATCGGAAGCGGTACCCGGATATCTCGCGAGGACGTCGTAGTTCAGCGTATCGACGGCCGGGACATCCTGGCGGCTGGCACACAGCGATGCGGATTCAGTAAAAACACACGTCCAGTGGGGCTGAAGCTCTTCGACGTATCCGACCCCTCGCATCCTACGCGTCTCGGCTTTCTCAGGATGGAGAAGGGTGTTCATGGCGTTCACGAGCTTGACTTAGTCGTGCGAGATGACGGCCAAGCACTCGCTCTTCTCGCTGTGCCCTTTGCTGAGTTCGACGCAAGCTTCGGTGAGGAGGCAAAAGGGGAATTTCGCATCGTGGACGTCTCTGATCCCGCTAACCCGATCGAGCTCTCTGACTGGGGCGTTATCGGAGACAGCTCATTGCATATCTTCGGGGGCAACGATGAAATCTCAAACTCGCTGCAAGGTCTCGGCGCTTTCCCCGACACCTTCGCTCACGGTGCAAGAGCA
>Ga0136619_10000586_pt1 | contig 13838 bp, 10 predicted proteins | sample AntDrymUQ3532106_2_FD_104807 | JGI IMG/M metagenome (GOLD analysis project Ga0136619, IMG submission 104807) | Polar desert sand microbial communities from Dry Valleys, Antarctica - metaG UQ353 (21.06) | ecosystem: Environmental > Terrestrial > Soil > Desert | place: Antarctica: Dry Valley...
GAGCCGGGTCCCCCGCGCGTAGGTCTCGACCGCGCCGGACAGGTGGCCGCGCAGCCACGGCACGTGCTGGAACAGCCGCTGGTGCGCGCACTCGCGCAGCGCAATGTAGAGCAGCACGTCCCTGGCGTCCTGCTCCAGGCCGGCGCCGAAGGCCGCGACGTTGGTGGGCAGGACTGCGGCGGTGCCGGTCGGGGCCAGCGGCAGCCCGATGTCGGCGCCGGACAGCACCTCGCTCGCCAGCTCCCCGAGGGCTTGGCCCAGCTGTTGGCCGAACATCGCCCCGCCGGCCTGGCTGAGGATCCCCGCCAGCGGACCCGCCAGCTGCCGCATCTCCTCGGGCATGGCGTCGCTCAACGCCGACCCGACGTGCTCCGCGACCGGTTCGACGACGTCCGCCCAGACCGGCTGGGTCTTCTCGACCCACTCGGCACGGCTCCAGGCCGCTGCGACGGTGACGCCGCTGGGGAGGTCGGTGACGCCGTCCAGCCACAGGTCGGAGAGCCGTACGGCGTCTCGCACCGCCTGCTGCTGCCTCTGGGTCGGAGACGGATCGGACTCGCGCGCCACCACCTGGCGCGCCATCTGGGTGGCCAGCGTCCAGTTGACGGCGCCATCGTGTGGCGCCAGCCACTGCTGCATCTGCGCGAGCAGCGCCGACAGGTCGATGTTTCCCGGCCCGCCCGCACCGGCACCCTCGTCGTCGGCGCGCTCGGGTTCGTTGCCCATGTCGGCAAACGTACTCGTACGCTGCAGCGCATGATCCAGCCTGACGACCGCGCCGACGATGCGGCCGACGACCGGGTACGAATGGCCGAGCTCACCGACCGGCCGCTCGACGTCGCGGCGGTGCACACGGCACTAGCAGCGGACGGCTCCGGGGGGATCTGCCTGTTCGTCGGCGCGGTGCGCCGCAGCGACCACGGACGCGACGTGTCCGGGCTCGGCTACTCCGCGCACCCGACGGCCCTGGGGCGGATGCGCAGGATCGCGGCCGACGTGGCCGCAGACCACGACGTGCGCGCGCTGGCGGTCGTGCACCGGGTGGGTGACCTGGCGGTCGGTGACATCGCGGTCGTCTGCGGTGTTGCGACCGCGCACCGCGACGGAGCCTTCACCGCCTGCCGTGCGCTCATCGACGAGCTCAAGCAGACGGTGCCGATCTGGAAGCACCAGCGGTTCACGGACGGTACCGACGAGTGGGTCGGAACACCGTGACCTGCTCGGCAGGCGGCTAGCCTGGTCGCGTGGACGTGTTGCTCTGGCTGGTTCCCGCCGGCCTCGCGACGGTGTTTGCCATGGCCTGGGCCGGCTGGACCGGGCGGCATGCCCGCCGGCTCGCCGTGGAGGAGCACCGTCGTGCGTCGCCGCGCGACGACGAGGCTGCGCGCGCCCGGCTGGGCGCCGCGCTGTCGAAGCCGACGCCCGCCCGAGCCCGGTCCGTTGCCCACCAGCCGGTCGAGCGGGGCGGCGGAGTGGCCATCCGGCGGTCATGAGCCGGCGCACCGCCACGGTGACCACGGCCGCCGTCCTTCTCGTCGCCCTCGGCTGCGTGGCGTTCCTGCTGCCGGTCCCGTACGTCACCATGCGCCCAGGCCCGACCAGGGACGTGCTGGCGATGAGCGAGGGTCGAGCAGTCATCGACATCCAGGGTCGGCGCACGTACGAGACCGATGGGTCGCTGCGGCTCACCACCGTGTCGGTGACATCGCCGGACCAGTCGATCGGAATCGGCGAGGCGTTCGAGGCCTGGATCTCGCCCGAGCAGGCGGTGGTGCCGCGGGACGCGATCTACCCGCCGGACGAGTCGGCGGAGGAGTCCGAGCAGCAGGCGACGACCCAGATGGCCGCATCGCAGGACGTGGCCGCGGCAGCCGCGCTGCGGCTGCTCGGCGAGGAGGTGCCGGAGCACGTCGAGGTGCTCGACGTGGCCGACGGGACCCCGGCGGACGGTGAGTTCGAGAGGGGCGACGTCATCGTCGGGGTGGACGGCGCGGCCCTGTCGACGTCGACCGCGCTCGTACGGGCGATCCGCGACCGCGAGGTCGGCGCCGACGTCCGGCTCACCGTGCGCCGCGGCGACGCCGAGCGAGAGGTGACGGTGTCGACGGTGTCCAGCGAGGCACAAGGACCCGCGGCAGGCGAGCCTTACCCGGTGATCGGGGTCAGCCTGCGGCTGTCGTACGAGCTGCCGTTCGACGTCGAGGTCAACCTGCCGGCCAGCATCGGCGGGCCCAGCGCCGGGAGCGTCTTCGCGATCGGCATCTACGACGCGCTCACACCGGGCAGCCTCACCGGGGGTCGGGCGATCGCCGGCACCGGCGAGGTGCGTGTGGACGGGTCGGTGCTCCCGATCGGCGGCATCCAGCAGAAGCTCGTGGGCGCGGACCTGGCGGGCGCCGACGTCTTCCTAGTGCCCGCTGCCAACTGCGCCGAGGCCGCCGACCTCGACCTCGACGGCGCGCCGAGGCTCGTTCGGATGGAGGAGATCGGCGACGCGGTGGACTCGCTCGAGGCGCTGGCCGCCGATCCCGAGGCGGACGTGCCGACGTGCGCGTGAGCGAGTCCGGGCTCCGTCGCGCCGTGCTCGAGATCGACGCCGCGCTCGCCGCCGACGGCTGGGACCAGCCGCCGCGGCTGTACGCGCTGGTCGGCACCCGCCGGCTGCTGGAGCGCGAGCCCGCGCTGGCCGGCAGCCTCGGCCTGGAGCTCGGCAGCGACGGCCAACCGGCCGATGGGCTCACCGCCGTGGAGCAGGACCCCCTGTCGCCGGAGCGCCCGCTCGAGGAGCTTCTCGCCGGCATCGAGTGGCCGGACACCGTGGACGGCTGCGCCGCCGCGGTCGAGCGGCTGGTGCTCCCGCCGTCGGCAGAGGAGACGCTCCCCGACGACCCCGCGTCGCTGCACACGTACGCTGCTACCCATCCCGACCGGCACGAGGTCCGAATCGTGGCCGCGGCCCTCCGTGACGGCGGGGCGCACTGCACGCTGCGGATCCGTGGCCGCGACGAGACCGACCTGCTGGAGGGCGCCGACCTGGTGCCCGACCTGGTGGCGCTGGTCGCGGACACGCTGGTGGCCGATGGGGTTGCCGATGGGGTCGCCGACGAGGCGGCCGCTGCCGGGGGAGGAGGAACGTGAGCACTGAGCGGGGGTCCGGCCTCGGACCCGGGTTCGGGCGGCCTGGCCCGCGGCGCGAGCCGGGGACCCGCCGGTCGGTCCTGCTCCCGACCCTGGTCACCCTCGGCCTGCTTCTGCTGGTCCTCGCGATCTTCACCGGGGTGTGGACCGACCGGCTCTGGTTCGAGTCGGTGGGGTTCTCCAGCGTGTTCACCAAGGTGCTGTTCACCCGGGTCGTCCTGTTCCTCGTCGGCGCCGTTCTGCTTGGCGGCGCGGTCGCGGCGAACGTCGTGCTTGCCTACCGCTCCCGTCCGCTCGTACGCGAGGCGGCGCGTCCCAACGACACTCTGGAGCGGTACCGGACCGCGCTCGACTCCGTACGCACGCGCAGCGTGGTCGTGGTGGGGCTGCTCGTCGGCATCATCGCGGGAAGCGTCAGCGCCGGTCAGTGGGAGAGCTTCTTGCTGTGGCGGCACGGTGTCGACTTCGGTCAGTCCGACACCTACTTCACGGGCACCGACCTCGGGTTCTTCGTCTTCGACTACCCGTGGCTGCGGTTCATGACTTCGTTCCTGTTCGCCCTGCTCGCGATCAGCATCGTCGCGGCCTCGGTCACGCACTACCTGTACGGCGGCATCGACCTGCAAGCCCGCAGCGATCGGCTGACCGGTGCGGCGCAGACGCACCTTTCCCTTCTCGTCGGCTTGTTCGTGCTGCTCAAGGCGTGGGCGTACTGGCTCGACAGGTATGCGTTCGCGATCGGTGACGGCGGGCTGTTCACCGGGGTGCAGTTCACCGACTCCAATGCGCGGATCCCGGCCAAGAACGCGCTCATCGTCATCGCCGTGATTTGTGCCGTGCTGCTGTTCGTCAACGTGTGGCGGCGGTCGTGGCTGCTGCCCGGGATCGGGCTGGGGCTGCTCGTCCTCTCGTCGATCCTGCTGTCCGGCGTGTGGCCGGCGATCATGCAGTCGTTCCAGGTGAACCCGTCCGAGCCGGACAAGGAGCGGCCGTTCATCGAGCGCAACATCACCGCCACCCGCGCCGCGTACGACGTGACCGGCGTGGACCCGATCGACTACGACGCGTCGACCGAGATCACCGCGGCGAGCCTGGCCAACCAGTCGGAGGCGCTGCCGAACACCCGGCTGATCGACCCGACGCTGGTTGCCCCGGCGTTCGAGCAGCTGCAGCAGGTCCGTGGCTACTACAGCGTCCCGCCGTCGCTCGATGTCGACCGCTACGCCCTGGAGGACTCGCCGTACCCGCAGGACGTGGTGGTCGCCGCCCGCGAGATCAACCTGGACGGCCTGGACGCTTCGCAGCGCAACTGGGCCAACGACCACACCGTCTACACCCACGGGCTCGGGGTGATCGCGGCGTACGGCGACCGGCGCGGCGCGGGCGGTGAGCCGGTGTGGGCGGAGAGCCGGATCCCGCCGCAGGGCGAGCTGACCGAGAGCACCGACGGCGGCTACGAGGCCCGGGTCTACTTCGGTGAGAACACGCCGGACTACTCCGTGGTCGGCAACCCCGAGGGCACCAACGTCGAGATCGACTTCCCGTCGGCGACGGAGGAGAGCGAGGCCGAGGCGACGCTGACGACGTACGAGGGCGACGGCGGCGTGCCGATCGGCGGGCTGGTCAACAAGACGCTGTACGCGCTGAAGTTCGGCGAGCCCAACCTGGTGCTGTCCGGCCGGGTCAACTCCGAGTCGCGCATCTTGTACGACCGCGACCCGCGGGACCGGGTCGAGAAGGTGGCGCCGTGGCTCACGGTTGACGGCAACGCGTACCCGGCGGTGGTCGAGGGCAAGATCATGTGGGTCGTCGACGCGTACACCACGAGCAACAGCTACCCGAACGCCGAGCGGGTCAGCCTCGAGGAGTCGACCTCGGACACGCTGACCGAGCAGGGTGGCACCGCTGCGCTGCCGAGCGACCAGATCACCTACATGCGTAACTCGGTCAAGGCGACAGTCGACGCGTACAGCGGCGAGGTCACCTTGTACGAGTGGGACACCGAGGACCCGTTGCTGCAGACCTGGATGTCGGCGTTCCCCGACACCGTGGTGCCGCGCGAGGAGCTGCCTGACGTCCTCCTCGACCACCTGCGCTACCCCGAGGACATGTTCAAGGTGCAGCGCGACATCCTGGACGAGTACCACGTCACCGAGCCGGACACGTTCTACAACGGCACCGACCGGTGGGAGGTCCCGGCCGACCCGTCCGCGGCGGCGAGCGGCACCACGCTGCAGCCGCCGTACTTCCTGTCGGTGCAGATGCCAGGCTCGGTCGAGCCGTCGTTCTCGCTGACCAGCGTCTACACCCCGCTGGAGAAGGAGAACCTGTCCGCGTTCGTAGCGGTCAACGCCGACGCGTCCGATCCCGACTACGGGGAGTTGGCCATCCTGGAGCCACCGCCGGACCGGATCGCCGGTCCGGAGCAGATCGCCAACGAGTTCCAGAACGACTCCGACGTCGCGGACCTGCTGTTGGAGTTCCGGCAGAACGAGGACTTCTCGATCCTGTACGGCAACCTGCTCACGCTGCCGGCCGGCGACGGGTTGTTGTACGCGCAGCCGATCTACACCCAGCGGCGCAGCGCCGAGGGCTCGTTCCCACTGCTGCAGTACGTGGTGGCGAGTTTCGGCGAGGAGGTCGGGATCGGCCGCAGCCTGGACGAGGCGCTCGAGGATGCACTGGGTGAGCCGATCGGCGCGACCGACCCGCCCCCCACCGGGCCGGACATCGAACCTCCCGGCAACGGTCCCGGCAACGGCCCGGGTAACGGTGGGGGTCCGGGCGGGGAGACCGGCGCAGCCGAGCGCGCCGTGGTGCTGCTCGACCGCGCCGCGCGGGTTTACGGCGAGGCGCAGGCGGCGCTGCAGCAGGGCGACCTGGGGGAGTACCAGTCGCTGGTAGAGCAGTACAACGAGCTGGTCGCGCGCGCAGCAGCGCTGCTCGGTGACTCAGCGGCCGGGTCGGACGGTGGCTCCGGCTCGGCGCAGAACACGCTCTTTCCCTTGCCCGGCGGATGACACGGCGGGTTTGATGCCGATGCCGCTCGGGGGCTACGCTTGTCGAACCCGACGCGGGGTGGAGCAGTTCGGTAGCTCGCTGGGCTCATAACCCAGAGGTCGCAGGTTCAAATCCTGCCCCCGCTACAAATGCAAAAATCGCAGGTCAGCGGCCGTTTTCTGGAGCTCCGGGAGGCGGCCTCTTTCCATCTCTGACGGACTGCGACACCTATGCGACACCTTGGGCTGCCTCGAGATCGGCACGCCGGGATGCCGGAAGTTACCGAGTCAGATCATGGGAAAGGTGGCTACGGGCGGATGGTCAGGTGCCTAGAAAGGTGCACCGAGCCCGCGCAGTGCGATCCAAGCTCCGGGGGTTCGTCCAGGGCAGTGCACTCCCAAGGCCCAGAGTCCACCGCAGGTCTCTTGGTCAGGTGCCGCATGCGGATCGGTTGTGGGGACTCACACGGGCGGGGCCTTGAGGGCTGAGAGACTGTGGTGGTGCACATCCCGCTCGAACGACTGGACGCCGCGTTCCTGGCCGCCGGGTCGATTGCGCTTGGGTTGATTCGGCGCTCAGAAATATCCGACCAGTGGGCAGCACCGAGTGTCCTGCCGAAGATGTCAGTTGGCGCGCTGGCGTGTCACCTGGGACGGCAGCCCGTGCGGGCCGCGGAACTCCTCCCGGTGGCGACCGACGTTCTACCGCTGGACTCTGCTGACGCGCACTATGACAGTGCCGCATGGGTCACATCGAGCTCGCCGGTGATCCCCCCAACGATCGCAGCGCCGACGATGCTGAAGCCGAGTTGGGTGCCGGGGCGCTGAACGACCGGACCGTTGCGGCGCTCGAGGCGGTGCGTCGCCTGCTCGGAGACGGTAGTGCCCGGAACGTCGTGCTGATTCCGTGGCAAGGGTGGTCGTTGGTGCGAGGTGACTTCTTGCTCACCCGCATGCTGGAGATCGTCGTGCATTGTGACGACCTCGCGATAAGCGTCGGCGTCCCGACACCCGAGTTCCCGGACGAGGTCTTCGCACCAGTGCGGGACCTGCTGGTACGCCTCGCCGTGGGTCGGCACGGCCAGTCCGCAGTGATCAGCACCCTGACTCGCCGCGAACGCTCCAGACAGATCTCTGCCTTCTAAGTCCCCAGCCGGACCCATTTCCGGACGCCGTGCAGGGATCCTTGACAGGACTGGCGGAGGGTCAGCGCAGTCCCTCGGGGAGAAAAGCGAGGGATGATAAGGGCATGGCGGACGATCGAGAGCGGCTGAGGACGACGTTCGAGCGCGCGGCCAACCTGTACCACGAGGCCCGTCCCCAGTATCCCGCGCAGCTCTTCGACACGCTTGTTGAGATGGCGGGGCTCCAGGCCGGTGACCAGCTCTTGGAGATTGGATGCGCCACTGGCAAGGCGACGATTTCCCTCGCTGAGCGCGGCTTCCGAATCACCTGCGTAGAGCTCGGCCGGGACCTCGCCTCGACTGCGCGCCGCAATCTTGCGGCCTTCCGTGATGTGGTCATCGTTGAGTGCGCCTTCGAGACCTGGCAGCCTTCTGCTGGTATCCGGTTCGACCTTGTGTTTGCCGCGACCGCCTGGCACTGGATTGATCCGGCCACCCGCTACCAGCGCGCCTGGGATGCCCTGCGGCCGGGCGGCCACCTCGCCTTCTGGAGCGCCGCCCACGTGTTGCCCGACGACGGTGACCCGTTCTTCTCGGAGATCCAGGAGGTCTACGACGAGATCGGCGAAGGCCTGCCCGAAGGGGCGACGCGACCGCGGCCGGGTGAGCCGCCCGACAGTCGCGACGAGATCGAGTCAAGCGGGCTCTTCGAGGACATCGTTGTCCGGCACTTCGATTGGGAGATCAGCTACACGGCCGAGGAGTACCTTCGGCTGCTTGACACCTTCTCGGGCCACATCGCCATGGAGGCCTGGAAGCGTGATCATCTCTACGGGGAGATCAGGCGACGGCTCGGGCAGCGATACGACGGCCGCCTTCGTCGTCACTGGGGAGCGGTCCTCAACATCGCCCGTCGCGTCGAGTCGCGCTCTGCCCTTAAGCCGATCCCGCTACGGGACGGGAGCCGGCGGCCAACCTCATAGTGCACTCTTCAGTTCCGGCTCATCCTTCTCGCGTCACCCGATAGACCAGGTACACGAACTGCTCATCGCGATCCGCACGCAAGAGCGTGAGGTCAGATGCCAGCAGCCGCCGCGGAAGCAGGGGTGCCCCGTCGCCTAGTGTCGCTGGCGCGATCTGAACGTGTACCTCGTCGAGCAATCCGCGGTCGGCGAACTGCCCGACCAGCTCGCCACCGCCGACGATCCAAAGGTTCTTGCGGCCTGCCGCCTGAACCATCTGCTGATGCACGGGCTCGACATCGTCGCGGACGAAGGTGAGATCGGCATTCGGGATCGCGGCGCGAGGCGGTGCTTCTGTGATGGACCGTCTGGCCAACATGGAGGACACAATTGATTGGGCCAATGACCCAGAGGTCGCTCGGAGTTGGCTACTCGCACACGCCCCCTACTCGCGGGTGCGATCTACCTGATCTGAACGGAGTGCCTGAGCGAGAGCGTGCACGCTGCCAATGTTGGTTCGTGAAGGGTTCATCTGGCGACGAAGGCGGAAGCGGGCAGGCGTAACAGGCGTCTCGGCGCCCCCGAGCGGGGTGTCACCATCCGTGCAGTAGTCCCGATCCGTACGTGGGAGGACGGGGTGGGCGGGCCTTACAGGTGTGCGCAGCATCGGCGGGCTGTGAGTAGCGCGAGTGAGCGGGTGGTTCGGATGAATTCATCGATGTCGATTTGTTCGCGGTGGCTGTGGGCGAGGCGGACGTCGCCAGGACCGTAGTGGAGGGTGGGGATGCCGCCGATGCCTGCGTAGAGGCGCAGGTCGCTTCCGTAGGCCGCGCCGTTGAGGGCGGGGTCGCGACGCTCGGTGGCGCGGATGGCGTCGATGACGTCGCTCACGAGGGGATGGGCGGGGTCGATGCGTCCGCTGGCGAACTGGCCGCCCGGCCAGGTGATGGCGACCGGGTGGTCCCGCAACCACGGATCGCGGGCGCAGGCATCGGCGACGGCTCGCTCGAGAGCGGCTCGCGCCGCAGCGGGTGGTTCGTCGAGCTGGACTCCGAGGCGTCCTTCGGCGACGAGCAGGTCAGGAACGCTGCTGGCCCAGTCGCCGGCACGAACCGTGCCGACCGAGATGGGGTACGGCAGGGCATTGTCGGCGAAGAGCGGATCGAGGCGTGCATTGCGCTCGCGCTCGAGCTCGACGATGGCCGAGTGGAGGGGGAGGAACGCCTCGAATGCGCTGTGACCCGAGAGCCGGGAACTGCCGTGGGCGGCGCACCCGCGTACGCGCAGCTCGAATGTCAGGGCGCCAGCGTTGGCTACCACGACGTCGCCACTGGTGGGCTCGGTGATCACGGCTGCCTCGCCGCGGTGTCCACGTAACATGGTCGCGAACGCTCCGAGACCGCCGTCCTCCTCGCTGATCACCGCGTGGAGCGCAAACGGTCGCTCCAGTTCCACGCCGGAGGCGACGAGCGCACGGGCGATGGCCAGGTTGGCTGCCGCGCCGGCCTTCATGTCACAGGCGCCGCGGCCGTGGACGGCGTTGTGCCTGATCGCGCCGCCCCAGGGGTCTCGGTCCTCCCACCGGTCGAGGTCACCGGTCGGGACCACATCGACGTGGCCTTGCAGGACAAGGGCGGGAACGCCGGCTGGTCCAAGGACGCCGACGACGCCGTACCCCTCGACCCGCGGCGCCTCGGTGCCCGGGTGATCCGGGTGGGCGGCGAGGTCGCCGAGATCGAGCTTCCAGGTGTCGACGTCGAACCCCAGCGTCGCGAGCTGGACGGCGTGCCAATGCTGCAGGTCGGACTCGGCATCGCTGCCGGTCAGGCTCGGGATCCGGACCATCGTCACGAGTTCGTCGACGAGGGCGTGCTCGTCGATGGCGTCGAGGACGCGACATTCGGCGCGGCTCAGCTCGGCGCTGGTCAGGGTGTCGGTCATGGCCCGAAGGTAACGAGGGCTGACCCTCGAAGGAATAGCAGGAAATCGGAGGATTACTCATAGAGTCTATGACGTGATCCAGCCGCAGCAGCTCCGCGTCCTCGTCGCCATTCGGGACAACGGATCGCTGACCCGCGCCGCGCAGTCGCTGGGCTATGGCGTGCCGACCATCGCTCACCATCTCGCGTCGTTGGAAGGACACTTCAAGGTCCAGCTCGTCGAGCGGGATCGTCGCGGTGCGCGGCTCACCCCGCTGGGCGGGGTGCTGGTCGTGGAGGCTGAGGAGATCCTGGTGCGTCTGGACCAGGCCGAGCGGCTGGTGATCACGCAGCGCGACCTCGGGCTGACCACCATCCGGGTCGGCACGTTCGCCTCAATCGGGTCGCAGCTGCTGCCCCGGGCCATCCGTGGGCTGAGAGCGCAGGTGCAGGTGCAGGTCGAGGTCCTCGAAGCCGAACCCACCGATGTGGTCGAGCTCCTGAACGCGGGAGAGCTCCATGCCGGCCTGATCTACGACTCTGCCGACGACCCCGCCTTCGCCATCCCCGATCTGGAGTTCACGGTGCTCCTCGAAGAACCCTTTCGGGTGCTCGTCGCTCGCGACAGCCCGTACACCGCCCTCTCCGAGATCGACCTGACCGACCTCGCCGAGGCAGACTGGATCTGCAGCCGCGACGAGAACGCGGCCTCCGATCGCGTGCTGCGCCGCGCCTGCCACTCGGTCGGCTTCGAGCCGAAGGTGCTGATGCGCACCGACGACTTGAACATGATTCACGGACTCGTCGCCGAAGGGCTCGGCTGCACCCTGACCACCCAAGCCGCCGTGGACAACCGCTTCGCTGTCGAAGCCCGTCCTACCGCCCAGGACCTCGGGTTGCGCAGGACGTCTTTCGTGCGCCGCAGGACCGTCGTCCCACAAGCGGTCAACGAACTCCACCGCATCCTCGTCGGTCTGGTGCGAGGCGACCCGACCTAGCCTCAGCCGGACCGGGTGGGCAAGTCCGGCACTCGGGGCGTTGCGTGCACTCTCCCTATCGCGTGCTCGCTCGGACGTATGGTTCAGCGACGCCCTGCGGGCCGGTGAGGGCAGGGCCGCGGCAAGCGTTCATTTGCTCGAGAGTCCGCCGTAGCGATGACTTATTCTGCGGGTGCTGGTTGGCGCGGCGGCCGGGTCAGGCTCAGGGTGAATGTCGCTCCTCCGCCGGGGGTGTCGGTGTAGGACACCTTTGCCCCGTTGGCTGAGAGGCGTTGGCGCACGATGTAGAGGCCAAGTCCGCTGCCTTGCTTGCGGCCCGGACCGGGCGCTGTGGGAGCGTTCGAAGCGATCGAACAGTCGTGGTATGAATTCCGGGGAGACTCCGGTCCCGTGATCGCTGACGCGCAGCCGGATTGCGCTTGGCAGTTCGTCTGTGGCCACGGTCACGGTGCCGTCGCCGTACTTGATCGCGTTGGTGAGCAGGTTGGTCAGGATCTGGCTGAGGTGTGACCGGTCTACCCACGCAGTCAGGGGCTCGAGCGAGCCGAGGTCGACCGAGGTGCCCGAATCGGGCAGGGGGTCTGCTGCACGTCGGTGACAGCTGATTCCGGCAGCGACGACCCAGACCCGTTCGAACGCACGCGTACGACGCTCAGGTCTGACAGCCGCTTCACGGACGCGGGCTGGACTCTCAACCCCGTGGACCAGGCCCCGTACCCGTATCGCAGCCGGTCACCGCCGCGCGTCCAAGTACAGGTCGATGCGCAGACCGCGCGCCCAAGGCAAGTCTTTGCTCGAGCCGTGGCGGGTGTCCTTCGATCAGACGGCGGGGTCGGGCAGGAGCTCCCGTACCTCTTGCGCACAGCGGCAGGCGACGGCGATCTTGGCAGCCCATTCGAGCGCCTCCTCGCGTGAGGGCACGTCGACGACCGCGAACCCGCCGAGGACCTCCTTGGTCTCCGGGTACGGGCCGTCGGTGACCGTCCCGTCGGTGGCCACGACGGTCGCCATCTGGCTTTCCAGTCCCCCGCCGAAAACCCACACGCCGGCGTCCTTGGCCTTCTGGACCACCTCGTGCGCAGCCTTGGCCACGTCTGGCATCTCCTCCTCGGGGAAGGTCATCGCGCCATCATCGAACGAGATCAGGTACCGCGGCATCCCATGACTCCCTTGTCCCGGCGGCCACCTCCGACCGCCTCTCACCTCTTCTACGAACGCCTCGCTCCGGATCCGACACTCTGCCAGAGCAAATCCTCACGAGACCTCGGCCGCACGCTCGAGCCGCTGCCCTGGCACCCTGTCATTTCGAGGGGATCAGCCAGAGTGAAGGCCCACGCCACCCGCCAGTGCCCCCCGAAACGCCATCTGTCGGCAGGGCGAGCTGACTCCCAGCAGTTCCTTCACCCAGCTGGGCGGGATGTGGATGCGCGACCTGGACCCTGGGGGCGAAAGTCGGGCCGAGCGCTCGTGCACCATGGCGAAGGTTCGGCGCAGCTTCCGAGTGCCAGGATCGTCGCCGGCCCGACAAGGCCTGGCGCCGTTGGCATCGTGCCCGAGTGGTGAGCCCGCTCAGACCAACTCGCCGCGCTTCCTGCTCAGGTAGGCGCGCTCGGCGGAGTTCTGGGTGGCGGCGATGGCGGCTTCGTACGACTCCTTCGCCTCGGCGGCCCGGCCGAGCCTGCGGAGCATGTCGGCGCGGGCGACATGCCATGCGTGGTAGCCCGTGAGCGGCAGGCGGTCGACCAGAGTGAGGGCGACCTTCGGGCCGTCCAGCTCCGCGAGCGCGACCGCGCGGTTGAGTGCGACGATCGGTGACGGGTCGAGCCGGCTCAGCTGGTCGTACAGTGCGACCACCTGCGACCAGTCCGTGTCCGACGCGGTGGGGGCGTCGGTGTGGACGGCGTTGATCGCGGCGAGTATCTGATAACGGCCGGGTCGGTTGATCGCGAGGCACTCGCGGACCAGGTCGTGCCCCTCGGCGATCAGCCCCCGGTCCCAGCCGGCGCGATCCTGCTCGCCGAGCGGGACCAGCTGCCCTTTCCGCACGCGGGCCTCGCGCCGGGCCTCGGTGAGCAGCAGCAGCCCGAGCAGACCAGCCACCTCCGGCTCCTCGGGGAGCAGCTGGCGGAGGACCCGTGTCAGCCGGATGGCCTCGCCCGTGAGCTCGGCGCGCACCGGGTCGCCGTCGCCGGTGGCGAGGTAGCCCTCGTTGAAGACGAGGAACAGCACCGCCAGCACGCCGCCGAGCCGCCCGGGGAGGTCGGTGGCCTCGGGCACCCGGTAGGGCACCTGCGCCGCCGCGATCTTCTTCTTCGCCCGAGTGATCCGCTGCGCCATCGTGGTCTCGGGCACGAGGAACGCCTGCGCGATCTCAGCCACAGTCAGCCCACCGAGGAGGCGGAGCGTCAGCGCGATCCGCGCCTCCGGTGCGAGCGCCGGGTGGCAGCAGGTGAACAGCAGCCGCAATCGGTCGTCCTCGACCGGTCCGGTGTGCTCGTGGGGCGTGTCGTCGTGGTTCATGAAGGCCGCCTGGTGCTTCGCGTCGCGCTGCTTCTCGCGGCGGATCCGGTCGATCGCGCGGTTGCCCGCGGTGGTGGTGAGCCAGCCGCCGGGGTTGGGAGGTACGCCGGACTCCGGCCACTTCTCCAACGCGGCCACGAGCGCCTCACCCGCCGCCTCCTCTGCGATGTCGATGTCA
>Ga0136619_10000588_pt1 | contig 13832 bp, 15 predicted proteins | sample AntDrymUQ3532106_2_FD_104807 | JGI IMG/M metagenome (GOLD analysis project Ga0136619, IMG submission 104807) | Polar desert sand microbial communities from Dry Valleys, Antarctica - metaG UQ353 (21.06) | ecosystem: Environmental > Terrestrial > Soil > Desert | place: Antarctica: Dry Valley...
GCCCGAACCGCGCCCGTGCCAGGCTCCACGGAGACCAGCGCCGCCGAAGGGTCGCCCGCCTCCGGGCTGACGATCTCATCCACCGCCGTGTTCGCCATCTCCTGCAACTCGGGGTCTAGGGTCGTGTAGATCTTGAGCCCCCCCTCGTAAACCATCTCGTCCCCGTACTGCTCGGCCAACTCGTTGCGAACGGCATTCAGGAAATACTCGTTGTCGTTCTCGTACTCGACCCGCCCGCGACTGAGGTTTAGATCCCGCGCGACGGCCTCGTCATGTTCTTCTTTGGTGATGCGCCCGTAGGCCAGCATCCGACCGAGAACCACATCACGCCTCGCCCTCGCGCTCTCGGGGTCGGAGAACGGGTCGTAGGCACCAGGGAGGTTTATGATTCCGGCTAGCATCGCGGACTCGGAGAGGTCAAGTTCTTCAGCGTTCTTGTCATAGTACGTGCGCGAGGCGGCCTCGGCTCCGTAGGCGTTTGCCCCGAAGTACACGGTGTTGAGGTACTGCTCGAGGATCTCCTGTTTATCGTGCTCTTCTTCGTATTGCCAGGCCAGCGACGCCTCGACCATCTTGCGCTCGAAGCTCGGGATGAAACGCTGCTCCTGGGCGATGTAGGTGTTCTTGATGAGTTGCTGGGTTATCGTCGAGCCGCCTTCCTGAATGGAGAGACTCTGGACGTTCTCCCGCGCCGCGCGGGCGATGGACTCGAAGTCCAACCCCCGGTGCTCGTAGAAACGATGGTCTTCTATGGAGATCACCGCGTCCCGCAAAGTGGGATCTATCTGTTCCACATCCACCACGTAGCGGTTCTGGACACCATAAAGCTCGTCCACGACCGCGCCGTTCGCATCGTAGACAACGGAAGTCTGGGCGAGTTCGGTGGATTGGTAGTTGTCGAGGTCCGGCAGGTCTTCGGAGATCTGGGCGTATGTATAGCTGAAGCTACCGAAGACCCCGACGAGAGCCAGGATCGCCGCCGCGAGGCAGAGCAGGAGCAGGTTACGCACCCTTCCCACGAACCTGCTCTTCTTACGATGCCGACGACGACGCCGGCTGACCAGTACCAGGCTGCCGTTACGCATAAGCGGGATATTATACAGAACTAAATCGTCACCCATGGAAGGAGACAGAGATCCAGGACTCCAAAGAACTCTCCCGCGCCTCTTTCCCAGCCCTCTCTAGGAATGATCACATATACCTCAACTCCGGCGGCTCCGGCCCGCCCGCCTACACGACCATCGAAGCCATGCGCGCCACAGACGACCTCATCTCCGGCCCCGCCTACCTCGAAGGCGCCGGACTCTACGCCCGACAGGCCGAAACGAACGCCCGCGCCCGCGAGGCCGCCGCCCGCCTCATCGGAGCCGCCCCCGGCGACGTCGCCCTCACCCAGAACACCACCCACGGCATGAACCTCGGGGTCGGGGCCGTGGACTGGCAAGAAGGCGACGAAGTCGTCTCCACTTCGACCGAGCATCCAGGCTGCCTCGCCCCGCTCCACAACCTCAGCCGCCGCTTTGGAGTCGAGGTGAGGTTGATCCCACCTCCGATCACGGCGGAGAAGATCAAAGCGTCGTTGACACCGAAGACGCGACTGGTCGCGCTCTCGCACGTTGACTGGACGACGGGCGAGGTCTTGCCGCTAACGGAGATCTGCGCTCTCGCCCGCGAACTCGACATACCAACCCTGGTGGACGGCGCCCAGTCCGTCGGGAACATCCCCGTGGACGCGCCCGCCACCGGCGCGGACATGTACGCCTTCACCGGGCACAAGTGGTTGCTAGGCCCCGAGGGCATGGGCGCACTCTACGTCCGGCCCGATTTCGACGCCCCCGGCGCCAACACCGGCTACCTCTCCATCGAAGACCCCAAGTCCTTCGACGCGGAAGGCAACTACGACCTTCACCCCGGCGCGCGGCGCTTCGAAGCCTCGACCATGAGCCCCGTCCTGGCCGCAGGTTTCGCGGCGGCGGCCGAAGCAGCATACGAGCGCGGCGAAGCAGGTCTCGAAGGCATTCGACGCCGCGCCGAATTCCTCGCGGATCTACTGGAGAAAGTCCCCGGCGTCACCCTCCGCTCTCCCCGGCCCGCGCAAACCGGGCTCGTGAGCTTCGAGGTCGCGGGCGTGACCGCGAATGACGCAGCGGAGAGGCTACTACGGGAGCGATTCGTGGTGCGCTACATCCCGGACCCGAACCCCTACGTCCGGGCGAGCACTCACCTTTTCAATACGGAAGAAGAGTTGGAGGCGCTAGCTAGAGCGGTGTCCGGACTATGAGTTGGAGTCCGGCTTCGCGCCACCAGCCTTCAGCGAAAGAAGAATGTCCACCGCCACGTCGAGGTTGGGGACGAGATGGTCCGGCTCTGCGGCGCGCAGCGCATCTTCGGTGAAAGCGCCCCAACTCACGGCGACGCTCGTGACGCCCGCGGCTTTGGCGGCGGCCATGTCGAATGGCGAGTCGCCGACGTAGGCGGCATCCTCCGGCGGCACGTTGCCGAGAAGTTCCATTCCTTTGAAGATCGGAGCGGGGTGGGGTTTATGCTCGGCGGTGTCTTCCATGGCGACGAAGTGGTCAACGACCTCGCCGAGCGCAGGGAAGGTGGCGAGGGCCATGTCCACGGAGAAGCGGCGTTTTGAGGTGACGACGGCGATGCTGATTCCGGCCCCCTTCAGGCGGGCGAGTGATTCTGCGACGTTGGGGAACTCTTCTATGAGGGCGTCATGGTGCGCCTCGTTGTGGACGCGGTAGGTCTCCAGCATTTCGCGGGCGAACCGGTCTCCGGCGGCGTTTTCGTCGCCGATGAGAAGCTCCATCTGGCGTGGCAGGGGTTGGCCGACGTTGGCGAGGAGGGTTTCGCGGGGAAAGTCGCGGTCGAGGACCTCCTTTGCCGCGTGGCGCATGGACTGGTGGATCAACTCCGTCGTGTCTATCAGGGTGCCGTCGAAATCGAAGAGGGCGGCGGATAGCATGGCTATGCTCGTCCGCCGTTTTCGAGGAAACTGGCGAAGTCCCAAGCGCTGATCTCCGCTATGCCCGCCGTGTCGGTGAGTTCCAGATGGATAGGGGTCACGCTGATCTCCGCGTTCTCGATGGCGGCGAAATCCGTTCCCTCCTCGGGATGATGCCCCGGCGGATTGTTGTAGATATCGTAGCCGAGACGTCCTTTCTCGTCGCGCACCTCGACCAGTTCGTCCTTGTAGAACCGGCGTCCGAGCCGGGTCACGCGGGCGCCGTTGAGCTGCGCGGCGGGGAGGTTGGGGGCGTTGATGCTCAGGATGCGCCCCTGCGGAAGTCCCTTCAGGGCGACCTTCGCCAGCCTGGCGGTGAAGTCCGCCACGGCATCGAAATGCAACCGGGCGTCGAGGCCGAGGTTCTCTTCATCCGCGGTCTCGTGCCAGGGGCGGTCTATGCTCAAGGAGACGGCGATGCCGGGGACCCCGATCACGATCCCCTCCAACGCGCCAGCGACCGTGCCAGAATAGGTAATATCGTCACCCAGGTTCTCGCCGTGGTTGATGCCCGATACCACGATGTCCGGCTCGAAGTCCATGAGCCCCAGGGCCACGAGCCGCACGCAATCAACCGGCGTGCCGCTGCAAGCGTAGCCCACGACGCCGTCGGCCATCTCGCGCTCCTCGACGTGCAATGGGCGACCGAAGGAGATGCTCCGCCCCACCCCACTCCGGTTCTGATCGGGGGCGACCGTGAGTACGTCCCCGATACCCTCCAGCGCCCGCCGGGCCGCCAGGAGCCCCGGAGCGTCTATTCCATCATCGTTTGTCAGCACTATTCGCATCTCTACCGCTTTCGGCGCCGACAATCCGCCGGTCGCTCTAGTTCACATGGACGATGGATTCTAGCATCCGCCGGTCGGGCGCCGGCCAATGATCCGGACGCCGTGGATGGTCTTGCGTTCGGCTAGGCTGATGGTCGCCGAAACGATGACGATCCAGGTCGTCGAGCTCACCGGCCACGTCTCGCGCGAAAGAGTGATCCATCTTCAGCAAATACAGTGGGAAGCGCTCGAAGTTGAAGAGCGAGGAGTAGCCGACGACAGAGTCATCATCCGCCTTCAACTGCCGGACGGAGGGGTTGTCCACCACCCGCGCCGGCGAGGTTGCGCACGGTCAAAATAGATGAAAGTGGACAAAAGCTCGTGCGTGCGGTAGCTTATCCAGCATGAATATTGACGAGAGTTTCATCAGGCCGCGAGACGCCGTGGAATGGTTCAAGCATCGGTCATACGGCCATGATGCGTTCTCCGATGTGCGCGCCCTTGCCGAACGCAAGCGCGAGCTCGGTTTGAGCGTGAGCCTGGTCCTGCCATGCCGCAACGTCGCGGACACTATCGGTGGGATCGTCGAGCAGATCCACGCCGTCAACGAGCGGACACCGCTGACTAGCCCGCTGATAGACCAGATCCTCGCGGTAGACGCCGACTCCGAAGACGGTACAGCCAGAGTCGCCGCCTCGAAGGGCGCCGAAGTCTACTCGGAGAACGAGTTGATGCCGAACCTCGGAGGGGCGCACGGCAAGGGTGACGCCATGTGGCGCTCCCTCTCTGTCGCCACGGGAGACCTCGTAATGTACGTGGACGCCGACACGCAGGACTTCGAGCCCCAGTTCGTCTACGGGGTACTCGGTCCGATACTCAGCGTCCCACAAGTCCGCTTCGTCAAGGCGGCCTTCCGGCGGCCGTTCAAGAGCGATGAGACGCTCCAGGTGGACGGCGGCGGTCGGGTCACGGAGCTTTCGGCCAAGCCACTCTTCAACCTGTTCTATCCGGAGCTCTCCGGGTTCGTGCAGCCGCTGGCCGGAGAATTCGTCGCCGACGCCGAACTGTTCCGTTCCATACCGTTCATGACCGGCTACGCCGTCGAGACATCCGTCTTGATAGACGTCCTCAAGAAGGCCGGGCTCGGGGCAATGGCGCAGGTGGACCTCGGCGCCCGCCAGAACCGCCACCAGCCGCTGCGCGACCTCTCGCGCATGTCCTACGCGGTGCTGCGGGCCGTTGCCCGGCGTCTCAGGCAAGACGGCCGCCTCAATCAGGCGAGGGACACCAACATGCCCGACGATTTCTTCCAGCTCTCAGACTACCATCACGCCGTCGCAACGCCGGATGGACTCCAGATACAGGAATACGTAGAGGAGATCGTCGAACGTCCCCCGATGACCGAAATAATGCGGGTGAGCTAGAGAGCCGTAGAAGCATGTCCGGCGTACACGACATCGGAGGGTCTTCCGGCGGCCCTATTGACCAGAGCCAGCACGATGTCGAGGACTGGGAACGTCTCGCCGACGCAATAAACTCCGCGCTTGGCGGCAAGGGACTCCAGACCACCGACCAACATCGCCGCGCCATCGAGAGCCTCCCAAACTACCGGGACCTCGGCTACTACGAACGCTGGACCGCCGCCACCGAGAAGCTCCTCATCGAAAACGGCATCCTCACCCAGGCGGAGATAGACGAGAAAGCCGGTGAGATAGAACGCCGCTGGGGCGGATCTTGACTCCCTTCCATCCCGGAGACCGCGTGCGGGTGCGTCCGGCGGAGAAACCCGGCCACGTCCGCGCTCCCGATTACCTCAAGGGCCGTTCGGGTTGGATCTCATGCGTCCTCGGCCACTTTCCGAACCCCGAAGACGTCGCCTACGGCCTCTCCGGAATGCCAGAGAAAACCCTTTACAGAGTGAGCTTCCGGCAGTCCAACCTCTGGGACGGCTACGAAGGACCGGATGGCGACCGCCTGTACGCCGACGTATACGAACACTGGCTGGAGCCTGAAGGAGAACGGTGAGCGAAGTCCATCCACACGAAGAAGTCCGGCCCGAGCGCAGCCCATACGCAGCCCGCATCCGGGCGATGGAGGCACTGCTCGTCGAGAAAAGCGTCCTGACAGAGGCGGAGATACAAGACCGCATCGAATACATGGACTCCCGCACACCCGCCAACGGCGCGAAGCTAGTGGCCCGCGCCTGGACGGACCCGGACTTCAAGGAACGCCTGCTCTCAGACGCAAAGTCCGCCGCAAGGGAACTCGGTCTGGACGCCACCCACGAGGCTGAACTCATCGTCGTGGAGAACACGCCCGTAGTCCACAACCTCATCGTCTGCACTTTATGTTCCTGCTACCCGCGAGCCGTGCTCGGTCGTCCGCCCGATTGGTACAAGAGCTTCGAGTACCGCTCCCGCGCCGTCCGCGAGCCCCGCGCCGTCATGCGCGAGTTCGGCTTCGAGCCGGAAGAAGGCATCGAAGTCGCCGTCCACGACAGCACCGCCGACGCCCGCTACATGGTGTTGCCGATGCGCCCCGAAGGCACTAAGAACATGGACGAAGAAGAGCTTGCGGCGCTGGTGACGCGGGACGCCCTGATCGGGGTTTCCGCTCCCCAAGCGCCATCTCGCGCAAGCTGACCGAGTCGTCTAGCTCACGGCTTTTTCTTCCTCGCGTTGGTTGGCGGCGAGGACTTTTTCGACGAGGTTTGGCGGGACTTCTTCGTAGTGGCCTGGCTCGACGTGGAAGTTGGCCCTGCCTCCGGTTATGGAGCGGAGGTCGCGGGCGTAGGTGAGCATCTCGACCTGCGGGACTTCGGCCTGTATGACATGCCGCTCGCCGCGCTGCTCCATGCCCATCGGACGCCCCCTCCGCCCCGAGAGATCCCCCATGATGTCGCCGACCATCTCCATCGGAGCGAGCACCTCGACCTTGACGAACGGCTCAAGCAGCACAGGGTTCGCATCCGCTACGGCGTTCTTGAAGGCCATCGAGCCGGCTACTTTGAACGCAGCCTCTGAGGAGTCAACGGTGTGGAATTGGCCGTCGTAGAGCCGGACCTTCACGTCCACGACCGGGTAACCGGCGATGGTTCCCTGGCGCATCGCCTCGATTATCCCCTTCTCGACCGCCGGGATGAACTGCCGCGGGATGGCTCCGCCGACGACGCCGTTGTCGAACTCGAAGCCCGAGCCGCGCGGGAGCGGGGATATCTCAATCCTCGCGTCACCGAACTGCCCGCGCCCGCCGGTCTGCTTCTTGTATCGTCCCTGCGCCCTGGCGCTGCCCGAGATCGTCTCCTTGAACGGAACCCTCGGGGCCTTCGCCTCGACCTCCACGCCATACCGCCGGTTGATCCGCTCCAGCGCGAACTCCACATGCATCTGGGCCAGCCCCGACAGGATATCTTCCCCCGTGTCCTCAGAACGCTCCAGGTTGAGGGACGGGTCCTCGTCCGTGACGCGCCGGATGGCCTCGAAGACCTTCTCCTCCTCGCCGCGCGCCTTCGCCTCGATGGCGAACGCCGTCGTCGGCTCAGGCAACTCCACGGGCTCGAAGGATATGACCCTATCCGGCTTGCAAAGGGTGTCGAAGGTGTTCGTATCGCGGAGCTTGGCGACGGCGATGATGTCTCCGGCCACGGCCTCGTCCACGGACGAACGCTCCTTACCGGTGAGATGCGAGATGCCACCGAGGCGTTCATTGGAGCCGGTGCGCGGGTTGGTGAGCGCCTCGTCGGATCGGCAACGTCCGCTGACGACCCGCATCACGCTGAGGCGTCCGGCGTACGGGTCCACGTAGGTCTTGAAGACGTAGGCGCAGAACGGGCCGTCCGGGTCGCAGGAGACTTCTTTCCCGTCCTCGGAGACCCAACGGGAGCGGTCGGTTGGGCTGGGCGCGCTGCCAGCGATCACATCCAGAAGCCTGTCTATGCCGATCCCACGCTCCGCGCTCGCCGCGAGCACCGGGATGATGAGCCCCTCGGCGATGCCTTTTCTAATACCCGCGAAGGCTTCTTCCGTGGAGATCTCCTCCCCTTCGAGGTATTTCTCAAGCAGCGTATCGTCGCTTTCGGCTATGGCCTCGAAGAGCTGGGTCTTGGCGGCGTCCACCTCATCTTCCATCCCGGCCGGTATGTTCGCGCTCTGCTCGCCGTCCACGAAGGCGATGCCGGAGAGGAGTCCGTAGATGCCCCGGAGATCATCCTCCTGTCCGATGGGCAAATTCAGTGGCACGACCACCTGTCCGAAGCGTTCCCGGAGTTGTTCCAGCACCTCCGCGAAGTCCGTGCGCTCGCGGTCGAGATGGTTGACGACGACCATGTGCGGGATCTCCTCTTTCTCGCCCCGGCGCCAGACGCGCTCGGTGACGACCTGGATCGGGTCCTGCGCGTGAACCACGAGCACGGCGCAATCAACAACCCTCTGCGCCACGAAGGCGTCCGCGATAAAGCCGCCGTCTCCAGGAGTGTCGAGGAGGTTGATCTCCCGTCCCTTCCACGCCAGATGCGCGACGCTCATACCGAGCGTCATGCCGCGCTCCGCCTCCTCGTCCGCGTAGTCAAGAACGCCGCCCGCAGAGCCTCCCCTCCCCGATACAAGCCCCAGCATCGCCTCCCCGAGAGATGTCTTGCCACTACCCCGGTGCCCGATCAAGCATACATTGCGAATTAACTCCGGCTCTGTCGCCACGAGTCCTCCTTTCCACGCCAACCCCTGATGCCCGCCTCCCTTTGGCGGGGCGTCTAGCTTAACGCACAGCCGTGCTTCGCGCACTCCGCTGGAAACCTTATAGCAGCGGACGGCGCAAGCGGGTATGCTAGAGAGGCGATTTCGGAACAAGAGCGAGAGGAGGATACGCAGGTGGGGAGCACGAGGAGTCAGAGCAAGCAACACCCGCTCCAGAGCGACCGGGGAACGACCATCGTTCAGGAGGCGGCGGTAAAGTCAATCGTGGGCATAGCGGCGAACGAGGTGGATGGCGCCGCCACGAGCACCGGGGGCACGCGGCTTCCGGGCGATAGTTCCCGCACGGTGGGCGAATTTCTCGGTGGCCTGGGCGGCGGCGAAGCCCAGACTCGCGGCGTCTCGGTGGAGGCCGGTGAATTGGAGGCAGCCGTGGACCTTACGATGGTTGTCGAGTACGGTAGGCCCGTGGCCCAGGCAACCCAGGCCGTGCGGGAGAACGTGATCCGGCGCGTCGAAAGCCTCGCCGGCCTCACCGTCACCGAGGTCAACGTGAACGTGGTAGACGTAAACTTTCCCGACCAGACCTAGTAAAAGTGAGACCCCGATGATCCCGCGCCCCCGGCGAAATCCGGGGGCGTTGGACGTTCATAACATCAACGGTTCTCCAGCACGCGCTGCTGATCCGCCGCGAGCGTGAGCTTCGGCATCCGGGAGGATCTACTTTACCTGTCTTCCGTGGCCTCCCATTCGAGATAATCTCGGGCCGCTTCGAAGAAGTCTTTGCCCTCTTCGATCAGGCCACGGACCTCGGAGGGGTCCGGATCGAAGTCAGTGTCGTAGTCGGCAGCGTGACGGGCGGTGAATGATCGTATCAAGAGCCTATGGAAGCGACGGTCCAGGCGTCCCGTCTTCACAAAGAGCCGTCCGTACTCACCGATCAGCGAGCCATGCCGCGAGAAGCTCGATCCCTCGTCGAGCAGCAGGGCTTCCGCCACGTAGAAGCAGCCACCATAGTAGGCGCGGGGAGCAGCGAAATCCAGGTGCCCCGACTCCAGCAAACTTTCCGCCGCGTCCAAAGACCTGGAGGCTTAGTGGAGAAAGGCGCCGATCTCGTTCAAGGTAACGTCACTCCCTCCTTGCGAGCGTTCATGAGGAAAGGTTTCCAGGATTCCTGGTAAGCCTCCAGGCTGACGGGTAGAAGCGAGATCACGCACCCGCTCTCCAACGACAGAGGCCAGGCGACTGGTTCAGCCTTGAGGTACTCGCGCTACGTCACCGTCGAGCAAGAGAAGCACATCCACGTCGCTGCCCCCATCGGCCTCCCCGCGGGCATAAGACCCGTAGAGTACCAGCCCCCGGTAACGCTCTTCGTAAATGGCTCCGAGCCCGCGCGAGAGACGGCCCATGAGCCCCGCCAACTCATCTGCCGAAAGCCCGTCTCCATCGTTGCCCATGCAATACATTATAAGCGGCGGACAGAGCAACGCCCCCGGCAAAGAGCCGGGGGCGCGAAGATCCCTACACCATCAACAATACGGGGTTCTCCAGGACGCGCCTGACCTCGGACATGTACAGGGCGCCGTCGCGGCCGTTGGCGATGCGGTGATCCGCCGAAAGCGTGAGCTTCATCATGCTGGCCGGCACGACCTCGCCGTTCTCGTCGTAGGACGGGCGTTTCTGGATGCTGCTGACGGCGATGATTGCCGCCTGCGGCGGGTTGACGATGGCGGTGAAGCTCTCGATGCCGAACATGCCCATGTTCGAGACGGTTATGGTCCCGCCCTGGTACTCGTCCGGCTGGAGATCGCCATCGCGAGCCCGGACGGCAAGGTCCTTTGATTCACGCGATATAGTAGCGAGCCCCTTGCTCGTGATGTCCCGGATGACGGGCGTTATGAGCCCGGCGTCGAGGGCGACGGCCATAGCCATATTCACCTTCTCGTGCAGCTCGAAGCCCTGGGTGGTCTGAATGGCGTTGAGGTTCGGATAACCCCTCAATGCCACCGCGCACGCCTTCATCACGAAGTCGTTGACGGAGAGCTTGACCCCCTCTTCTTCGAGCTGCTCGTTGAGCTGCTTCCTCAAGGCCATCGCCGCGTCCATCCGGATCTCGACCGTGGCGTAGAAGTGCGGGATGTGCTGCTTGGCCTCCGTCATCCGCTCGCCGATGACCCGCTGCATCCGGGTCGGCTCCACGAGCTGCGTGTCCGGCCCCTCCACCGGCTCGGGCAACCGCGCAGGCTGCAACCCTACCTGCGGCGCCTCTTGCGGCTCCTCCGCGGACTTCGCCTCGGGTGCTTCGGCTTCTTCCTGACCGTTGGCCTGCGCGTCGCCGCGCTCCATCGCGGCCCGCACGTCCCGCTCGACGATGCGGCCCTGCGGCCCCGACCCGTCCACTTTCGAGAGGTCGAGGTCGTTCTCCGCCGCCAGGCGCTTCACGATAGGCGAGGCCCGGAAACGGCCATTGGCCCGGCCATCGGCCTGCCCACCGGATGGTTGCTCTTCACCCTCCTCTTCGTCGCCTTCGGCGTCGCTCCCGGCTTCCGTCTGCGTGGCGGTCTGCGCCTGAGCCTCGTCCTCGCCGCCTTCTTCGGCTTCGGCCTCTTCTCCGCCGCTATCGCTTTCGGGAACCTCTTCGCCTTCGCCCTGGATGAAGGCGATAGCGCCGCCAATGGGGATATCGTCGCCTTCCTGGGCGATGATCTGGGCTAGCGTCCCAGAGTCCTCGGCCTCTATCTCCATCGAGGCTTTGTCGGTCTCGATCTCGGCTAGCGGATCCCCCTCAGAGATGTCGTCGCCCTCGCTCACCAGCCACTTGAGGAGGGTGCCCTCCTCCATCGCGTCGCCCATCTTGGGCATGAAAACTTCCGGCACCTTACTTCTCCTCCATGTAAAGGACCCGACGGGCCGCGTTCGCCACCTGCTTGTCGCTCGGGAACGCCGCCAACTCCAGATTGCGGGCATACGGCGCCGGAACCTCAGCCCCGCTCACCCGCTCCACCGGCGCATCCAGCGAATCGAAAGCCCGATCCTGAATGATCGCCGCCACCTCGCTAGCCACCCCGAACCATCGCCACTGCTCCTGCACCGCAACCGCCCGGTGCGTCTTCTCCACCGACTCCACGATGGCGTCCTCGTCGAACGGACGGATGGAACGCAGGTCAATAACCTCGGCGCTGACGCCGTCTTCTTCCTCCAACGCATCGGCCACCCGCAAGCACAGGTTGACCTGCCGACCGTAGGCGATGAGCGTCACGTCATCTCCCTCTCGGGCTACCCTGGCCTTGCCGAAGGGCACGGCGTTGTCGCCTTCTTCCACTTCGCCCTTCGTCCCGTAGAGTGCGCCGGCTTCCAGGAAGACCACGGGGTTCGGGTCCCTGACGGCGGTGAGCATCATGCCCTTCACGTCGTTGGGGGTGACGGGAGCGACCACTTTCAGGCCGGGGAAGTGGCCGTAGAAGTTCTCCAGGCTATGGGTGTGCTGGGCGGAGAGTTGGACGCCGCCGCCGTTGGGGCCACGGATGACCAGCGGCACCTGAACCTGACCGCCGGAGAAATAGCGAACCTTCGCGGCGTGCTGGATTATCTGATCTGCGGCGAGGAACGAGAAGTTCCAGGTCATCATCTCCACGATGGGCCGCATGCCCATCATCGCCATCCCGACCGCCGCCCCCGTGAACCCGTTCTCGGAGATGGGTGTATCCATGACGCGCTTCGGCCCCCACTCGTCTATGAGACCGTCGGTTATGAGGTGGGTGCCACCGTATACGCCGATGTCCTCGCCCATCAAAATGACGTTATCGTCGCGCTCCATCTCATGGACCATGGCCTCCCGAAGGGCCTCTCGGTAAGTCTTCGTCTCCGCCACGGTCTTACACCTCCCCCGTGTACTCGTCTTCGCCCGAATAGACGTCGGTGTATAGCTCCTCGATGGGCGGCTCGTCGCTCTCATCGGCGAAGTTCACGGCCTCGTCTATCTGTTCCTTGGCCTCGTTTTTTATCTCATCCAGCTTCTCTTCATCCGCCGCCTCGGACTCCAGCAGCTTCTTCTCCAGGATGCCGATGGGGTCCCGCTTCCGCCACTCTTCGATCTCCTCTTTATCCCGGTACTTCTCGAAGAAGTCAGCAGCCCCATGAGGCGCGGTCCTGTAAGTGAGTGCCTCGACGGCATATGGCTTGCCGGTCTCGCGCACCTGCTCGGTGAGACGCCCCGCGGCCTCGAGGACGGCTTCGATGTCCATGCCATCAACCTTCTCGTGTTCGATGCCATAAGAGTCGAACTTGCGGGCCAGGTCCGTCATGGCCGTGGTGCGCTCGACGCTCGTTCCCATCCCATACTGGTTGTTCTCGATGATGAACAGGCAAGGGCACTGGCCGTCCATGCCCCACAGCCCGGCGAGGTTCGCGGCCTCGTGGAAGGCACCCTGGCTCATGGCGCCGTCGCCCAGGTAGAGCTGGCAGATATTGTCCGTCTCGTGGTACTTGAGCGCGTAGGCGATGCCGACGCCGATGGGGATGTGACCGCCGACGATGCCGTAGCCGCCCATCAGCCCACGCTCCACGTCGAAGAGGTGCATCGAGCCGCCCTTGCCCTTGACGATGCCGGTCCCCCGTCCGAATAACTCGGCCATGACGTTCTTGGGATCGCTGCCTAGAAGTAGCGCGTGCGGATGGTCGCGGTACGCCGTGATCACCCGATCGCCCTCCTTGAAGGCGTCTAGGAAGCCGACGGCAACGGCCTCTTGGCCGGTATAGACGTGGAGGTAGCCCCCGATCTTACCCTGACGGAAAGCCCTCTGGCACGCCTCCTCGAACCTGCGGACCGTGACCATTTCGCGGTACAAATCCACAAGCCGATCCCCGCCAGTGGCTACCGCGCCCGTCTCGCGAGTCTCTACGCCCCCGTTCCCGCCGTTATCGTTATCTGCCAGCATCCGCCGCCCCTTCCCTATACAGGTACAAAACCTGCGGACAGAATACCAAACTCACGGCGTTTGCCCCGCAAGCTCGACTTTCCTTCACCTCTGAATTCCGCATATCGAGGTATACCCAAAAACCGATGTTCCTCTAACGCGCTCCGTCCAGCCTTCCGGCGCGCCTGCCGCTCCTCTTTCGAGACAGCCTCGCGCCGAAACCCGGAGAGTTCTGCAAGTGAAGAGGCAGGATGCAAAAAGCACGCGAAAGCGCCCTCGGGGAGAGTCCCGAGGGCGCGTGTAGTCTGCTACGCGGCTTTGTCTACGACTTCGCGGCCTGGAAACGCCTCTCGGCCTCTTCCCAGTTCACTACCTCCCACCACGCATTGATGTACTCCGGCCGGCGGTTCTGGTACTTCAAATAATAGGCGTGCTCCCACACGTCCAA
>Ga0136619_10000590_pt1 | contig 13801 bp, 17 predicted proteins | sample AntDrymUQ3532106_2_FD_104807 | JGI IMG/M metagenome (GOLD analysis project Ga0136619, IMG submission 104807) | Polar desert sand microbial communities from Dry Valleys, Antarctica - metaG UQ353 (21.06) | ecosystem: Environmental > Terrestrial > Soil > Desert | place: Antarctica: Dry Valley...
TGACGGCCGGTAACCTGGGAGCTTGCACCGATCGGTCGCGAAGAGGGAGGTGACCGGTGCTGGCCCTTGATGACCGCAAAGCCGCGATCCTTCGCGCGATCGTGCAGGACTACGTGCGTGGCGGCGAGCCGGTCGGCTCGCGCCGGCTGGTGCAGGAGCACAGCTTCGGCGTGTCGCCGGCCACGGTGCGCGGCGAAATGGCCGCTCTGGAGGAGTCGGGCTTCATCACCCATCCCCACACCTCGGCGGGCCGGGTGCCCACCGACAAGGGCTACCGCTACTTCGTCGACACCCTCACGGAGACCGCGCAACTGGAGCCCGCGCAGGCCGCCGCCCTGGAGGGGCTGCTGCTGGACTCGTCGGACCTCGAAGACCTATTGCGACGCACCTCGTCGGTGCTGTCGCGCCTGACCAGCTTCGCGGCGCTGGTCGTCGCGCCGCGGCTGGACCGCAGCCGGCTGCGCCACATCGAGCTGGTGCAGCTGGGTCCCACCAGCATCCTGGTGGTGCTGATCGTGGACACCGGCCGCGTGGACAAGCGCAGGCTCAGCCTGGACGCGCCCGTCGCCGAGCACGACGTGCAGCGCGCCCGCCACGCCGTCAACGACGCCGCAGGGGGACTGCGGCTGGCGCAGGCGCCCGACGTGATCTCGGGGGTGGCCGCCGGCGCGCCGACCGAGGTCCGCGACCTGCTGGACGCGGTCTCCGACGCCGTCCGCCTCGGTCTGGCCACGCCCACCGACGGCGACCTGCTGTTCCTCGGTGGGACGGCCAACATCGCCGGGGAGGGCTACTTCGACCGCATCGAGCAGGTGAAGTCGGTCTACGAGACCCTCGAAGAGCAGGTCATGGTCCTGCAGATGCTGCGCGACACCCTGCAGCACGGGGACCCCGGCGTGCGCATCGGCACCGAGCTGCCACTGGTCGAGCTGGCGGCTTGCTCGGTGGTCGCCGCCCGCTACGAGGCGCAAGGCGAAGCCGTGGGCTCCGTGGGAGTCCTGGGCCCGATGCGGATGGACTATCCCCGGACGCTGGCGGCGGTGCAAGCGGTAGCCTCGTCCTTGCAGAAGGCACTGGCCGAGCTGACTGGCGGCGCTTGACCCCCCGGCCGGCCAGCGGTGAACAGGACTCCACCCACGTTGCGTGACCTCTATGAGATCCTCGGCGTCGCGCGCGACGCCAGCGAGGATGAGATCAAGCGGGCCTACCGTCAGCGAGCCCGCACGCTGCACCCTGACACCGGTGGTGACGAGGAGCAGTTCAAGGAGCTGACCACCGCCTACGAGGTGCTCAAGAACCCCCAGGCGCGCGCGAACTACGACCGCTTCGGCGATCCGCGCGGCCCAGGAGGCGCCAGCGGCGATCCGTTTGCCGGCTTCGGCGACCTCGGCGACCTCATCAACGCCTTCTTCGGCGGTTCTGGCGGCTTCGGCGGCGGGCGGGCCACAGCGCGCAGCGGCCCGCAACCCGGCCGCGACGCCATCGTCGACGTCAGCCTCACCCTGGAGGAGGCCGCCGAGGGCGTCCGTCGCGACCTCGACGTCACCGTCGCGCGCGCCTGCCAGGTGTGCGGCGGCAGTGGCGCGAAGCCAGGAACCAAGCCCATACCGTGCGAGACCTGCGGCGGCGCCGGCGCCGTGCAGCAGGTGACGCGCAGTGTCTTCGGCCAGATGCTGACCACCACGCCGTGCCCGACCTGCCGCGGCGCTGGAGAGCGCAACCTGAACCCCTGCGACGGCTGCGGTGGCGAGGGGCGCCGCCAGGAGACCGACACCGTCGAGGTCGACGTCCCCGAAGGGGTCGACGACGGCACGCGCCTGCGGGTCCTCGGCCGCGGGGAGGCAGGCCGGCTGGGCGGGCCGCCCGGCGACCTGTACGTGCGGGTGCGAGTCCGGCGGCATCCGATCTTCACGCGGGAGGGCAACGACCTGCACTGCGAGCTGCGGCTGGCGATGGCGCAGGCGGCGTTGGGCGGCGACATCGTGGTGCCGACCCTGCACGGCGAGGAGAAGCTGCGCGTCCCGGCCGGCACCCAGTCGGGCGCCGTGCTCACCCTGCGACGCCAGGGCATGCCCAAGCTGTCCGGCGGCGGCGCTCGCGGTCACCTGCACGTCCACTGCCGGGTGGAGACGCCTCGCGACCTCGACGAGCAGCAGGCCGAGTTGCTGCGTGAATTCTCGGCGGCTCGCGGCGAGGACCTCGCGGCGGCGTCGCAGGACGGGAGGGGCCTGCTCGGCCGGCTGCGTGAAGCCTTCGGAGCCTGAGCCTGAGCTACTCGACGCCGACCCAGGGGCCCCACTTCTTCGTCCCCCCCGACCGCATCGAGGGTGCGCGCGCGACGATCGGCGCTGACGACGCCCGCCACCTGCTGACGGTGCTTCGCGCCCGCCCTGGCGATCCCATCAGCGTGTCCGACGGCGCGGGCACCCGCTGGCAGGCCAGGCTCGCCGAGGCCCGCCACGGCGAGGTGATCGTCGATCTTGTTGACCAGGTTGTCGTGCCGCGCGCCGTCCCGCGGCTGAAGGTGGTGCACGCCCTGCCCAAGCGGCGCAAGCTCGACGACGTGGTGCAGCGCCTCGTCGAGGTCGGCGTCGACCGCATCGTGCCGGTGCACAGCGAGCGCAGCCAGGTGCAGCTCGACACCGCACGGGCGGCCAAGGCCAGCGCCCGCTGGAAAGCCGTGGCCGAGGCCGCGGCCAAGCAGAGTCGTCGCGCATGGCTGCCGGTCGTCGAGCCGGTCGGGGAGTGGACCACGGCCTTTCCCGCTGGGGTTGCCGGCGTGGTGCTGTGGGAGGAGTCCGAGGTCGCGCTGCGCAACGTTCTCGACGGCCTCGCCGCCGCCGAGACCGTCGTCCTCGGCATCGGTCCCGAGGGCGGGTTGACCGCCGACGAGGTCCGCGTCACCGGCCTGGCACACGCCACCATGGGCGAGACCGTCCTGCGCACCGAGACGGCGGCCCTGGTGGCGGTCAGCGCCCTGCGCTACCACTTCGGCCTGATGGCCTGACTCGCCTGCACCGAGATCAGTGCGCTCGTGCGGCCGCAGCTTCCGCCAGTGAAGCCAGCCGCCGTTGGGCAGTGGCCGGATCGGCTGCGGTCGCCTCGATCGTGTAGCGCCGTGGGCCGCGCACGAAGGACAGCCGATCGGTGACCCGGTGGCCGGCATTGAACCGCAGACCCACGGCGTCCGATAACCCTGAGGTCGTGAAGGCGCTGTCGGCGTCGCGGCAGTCGCGCAGCCCCGCGTAGACCTCGTAGTCGAAGGCTTCCCCGACGCCGGCCAGTTCCTCGACCTGCACGGCGATCTGCTCGCCGCCGTTGGCGTACCACTCGCGCCGGTGCCCTCGAGCCCAACCCAGCTGTGCCAGCGCGTCAATCACGCCCGCAGGCTGTGCGGACGAGGCGGCAACGCCCTCCGAGTCCAGCACGCTGTCGACTGGGGCGACGCCGGCGAAGCCAGGCACTCCCTCAGCGGTCGGCAGGACGGCCACCAGATCACCGCCCACCGAGCCTCGGTCGGGGGCCAATGGCTCGCTGCTGTCGAGCCGGGCCCGCACACCAGCGCAGGCACCATCAACCCGCCCGCCGGGACCGAGCTGACCGGCGATGCCTCCCAGCGCCACCGCCGCGCAGACACCCAGCGTCGCCGCGCGGGCACTGATCGCAGCGCCGCTGGGCCGGAGCGCGGCCATGGCCGCCGTGGACAGCGGTGGGCTGAGCAGCTCAGCAGGCAAGGTGGCGGCGAACGCCACCGGGTCGGCGACTCGCAGCAGCAGGCCGTCGCAGCGTCGCCCGGGTCGGTCGGCCGGGTCGGTCAGCGCCCGACCGAGCGTCAGCAGCGGCCACGCCCACCACGAGGTGGGCACAGCTCGCGGGACGTGCAGCAGGATCGCCACGTTGGGCGCAGTGAACGAGGCCACGCCCGCGTCGGCTAGCGGCAGGCGGCCGACGAGGTCGCGTGGCCACCAGGGTTGGCCAGCGTCGTCGGCCCGCCGACGGCGGCGGGTCCGCGGAGCACGGCTGGGCTCGCGGTCCACGATCACGCCGGCGACGTCGGCCCGCGACAACACCAGCGGTGCCGACAGCAGGGCAGCGGTGAGCACGAAGACCCGAGGACCAAGATGCAGCCGTGCCGGCGCGGCGAAGACCAGGCGCAGGAGTCCACCGCCGACGGCGACGCAGCCGCAGGCCAGCAGCACGCCGGCGACCAGGGGCAGCCCCAGCCCGGCCGCCGGGCCGCCCACGACCAGGATCACACCTGCGAACAGGGCGAAGATCCGTCCAGCCAGCGGGTCATACAGCGCCACCTCGGCCGCAGCGGGCGCGCCGAGACGCTGCCCCACCGACTGTCGTTGTGCCACGCCGCCCCTTCGTCCGTCGCTATGCCAGCGCCGTCGTTGCCGGTAGGCGGTCGCGCCTTCCTATCGGCATGGCCGCCACCGTGCTGAACGACTTGGCGACGGCTGCGAGGTGACACCTGCCCGCCGTGCGACGGGCATCATGTGTCCACGTCCTGACTCGAGGTGGGCACATGGATATCGGCGTACGAGAACTCAAGCGGGCACTGTCGGAATACCTCGACCGTGCGGCGGGGGGCGAGCGCATCACCATCACCGACCGCGGTCGCCCGAAGGCGCTGCTGACACCCCTGCCTGGCGGCGACAACGTTGAGCGCGGCATCGCCGATGGGTGGATCGCATCTCCACTCACGCCAGGCCCCCCACCGCCGCCTCCGCGACGGTTCTCGGCCCGGGCCACTGTCAGGGACATGATCGACGAGGACCGGGCCGACGCGTGACGGTCTACGTCGACTCGAGCGCGCTGCTGAGCGCTATGTCGGCGAGCCCGACAGCGACCGCTGGAACGAGCTGCTCGCGAGCGACGCGGCGTGGCTGACCTGCCGGCTCACCTGGGTCGTGGTGTGGCGCAACCTCAGCCGTCGCCTTCAGCCCGAGGTGGTCACGGCGGCGAGAAGTGCCTTCCGAGTCGACTGGGAACGGTTCCTAGTGGTCGAGATCGACGCGGCGTTGGTCGAGGAGGCAGGCGGCATCGCCGACCTCACGGGTGCGCGCAGTCTCGACGCGGTGCACCTCGCCGCGCTGGGTAGGAGCGGACCCGGGCAGATTCCACTGCTCACCGCCGACCTTCGGCAGGCGCAGGCAGCGCGAGCCCTCGGTTGGACGGTCCTCAGCGGCTGATCGGACCTGCGGGTCACGGCGGGCGCCGTCGTCGATCGGCGGCAGCGCCACGCACTCTCGATTAGGGTCATGGCCCTTGGGGGCTACCTCGAAAGGGACGGAAATGTTGCGCTATCCCACCGCCCGTACCGTCGACGTCGTCGACGACTACCACGGCACCAAGGTCGAGGACCCATATCGCTGGCTGGAGGACGCCGACAGTCCCGACACCCACCAGTGGATCGTCGCGCAGAACTCACTGACCGACTCCTGGCTGGCCGACGTCGCCAGCCGCGAGGCGATCCGTGCCCGCCTGGCCGAGCTGACCGACCACCCCCGCGCCGGGGCGCCATGGCATCGCGGCAACCGCTGGTTCGTACTGCGCAACACCGGGCTGCAGGACCAGGACGTGCTGTGGACGATGGATACCGCCGACGCAGAGGTCGGTACCGGCACCGTCCTGCTCGACCCTAACACCCTGTCGGATGACGGCACGGTCGCCCTGACCGGGCTGGCGGTCAGCGACGACGGGACGTTGCTGGCCTACGCCACCAGCGCCAGCGGCTCAGACTGGATGACCTGGCGGGTGCGCGACGTCGAGCGCGGCGAGGACCTGCCCGACGTCGTCGAGTGGAGCAAGTTCTCCAGCGCCGCCTGGGCACCGGACAACGGCGGGTTCTGGTACGCCAGCTACGATGCGCCGGCGGCCGAACACGCCTACGAGCAGGCCAACCGCGACCAGCGCCTGCGCTACCACTACCTCGGCGACGATCCCGCCGCGGACGCGGTCGTCTACCAACGACCTGACGAGCCGGAATGGGGCTTCGACCCGCATGTCACGCACGACGGCCGCTACCTGATCCTGCACGTGTGGCACGGCACGCAGCCGACCAACCGCAGCTACTACATCGATCTGCAGCAGCCCGACCAGGGCGTGGTCAAGCTGCTGGACACCGCCGACGCGGCCTACGAGTTCGTCGGCAGCGACGGCAGCGTGATGTTGTTCCGCACCGACCTTGAGGCACCCCGTGGCCGGGTCATCGCCGTCGACGCGCAGCGGCCCGAGCGCGAGCACTGGCGCGAGGTCATCGCCGAAGGCGACGACGCCCTGGAGCGTGTGCACTACATCGGCGGGCGGCTGCTGGGCGTCTACCTGCACCACGCGCATCACCGGCTGCAGTGGTTCGACCGGGACGGCCAGCCCCTCGGCGAGATCGCCCTGCCGACGGCGGGTGCGGTCGATGAGATCACCGGACGTCAGGACGATCGCAGCTGCTGCTTTTCGTTCCAGACCTTCACCGAGCCGGTGCGGACCTTCCGCTACGACCTGGACAGCGGCGCCACGACGCCCCTGCACGACGCCGGCCTTGACCTCGTCGAGCTGGTCACCGAGCAGGTCTTCGTCGACCACGACGGCGTGCGCACGCCGGTGTTCCTTGTGCACCGCCGCGACGTCACCCCCGACGGCGACCGCCCCGTGTGGCTGTACGGTTATGGCGGCTTCAACGTCCCCATCACGCCGATCTGCACGAAGGAGTGGCTGGTGTGGGCCGAGCTCGGGGGTGTGCTGGCCGTGGCCACCCTGCGCGGGGGTGGCGAGTACGGGCAGGACTGGCACGACGACGGGCGCCTGGCCAACAAGCAGCACGTGTTCGACGACGCGATCGCGGTCGGACAGTGGCTGTCACAAGGTGACGGCGGTGGCGGTCGCAGCTGGACGCGTCCGCAGCGCCTGGCGATCCACGGGCGCTCCAACGGCGGCCTGCTGGCGGGGGCGTGCCTGACGCAACGCCCGGAGCTGTGGGGAGCGGTCGTGCCCGAGGTCGGCGTCTTGGACATGCTGCGCTTCCATCGCTTCACCATCGGCTGGGGCTGGGCCAGCGACTACGGCACGGCCGACGACGCCGAGCAGTTCGCCTGGCTGCACGCCTACTCGCCGCTGCACAACCTGCGACCGGGCACCGCCTACCCACCGACGCTGATCACCACCGGCGACCACGACGACCGGGTCGTGCCCGGCCACTCGTTCAAGTTCGCCGCGGCGCTGCAGGCCGCCCAGGGCGGCGAGTCCCCCGTGCTGCTGCGCGTCGAGCTCAGCGCGGGCCACGGGGTCGGCAAGCCGACGTCGCTGCTGGTGGCCGAGCGCGCCGATGTGGTCGCGTTCCTGGTGCGGGCGCTGGGTGTGGAAGCCGCCGCCGCGGCGACGGGCTAGCGCTCATGCAGCGACCGCGGTAGCGCACCCGGTAGAGTCGCGACATGGAACAACAGAGCAACAAGGTCGTCTGCCCTGAGTGCGGCAAGGTCCGTCTGGAGACGCCTCCCGGGACCACCGTCCTGCCCACGCTGGGCATGGCGCTGAAGGCCTCCGGTGCCGCCGGCAAGTGCGACTGCGGCAAGGCGCCCCACGAACGCCCGGGGGCGATGTCACACGAGCCTGGCGCCGCAACCGGACCCGGCACCACCCCTGGCATCACGCCCGGCGCTCCATCCCCCAGCACCTCGCCCGGCACCTCCTGACGACAGGCTCCGCCCGGTGGCCTCGATCTTCAGCCGCATCATCGACGGTGAGCTGCCGGCCACCTTCGTGTGGCGCGACGACCGCTGCGTCGGCTTCCTGTCGATCAACCCGTTGCGGCCCGGGCACACCCTGGTCGTGCCGCGGCGTGAGGTCGACCACTGGATCGACGTGGATCCCGACGAGTGGGCGCATCTGACCGCCGTGGCGCAGACCGTCGGCAAGGCGCTGCAAGCCGCCTACTCGCCGGCCAAGGTGGGACTGATGCTGGCCGGCCTGGAGGTGCCCCACACGCACCTGCACGTCGTGCCCATCGACGGTGTGCACGACTTGGACTTCGCCAACGCCGACCCGGACCCAGACTCAGCGGCCCTGGAGGCCGCTGCCGACCGGGTTCGCGAAGCGCTGCGGGGTTTGGCCGCCGAAGGTGTCGCCGATCGATGAAGCTCGGCCTGGTCCTGTCCGGTGGCGGGTCCCGCGGTGCCTTCGAGGCCGGCGTCATCGCTGCGATGGAGCAGGCCGGTCTGCGCCCAGCGGTCGTCTCCGGCACGTCGGCGGGCGCGTTGAACGCCGCGGGCATGGCCGCCGGGCTCGGCGCTGACAGCCTGGCGACGTGGTGGGGGTCGATCGCGGACGCACAGGTGTACCGGATGCGCCGGGACATTTGGCGCCTACTGCGGCCGGCCGGTCTGCTGGGACCGGGCAATGTCGCCGCACGCCTCCTGCGCTCGGTCGGCTGGACCTGGTTGTGGGACATCGAGCCGTTGCGGCGCACCGTGATCGAGGCGCTGGGCGGGCAACGCGTACCTTCTCGCGACGACCTGGTCCTCGCGGTGTCCGCCGTCGAGGTAACCAGTGGCGAGCTGGTGCGCTTCGTCAGCGCCAGGCCACCACCTGAGCGCCGCAGTGACCGCTACCGCGCCGTGGACATTGACGTGGATCACTTGCTGGCCAGCGCAGCGGTACCGCTGTTGTTCAAGCCCGCACGGGTGGGCGGGGTGCTGCATTGGGACGGCGGGATCGTGGCGAACACGCCCATCGCGCCTGCGCTGGCGTTCGAGCCGGATGCCGTGATTGTCGTCATGACGGCTCGGCGCGACCGGAAACGCCCCGAGCCGGCGAGTCTCGCCGACGCGGTCGGGCGCTACCTCGACGCCGTGCAGCGCTTCTCGCTGGAGGCCGACCTTGCCCGCGCGCACACCATCAACGAGCTGGTCCGTTCAGCGCCGCGGGCCACGACCAAGCGCTTCGTCGACCTGCTGGTGGTGGAGCCCGACGTCGCCGACCTCGGCGACGCGCTGAACTTCGACCCGGCGACGGCACGCCGGTTGATCGCCGCCGGCCACGACGTCGGGGCTGCCGCGATCGCCCGCTGGCGTTCGCAGGGGAGGCTGCCCGAACCGCCGGCTCGCGACACCGCCTGATCTGGTGATGCGTCGCATGCGGCGAGGGCGCACAATGGGCAGGCGCCGATCCCGCGCGCCCAGACCTGCCCCCGACCACAGAGCGAGTCCTTGCCCAGCACGACCAGCGTGAAGACCACCGTCCCCGACCATCACGCGATGGTCAGCCTCCTAGGCACCCGCGACGAGCTGCTCAAGCTCGTGGAGTCGGCGTTCGATGTCGAGATCCTGGTGCGGGGCAACGAGATCACCGTCACCGGGCCGGAAGCGGACATCGCGAAGGTGGTGCATCTGTTCGACGAGCTCGTCAAACTGCTGGACCGCGGCCACGGGCTGGACGAGGCGAACGTCGGTGCCACGGTCGCCATGGTGCGCGGCGGCGATCATCCCTCGCCGGCGGAAGTCTTGTCAGACGAGGCGCTGACCCACCGCGGTCGGGCGATCCGGCCCAAGACGGTCGGGCAGAAGCGCTATCTGGACGCGATCCGGGCGAACACGGTCGTGTTCGGCATCGGTCCCGCCGGCACCGGCAAGACCTACCTCGGCATGGCCATGGCCGTCCTGGCGCTGCGGCGCAAGGAGGTCAACCGGATCATCCTGACGCGGCCCGCCGTGGAGGCCGGCGAGCGGCTCGGCTTCCTGCCGGGCACGTTGTACGAGAAGATCGACCCGTATCTGCGGCCGTTGTTCGACGCGCTGTACGACATGATGGACGCCGAGCAGATCCAGCTGTTGATGGAGCGGGGAACCATCGAGGTCGCGCCGCTGGCGTTCATGCGCGGGCGCACGCTCAATGACAGCTTCATCGTCCTTGACGAGGCGCAGAACACCACGCCGGAGCAGATGAAGATGTTCCTGACGCGCCTGGGCTTCGGGTCAAGGGCGGTCGTCACGGGCGACGTCACGCAGGTCGACCTGCCCAGCGGCCGGCACTCCGGGCTGCGCGTGGTGCGCGACATCCTCACCGACATCAACGGCGTGGCGTTTTGTGAGTTGACCGGCCGCGACGTCGTCCGCCACCGCATCGTGCAGGAGATCGTCGAGGCCTACCGGGTCTTCGACGAGCAGCAACCCTGATGGCGGTTTTCGTCGCCGACGAGCAGGGCAACCCCGTCGACGTCGACCGGCTGCGGCGCCTGGCTGGCTTCGTCCTCAGCGACCAGCACGTGCCCGAGGCCATGGAGGTGTCGGTGCTGTGCGTCGACCGTGACGCCATCGCCCGGCTCAACGCCCACCACATGGGCACCGAAGGGCCGACCGACGTGCTGGCATTTCCCATCGACCTGCCAGGCGAGAGCCGCAGCGGCGAGCCGGCGATCCTCGGCGATGTCGTCGTCTGCCCCCAGGTGGCGGCCGAGCAAGCGCCGGCACACGGGACCAGCCCCGAGGCCGAGATGGACCTGCTGGTGGTGCACGGCCTGCTGCACCTGCTCGGTCACGACCACGCCCAACCCGACGAGCAGGCGGCGATGTTCGGTCTGACTGACCGGTTGCTGGCCAGCTTCCACGAAACGTCTCGGGCGGCGCGGTGACCCCCCCGGACGTCTACGCGCTGGTCGGCGCGCTCATCCTCGTCCTTGCCGCCGCCTTCTTCGGCGCGGCGCAGACGTCGCTGTCGCGGATGAGCCTGCACAAGGCCCAGAAGCTGGTCGACGCGGGACGTCCCGGCGCCGAGCGCGTCGTGCGGCTGATGGAGGAGCCCGCGCGCACGCTGAACATCCTCGCGCTGCTGGTCTTGGTCGTGCAGGTCGTCGCCGTGGCGCTGGTGGCGGTGGTCGTCGCGCAGTACCTGGACGGCCGCCTGGCGGTCGCCGTCGCCGGCGTCGCCGCCGCCGCCGCGTTGTTCGTCGGCGCCGAGGTGGCGCCAAAGACGCTGGCGGTGCAGCGCACCGAGATGGTTGCCCTGCGCACTTCCCGGTGGGTGCTGCTGCTGGCCCGACCGCTGTCGCCGGTCGCCTCGCTGCTGATCTGGGCCGGCAACGTCATCGCCCCCGGCAAGGGCCTGAAGCAGGGCCCGTTCGTCACCGAGGACGAGATCCGCGAGATGATCGACGTCGCCGAGTCCGACGACGTGATCGAGGAATCCGAGCGGGCGATGATCCACTCGATCTTCGAGCTCGGCGACACCGTCGTTCGCGAGATCATGGTGCCGCGCCCCGACATGGTGACCGTGTCTGCGGACGCGTCACTGGGTGAGGTCCTCGACACGATCCTGCGTGCCGGCCACTCCCGAGTGCCGGTCTATCGCGAGGAGCGAGATGAGATCTGCGGCCTGATCTACGCCAAGGATGTCCTACGGCGGCTGCACACCTCCGGTGACGAGGAGGGTCCTTGGGAGGACCTGCTGCGCAAGCCGTACTTCGTGCCCGAGCTCAAGCCCGTCGACTCACTGTTGCGCGAGCTGCAGGCGGACAAGGTGCACCTGGCCATCGTCGTCGACGAGTACGGTGCGACGGCGGGGATCGTCACCATCGAAGACATCCTCGAAGAGATCGTGGGCGAAATCGTCGACGAGTACGACCGCGAGGAGGCTCTGGTCGAGGAGCTGGCCCCCGATGCCTGGCGCCTTGACGGCCGCCTGCCCGTCGACGAGCTGAACGAGCTGCTTGACGCCGACCTGCCGCGCCAGGAGTGGGACACCGTCGGCGGGCTGCTGTTCGGCCTGCTCGGGCGCGTGCCCAACCCGGGGGAGCGCATCGAGATCGAGGGCCTGCGGCTGACCGCCGAGCGGGTGCGAGGCCGGCGCATCGCCAAGGTGCTGGTCAAGCGCCTGCCGGTGAAGACGGGATAACCCGTGAAAACGAGATGACCGCGTTCGACGAGGCGGAACTGCTGGCCGCGGCGCGGGCCGCCCAACAGCAAGCCTACGCGCCATACTCGAAGTTCCGGGTGGGCGCGGCGCTGCTGGCCGCCGACGGTCGCGTCTTCGCCGGCGCCAACGTCGAGAACGCGGCCTATCCGGCGACCATCTGCGCCGAGCGCGTGGCCCTGCCGGCGGCGGTCGTCGCGGGGGTGCGCGACTTTATTGCCCTCGTGGTGGTCGGCGACGGTCCAGACCCGTGCACCCCGTGCGGCACCTGCCGCCAGGTGCTGTTCGAGTTCGCGCCTTCCCTGCAGGTGGTGGCCGCCGGCACCGGCGGATCGGTGGCGCGCTTTGTGCTGGAACGCGACCTGCTGCCGCAGGGATTCGGTCCTGAACGGCTGCCGTAGAAGTCGTCGCGTCGCTGAACGGCTGACGCTCGACAGCGAGGAGCGCACCGATGGCCTTCGTCAGCCCGCGGCAGCGCGAACAGACCGCTGAGCGGGTGGCGGCACTGCTCGCGGCAGACGCGCGCATCGAGGGTGTCGTGCTCGTCGGCTCGATGGCGGGGATCCCGGACCGCTGGTCGGACATCGACATCGAGGTCGTTGTCGGCGACGCCGCCGATCCGTCGGTTCTCGCCACGGAATGGACCAGCCGGCTGTACGACGAGCTGCCCGTCGTCCACCACTTCCAGGTCGCGTTCGGCGCGACACTCGTCCGTGGCTTCCTCCTCGACAGTCTGTTGGAGGTCGACCTGTCGTTCACACCGGCTGCTCAGCTCACCATCTGGGGGCCGGCGCAACCCATCCTTGATCGCTCCGGGCGCGTCGCGGCGGCGATGGCCGAGCCGACCGAGTGGGCGCCTGGTGAGCCCGACTGGCCGGTGAGGCCGGCTTCGCCTGGCACGACGTGCTGCATGCCGGTGCCGCGGTGCGCCGCGGTCGGCTATGGCAGGGTCTGTGGTATCTGACCCGGGTGCGCAACCGAGCGCTGGCCCTGGCTCAGCAGCGCCACGGCTACGACGCCGACTCCTTCGACAACGTCGACGACCTGCCCGACGAGGAAGTTGCTGCCTTCCATCCAACGCTGGTTGCTTCCCTCGAGCCGGCGGCGTTGCTGGAGGCGCTCGAGGCGGCCATGCGCTGCCTCGTCACCGAACTCCGACGCGGCGACCCTGAACTGGCCGACCGCCTCGAGCAGCCCCTGCTGGAGTTCGTCGCGGTGGTCCGGGACCTCGATCGTGACCCCGGCTTTTGATGATCACCTCACCTGCGCTCTTGGCCTCCCTAGATAACCCGGGTCAATGGCGAGGAGGGGGTCGGTGCCAACCAGCAACGCGTCGCCCGTCGTCACCATCTCCGGCTGGTAGGCGGTCAGGGGTGCTCGCGGCAGGAAGCGCCAACGATCTCGGGTGGGGTCGTAGCCGAGGACGGTGGTGGTCGTGGCATGACTGCCGCCGAGCGCCCCGGTCCAGACGACCATCTCCCGGCCGGTCCACACCGCGGCCTGGCTGCCTGGAGTCCCCTCGGACCAGTCGAAGCGGGGCAAGGGATCATCACTCATCGGCCTCCAGCGGCGTTCGTCAGGGTCGAAGCGGGCGCCGGTCGCGTTCCCGTCGTCGCTGGTGTCGACGCCCCACACGATGGCCTCGTGGCCGGTCCACACCAGACTTCCCAGCTCGGCCTTCAATCCGTCAGGCACCGCCGGCATTCACAGCCAGGTGTCCGTCGCGGGGTCGTACGACAGCAACACTCCGCCCGAGGGCCCGCTGGTCAACACGAGCATGCGATCGCCGGTCCACACCACCTGCCCCTGCCGCTCGATGACCGCGGGCGCCGGCGCCAGCACACGCCAGCGGTCAGTCGCCGGGTCGTACGCGGCGGCCGCATGACTCGCTTGCGAA
>Ga0136619_10000591_pt1 | contig 13796 bp, 10 predicted proteins | sample AntDrymUQ3532106_2_FD_104807 | JGI IMG/M metagenome (GOLD analysis project Ga0136619, IMG submission 104807) | Polar desert sand microbial communities from Dry Valleys, Antarctica - metaG UQ353 (21.06) | ecosystem: Environmental > Terrestrial > Soil > Desert | place: Antarctica: Dry Valley...
CGGCGCCCCGTACGGCACCAACCGCGCAAGCGCATGAGATCGGACCGGCCCTGCCCGTACGAGCAGACAGAACACGCGGGTGGCCGCCCAGGCCAGGCGCTTGTTGCCGTCGTCGAGCGGGTGGTTGCGCGCGAGCGAGTGCATCAGGGCTGCGGCCTTCTCGGCGAAACTCGGATACGCGTCCTCGCCGAACACCGTCGTCTGTGGGCGTGCGGCCGCCGAGGCCAGCAGGCCCCTGTCGCGAGCAGATGATCGGCATGCGGCTCGTTGGCGACCCGGACACCGAAAATGTCATTTCGACCAGGGACGCCGCCGTACGCAAGCGCTTCTACCGTCGCACGCGGCCTGATGGCACGCCGATAGACGATGTCGAGCACTCGCTCGGACTGATCGAGGATCGAGCAGCCCCCATCCTCAGGGAGATCGAACAGCGTTGGCCTCTGAGCTTCGAGGACAAGCACATCCTTGGCGAGTTCTTCGCCCTGCAGGTCCTCAGGAGCCCCCGCTCGCGCCAGACATACGAGATGAGAACAGACCGGCTCGTCGAGGAGTACCAGACGAGTGGCTTCCTCGCGGAGGAGATAGCCGAGAGCGGCCAGACGCCGGACGAGGTCTTCGACCAAACGCACGAGCTCTTCGCGTCGGACAGCTTCCGCTTGCGACGCATGCTCGGAATGTCGTCGAACGGAAGCTCGATCTTCGGCTCGATGATCTGGGCGCTCATCCGGTTCCCAAAGCCGACACTGGCTACGGCGGATCACCCGCTCACGGGCTGGTCACGCTTCGAGACGAGGAGCCGGCCGAAGGTGACACCGGACGGAGTGGGACTGATCAACCTGCTCGAAGTCCGGGCTCCCGTTTCTTCGACGGCAGCCATCCTGATGACGTGGCTCGACCAGGCCGACGACATCCCTGCCCCCTTCGACGGGGGGCGCCAGGAGGCGCGCAACATCAACGCGTTCACCATCGCTCAAGCTGAGAAGCAATGGTTCCATCTACCCGGGACCAATCCGTCGTACGGCAAGAACCGCACGTACCCGGCCCTGAGCGTCGAACTCTTTCCGGGCTACGGGCCGGAGGCGGCTGAGCGTTCGCTCCTCCGGCGCGCTGTCTCCGACAAGGTGGACTCCGCCCTCGGCGAGGAGACCAACGAGTACGAGATCGTCACGCTTGGGCGCGAGACGTAATGCCTCACGTGCACCGCACCCGCTCGCCCATTGGAGATCTCGGGCTGCGCGACATCACCCGTCAACAATCTCACTGTCGCGCCCGGTAGCGTTGCTGACGTGGAGGTCGCAGCTTTATCCCCTCGAAGCGCCTCTTTCGTGCGGCGTCACCACCCAATCGGCGCCTCCACCGGATACATGGAGAAGCTGAGGGGCGACTGGACGGCGCAGGTTGCCGCCGCATGGGCGGTGTCGCCCTTCGCTGTGGAGCTATCGGTGCTCTCGGAGACTGAGCTCGGCTCGTTCCAGGACTACCTCGCTACCGCTCCCAGCCTTCCGTTTCGCTACGTGAGTGTCCACGGTCCATCGAAGGAACGCCGGTTGGGGGAGGAGCAGCTCGTCGTCGAGCTGTTGCGCCTCGCGGAATGGGCGGACGCAATCGTGATGCACCCCGACACGATCGAGGATCCGCGTCCTTATCGCTCGTTGGGCAGGAAGCTGTTGATCGAGAACATGGACGCGCGCAAGGCCTGGGGCAGAACGCACGAGGAGCTCGCTGTGGTCTTCGAGGAGCTGCCGGAGGCCGGCTTCTGCTTCGACGTCGCACACGCTTGGTCGATCGATGGCGATATGGCGATCTCGGAGCAGCTGCTTGACGTCTTCCACGAGCGCCTAGGCCAGGTCCATGTCAGTTCCCTCACGTCCGAGCTGCGGCATGTGCCCCTCCTCGCGGTGCACGAGGAGCTGTTCCGCCCAGTGCTCCAGCGCTGCCTCGACGTTCCGTGGATCCTCGAGGCACCGCTTCGACCCACCTGAGCCAGACTGGTGACCGGCAGCGCCAAGAGTCCGCTCCAGGAGCTCGCAGCGACGACGGGTCGGGACTTCCCAAACCTGATGCGGGCGCGGGAGCGGACCGCCACCGGTCTTGAGGACCGTCGTGCCCGCCTCGCCTGCCTGGGCCACGATTCTGACACGTCCGTCGTGCTAATGGGCTCTTGGGGCCGTGCCGAAGTGACCGGGGGAAGCGACGACGACTTCATGGTGTTGATCGACGGCCCCGACCGCGAGGTAGAGCCGTCGATCGCTGGAGTTAAGACGGTTGGATCGAGCGCCGGGAGCTCAAGGCGTCTTCGGAACCCGGTTTCCTGCGACGCTCTCGTCGACAACGTCGGGCTCGATCCGGACATCAACGCGAACCTGACACGGCGGATGCTGTTCCTGCTCGAGTCTGTGCCGGGGACAGCAAACGACGTCTACTCGGCCGCGCGGGAGCGTGTGCTGCGTCGGTACCTTGACGAGTCCACGAAAGACTTTCGCCCGCCGCGCCTCCTGCTGAACGACACGATTCGCTACTGGCGTACGGGGCACCGTCGACTTCGCGGCCAAAGAGCAGGCGGGCTCGGGCAAGTGGGGCCTTCAGAACGCCAAGCTGCGGACTTCCCGGAAGGTCCTGTTCGCTGGCGGCCTCCTGCCCATCTTCGGGTGCGCCCATCTCGAGCGTGGTGCCATGTTCGGCTTTTTGACCGCCCAGCTCGACATGCCACCCACGGATCGGATCGCCCGGGCCTTCCTGGAGCAGGATGCCACCGATCCGGGCGCCCGAGCGCTTGGCGCCTACGACCAGTTCATCGGCCTGCTCGATGACGAGGGCTTCCGCCAGAGGCTCGAAGCGGTCACGCGAGCCTCCGCCGATGGTTCCGAGGTGTTCGCGGAGGTGCGCCGGCTCGGCAGCCAGTTGGAGGCCGGTCTGCTCGCGCTGCTGTTCGAGACCGAGCCGCTGTCGAAGCTCGTGCGCGACTACGGGATCTTCTGAGCGACCCGTTTCCGGGCGCTGATCGAACCGGAGTAGCCGCAGCCCAGGGATCCCGAGGTCAGATCTGGACGCTCGCCGCCGACTCATATGCTCGCCTGCCGGGGTCGATCACCCAAGCGCCTGTCCCAGAGAACTCCATTCGTGCTCCACATCCACCGAGCTGAAAGGGCAGACGGCCTGGTCGACGCGCTTCGCGCCCTTCTGCTCGACGCCTTCCCCGACCCCTTCACCCCCGAGGTCATCTCCGTCCCGACGCGCGGCATGGAGCGCTGGCTCACCCAGCGAATGTCTGGTCGCCTCGGCGCGACGCCCGGGCGCTTCGACGGCGTGTGCGCCAACGTCGAGTTCCCGTCGCCTCGCAGGCTGGTCGGCGACGCCGTCGCGGCGGTGTCCGGCATCGAGCCCCACGCAGACCCGTGGCTGCCCGACCGGGCGGTCTGGCCGTTGCTCGAGGTCGTCGACGAAGCTCTCACCGAGCCCTGGCTGGCGAGCCTCGCAGCTCATCTGGACGGGACTACGGACGAGCCAGATCCGGCTCGTCGCGCGCGCCGGTTCACGAGTGTCAGGCAGCTCGCCGACCTGTTCGACCGCTACGCCCTGCACCGTCCGGAGATGGTCCGTGGTTGGGCGCGCGGGCACGAGACGGACGAGGCCGGTCGAGGCCTGCTGCCCGACACCCTCTGGCAAGCCGAGCTGTGGCGGCGCCTACGCGACCGTGTCGCGCATCCCGGTCCGGCCGAGCGGCTCGAGGCCGCATGCACCCGCCTGCGCGAAGATCCCGGCCTCGTCGAGCTGCCGCAACGCCTGTCGCTCTTCGGCCTGACCCGGCTCCCGGCCGGCCACCTCGACGTGCTCCGCGCGCTCGCCGCCGATCGCGACGTCCACCTCTTCCTGCTCCACCCGTCCCCGACCCTTTGGGAGCGCATCGCCCACACCACGAAGCGCCGACCGCCGATCACACGCCGAAACGAAGACGCGACCGCCACGCTCTCCGCCAACCGCCTCCTCGCCTCCTGGGGTCACGACGCGCGCGAGTTGCAGCTCGTGGTCGGTTCGGCCGACGATTACGTCGACCACCATCACCCGATCGAATCCGATGTCGACACGCTGCTAGCGCGGATCCAGGCAGACGTACGCGGAGACCGGTCCCCGCTCGGCGCCGCGCTCCCCGGCCACGAGGACACCCGCCCAACCCTCGACCTCGCCGACCGCAGCCTCCAGGTCCACGCCTGCCACGGCCGCGCCCGGCAGGTCGAGATCCTCCGCGACGAGATCCTCCACCTGCTCGCAGACGACCCCGCCCTGGAGCCGCGCGACCTGATCGTCATGTGCCCGGACATCGAGACCTTCGCCCCGCTGATCCAGGCCACGTTCGGGGCGGGGGAGGTGGCAGCCGACGACGAGGACGACGAGCTCGACGCCCTGCTCGCCGACGTCCGACCGCCCGACCTGCGGGTCCGGCTGGCCGACCGGTCGGTGCGCCAGACCAATCCCGTCCTCGGCGTCGTCGCTCGGCTGCTCGAACTCGCCGAGGAGCGGCTGACCGCGTCGCAGGTGCTCGATCTCGCCGACCGCGAGCCCGTGCGCCGGCGGTTTCGACTCGACGACGACGAGCTTGCACGCATCGAGGAGTGGGTCGCGGCCAGCGGCATTCGCTGGGGCCTCGACGCCGATCACCGCGAGCCCTTCAAGCTCGGCATGCTCTCCACGAACACGTGGAGGGCCGGCCTCGACCGGGTGCTCGTCGGCGTGACCATGACCGAGAACAAGCAGCGGCTGTTCGAGAACGTGCTCCCGCTCGACGACGTCGACAGCGGCGCGATCGAGCTCGCCGGGCGCTTCGCGGAGCTCGTCGACCGTCTGCAGGCGGCGGTCCAAGCGCTCAGCGAGCCGAAGACGATCGACGCCTGGGCCGCCGCGATCGCAAAATCCGCCGACGCGCTGACCGCGACGACCGAGCGCGAGGCCTGGCAGCGCGCCGAGCTCGAGCGGCTCCTCGACGACGTCGTGGCCGAGGCCACAACAGACGGCAAGGTGCATCCCTCGCCGCTCGCGCTCCCCGAGGTCCGCGCCGTGCTCGCCGAGCGCCTCCAGGGCCGACCCACGCGAGCGAACTTCCGCACCGGCCACCTGACGATCTGCACGCTGATGCCGATGCGCTCGGTGCCCCATCGGGTCGTCTGCCTGCTCGGCCTTGACGACGGGGCGTTCCCGCGCAACGCCCCCCGCGACGGCGACGACCTCATGCTCGCCGACCCGCACGTCGGCGACCGCGACGCGCGGACCGAGGACCGCCAGCTGTTGCTCGACGCGCTGCTGGCTGCGACCGATCGGCTGATCGTCACCTACACCGGCAACGACGAGCGCACGAACGCTCCCCATCCGCCGGCCGTGCCCGTCGGGGAGCTCCTCGACATGGTTGATCGAACGGTCCGCACCGAGACGGGGGAGGCACGAGAGCGAGTAGTGGTGCGTCATCCGCTGCAGCCGTTCGACCCCAAGAACTTCACCGTCGGAGAGCTTGTCCCCGAGCGGCCTTGGGGCTTCGATCCGGTGATGCTCGCGGGAGCCCGAGCTATGAGCGCAGAGCGGACCAGGGCCGGCCCGTTTCTCGCCGGACCGCTGCCGGGCGCCCCGGCAGCGATCGTCGAGGTCGAGGACCTCTTGCGCTTCGTGCAGCACCCCGTCCGCGCTTTCCTGCGCCAGCGGCTCGGCGTCAGCCTGCGGGACTTCTCCGAGGAGGTCGAGGACGCGCTGCCGGTCGAGCTCGACGGGCTCGAGCAGTGGGGCGTCGGACAGCGGCTGCTCGAGGTGCGGCTCGCCGGCGGCGACCTCGAGACCGCCGTCGCCGCCGAGCTCGCGCGCGGCACGCTTCCGCCGGGCGAGCTCGCCGGCCCCGTGCTCGATCGCGTGCGGCCGATCGTGGAGGGGGTCGCCGGGCAGGCAGAGGCGGTGCTCGCCGCCACCGCCGAGTCGGGCTCGGTCGACGTCAAGGTGCGCCTCGGCGATGGTCGGACCCTGAGCGGCACCGTGGCCGACGTCTGCGGGGACGTGGTGCGAGCCGTGTCCTACTCGCGCGTGAGCGCCAAGCACCGGCTGGCGATGTGGGTGCGGTGGCTCGCTCTGACGGCCGCGTACCCGGAGCGGCCGTTCGAGGCAGCCGTCCTCGGGCGCGCGAGACAGGGCGCGAGGAACGCCGAGGTGACGATCGTCAGGCTTCCGGTGCTCGCTCCCGACGCGGCGACGCGACGCGAGCTTGCCCTCGAGCATCTCGCCGCGCTCGTCGACCTCTACGACCGCGGGATGCGCGAGCCGCTCCCGCTCGCCTGCCTCTCCTCCGCCGCGTACGCCAAGGGCAGGAAACCCGAGACGGCCGGTCGCAAGGCATGGGAGTCCGAGCACAATTTCGACAAGGAGGACAAGGACCTCGAGCATCAGCTCGCCTTCGGTGGCGTGCGCACCTTCGCCGGGCTGCTCCAGGAATCGCCGCGCCCCGACGAGGCCGGCGACGGCTGGGATGCGAGCGAGACGACTCGCTTCGGCCGCTACGCGCGACGCCTGTGGACCCCGCTGCTCGCACACGAGGAGGTGATCGATCGGTGAGCGCCGTCGATGCCCGGGGCCGGGCCTTCGACCTCTGCGGCCCGCTTCCGACCGGGGTGACCGTGCTCGAGGCCAGCGCCGGGACGGGCAAGACCTTCACCATCGCGGGCCTGGCGGCGCGCTTCGTCGCCGATGGGACGCGCCTCGACGAGCTGCTGCTCGTCACCTTCACCCGCATGGCCACGGGCGAGCTGCGCGAGCGCGTACGCGAGCGACTCGTCTCGGCGGAGCAGGGGCTCGACCGCGCGTTGGCGGGCGCCGGGCCGAGCGACCGCGACGAGCTCGTCGGGCTGCTCGCGACCGGATCGGCCGAGGAGGTCGGCAAGCGGCGCGACCGGCTCACTCGGGCGCTGGCCGACTTCGACGCGGCCACGATCGCCACCACCCACGGGTTCTGTCAGGAGGTGCTCGGTGGGCTCGGCATCGCGGGAGACCTCGAGGCCGACACCACCTTCGTCGAGGACATCAGCGACCTGATCGAGGAGGTCGTCGACGATCTGTACGTCCGGCGCTTTCACCACGGTCGCCAGGGCGGCCCGCGGTTCAAGCGCGAGGAGGCCATGCGAATCGCCCGGATGGCCGTGCACAACCCCGGCGTGCGTATCGAGCCCCAGGCGGCGCCCTACGACACGACCCCGGGCATGCGTCGGCGGCTCGCCGGCGCCGTTCGCGGCGAGCTCGAGCGCCGTAAGCGCCGCGGGTCGATCATGACCTACGACGACCTGCTCACCCGGCTCGGCGACACCCTGAGGGGGGCCGGCGGCCCCGCCTGCGTCGACCGGTTGCGAGCTCGCTACCGCGTGGTGCTCGTCGACGAGTTCCAGGACACGGACCCGGTCCAGTGGGAGATCATGCAGCGGGCCTTCGGCGAGGGAGCCGGAACGCTCGTGCTGATCGGCGATCCCAAGCAGGCGATCTACGCGTTCCGTGGCGCCGACGTCTACGCCTACCTCGCTGCCGCAAAGGCGGCGGACGCGCGCGCGACGCTGGAGGTCAACTGGCGCAGCGACCAGGGGCTGATCGATGCCTACGACGCGCTGTTCGGCGGCTCGAAGCTGGGCCACGAGGGCATCGTCTACCGCCCGGTGCGCGCGGCGGACGCGAACCAGAGGTCGCGTCTGAGCGGGGCGCCGGTCAGCTCGGCGCTGCGGGTGCGCGTGGTCGATCGCAACGAGCCGTCGATCGGGCAGACCCCGCAGGGCTTCGCCCGCGCCGCGGCGGCGCGCGGCCATGTCGCCCGGGACCTCGCCGCCGATCTAGTCGCCCTGCTCTCCTCGCCCGCGTCGGTTGAGACACGGTCGAAGGAGGGCGAGGCCCTCGCTCCCGAGCGGATCCGGCCTCGCCACGTAGCGGTGCTGGTGAAGACGCACCGCACGGCGGCGCTGGTCCGCGGCGCCCTCGACGACGCCGGCATCCCCGCCGTGATCAACGGGGCGGGGAGCGTCTTCGCCACCGACCCCGCGCGCGACTGGCTCGCGCTGCTCTCGGCTCTCGAGCGCCCGTCCTCGCCTACGCGCGCTCGCTCGGTGGCGCTCACCCCGTTCTTCGGGTGGACGCCCGAGCGCATCGCCTCGGCCGACGAGGACAACTTCGAGCAGCTTCATCGCCGGCTGCACGGCTGGGCCCGCGTGCTGCGCCTCAAGGGCGTCGCCTCCCTGACCGAGACGATCACGCTGCTCGAGGGCCTGCCGGGGCGGGTCCTGAGCGCCGAGGAGGGAGAGCGCACGCTCACCGATCTCCGACACGTCGGCCAGCTCCTACACGGGGAGGCGACCACTGAGCAGATGGGACTCGCGGCGATGGCGGCCTGGTTGCGCCGGCGCATCGCCGAGGCCGAGCAGGAGACGGGCAACGAGGAGCGCAGCCGCCGGCTCGAGTCCGATGCCGAGGCGGTGCAGGTCCTCACGATCCACCGCAGCAAGGGGCTCGAGTTCCCGATCGTCTACTGCCCGTTCCTGTGGGAGCCGGGGTGGATTCCGCCTGATGCCCGGCCGATCTCCTTCCACGATCCCGACGCCGGCGACGAGCGGGCGATCGACGTCGGGTTGGAGGGGCCCGACTTCGAGCGTCATCGCAAGCACCACAAGACCGAGCAGCGGGGTGAGGACCTGCGGCTGGCCTACGTCGCCCTGACCCGGGCCCAGAACCAGGCGGTCGTGTGGTGGGCGGGCTCGTGGGACAGTCGTGACTCGGCCCTCAGCCGCCTGCTGTTCGACCGAGACGAGAACGGCAACGTTCCGGCTGAGGGCTCACGGCCACCGAGCGACGATGCGGCCTTCGCCCGCTTCGAGGAGCTCGCGGCGAAGGCGCCCGAGTGCGTGAGCGTCGAGCGCTCCGCGATCGAGGCTCAGGCCAGATGGTCGGGCACACCGAGCGAGCGCGCGGAGCTCTCGGCCGCCCGCTTCGACCGCCGGCTCGACTGGGAATGGCGGCGCACCTCCTACAGCGGCATCACGGCCGGAGCGCACGAGGCCTGGGTCGCGAGCGAGCCGGAGGAGCCCGTGGTGGTGGACGAGGCACCGATCGACGCACCGCCGGCCGGCGCGGGTCCGGGCGAGCAGGCCGACGAGCTGCGAGCCGTAACGTCGCTGCTCTCCGGGATGCCGGTCGGTGTCCACGTCGGCACCTTCGTGCACCGGGTCCTCGAGGCCGTCGACTTCGCCGCTCCCGATCTGGAGGCGGAGCTCGCGACCGTGGTCGCGGGCGCGCAGGCGCGGCGCCACGTCGACATCGGCGACCCCGACGCCGCCGCGGCCGGTCTGTGCGCGGCGATCGAGACCCCGCTCGGCCCCTCGCTCGCAGGCGCCCGGCTGCGCGACGTTGAGCGAGCGGATCGCCTCGACGAGCTCGAGTTCGAGCTCCCGCTCGTCGGCGGCGACGAGCCGACAGGGCGGCTCCCGATCGCGGCGATCGGCGGCGTGCTCCGCCGTCATCTGCCGGCGGATGACCCGCTCTCCGGCTACGCCGACCGGCTCGAGGACCCGGAGCTGCGCCAGAGCGTGCGCGGCTACCTCGCCGGCAGCCTCGACCTGGTGGTCCGGGTACGCGACGGCGAGGGCGTCCCTCGCTTTGCCGTCGTCGACTACAAGACCAACTGGCTCGCCCCGCTGGGCGAGGACCTGAGCGCCTGGCATCACCGGCCTTCGGCGCTTGCGGGCGAAATGGCCCGGTGGCATTACGGATTGCAGGCGCTCCTCTACACAGCCGCGCTGCACCGCTTCCTGCGCTGGCGCCTGCCGGGTTACGACCCGGAGCGCAACCTCGCCGGAGTGCTCTACCTGTTCCTGCGCGGGATGACCGGTGCGGGCACGCCGACTGTCGCCGGGACGCCGTGCGGCGTGTTCGCCTGGGAACCGTCGAAAGCGCTCGTGGAGGAGCTGAGCGACGTGCTCGATCGGGGGGGAGTTGTCATGACCGCGCTCGAAACGGCCGCCGCGGACCCGTTCGACGTCGCTCGTGCGCGCGGCGCGGTGGGGCTGCTGCGCGAGTTCAATGACGCCGGAGTGCTCACGGCGGCCGATGTGCACGTCGCGCGGCGGTTGGCACACTTGGCTGGCGAAGAGAATGAGTCGGTATGGCTCGCGGCGGCGCTCGCGGTCCGCGGTCTGCGGCTCGGTCACGTGTACGTCGACCTCGCGACGATCCAGGCGACGGCGACGGTCGATGCCGACGAGCCGGTAGACGTCTCCGTGTTGCCCTGGCCGGCTCCTGGCGCATGGACCGAGCGTCTGGCGACCAGCGCGCTCGTCGCGGTCGGAGAGGAGGACGGTCGCCCGCACCGCCCGCTCCGCCTGGTCGGCAGCTCGCTCTATCTCGACCGCTACTGGCGCGAGGAGCGCCAGATCGCCGCGGACGTTCTGGCCCTGGGCAGTGTCGGTCCGGTCGAAGCAGTGCGGGACACGCTCGCCGATGGCCTCGAGCGGCTCTTTGTCGGTCAGGAGGACGGCCACCAGCGCCTGGCCGCCGCGGCCGCGGTCTTGAGCCGGTTCGCGGTCGTAGCGGGCGGCCCTGGCACCGGCAAGACGACCACGGTTGCGCGGATCGTCGCGCTGTTCGCCGAGCAGGCTGCGGCGGTGGGGTCGGCCGAGCCGCTCGTGGCGCTCGCCGCGCCGACGGGCAAGGCCGCCGCCCGGCTCGAGGAGGCTGTGCACGAGCAGGCGGCGGCGATCGCGGTCAGCGACCCGGTCCGCAACCAGTTGCTCGCGCTCGAGGCCTCGACCCTGCACCGGCTCCTCGGCTGGCGTCCGGACAGCAACAGTCGCTTTCGTCACCACCGCGGCAACCACCTTCCCCACGATTTCGTCATCGTCGATGAGACCTCGATGGTGTCGCTCTCGCTGATGGCCCGGCTCGTCGAGGCGGTCCGGCCCGGCGCGCGGCTCATCCTCGTCGGCGACCCCGGGCAGCTCACCTCGATCGAAGCGGGCGCCGTCCTGGGCGACATCGTCGGGCCGACGGCCGACGGACTGCTGATGAGCCCTCGCACTCGGGCCCGACTCGCGGAGGCGACCGGCCAGGAAGTCCCGGCCGCCGATCCGCCGCCACGTGCCACCGTCGGCGACGGCATCGTCGTGCTCGAGCGCGTCCACCGCTTCGGGGGCGGCATCGCGCGGCTCGCCGAGGCCACCCGGCGCGGAGACGCCGACGCGGTCATCGAGGTTCTCAGCGCCGGCGCGACCGAGGACCTGACGTGGCTGCCGGTCGACGTCGCCGATCCAGATGCCCGAGACGCGCTCGCCCCGGTTCACGACCACGCGATCGAAACCGCCCGCACGGTGATCGAGTCGGCTCGGTCCGGCGCCGCAAGCGAGGCGATCGAGGCGCTCGGTGCCTTCCGGGTCCTATGCGCGCACCGACGCGGCGACCACGGCGTGGCCACCTGGATGGCTCGCATCGAAGGCTGGCTCGCCGAGGAGATCGAGGGCTTTGGGGACGAGGGCGGCTGGTACGCCGGCCGTCCGCTGCTGGTGACCGAGAACGACTACGAGCTGAGGCTGTACAACGGCGACACCGGCGTCGTGGTCTCGACCGGCGGGGCAGGTGTGTCCGCCGCGTTCGAGCGTCGCGGACAGATCCTCGAATTCCGCCCGACCAGGCTCTCCGCGGTCGACACCGTCTACGCGATGACCGTTCACAAGAGCCAGGGCTCGCAGTTCGACACCGCCGCGGTCCTGTTGCCGGCTCCTGAGTCGCAGGTGCTGAGCAGAGAGTTGCTCTACACGGCGGTCACCCGGGCGCGCAAGCGCCTGATCCTGGCTGGGACCGAGGAGATGATCCGCGCCGCAGTGTCCCGCCCGGTCGCCCGGGCTTCGGGTTTGCGCGGGCGCCTGTGGGGGTCCGGGCGCTGATCCACCACCTCAGCGCTCGACCGGTTCGGTCCCGTCACCCGCGTTTGGGTTGCTGGCCGATCCACACGGGGCGTCGAGGTCCAAGAGCCCGCTGGTCGGGATGCCCACAGGCGTTCGTCGAGGGAGCACTGGCCTTCCGCGGTTGGTCTTGGGGGTGCCGAGAGCGCTTCGCTGCAGGCTAGGCCAGCGGGCGACGAGCCCCGGACGGGCGCTGGCCACGCGGCCAGCCGCCGACGAACGGCACGTCGTCGCGACTCGGATGGACGCTCACCGCCCGGATCTCCCATTCGAGGTCCCCGTCGGTGACGAGCGATTGGTCGACCAGCCTGGTCTCGATCACGGCCGGAACCGCTGTGGGGGAATGGTCGTAGCCGCCTTCAAGCATCCAGTCCCAAGCGATCCGGCGACTCTGGCTCGTGGGAAAGATGCGGGCGCACAGTTCCTCAGGCTCGAAGCACCCGCCCTCGAAGACATCCCGGCAGAACGCGGTGCTCCACATAGCCACCGGCGCGCCTGTGACCAGATGTGCTGTCTCGACCGTCTCGAGCCGACTTAAGAGAGCGACCTTGAACAGGTCCCAGATGACCTCGTGCACCTTGTCGTGGGCCTGTTGGCACCACTTCAGCTCCATGACGTGCCTGGGTGACGAGGATCGCTGTGCTCGGGCACCACGATGTCGACCGCACCTCTGCTAGGCCACTCCGGGATGGGGACCATCGACGACGAGACTGTTTTGCCGGTCCTTGCCTCCAGGCAAGCCTTCAGATCGTTGGTCAAGTGTCTCTCCCGAACCGCGCGGAGCGAGCCGACTCGTTGGACCGTGATGGTGGTCATGCGATAGGCGACCTCGGTCAGGGCGTCGACCACGGCCTGCTCCCCATTCGCTTCGGCCCGGTCCTCTGTCGGGCGGTCGCGCTGCCGAGGCTCCGCTTCCATGCTCAGCTCATCGTCGAGAGCGCTCTGCATAGCTATCGAGCTTAGGTAGCCCCCTGGCGTCGCCCCCCGCGGCGCCGTCCTTCGCATTGTCAGCGAGCACGATGAGCCTACGGCGCTTCTCCTCGACGTCAAGAGCGTCGTCGTAGAAGATCCGAGCCGCGGGCGTCGCTCCCTCTGGTATCGGCATCGTGCATCACCTCGGCTCGTCAGGCGCAGACGTCACGAACGTTGGCCGGTTGAAGAGCAGACCTTCGGGCATCCTCCGCTCATCGCTTACGCCCCGCCCATACCGCCAACGTCTCAGATCGCCTCCAACAGCACTCATCGCCCCCGCTTCCTCCCCTTCCTCGCCCGATCCGCGTCCGTAAACTTCGCCACCCGCGAAGCGTCATCGACAATAGCCCGGCGGGCGAGGTCGCGCAGCAGCTCGCTCTCCTACGACATCTCCTCGGCCATTGACTGCGGCGCCGCGCTCATCGCGGCGCCGAGGACGTCGCCGACCTGGTTGTAGAGCTCTGCCGCGCTCTCCGCGTCCCCGCGGCGCAGCGCGTCTGAGGTCTTGCGCTTCGCGTCCTGGGCCTGCCGGTCGCCGAGCTCGCTGCGTACGGTCGGGACGGGGATGCGCCCGGGCGGCCTGGTCGCCGGGGCGACGTTGACGTGCACGGGCACCTCGACCGTGTGCTCGGAGACCGATCAGGTCACGCTCGCCGTCCCGCTTCGCTCGTCTTCCGGGCCTGCTGCGCGACGGCGAGTTGCCTCAGCTGGAGCTACGAGATCGCGTCCAGAGCACCTCGCACCGTGATGACGAAGTCATCCCAATAGCCCGCTCCGGACGCGCCGCCGTCAACGACGGGCACGCCCGCGAACCGGAGCCACGGTCCGATCTCGTCGACGAGCTGGCGGGCAGCGCTCGCGCGCATGTAGTCCGAC
>Ga0136619_10000592_pt1 | contig 13777 bp, 17 predicted proteins | sample AntDrymUQ3532106_2_FD_104807 | JGI IMG/M metagenome (GOLD analysis project Ga0136619, IMG submission 104807) | Polar desert sand microbial communities from Dry Valleys, Antarctica - metaG UQ353 (21.06) | ecosystem: Environmental > Terrestrial > Soil > Desert | place: Antarctica: Dry Valley...
GGCCGCATCGACGCTCGTGTCCTCACGCTCCTCCAGCAGCTGTCGACCCGCTACGAGCTGTACCTGTCGTCGCTGCAGACCGGCCACTCTCGGTGCATCGGCGGCGGCGACTATCCAGGTTGCAGCGTCTCCAAGCACCACCTTGGCAGCGCCGTCGACATCGCCATCGTCAACGACGAACTGGTCCGCTCCGGCAGCCCTGCGGCCTACGAGCTGACGCTCTTGCTCGCCTCCCTGGAGGGACCACTCCGCCCAGACGAGGTCGGCAGCCCCTGGCCCATCGCCAGCCCCGGCCAGTTCACCAACGGCGACCACCTTGACCACATCCACATCGGTTACGAGTCGTGACCCGTGGTCAGGGGCCGCACCTCCCGAGCAGCAGTTGCGCCGACGTCGTACTTGCTGACTAACGTCGATGCTGGCATGCCGAGCAGCCATCGGTAGACAACGAGAGCAGCGGGGTGAGCACCCCCGGGCCCGCTGGCGGACTACGCCGCCGCGTCGGACTGCTGGTCGTAGGCCTCGTCTGACCGAAAGCGCTGCAGGCACTGTTTGCCCCGCAGGCCGCGTTCGACCTCCAGGTAGCGGCGGGCGGCATACTCGGCGACCTGCCGCAGCTGTGCGTCGGTGAGTTCCCTGACACCCACCCCGCTGACCGACTTCATCCGCGGCGTCGTGCGAGGGAGCGGCTAGCAGCACCGCGGGATCCCGTCACGGCCGGCGCGGACCGAGGGCGTCGCGCGCCACGGGTCATGCTGCACCCCGCGCGGCCACACGGTGCTATCCCCGATTCCGGGTCTGCCCTGTAGCCGGCTCGACGGGATAGTGCGACCATCACCGCATGGCGGTCACCGTCGTCATTGTCGACGACCACGCCGGGTTCCGGCGCATGGCCCGGCGCATGCTCGAAGCTGCGGGCTTCGACGTGGTCGGGGAGGCGGGCGACGGCGAGAGCGCACTGGCCGCCGTGGCGATTCTCAGGCCCGAGATGGTGCTGCTTGACATCCAGCTCCCCGATCGCGACGGCTTCGCCGTCGCCCGACGGCTGGCCGAGGCCCGCACCGATGCCGTGGTCATCCTCACCTCCAGCCGCAGCGCGTCCGACTACGGTTCCCGGTTGGCCCACAGCTCGGCCAGCGGGTTCATCCCCAAGGGGGAGCTGTCGGGGCCGGCACTGGTGCGTCTTCTGGGAGCGGGCCGATGACGAGGCGGCTGCAAGCGGGAGTCGTGGCGCTCATGCTGGGCTGCCTCGTCGTCGTTCTGGTGCCTCCCGCGGTCCGCGGCGATCCCCTCCCCGTGATCAGGGTCGCCTACGACCTGGGGGTCGGCGTGCTGTTCGTGGTGGCCGGCCTCTTGGGGTGGGCTCGACGGCCCGACAGCGCCATCGGTCGGCTGCTCACCGTCGCCGGCCTGGCTTGGCTGGCGGCCCGGGTGCTGGTATGGGCCGGCCCGAACCCCATGGCCTTCACCCTCGGGCTGGTCCTGGTTCTGCTGCCGATCGCCTTCCTGGCGCATCTGGCCGTGGCCTTCCCGAGCGGCCGCATTTCTTCGAGGTTCGAGCGCTTCATCGTGGTGAGCTCCTACGTGGTGATCCTCGCCGGCGTGTCGTTCCTCGACCTGTCCGGCTGCGAGCAGTGTCCCCGCAACCTTCTCGCCGTCGACGGTGACGACGGACTCGGTCGGCTGCTGCACGTCACCGTCATGGTGTCCACCCTCGTCGCCATCGCTGCCTTCTCCGCCGTGCTGGTGGTTCACTGGCGACGGGGGTCCAGGGCCGCCCGGCGCGTCCTTGCCCCCGTGCTGCCCACCGCGTTGGCGTATGCGGCGGTTTCGGCGGCCCAGTTGCTGGCCGAGCTCGGGGCACCGGTCGGCCTGGGCCGGGAGTGGGCCTGGGTGGAGCAGGTCGCCCTGCTGGCCGTTCCGGTCGCATTCCTGGCCGGCCTGCTCCGCAGCCGCCTGGCTCGGTCGGGGGTGGGCAAGCTGGTGGTGGAGCTCGGAGACAGAGCACCCGGCGGCCAGCTCCGCAGCGCGCTGGCGCAGGCACTGGGCGACCCCAGCGTCGAGGTCGCCTACTGGACACCGGACACGGCCAGCTACGTCGATGGCGATGGCCACCCGGTGGAGCTGCCGCAGGAGGACGGGCCCCGGGCCGTGACCGTGATCGAACGGGCTGGGGAGCGGGTGGGTGCGCTGGTGCACGACGTCGCACTACGCGAGGAGCCCGCCCTGCTCGACGCGGTCTGCGCGGCGGCTGGGCTGGCCATGGAGAACGAGCGGCTGCACACCGAGGTTCTGGCCCGCCTTGGTGACGTGCGGGCGTCGCGGGCCCGCATCGTCGAGGCGGCAGATGCCGAGCGTCGACGGGTGGAGCGCAACCTCCACGACGGGGCCCAGCAGCGTCTCGTGACGCTGTCGCTCGCCCTCACCATGGCCCGCAGCCATTTGGCCGGCGAGCCCGGACGGCCGGAAACGGGGGATCCTGGAGCCGATGGGCGTATCGACGCCCTCCTGTCGGAGGCGGCCGACGAGCTGGGCTCTGCTCTCCAGGAGCTGCGTGAGCTGGCGCGGGGCGTTCACCCGGCCATCCTCGTCGAGGAGGGGTTGGAAGCGGCGATCGAGGCACTGGCCGAGCGGTCGCCCGTCGCCGTCGAGGTGTCTGCCCACGGCAACGGCCGGCTGCCCGCACCCGTGGAGGCAACGGCGTACTACGTGGTGTCCGAATGCTTGGCCAACGTGGCCAAGCATGCGCAGGCCTCGTTCGTGACAGTGAAGGTGGGGCGGTGCGACAAGGGGTTGCGGGTCGAGGTGGCCGACGACGGGGTGGGCAGGGCCACGGCGCGCGCCGGGTCGGGTCTCGAGGGGCTGGCTGACCGGGTGGCGGCACTCGACGGGCGGCTGACGGTCGAGAGCCGCCGTGGGAACGGGACGCGAGTGAGCGCAGAGATCCCGTGCGGGTGATCGTCGCTGACGACGCCACCCTGGTCCGCCAGGGTGTGGCCCGCCTCCTGGAGGACGCCGAATTCGAAGTCGTGGCCCAGCTCGCGGACGCGGTCGGGTTGCTCTCCTCCGTGGAAGCCCACCAGCCCGACGTCGTCATCGTCGACGTCCGCATGCCGCCCACGCACACCACCGAGGGACTCGAAGCCGCGCTGCAGATCAAGGACCGTCACCCCGATGTCGGCGTGCTGGTGCTGTCGCAGCACCTGGAGTCCCGGCTGGTCATGAAGCTGCTCGATGATGGCAGACGAGGGGTCGGGTACCTGCTCAAGGAGCGGGTCGGCGACCTGGCCGAGTTCACCGATGCCGTGCGCCGGGTGGGCACCGGAGGCTCGGCGATCGACCCCGAGGTGGCCCAGCTGCTCCTCGACCGCAAGCGCCGGCGGAATCCCCTCGACCGGCTGTCCGCCCGGGAGCGGGAGGTCCTGGGTCTCATCGCCGAGGGGCGATCGAACCAGGCGATCGTCGACCGGCTCTGTCTCAGCGCCAAGACGGTCGAGTCCCACGTCCGCAGCATCTTCACCAAGCTCGATCTGCCGCTCGAGCCCGCCGGCCACCGCCGGGTGCTGGCGGTATTGGCGTACCTCGGGGCCGGCTGAGGGGAGTCTCCGAGGTTCACGAGCGCCGAACAACGGCGTGAGTGAGCCGGTCGTAGTTGCTCCTGCGTCGCCTCATGTGACCGTCAGGACGGTGGGGCCGAGGATCGGAGGGCAGACGGGCGGGAGGCCGGGGCTCGCTTTCCCCAGGCGGCGACGACCGCGGCAAGTGCTGCCAGCAGCAGGCACAACGGTGAGTAGATGGCGAGATCGAGTCGGCCGTGGGTGGAGTCCACGCCGATTGACTGCACTCCGAGAAGGGCCCGTCCGAACAGCACGGCGGCAACGCCCCACGTGCCGAGGGTGAAGACCCAGCTGGGCATCCCCATACGCCACCACCCGGCTCGGCCGAGCAGGAGCAGGGCCGCGATCCACGTCAGGAAGGAGATCACCAGCGTCAGCGCGGCTGATGGCATCTCCGAGGCGGGAACGTTCACGACGGTGCGGGCCAGCCCCTCCTGGTCATCGAAGGGCCAGGTGCTCCCGGCGGCCCAAAGCGCGTGCAGGGCACCGACAGCGACCAAGAGGACGGCGGCGAGCTGCGCCGCCGAGCGGGCCAGGGCGGATCGGTCATTCGGCATGTGTGCTCCTTTCGACGCCGCTGACCCTAGGGATCGACACCTCCGCGGTCATCGGGGCCAGCCCTGATTCTCAGGGCGCCCGGGGGCGGGCGCGCACGTCGCCGAAAATGATCGCCGCGCGGCCGTGGCCTCGTGACATCCGTCGCAGCCGTGCCGTACGGTTGCATGCCGAGGCTTCACGAGGAGCGGCACCTTGACCAGCGTGACCGGCAGCGACGAGCGAGAGGTCCTGCGCTCCGCGCTGCGGTTTCCCAGGGGACGCTACGAGACGGCACGGGCCGCGCAGCTGTCCGGGCTCCCGGAGCGAACGGTCTACGACTGGGCCCGCAACAAGATCCTCGCCCCCGACTACCCGAACGCTAGGCCGCTGCGCTGGTCCTACCGCGACCTGGTGTTTCTCAGGCTGCTCACGCGCCTGCGTGCGCACGGCATGGAGCGCGGAGTTGCTTCACAGCGCGTCTCGCTCGTCCGTGAACTCGCCGCTTCTGACAAGGTCGATGAGGTACGGCTCACACACCGGGGCCTGCTGCTGCCGGGTGAGCAACACGATCGACTGACCGGGGAGGCGGTGTTGGCGGATCTGGCGGAACTCACCGAGCGCTTCGACCTGCTCGAACCCATCGAAGGCGTGAGTAGAGGGGCACTCTGGGGCCCCAACCTCGTGCAGCCTACCGAGCACACCTTCATGTCTCCGTGGGTACTCGGAGGCGAGCCGTGCATCGGGGGGACGCGCATCCCGACCGCGTCAGTCCTCGCGCTCGTAGAGCGTCGAGGAATGTCCACGGGCCAGGTCATCGTCCTCTACCCGCAGCTGACATCCGAGGGAGTCGACGAGGCCGTCTGGCTGGAACGCAAGATGCGGGAGCGGCAGGCTGCCGCCTGAGGGCATCTTCAAGATGCTGCTCGACGAGGGGTTCCCATCGCCGGGCTTTGATCCCACAGCACTCGACCCCCTGCTCGAGGTCCAGGCGCTGCGCGAGTTTGACCCGGCTGTGGTCGGTGAGCGCATCCCTGATTGGTACCTCTACCTCCGCGCGCAGGAGGCGGGATTCCACGCGCTGGTGACCCGCGACTTCCGCCAGAGCGGCCAAGCTGAGGAGATGTGGACGCTGACACGAACGGACATTTCAGTGGTCACCTGGCGCAAGCCCTTGGACGACCCCATTGTCGAGTGGGGGCAAGTCATGGCCTACCTGCCGGAGATCCGGAGGGTGATCTTCCAGCTCGGCCCGGCCATCGTCTTCTTGCCGCGCCCACAGTTGTCGAAGGACAGCCTCACGAAGGCAACCGACGCACTCGCCGCGCTGGCGAAGGAGGAGCGGCGCTCGAGACGAGAGGTGGTCCACGCAGCCGAGCAATCGGTTCGCGCGTGGTTGGACCGGTACGGCCAACTCGAGAGGTTCGAAGCCGTCATCGAGCGACAGCGGTGATGCTCAGCTCCCAGCCGAGTGACGCGTATGAGCACCAGAACCTGGCGTGCGGACGGGACGCTGGCCTGAGGCGGCTTTGCCGGCCCCTCGCGTTGAACTGGGGACACGTGGAGCGCCTCTTGACGAGGACCACCCATACAATCCCGATTCTGGCGCGCGGCACGCCGAGGCTCAGGTGTCAGGGCCGGGCGCGTCCTGGTCACGGCGGTGGTCGCGCTGTACGAGCTGAGTCGATCGTTGGGCCGGAAGCGTCGGGGGCCGTTCGGAGTGGGAGGACGCGGGGCGTGTGCGATTCGGGAGACCACGACCATGATCACAGGGCTGAGTCGGGGCGGCGATGCCTCGCGTCATTGAGGGTGACGCCGTGGATCCGATCGTTCTCGAGCCGGTCGACGACGTGGTCATCACCACGTTGGTCGACAACAGTTATGACGGGCTGATGAGGGACATGGGTCCCGCCCGGCGCACCCCGATGGGGCGAACACCTCGGGTATCGGCGCCGCAGTTCGTGGAGGGCGACCCGAGCTGCTGGCCTTGCCTGGCGTGGGCGCGGCCACCGCGGCAGTCGTGCGGTGCGTGTAGTCCTACCCCCACCAGATGGCCGCCCGTCGAGACCTCCTCACCGGAACTCTCCGAGATCACGCCCCCACCGCGCATCTGGAAGCCGTACCCCAGGGATGGCTGAACCTCTGGGTGCGGCTGCCGGACACCACCGACCTGGCACGGCTAGTCCGGGACTGCGAAGCCGCCGGCGTCATCACCGCCCCAGGCAACGAGTGGTTCCCCGCCGAACCCACCGGCTCCCTCAGGCTCAACTACTCCGGCCCGAACACCGGGCCTTCCGCGACGGGGCACGCATGATCGGACAGGCACTCGCACGTAACAACTGCACGACGCCGACGTTGAGCGCGTCCTCAACCGGCAGAGCAACGTGTGGATGAGGGACGAGTTGGATCTCAGCGCCCCCGACCTGCGGGGCGGATGGTTCTTCGTGACGGCGTCGTTCGAGTTCGACACACGAAGTGGCCAGCTGCGTACGTTGATCGCTGCTCACATCGAGCGCTGGGTGACCGGGTCCCGGAACATGATCGAAGCTGGTCAAGCTAACGACGAGTTCACCGACGAGGTCGACGCTCACGCCAAGGCGTTGACGTCCTTCGCTCTCGGGGTCACGAGCAACTCGTTGATCCAACCCGGAGCGATCGATGCCGCATTGGTTGGCGGGGGCCGGTGCCGTGGGCGAGGCGCGGGAGTCTATGACGTCGGCGAAGGTAAGGGCGCGAGCATCCGTTCGCCACGAGGCCGCGATGGGCAGGTGCAGGGTACGGCGGGCGGTCGAAGACCAGCAGCTCCTCACGTGCGTGGGTGATGACCTGCTCGAAGCGGGCCGCGATGGCCGCCCGGCCGACCACCACCTCACGATCTCCTCGGGACGGTGTCGTTCCTCGGCCGGCATCTCGGCGAGCAGGTCGCGGGCGGCGAGCTGGGTCTGGGCGAGCTCTTCCTGCCGGCGGGAGACCAGTGCCTTGATCGCGACGTCCGGCCTGGCCGCCCGCATCCGGGTGGGGCTCCCGGCGAGTCGGCTGACCATGCCGAGCTTTTCCAGCCGACCGAGCGACGTCTCGACGGCAGCCTCGTCGTGGTCGAGCGCGTCGGCGAGGTCGTCGATGCGTGCGTGGTCTGCACCGCTGACCTCAGGCTCCATATGTGTTTGCCCCATGACTCGTCTGCGGGCATGACACCGATGGACTCCAACATCCCCCGGAACCTCCCGGGTCCGCACCGGCCCGAACGTCACGAACCGCTGGGACCTCGGTAGGGCAGAGGCTGGCTGTAGACGACGTTCGTCGTCGTGCTGCCCAGTGGTGTCAACTCGTCGATGAGCCGCTCGAGGTGGGTCATCGACGTCGCGGCGACCTTCAGCGTGTAGCAGTCTTCGCCGGTTGTTCGCAGGCACTCGAGGATCTCGGAGCGTTCCTTGATCAGCTGGTGAAGGGGGTCGTGGCGGTTCCCGGGGTACTTGAGCCGGACTACCGCTAGCACGGTGAAGCCCACCTTCGCCAGGTCGACGTCCGCTCGGTAACCCTTGATGATGCCCGCTGATTCCAGGCGCCTGACTCGTTCCGTCGTCGCTGAAGCACTCAGGTTGACCCGCCGGGCGAGTTCGGTGAGCGGCACACGGCCATCGCGTTGCAACTCGGCCAGGATGGCCCAGTCGGTCGCATCGAGAGTCTCGGTCATTCGGCCACAATACCGGGACAACCGTGGAGCAGGCGCGCAAACACCGGGTGATTGCGGTGTACGCCGGCCACCTACCGGCATAGTCTGAGTCAGTGCTGCTAGGTGTCAACGTGCCGAACTTCGGCCCCGGGACCGACCCCGACGTGCTGCTGCAGTGGGCGCAGACGGTGGAGGGGCTGGGCTACGACCTACTGATGGTCTCCGACCACATCGCGGTGACTCCAGACGTCGCCGTGCGGTACCCCGCCCCGTTCTACGAACCCTTCACCACCCTCGCGTGGCTGGCCGGCGTGACCAGTCGAGTGCGGCTCGGCACGACTGTGTTGGTCACGCCCTACCGGCACCCACTGCTGGTGGCGCGCATGGCCGCCAACCTCAACCAGATCGCCAAGCTGGGCCTGATCCTCGGTGTCGGCGTCGGTGGGAAGCGCGAGGAGTTCGCCGCACTCGGCATCCCGTTCGAGCGCCGCGGCAGACTGACCGACGAACACCTCGAGGCCATTCGTACGGCCTGGACGGACGAGCGGGACTACGGCGCCGGTCGCATTCCGCTATGGATCGGCGGCAACAGTGACGCGGCGCTGCGCCGGGCGGCCCGCCTGGGTGACGCGTGGCACCCGATGAAGTTCACCGTCGGCTGGCTCGACGAGGCGTCGATCCGCCTCACCGACGCCGCCGACGATCTGCACCGGCCGGTGCCGGCCCTGGCCCCCAGGATCGCGCTTCGGCTCACCCGCCGGCCGTTGGCCGACGATGAGAGGCTCGTGGGCGAGGGCACGATCGAACAGGTGAGCGCGGACCTCGAGCACCTGCGGAACCTGGGCGCCCACGCCGTCCTGCTCGACCCCTACCACGGCGACCCGGAGGAGACGCGCCACCCGGAACAGGCTTGGGGGGCGCTCGAGACCGTGGCCGACGTCCTGCACCGCACCGCGCCACCCATGGAAACGGAGAAACGATGACACCCGATGACGAAGTCTTCCTGCGTCGAGCCATCCAGCTGGCTTCGGCCGGCCGAGCGGGAGGGGACGCGCCGTTCGGGTCCCTGTTGGTCGGACCGGACGGCGCGGTGCTCGTCGAGGAGCACAACACCGTCCTGTCCGACGATGACATCAGCGCTCACCCCGAGCTGAAGCTCGCTCGGTGGGCGGCCCGCGAGCTCGACGCCACCAGCGCGGGGGGGACGACCATGTACACCAGCTGCCAACCCTGCGGCATGTGCGCGGCGGCGATCGACAGGGCCGGTCTCGGCCGGGTCGTGTTCGCGTTGTCCAACGAACAATTGGTCGCCCTGAAGCCCTCTGGCGGATTCCCGCCGGTGCCCCAGGACGGACCGGCGCTCTTCGACGAGGCGCGTGCCGCCGTCAATGGTTACTACCACTGACATGGGCTCTCTGGACCTGTCCCGGTTCGCGCTCGTGGTCGTCGATGCCCAACGCGCCTTCGATGACGGTGAGTACTGGGGGAAGCGGAACAATCCCGACCGCGATGCCAACATCGCCTCCCTGATCGGGCACTGGGCCGAGCGAGGATGGCCACTGGTGTACGTGCGGCACGACTCGGTGGCGACTGGGTCGCCGCTGCATCCCTCGTCACCGGGGCACCAGTTCAAGGACTACCTGAAGGCCGAACCGGACTTGTTGGTGGTGAAGTCGGTGAACTCTGCCTTTCACGGGAACCCTGACCTCGATGCCTGGCTTCGGGAACGCAGATTGAACGGAATCGTGGTCTGCGGCATCACCACGAACCACTGTTGCGAAACCACCGCACGGGTTGGTGACAACCTCGGCCACCGGGTCCACTTCGCCCTCGACGCAACCCACACCTTCGATCGAGAAGGGCTCGATGGCGAGACCATCACCGCGGACGACCTCGGTCGAGTCACCGCCGCCAACCTGAACGGAGAGTTCGCCCTGGTCGTCAGCACGGCAGCTCTGCGCTCCGGAGATCTCGAGGTCCGACGGTGAGCCGCACGCGCCCCCGTCCGCCTGGAACCTGCGGGACCAGCAGGTCCTCGACGAGCAGGCACGGTAGGGATGCAGTGAATCACGGCCCGTTGACCGGAATCCGAGCGCGTTCCGCGCGGCGGCCCGGCGAGAATGGCCCGATCGCCGTGTGGAGCGGACGAGGAGGGGTGGACGGTGACCGCGTACTGGATCAACACGTTCCGGTCGATCAGTGACCAGGCGAAGCTCGAGGCCTACATCGCCCCTGGCAGCACCCCTGGGAAGCCATGTTCCACGCCGCCGTCCTGGCCTCCTCCTGATGACCCCTTCTGTCCCTACCAGGAACGACCCCACGTGGAAGAGCCGGGCAGACCGGCGGCGACCGCACGCCCACATTCCCAACGGCCCCACTCATCCCCGGTCAATCACCCCGCGAATGCGGGCCAGCGGATCCAGGCTCAGTGGAGGACGCTCCTAGCTGATCTGTGCGTCTGGACAGCGGTGGGGACTTACTCGTGCGAGGCGACGTAAATGAGGAACGTGTCGTCCGCTGTTGGCGGGAGATCGTTGTACTCCCCGCGGACCTCGACCTCGGTGAAACCGGCGCGCTCGAGCATCATCACGAGCTCACCGCAGAAGTAGAGGTTGGAGGTGAGCTGATGGCGCTCCTGGGCGATGAGCGACCCGTCTCGCCACTGGTAGGCGTCGATCTCATGTGCCACCTGCTGTAGCAACGGGTCCAGGCCGAGCATCCGCGACTGGAGCGCGTACTCGTCACCGTCCGGCCCGAGCTGGCGGTGACCGGGAGGCCGCGTCGGCTCGGGCAAGGCCCCCCGCGTGCCAGGTGGCCACAGGGCCCAGTGCGTGGCCTCGGAGTACGGAACCTCGTTGTCGAGGACGAGCCGGCCCCCCGGTTCCAAGTGCTTGTACAGGCGACGCAACGCCTGCTCGTCCTGTTCCCGGGTCGAACCCAACCCCAGACCACCACAGACGTAGATTGTGCGGTAGCGGCGCGGCAGATCCAGGTCGTGCATCGGTTGGCAGTACAGATTCGGCGACGCATTCACCGCCGCGGCTGCCTGCCTACACAACGACACCATGTCCGCTGACGCGTCGCACCCGTCGACGTCCAGCCCGGCCTCGACGTAGGGGACGAGCAGGCGACCCGCTCCGCACGCGACATCCAGTGCTGGCTGCCCTGCCTCGACGAACTGCCGGAAGTAGGCAATCTCGGGCCCGGCGCGGCGGAACAGCGACCACCAGCGAGCGACCAACCCGTGGTGCCAGCTCTGCGGCTCTACAGGTATCACTTGTCCACACTAGCCACCGGGACCTCGGTTAGTTAGGCGCCACGACGGACGCCCCGTCGCAGAGTCATCGCCGGACCTCGATGGCGCGCAGTGTCGAACGAGCGAAGCCATCCTCCAGGCGGCAGGAGCGGACGCTACCGCGTCACGGTATGCGGCAGGAGCGGACGCTACCGCGTCACGGTGCGGCAGGAGCGGACGCTACCGCGTCACGGTATGCGGCATGTGCGGGCGGTAATCGAGCGTAGGTTGGAGTGCTAGATTCACGTGCCCTGGTCGCGTGGAACCACGAAGGTCCGCTCGCCAGCGGGCTCGGGCACCGAGTCGCTCCTCAGCCCAAGATCGAAGCTCGTCTGGTCGCTCAGGTTGTCTAGCGCCCAGGAGTGACCTCGCTGAGCGTCGAAGAGCCACAGCAGGTCGGAAGTCGCGGCCAGCACTTCGCGCACCGTCTCTGCTTTCAAGCGAGAGTGCAGCCAACTGGCATCCCCGAGAGGACCGACGTGGACGAAGTCGTTCCGCAACTTCACGGCCTTCTTGAGCGTGCCGATGAGCGCGCGCCGTGGCGAAAGCGTCTGGTCATAGCCCTCGAGTTTCGGCAAATATTCCTCGATGATTCGCACGATGGGCGGCGCGGGAAGGTTGATCACGAGCCACCCGGCTTCAGGCACAAGAGCGCTCAGCAATCGCTTCAGCTCGACCTCGACGGCCGTCACCGCGAGGATGATCGTCGTCACGGGGTCCACCTGCGACGCGACGTGCCAGATCTCGCGGCCGACAGGTTCTCGGACATCCGTCGCTGCGAGTGCCTCGAGTTCCTGCTCCACGGCGGGGTTCAGCGACAACTGGGGGTGCAGGCGGGCGCTCCACTGAGGACGCAGGCGCAGGCGGTTCCATTCTTCGCCGTCGTCGGACCACAGCAGTGGACCGTCCGGCGTAGCCAGGGAACCGGGATCGACGGCTGAAGACCACCGCCACCTGATGAGCGCATATGCCTCCATCCAATGACGCGTCAGACTATCGGCCACGGACGCGCAGAAGGCCTGCATATCGGCGGGATAGAAGTCGAACAGGAGGAGGTCGGGCTCGTTCGCCCGAAAGCCGTCTGGCCAGTCCCCGCGTGAGATGCCTTTGAGCACCCGCAGCCATGCGTCAGGAACGGTGTGCGTCTCGGTGGCAGAGAGCATGGGGACACCCGAGTTGGTGATCCCCGGTTCGGCGTCGACCGCGAAGATGGTTGCCCACACGCCCTCGGCCAGATGGAAGGTCAGCGACTCTTGATGGTGCCGAGAGACGGCGAAGGGGAGTTTGGTCTCGATCTTGAACTGACATACAGCGTCGCTCATGTGCGCAAATCTACGACGCGCCGTCGCTTTACGGCCGCCGGTCGCGCCCTTGCGGCGTACGCGGGGGGCAGCATCGAGCGACGAAATCCCGTACCGCTGTGACCATTCTGTGACCAGTCTCCGGGCTGTCACCCTCGAGTGGTTGCGCGAAAAGGCTTTGACCTGCGGATATGTGGTCGGGATGCGGGGATTTGAACCCCGGATCTCCGGTCCCCCAGACCGGCGCCCTGGACCAAACTGGGCCACATCCCGTTGCTGGCAACGGCGAGCGTATCGCCGGCCGCTGCCAGAAGGCCAATGCGCTGGCGGGATACCCTTGGCGTGACGGTGAGCCGTGACGGCGAGCAATGAGAGGCGTGCGTGAAGCTCTTCGACGCAGGCGCCCGGGCGGGCACATCCACCACGGTTCACGACGGGGTCGTGACGGCAGCGAATGCCATCACAGCCCTGCGCCTGCTCGGTCTGCCGCTGTTCGTCTGGTTGATGGTCGTCGTGCGGGCCTACGGCATCGCGTTCGCGGTCCTTGTGGTGGTCGCCACGACCGACTGGGTGGACGGCTACGTGGCCCGGCGCTTTGACCAGGTCACCAAGCTCGGCAAGATCATCGATCCGCTGATCGACCGGGCTTTGCTGGCGACCACCGCCCTGACCCTGCTGTACGTCGGCTTCCTGCCGCTGTGGGTTGCCGTCCTGGTGGTGGGCCGGGACCTGGTGCTGCTGGCGGTCAGCGTCACCCTGTTCGGCGGTAACCCCGGCATTCCGGTCAGCCGGCTGGGCAAGCTCGCCACCGCCTGCCTGCTCATCGGGGTGCCGGGCTTCCTGCTCGGGCGGATGGACTGGGCCGGTGCGCAACCGTTCCTGGCGGCCGCCTACGCCTTCACGGTGGTCGGCATCGCCAGCTACTACGTCGCTGGATGGCACTACTGGCACGCCGCCCGGGTCGCCCTGCGCATGGCTGCGGCATCGTCGGAAGAAGGTGAGCGGCGGTGAGCGACCTCACCGACGCCCTCGGGCTCAACGCCGAGACCGACTACGCGCGCCGACCGCCGGTCCGCTGGTCGCAACCGTGGTCCAGCGGCGTCGTGCGCAGCCTGACGGCGCTCGGCGCCCTGCTCGTCGGGTTCCTGCTGTCGGCGGGGGTCAGCGTCGGACGCCAGCAGGCGGCCGAGCAGGGCGCCCGCAAGTCCGAGCTCATCGCCTTGATCGACGCGCGCCAAGCCCGTGCCGATGCCCTTGCCGAGCAGCTGGAGCGCCTTCGCGGGCGGGTCGACGCCGCGCAGGCAGCCGCCGTGAATCCCGCCGTCCCCGCCCTGCGCACCCGGCTTGCGGCCGTCGA
>Ga0136619_10000593_pt1 | contig 13775 bp, 14 predicted proteins | sample AntDrymUQ3532106_2_FD_104807 | JGI IMG/M metagenome (GOLD analysis project Ga0136619, IMG submission 104807) | Polar desert sand microbial communities from Dry Valleys, Antarctica - metaG UQ353 (21.06) | ecosystem: Environmental > Terrestrial > Soil > Desert | place: Antarctica: Dry Valley...
GCGGCCGCCGGCGTGGATCTGCGCCTTGACCACCCACAGCGGCCCGGGCAGCTTTTTCGCCGCCTCGACCGCTTCCTCGACGCTCATCGCCGGATAACCCGCGGGAACCGGCACGCCGAACTTCGCGAGCAGCTCCTTGGCCTGATATTCGTGGATGTTCATGCCGCGCGGCCTTAATCAGATTGGCGCCACCATGCAAAGCGCCGAGCAGCACTCCTTGACCTCGACGGATCGACCCGTGCGCAAGATCATCCATGTCGACATGGACGCCTTCTACGCGTCAGTCGAGCAGCGCGACGACCCGTCGCTCAAGGGCAGACCGGTGGCGGTCGGCGGCGGCCACCGCGGAGTCGTCGCCGCGGCATCCTACGAGGCGCGGCGTTTCGGGGTGCGATCGGCGATGCCGTCGGTGAGCGCCAAGCGCCGCTGCCCCGAGCTGGTGTTCGTCAAGCCGCGCTTCGATGTCTATCGCGCGGTGTCGAACCAGGTGCGCGACATCTTCGCCGCCTATACCGATCTGATCGAGCCATTGAGCCTCGACGAAGCCTATCTCGACGTCACCGAGGATCGATTGGGCTTCGGCAGCGCCCGGGCGATCGCCGAGGATATCCGCCGCCGGATCCGCGCCGAGACCGGCCTCACCGCCTCGGCCGGCGTCAGCTACTGCAAGTTCATCGCCAAGCTCGCGTCGGACTATAAGAAGCCCGACGGGCTGTGCGTCATCCCGCCCGAGCGCGGCGCCGATTTCGTCTCGACCCTCCCGGTGTCGCGATTCCACGGCGTCGGGCCGGTGACGGCTCGCAAGATGGAGCGGCTCGGGATCCTGACCGGCGCCGACCTTCGCGGCTGGAGCCTGCCGCAGCTCGATGCGCATTTCGGCAGCTCGGGCAGCTGGTACTGGCGGATCTGCCGCGGCATCGACGAGCGCGAGGTCAAGCCCGACCGCCCGTACAAGTCGGTCAGCGCCGAGCGCACCTTCGACGAGGATTTGCGCGACCCGGACGCGCTTGCCGCCGAGCTCGAGCGAATCGCCGGCTACGCCTGGACCCGGGTCGAGCGGGCCGCGGTTTCGGGGCGGACGGTGACGCTCAAGGTCAAGTTCGCGGATTTCGAGCTGATCACCCGCTCGAAGAGCTTTACCGTGGTCGTGCCGGACCTGCCGGCGTTCACCGCCGCCGGCCAGGCGCTGCTCGCCGGGCTGCATCCGCTGGTCAAGGGCATTCGCCTGCTCGGCCTTGGGCTCCACAACCTCGTCGAGCCCGAGCTCGAGCCCCCGCTCCAGCTTGGGCTGGCGATATAGTCCAACTTGTGATATAAAATTGTCACAACGGCCGCCGCGATTCCGCAGCGGCCGAAACTTGCAGGAAACGTAACAAGGCGGGGAGCCACGGCCTTCGGTCGTTTTGGGGGACGATGCGGATGTGTCGGCTCTTACCGCCGTAAGCAGAAAGGACAAATATGGCTTCCAAGGCGCTCAGCTTCGACGTTGGCGATTATGTCGTTTACCCCAAACATGGTGTCGGCCGGGTGGTCGAACTCCAGAGCACGGAGATCGCCGGTACCCGTCTCGACCTTTATGTGCTGCGCTTCGAGAAAGAGCGCATGACGCTCCGCGTGCCCATCAACAAAGCGGACGCGGTCGGAATGCGCAAGCTGTCGTCCGACAAGACCATGAAGGACGCGCTCGAAACCCTGAAGGGCAAGCCCAAGGTCAAGCGCACCATGTGGTCGCGCCGGGCCCAGGAATATGAAGCCAAGATCAACTCCGGCGACCTGACTTCGATTGCCGAGGTGACCCGCGACCTGTTCCGCGCCGACGACCAGCCCGAGCAGAGCTATTCGGAGCGGCAGATCTTCGAGGCCGCGTCCTCGCGCCTCGCCCGCGAGCTCGGAGCGATGGAGCAGACCGACGAAAAATCGGCCCTGGTGAAGATCCTCGAGATCCTCAACGAGGCGGCGGCGATCCACAACAAGTCCAAGGAGCTTGCGGCCTAAGCAGCCTGCAAATCTCCACTTTCAAAGAAGGGCGTGCCTCCTCGAGGGGCGCGCCCTTTTCTTTTGCGCTTGCCGTGGCTCCCTCTCTTAGTGTATTGCTGTCATAACACAGCATCAGGGAGGTCCACATGCACAAGGCGATCGTCATTGGAATGGCCGCAGCCGCGGCGGCTTCGGCGGGCTGCGCGCGCGAACGCAACGATTCGCCCGGGCCGGCGACCACCCGCAACTATCAGGTCGGAGCGTTCGACAAGCTCGAGGTTGCCGGCCCCTATGAGGTGACGGTCGCGACCGGCAGCGCCCCGTCGGTGAAGGCAAGCGGCGGCGAGCGCGCGATCGAGCGGATGGTGGTCGAGGTCGAGGGCGGAACGCTCAAGATCCACCCCCGCAAGCGCTCGGGAATCCGCTTCGGCTGGTCGCGCGGCCATCCGGTCAAGCTCACCGTGACGGTGCCCAGGCTGAGCAGGGCGGAAATCGCCGGCTCGGGCGCCATCTCGGTCAACAAGATCGCCGGCGATTCGTTCGAGGCCGGCATCGCCGGCTCGGGCGACCTGCGGCTCGGCCAGATCGACGTCAAGAAACTGAAAGTCGGAATTGCCGGGTCGGGCGAGGTCAGCGCCGGCAAGGGTCGCGCCGCCGAAGCTGAGTATGAGATCGCCGGCTCGGGCGACATCGATGCCGCCGGCGTCCAGGCGGAGAAGGCCTCGGTGTCCATCGCTGGCTCGGGCAACGTCGCAGCGCATGCAACCGGCACCGCGTCGGTTGAGATCGCCGGTTCGGGCGACGTGCGGATGACCGGCGGGGCCAAGTGCAGCGTCAGCAAGGCCGGGTCGGGCAACGTCGACTGCTCGTAAGGTTGATATTAACGATGGGGTGGTGAAGGTGCGGGCCATGCGCACCTTCCTTCCCGCCGCCGCTGCCTTTGCCGCGATCGCCGTCACCGCTCCCGCCGACGCGGCCAGCCGCAATTTCGGAGTCAGCGGCTTCGACCGAATCCGCGTCGACGGGCCGTACAAGGTCCGGCTGACCACCGGAGTGGCGCCGTTCGCGGTCGCCACCGGTGGCTCAGGCGCGCTCGATTCGGTCGTGATCGAGGTTCAGGGCCGCACGCTCGTGGTCCGCAACCACCGCTCGTCGTGGGGCGGCTATCCGGGCGAGGCCAAGGGGCCGGTCGAGATCGCCATCGGCACCCACGAGCTGACCGCCGCCTGGCTTAACGGCTCGGGCAGCCTCGTCATCGACAAGGCGCGCGGCCTGTCGTTCGACCTGTCGGTCCAGGGCGCCGGCTCGGCGAGCATCGGCGCGGTCGCGGTCGATCACCTCAGGGTTTCGATGTCGGGCACCGTCAGTGCCACGCTGGCCGGCAGCGCGCCGAAGCTGACCGCGATCGTCCGCGGCGTCTCGACACTCGACGCGATGGGGCTGACCGCCAAGGATGCGACCATCGGCGCGCAAGGGCCGGCGACGATCCGGGCGACAGTCACCAACGCCGCCAAGGTCGACGCCCAGGGCGCGGCCACCGTCGATCTCGGCGGGCGCCCGGCCTGTACCGTCAAGGCGAGCGGATCGGCGAGCGTCAGCGGCTGCCGCTAGGCGGCATCACTGGATGGAGGCGCGGGCCTCCACTCCCGACAGGAAATTCCACAGCGCCCCGGCCAATTCCTCGCCGGCTGCAATTGCTTCGTCGCGCTCCGCCTGCGGCAGGCGGTCGAGCAGCTCGCGACACACGTCGCTGTGCTCGACGTCGGCGCTTTCGTGCACCCGGAAAAAGCGCAGGGTCGGCTCGTCCTGGATGCCGTAGCGGTCGACCAGGCCCTCGATCTTGGCGCTGGCGACGCCCGGAAACTGGCTTTCGTACGCGTAGAGCGCGCCGAGGCCCGATGCATAGGAGCGGCGCGAAAGGCGCCGGAAGGTCTCGATCAGCGCCTCGGTTTCGGGGTTAAGGCCTTGGCCGCGGACCGCGTCCTCGCTTTCGCCGAGGCCGCAGGCGAACATCATCCACAGGCTCGCATGGTCCTGCTTGCCGGCCTCGATCCCCTCTTCCTCGGCGAGATTTTCGGCCAGCATCCGGCGGCCGTCGCGTTCCGGGCAGGCGCTATGCACGGCGCTGACCGCGCGCGGAAACGCCTCGACATGGTGGAAATATTGCCGCGCATAGGCGCGCAGCGTGTCGAGCGGCAGCTGCCCCTCGGTCCACGCCTGGTAAAAGGGATGGCTGAGCATCGCCCGTTCCGAGACTTTCGCGTCGATCGCCGCCGAAACCGTGGAGTTGTTGGTCATGCGTGCCTCCCTGCTATGATGCCGTGGCGCCCGCGATAACTCGCACGGCGGGGCGCGACAAGTGGAGGACTGGGGTGAGCAGCGATGCAGGGGAACGGTTCGTCGTCCGCGACAATCCGGCCCGTCACCGGTTCGAGATCGACCTCGGCGATTCGACCGCGATCGCAGTCTATAGACTGGTGCCTTCGAAGATCATCTTCATCCACACCGAAGTGCCGGTGCACCGCCGCGGCAAAGGCGTCGGCACCGCCCTCATCAAATCGGCATTGGCGGCTGCCCGCTCACGCGGTTTGAAGGTCGTTCCGATCTGCCCGTTCTTCGCCCGCTACATCCAAAGCCACCCGGAAGAGCAGGACCTGCTCGACGCCGCCTCCCGCAAGCGGTTGGGAATCGACGGGGCGGCTTAAACCAGCGCCAGCGTCGCCAGCTTGCCGTAAAGCCGCGGCGGCAGCTCGGCGATTCCCGAACCGTCGCCTGCCGACGACGGCGCGCTTCCTTGCTCGAGATAGCGCCAGCCCTGGTGGGCGCGCTTGGGGCTCGGTGCGATCAGCACCAGCTCGGCCGAGCAGACGATATCGATTCGCCCGTCATTGCGATCGTCGAAGCGCACGATCCGCTGACAGGCGACCAGCCGGTGCCGGACGATCCAGTAGAGCGAGCCACCGACCAGCTCGTCTGCCCGTTTCGGCCGCATCCGCGTGACGACCCGCACCTCGCCCTCGCGGGTCCGGGCCAACACGCGCTTTTCCAGCGCTTCGATGGTCCGGCAGCCGAATGCGACCTTGGTCAGATGGAGATCGGGCACGCTTTTCGAATGGCGGATTCGGTCCGCGATGACAATTGCTTGGGGTAGGAGACGCTTACGGCACCAGGCCGGCGGCGGTGGCGAGGCCGAGGAACAACAGGAAGCCCATCGAATCGGTGACCATGGTCACGAACACGCTGCTGGCCACCGCCGGATCGGCGCCCGAGCGTTCGAGCGCCAGCGGGACCATCACTCCGGCCAGCCCGGCGACGATGATGTTGATCAGCATCGCGGCCGCGATCACTGCCCCCAGCGCGGCGCTGCCGAGCACCACCGAGACACCGACGCCGATCAGCACCGCGATGGTCAAGCCGTTGAGGATCGCCACCCGAAGCTCGCGTCCGACTGCCCGCCAGCGGTTGGAGCCGGTCAGCTGGTTGGTGGCGATCGCTCGCACGGTCACCGCCAGAGTCTGGGTGCCGGCATTGCCGCCGACCCCGGCGACGATCGGCATCAGCACGGCGAGGATCGCCAGCCGCTCGATGCTGTCCTCGAACATCCGGATCACCGACGCCGCGACCAGTGCGGTCATCAAATTGGCGATCAGCCACCGCACCCGCGAGCGGTAGCTTTCGACCACCGGCTCGTTGATGTCGCCCTCTTCGCCCGCGCCGGACAGCAACAGCACGTCCTCGCTTGCTTCCTCCTGGATGATGTGGACGATGTCGTCGACGGTGATCATCCCGACCAGCCGGCCTTCGCCGTCGACCACGGCGGCCGAGATCAAAGCGTATTTCTGGAAGCGGAGAGCGACTTCCTCCTGGTCCATGTCGACCGGGATCAGGGTCTGCTCCTGGAGCATGATGCCGCGGACCGGCGCCGAGCGCGGCGACCGCAGGATGCTCGACAGCTTGCAGGTGCCGGCCGGGTGATGGGCCGGATCGACGACGAACACCTCCCAGAAGTCGTCGGTCAGCTCGTCGGACGAGCGGAGGTAGTCTATGACCTGGCCGACCTTCCAATGCTCGGGCACCGCAATCAGGTCGCGCTGCATCAGCCGCCCGGCGGAATCCTCCGGGTAGGTCAGCGCCTCCTCGATCGCCGCGCGGTCGTCGGGCTCCATCGCCTCGAGCACCGCCCGCTGCTCGTCCTCCTCGAGATCCTCGAGGATGGCGACCGCGTCGTCGGTCTCCATCTGGCCGGCGAGGTCGGCGACCTGCTCGGGTCCGAGCGCCTCGATCAGCGCCTCGCGGACGTGCTCGTTCATTTCCGCCAGCACTTCGGCGTCGACGATCCCGGCGAGTGCTTTCACCAGCCCTTCGCGCTCGTCGCGCGCCGCGAGCTCGATCAGGTCGGCGACATCCGCCGGGTGGAGCGGCTCGACCAGCTTGCGGGCGGTGCCGTCGTCGCCGGCCGCGACCGCGTCGAGCACCTTGTCGACGAATTCGGGCCGCAGCCTGTCCTCGGCATCCATTGCGCGCTGGTTGGCCGTTGGATCAGCTTCGCGGGCGGCGGCGATATTCTCGCTTTCGCTCATGCGCATGACCCCTGAAAAGCGGCCGCGACCGACCCGTGCCGCCCTCCTATGGCCGAGCCTCCTCTGGCGCAAGCAGGCTGCGGCTCCTAAATGCCCCCGCTCACCCCTTCCAAACGGAGCTACGATCCATGGCCGACGCCGAACGCCTGACCCTAACCCTTTCGAGCGGCGGCGACGTCGTCATCAAGCTTCGCCCCGACCTGGCGCCGAACCATGTCGAGCGGGTCGCGTCGCTGGCCGAGAGCGGCTTCTACGACGGGGTCAAGTTCCACCGCGTGATCCCGGGCTTCATGGCCCAGGGCGGCGATCCGAGCGGGACTGGCATGAGCGGCTCCAAGCTGCCCGACCTCAGGGCGGAATTCTCGAGCGAGCCGCATGTCCGCGGAATAGTCTCGATGGCCCGCAAACCCGACCCGAATAGCGCCAACAGCCAATTTTTCATTTGCCTCGACGACGCGACCTTCCTCGACAATCAGTACACCGTGTGGGGCGAGGTTGAGAGCGGCATGGAGCATGTCGACGCGCTACCTGCCGGCGAGCCGCCGAGCGAGCCGGGCAAGATCGTCAAGGCGACGGTATCCTGAGGCGAAAACCGTGACGCCCCGTCCCGTCACCCTGATCACCGGCGCGTCGGCCGGGCTTGGCGCCGAGTTCGCCCGCCAGTGCGCTCGGCGAGGCGAGGAGGTCGTGCTCGTCGCCCGGCGCAAGGACCGCCTCGACGCGCTCGCCGCCGAGATCGGCAACGCGCATGTCATCGTCGCCGATCTCGCCAAGCCCGGGGAGGCGACCCGGGTTGTCGGCGAAGTGATCGGCCATGGAATGTGGGTGCGCACCTTGATCAACAATGCCGGATTCGGTCTTACCGGGCGATTCGATGACCTCTCGCTCGGCCGGCAGCTGGAGATGGTCGACCTCAACATCCGCGCGCTGACCAACCTCAGCTATGTCGTGATCAACGACATGGTCCTGAAAGGCGGCGGCGCGATCCTCAATGTCGCGTCCACCGCCGCTTTCCAGCCCGGTCCCGGAATGGCCGTCTATTTCGCCACCAAGGCCTATGTCTTGAGCTTCACCGAGGCCTTGCACGAGGAATGGAAGGGGCGCGGGATCCGCGTCACCGCGCTCTGCCCCGGGCCGACGAAGACCGAGTTCGGCGCGGTTGCCGGCTTTGCCGAGAAGGGCGCGTTCGACCGTTTCGCCGCGGATTCGAAGAGCGTCGTTCGTGCAGGCCTCGAGGGGCTCGACAAGAACCGCGCAGTGGTGGTTCCCGGCCTGCTCAACAAGGTCGGCGCCGCGTCGACGCGCTTCGTGCCGCGGCCATGGATTCGCAAGATCGCCGGAGCGATCAAATTTTGAAAGGCGGCGAACGCATCCCCGATTGAACTGAAATGGATCGGCGCCGTTACGTTGGCGGCACGAAAAGCGGCTGGTAAGGAGCAGGAATGGCGGACACCGACACGCTGGAGCGCACGACGGCGCGCAAGGTGCAGGTCGCCAACATGCCGCCCGCCGACAGCGGCCGCGGCTTCGCCCGGCTCCCCGAAGCGCTCATGCGGGAGCTCGGCATCAAGGAAGGTGTCGTCATCGAAATCGTCGGCAAGCGCTCGACGCCGGCTCGGGCGCTGCGCCCCTACAACGAGGACGAAGGCGTCGACATCGTCCGCCTCGATGGCCTGCAGCGCGCCAATGCCGGCGTCAGCGCCGGGGAGTATGTCGAGATCCGCAAGGCCGGATCGAAGCCGGCGACGAAGATCGTGCTCGCCCCGGCGCAGGACAATTTCCGGCTCCACGGGTCGACGGAGGCGCTGCGGCGGACTTTCGCCAAACGTCCGCTGACCGAGGGCGACATCGTCGCGACGCACGGCCACCAGCGGGTCGACGCCGACATGCCCGAGGAAGTCCGCAAGATGCTGAGCGCGCCGGCCTTCGCGCTTCAGGAAGTGCGGCTGGTCGTCGTCAGCACGGTGCCTAAAGGCATCGTCCACATCGATTCCACCACCCAGATCGAGCTGCTTCCCGAATATGCCAAGAAGGACGGGGAGCGCCGCGCCGACGTCACCTACGACGATCTGGGCGGGATGAAGGATACCATCGACGCGTTGCGCGAGATGGTCGAGTTGCCGCTTCGCCACCCGGAGATTTTCCAGCGTCTCGGGGTCGACCCGCCCAAGGGCGTGCTGCTCCACGGGCCGCCGGGGACCGGCAAGACCCGGCTCGCCCGAGCCGTCGCCAACGAGAGCGAAGCGCGCTTTTTCCACATCGCCGGCCCCGAGATCATGGGCTCGGCTTATGGCGAGAGCGAGAAGCGGCTGCGCGAGCTGTTCGAGCAGGCGGCCGAAGCGGCGCCGTCGATCATCTTTATCGACGAGATCGATTCGATCGCTCCCAAGCGCAGCCAGGTCACCGGCGAGGCCGAGAAACGGCTGGTCGCGCAGCTGCTGAGCCTGCTCGACGGGCTCGAGCCGCGGGCCAACGTGGTGGTGATCGCCGCGAGCAACCGTCCCGAAGCGCTCGACGAGGCGCTGCGCCGCCCCGGCCGGCTTGACCGCGAGATCGTCGTCGGAGTCCCCGACGAGGCCGGCCGCCGGGAGATCCTCGGCATCCACACCCGCGGCATGCCGCTGGCGCAGGACGTCGACCTCGACGAGATGGCGCGTCGGACCTACGGTTTTGTCGGGGCGGACCTGGCGGCGCTGACCCGCGAGGCCGCTTTGGAAGCGGTCCGCCGGATCATGCCGCGCATCAACCTTGCCGACGAGATCATCCCGACCAAGGTCCTCGACGCGCTGTCGGTCGAGCTGCGCGACTTCGAGAATGCATTGAAGCGCGTCCAGCCTTCGGCGATGCGCGAAGCGATGGTCGAGGCGCCGACCGTCGGCTGGGACGACATCGGCGGGCTCGACGAAGCGCGCGACCGGCTGCGCGAGGGAGTCGAGCTGCCGCTCAAGCATCCCGAAGCGTTCCGCCGCCTCGGCATCCGCCCCGCGAGGGGCTTCCTGCTGTACGGCCCGCCCGGGACCGGCAAGACGCTCCTGGCCAAGGCCACGGCGCGCGAAAGCGAGGCTAATTTCATCGCCACCAAATCGTCCGACCTGCTGTCCAAATGGTACGGTGAGAGCGAGCAGCAGATCGCCCGGCTGTTCGCGCGTGCTCGGCAGGTCGCGCCGACGGTGGTGTTCTTCGACGAGATCGACAGCCTGGTGCCGGCGCGCGGCGGCAGCTTCGGCGAGCCGCAGGTCACCGAACGGGTGGTCAACACCATCCTCGCCGAGATGGACGGGCTCGAGGAGCTCCACAATGTCGTGGTGATCGGCGCCAGCAACCGGCCGAGCCTGATCGATCCGGCGCTGCTCCGCCCGGGACGGTTCGACGAATTGATCTACGTCGGTCCCCCCGACGCGCCTGGGCGCAAGCGGATTCTCGCCATCCACACCTCGGACATGCCGCTCGACAAGGACGTCAAGCTGGACAGCCTGGCCGAGCGGACCGAACTGTTCACCGGCGCCGACCTCGAGGATCTGGTGCGCCGCGCCGGGCTCATCGCGCTGCGCCGCAGTCTCGATTCCGGCGACGTCACCATGGCCGATTTCGACGCCGCGCTTCTGGAGACGCGAGCGTCGGTGACGCCCGAGATGCTCGAGGAGTATGACCGCATCCGCAAGACCCTGAAGTCCGACGCGGTGCGGCCGCTGGGCGGGATCGGCTTCGTCCTGCCAGGGATGCTTCGGCCGCGAACCGACGAGAAGGGCTAGCTCGCTTCCAGACGGCGGCGGCCGGCGAGCGCGAGCCCGATCAGCAGCAGCGCCGACGCCGCGAACGGAATGTGTGGATCGATCGCGTAGAGCGCCATGCCGATCGCCGGCGCGGCGACGAAGCTGATCCCGTTGGCCGCCGTAATCACGCCCGCGACCCCGCCTTGCTCGGCCAGCGGCACCGCCAGCGAGGCGCCGCCGGTGAAGCCCGGGCGGGTCAAGCCGAAGCCGGTCGAGGCGAGCGCGAAGCCGATGGTAATGCCGTAAAGGTCGGTGGCGAGCATCGTCCAGGTGAGGCCGACCGCGGCGATTGGCGCACCCCACAGGATCAGCGCGCGCGGCGTCGCGTTGAGCCGCGGGATCAGCCCCCATTGCGCGGCAAGTGTCGCCGACGCGCCGGCCATCATGACGATCGAGATCGGCCCTTCCGAGCCGTGCGGCTCGAGCCTCAACCGGTCGATGACGAAAAAGCCGAGGCAGGTCAGGGTCGCCGCCTGGGCATGGCCGGCCGTGACTCCGGCGACGATCCACGGCCGGATTCGCGGGTCGTTCCACTTGAGCCGCTCCTGCCTCGGCGAGGTCGCGGCGACGACGCTCGCGCCGGTTGGGGTGGTGGCCAGCGAGGGATAGCTCATCGCCGCGCCGCGCCCGAACTTGCGGCCGAGGCGATCGTCGGGAAGCCACGCCCAGATCGCTGCGGACACCACCAACCCGATCGCGGAGAATGCGAACAACGGCCCCGGCAGGCCCACGAACGGAAGCACGAACAGCGGCGCCAGCGCCGGGCCGATGATCGTCCCCAGCCCAAACGACGACGACAGAGCCGATAGCGCCGCGACTCGGCCGCTGCGCCGGGTCCTCGAGGCGAGATAGGCCTGGGTCGCGGACGGCGTCGCGCAGCCGAGAGCGCCGTAGATCGCGCGAAAGATGGCGAACAGGATGAAGGTCGCCGCCCCGCCGATCACGACGTGAAGCCCGGCGAGCAGGACGATGCCGCACAGCAGCATCGAGACGATGAAGCCGGCGAGCCCCATCAGGGTCAGCGCCTTGCGGCCGTGGCGATCGCTCTTCTCGGCCCAGTAAGGCGCCAGGCCCACCCACAGCAAAGCCGACCAAGTGTAGGCGATGGCGACCCAGAAGTCCGCGATGCCGATTTCCCGACCGATCGCCGGCATCACCGATTGCAGCGCGGTGTTGCCGGCCGCCGCGACCAGCATCGCCGCGTAAAGAAGCAGGAAGTGCGGCGTGCTCAGCGCGGTCGCGGCGACGCGGCGGATCGGACGGGCGGTGGGCACTGGCGCCGCCTTAGAGTCTGAGGCCCGGCAGAGAAAGCCATGTCCCTATGTGAAACGGTCGCCAGGGCTCGTCGTGAAAAGCGCTCGTCTCGTGGTCCGATACGCCTGCGGCTGGTACCCCTAAGTTGCGGCGGACCTTGCCAAGCGGCGGCGCATTTGCCAACGCTCTCGCCCTTCGCTGGTCCCAGCCGGAGCTTTGATGCCGATCTCGTCTGCCCGAACTCTCAAACGTCCCCGCCGTTTCAACCGCCGGTCCGCGCGCTCGGCGGTCAATCCGCGGCTGCAATTCCTGCGCGGGTTCCTCAAGCATCCGGTGATGGTCGGCTCGATCATCCCGTCGAGCCGCACCGTGATCGAGAAGATGCTCGGCCCGGTGGATTGGGACAATACCGAGCTGTTCGTCGAATATGGCCCCGGCGTCGGCACGTTCACCCGTTCGATCCTGGCCAATCTCGGGCCCAAGGCGACCCTGCTGGCGATCGACACCAACCCCGAGTTCACCAAATTCCTCAAGGAATCGATCGACGACGAGCGGCTGGTGGCAGTGACCGGCTCGGCCGCCGACATCGCCAAGATCCTCGCCGACCGCGGCTTCGCCCACGCCGATTACGTGCTGTCGGGCATTCCCTTCTCGACCCTCCCGCCGGGCGTCGGCGATGCGATCGGCAAGGCGACCGCGGAAGTCATCCGCCCGGGCGGCGCATTCCTTGTCTATCAGTTCAGCCCCAAGGTGATGGACTTCATCAAGCCGTGGTTCGACCGCATCGAGCGCGGCTTCGAATGGATCAACGTCCCCCCCGCGACCCTGTTCTGGGCCTATAAGGACGCGCCCGAGGCTTGATCCTCAGTCCCCGGTAAGATCGAAATTGAGCCGGCGCGTGACTCCATAGTCGAGGCTCGTGACGAGGAAGAAGGACAGCGCCCACTGCATCCGGTTGAGCAGGGTGGAGCGCTTCTTCTGCAGCTCCGGAGTGATCGCCAGCGATTGCTTGAGCTCGCCTTCGAAATAGGCCCGCATCGCCTTGGCGAACTTCGCATCTTCGACGCGCAGCATCAGCTCCATGTTGAGGAACAGGCTGCGGATGTCGAGGTTGGCCGAACCGATGTGGACGACGTTGTCGAGCACCACCAGCTTGGTGTGGAGCTTGGTCGGGAGATACTCATAGACCTCGACCCCGCGCTTGATCAGACGGCCATAGGTGAAGCGCGCGGCGGCGATGGTCGCATTATTGTCGGACCTGGCGGCGGTGATGACCCTCGCCCGGCCGCGATTGCCGACCCGGGCGATGCGCTTGATCAGCCCCCAGCTCGGAGCAAAATATGCGGCGATGATCTCGACGTCGCAGCTGTGGACGAGGTCCTTGCAGGTCGAGACTCCCCACGGGCTGAGCCTCGTCGTCGGCCCGCCCAATTGCCATTGCAGTCGCCCGCGGGTCTCGCTGTGCTTGTGGACCAGGTGGCGAAGCGTGCGCAGCCTCGGCTTGGGCGACAGCGCCCAGGCGATCAACTTGTCGAAATAAGGCGCAAGGCGGGCGGTCGCGGGGCCCTCGACGAGCAGGCCGATGTCGCGCCACGCGCCGGCTTTCTCCTCTCCGAAATAATCGTCGCCGATGTTGAATCCGCCGATGATCGCCCGGCATTGGCGGGTGTCGCCATCGGCCAGCGTGAGCTTCTGGTGGTTGCGCAGCAAATAGCGCCGGCCAAAGGCTGGGTTGAAGCGGCAGAATTTGGCGCCGGCGCCCGACAGGTCCGCGAAATAATCGTCCGGCGTGGTGCTGCTTCCGAAGCCGTCGATCAGCAGCGTAACCTCGACCCCGCGCTCTCTTGCTCGAAGCAGCGCCTGCTTGACTCGCTCGCCGGATCGGTCGGCGAGGAAGGTATAATAGAGCAACCGCAGCGAGTGCCTGGCACCGTCGATCAGGCCGAGCACCGCCCCGAGCCGTTCGGGGCCATCGCCCAGGAGCGTCAGGCGGTTGCCGTCGACCACCGGCGAACGCGGTCCGGCAGCGGACTTTGCGCCGCCCGCACGCGGCTTGCTCTTCGTCGACGCCTTGGCCATCGCGCGGGTGATGGAGGGAGCGGTTAGGCAAGTCCAGCCGGCGATTCCTTGACTGGGCCCCTGCCGCGCCCTATCTCGCCCTCTTCCTTACAACTGCAGATTTGCGGAGCGA
>Ga0136619_10000594_pt1 | contig 13751 bp, 13 predicted proteins | sample AntDrymUQ3532106_2_FD_104807 | JGI IMG/M metagenome (GOLD analysis project Ga0136619, IMG submission 104807) | Polar desert sand microbial communities from Dry Valleys, Antarctica - metaG UQ353 (21.06) | ecosystem: Environmental > Terrestrial > Soil > Desert | place: Antarctica: Dry Valley...
CCCCGTACGACGTGCTGGCGATCAACGCCGCGTCCGCGTCCACCCAGATCTCCGGGCTGCCCTTCACCGGGCCGATCGGGGCCACCAGGGTTGCGCTCATCGACGGCGACTGGGTCGGGTTCCCCACCCACGCGCAGCTCGAAAGCGCGGTCTTCGACATGGTCGTCGCCGGCCGCATCGTCGATGGCGACCAGTCGGGAGACGACGACGTCGCGATCATGATGGTCGAGGCCGAGTCGACCGAGAACACCTGGGAGCTGGTCCGGGCCGGCAAGCAGGCTCCGACCGAGGAGATCGTCGCCGAGGGGCTCGACGCGGCCAAGGGCTTCATCCGGCAGCTCTGCCTGGCCCAGCGCGAGCTGGCGGGCAAGTCCGCCAAGCCGGTCGCCGAGTTCCAGCGCTTCCTCGACTACTCCGACGACGTGTTCACCGCGGTCGAGTCGGCCGTACGCGACGACGTCGCCCAGGCGCTCACGATCCATGGCAAGACCGAGCGCGAGGAGCGCCTCGACGAGATCAAGGCCAGCTGCCTCGACAAGGTCGGCGGCCAGTTCGAGGGCCGGGACAAGGAGGTCAAGGCCGCGGTGCGTGCGGTGACCAAGTCGCAGGTCCGCCAGCGCGTGCTGCGCGACAAGGTGCGGGTCGACGGGCGTGGGCTCACCGACATCCGCACGCTGACCGCCGAGGTCGGTGTCGTGCCGCGCGTTCACGGCTCGGCGCTGTTCGAGCGGGGCGAGACCCAGATCCTCGGTGTCACGACGCTGAACATGCTGGGCCTCGAGCAGCGGCTGGACACGCTGTCGCCGGAGAGCACCCGGCGCTACATGCACAACTACAACTTCCCGCCGTACTCGACCGGTGAGACCGGCCGGGTCGGATCCCCCAAGCGGCGCGAGGTGGGACATGGCGCGCTGGCGGGGCGGGCGCTGCTGCCCGTGCTGCCGACCCGCGAGGAGTTCCCGTACGCGATCCGGCAGGTGTCTGAGGCGCTCGGGTCCAACGGCTCGACGTCGATGGGCTCGGTCTGCGCGTCCACGATGGCGCTGCTCAACGCCGGTGTGCCGCTGCGCGCTCCGGTAGCAGGCATCGCGATGGGCCTGATCTCCGACCAGATCGACGGCGAGACCAGCTACGTCACGCTGACCGACATCCTCGGTGCGGAAGACGCGTACGGTGACATGGACTTCAAGGTCGCCGGGACCAAGGACTTCGTCACCGCGCTGCAGCTGGACACCAAGCTCGACGGCATCCCCGCGTCGGTGCTGGCCGGCGCGCTCACGCAGGCTCGCGACGCCCGGCTGACGATCCTCGGCGTGATGTCCGAGGCCATCGACGGTCCGGACGAGATGAGCCCGTACGCGCCACGCATCATCACGATGAAGGTGCCGGTCGACAAGATCGGTGAGGTGATCGGGCCCAAGGGCAAGATCATCAACCAGATCCAGGACGACACCGGCGCGCAGATCTCCATCGAAGACGACGGCACGATCTACGTCGGCGCCGAGGACGGCGACTCCGCCGAGGCAGCCCGCGCCATGATCAACGCGATCGCCAACCCGACGATGCCCGAGGTGGGAGAGCGATACCTCGGCACCGTGGTGAAGACGACCTCGTTCGGCGCGTTCGTGTCGCTGGTGCCTGGCAAGGACGGCCTGCTGCACATCTCCAAGCTGCGGGCGCTGGCCGGCGGCAGGAGGGTCGAGGCGGTCGAGGACGTTGTGTCGATCGGGCAGAAGATCCAGGTCGAGATCGGCGAGGTCGACGACCGCGGCAAGCTCTCGCTCCGGGCGGTCGTCGACGACGACGGCTCGGTCCCGAAGACCGACGCTCCAGTGGAGGCATCAGCGGAGGCACCGGCGGAGGCTGCTTCCACGGAGCGGGCCTAGCTCGGGTGACGGTCCCGCTGTCGGCGGACCAGCGTCCAGGCACGACCCGCACCCTGCTGACGGCCGAGGACGGTGGCCTCGTCCGCCGTACCGTCCTGCCCGGCGGGTTGCGGGTCGTTACCGAGCAGATGCCGGGCGTGCGCTCGGCCGCGATCGGTGTCTGGGTCGGCGTCGGGTCGCGGGACGAGCGCGGTTCGCTGCTCGGCGCCTCGCACTTCCTCGAGCACCTGTTGTTCAAGGGCACCCGGACCCGATCCGCGCTCGAGATCTCCGCTCCCCTCGAGGCGGTCGGCGGCGAGGTCAACGCGTTCACCAGCAAGGAGTACTCCTGCTACCACGCCAGGGTGCTCGACGCCGACCTCCCGCTCGCCGTCGAGATCCTCGCCGACATGGTGACCTCGTCCTCGATCGCCAGCGCCGACGTCGAGTCGGAGCGCACGGTGATCCTCGAGGAGATCGCGATGAACGACGACGACCCCGACGATGTCGTGCACAACCTGGTCGCCCAGCGGCTGTGGTCGTCGTCGCCTCTCGGCCGACCGATCATCGGCACACCGGCCTCGGTCACCGCGCTGACCCGGAGCCAGGTGGCGGGGTTCTACCGGCGCCGCTACCGACCCGACTCGGTCGTGGTGTCGGTCGCCGGCAACATCGAGCACCGCGCGGTCGTACGACAGGTCCGGTCGGCGTTCTCCGCCGGCGGCTGGCTGCCGGACGGTGACGGCCGGCCGCAGCCGGCTCGGCTCGGCAACGGGCCGGCAGTCTCGTACGGACGCGGCGCCGCGCTGGTGACCCGCCCGATCGAGCAGGCCAACATCGTGATCGGGCTGCCGGGGGTGCGACGCACCGACGAACGTCGGTTCGCCGTGAACGTGCTGACCGCCGCGCTCGGCGGCGGGATGAGCTCGCGGTTGTTCCAAGAGGTGCGGGAGAAGCGCGGGCTCGCGTACGCGGTCTACTCGTACACGACGCACTACGCCGACTCCGGGATGCTCGGTGTCTACGCCGGCTGCGCGCCGCCGCGTGTCGACGAGGTGCTGGCGCTGTGCCGCGACCAGCTGGTCGATGTCGCCACCAACGGGCTGTCCGACGAAGAGGTGGCCCGCGGCCGTGGCCAGCTGCGCGGCAGCGTCGTGCTGGGTCTCGAGGACTCCGCGTCGCGGATGAGTCGCATCGGCAAGGCCGACCTCGTCCACGGCGAGCTGCTCAGCATCGGCGAGGTGCTGGACCGGATCGACGCCGTGACGCCGGAGCAGGTCCGTGAGCTGGCCCGCGAGCTGCTCGGCGCGCCGGCCTCACTGGCAGTGGTCGGACCCTTCGACGACGCCGACCGCTTCACCGCCGCCGTCGCCTGAAGCCCCGGCTACGTTGAGAGTGACGCCGGTGTCCGATTTGTCCCGCGTGTCGTCGCAGAAACGTCACCCTCAGCGGAGCGGGGACAGGTCAGTAGGGTCGGTGGGCGTGGACGAGAGCGGGCAGCTGGGGTACCGGCCGTTGGAGGAGGGCGTCACCACCGACCTCGAGGGTCGGCAGACGTACGCGGGCTACCTGCAGCTGGACACGCTGCTGTCGGCCCAGCAGCCGCTGAGCGACCACCACGACGAGCTGCTGTTCATCGTCGCCCATCAGGTGACCGAGCTCTGGCTCAAGCTGGTGGCGCACGAGCTGCGCTCCGCGATCGGGCTGCTCGCTGACGACGATCTGCAACCCGCGCTGAAGAGGCTGGCCCGGATCAAGCACATCCAGCGCCAGCTCTTCGAGGCATGGGGCGTGCTCGAGACGTTGACTCCGGTCGAGTACGTCCAGTTCCGCGGCGTGCTCGGTGACGCGTCCGGGTTCCAGTCGGTGGCCTACCGCACCGTCGAGTTTCTGCTCGGCAACAAGAACCCGGCGATGGTGCCGGTGTTCCGGCACGATCCACCGGCCGAACGGCAGCTGCGCGCCGACCTCGGCCGGCCCAGCCTGTACGACGAGTTCCTGCGGCTGCTCGCCCGGCGTGGGCTGCCGGTGCCCGCCGAGCGGGTCGAGCGCGACTGGACCGAGCCGTACGTGCCGCACGACGGGGTCGTCGAGGCGCTCCGGCAGGTGTACGCCGACACCGACCGCTGGTGGGACGTGTACGAGACCGCCGAGGAACTGGTGGATGTCGAGGAATCGTTCCAGCTCTGGCGGTTCCGGCACCTCAAGACCGTCGAGCGGGTGATCGGCTACAAGCGGGGAACAGGTGGCTCGTCAGGTGTCGGGTTCCTGCGTCGGGCGCTAGACCTCACCTTCTTCCCCGAGCTGCTGTCGGTCCGCACGGAGATCGGGCAGTGACCGCGCCGACGCTGGACGACGTGCTGGCCAAGGATGCGGCCGACCCGCTGAGGTCGTTCCGAAACCGCTTCATCATCGGCGACGGCGCCGACGACCCGGTCGCGTACCTGGACGGGAACTCGCTCGGCCGGCTGCCGAAGGCCACCGCCGAGCGGCTGCGCGATGTCGTCGAGCGGGAGTGGGGGAGCCGGCTGATCCGCAGCTGGGCCGACGGCTGGCTGGGCCTGCCGGAGCGGGTCGGCGACCTGGTCGGATCGGCGGTGCTCGGCGCGGCGCCGGGGCAGGTCGTCGTGGCGGACTCGACCACGGTCAACATCGCCAAGGCAGTGCACGCGGCGGCCACGCTGCGGCCGGACCGGCGGGTGCTGGTCGCGGACCCCACCGACTTCCCCACCGACCGCTACCTCGTCGAGTCGGTCGCCGATCAGCGCGGGCTGAAGGTCGGCTGGCTCGCCGACGGCGCCGGTGCGCTCGACACGGTGCTGGACAGGGGGCTGGACAGGGGGCTCGGCGACAACGCGGCCGCCGTGTTGCTGAGCGCCGTCGACTACCGCACTGCGGCGTTCGCCGACGTGCCGGCGATCACCGCGGTGGTGCACGAGGCCGGCGCGGTCATGGTCTGGGACCTGTCCCACGCGGCTGGTTCCGTACCGCTGTCGCTGGACGCCGACGAGGTCGACCTGGCAGTGGGCTGCACATACAAGTACCTCAACGCAGGGCCGGGCGCCCCCGCCTACCTGTACGCGGCGAGGCGGCACCATGAGCGGCTCGACAACGCCCTCCCCGGCTGGATCGGCGCAGACGACGTGTTCGCGATGGCGGACCGGTACGTTCCCGCGCCGGGGATCCGGCGGATGCTGTCCGGAAGCCCGTACGTGCTCGGGCTGGTGGCGGTCGAGGAGGGCGTAGGTCTGGTGGCCGAGGCCGGCATCGAGCAGGTCCGCGCCAAGGGGATCGCGCTGACCGAGCTGCTCGTCGCCCTCGCCGATGACTGGCTGGCGTCGTACGGGGTCGAGGTCGCATCACCGCGAGACCCCGAGCGACGCGGTGCGCACGTGGTGCTGCGGCATCCCGACGCGCACCGGATCGACCACGAGCTGGCCGCCCGTGGGGTGATCGGCGACTACCGCAACCCCGACCTGTGGCGGCTCGGGCTCTCGCCGCTGACCACGTCGTACGAGGAGGTGTGGCTGGCCATGCAGGCGACCCGCGAATGGTTTGCCGGCCCGTGACCCGGGTGGCGGTGTTCGGCGCGGCCGGCCGGCTCGGGTCGGCCGTGTGTGCGGCGGTGGAGGACGCGGACGACCTCGAGCTGGTGGCGCGGGTGGGCTCGGCCGACTCGCGGGACGGCGCCGTCGGTGCGGACGTTGCGGTGGACGTGACCCGTCCTGACGCGGTGCTGGACAACGTGCGCTGGTGCGTCGACCACGGGATGCACGTGGTCGTCGGCACGTCGGGCTTCGACGACGAGCGACTCGACACGGTGCGCGGGTGGCTCGCCAGCCAGCCCGAGCTGGGTGTGCTGGTGGTGCCGAACTTCTCGGTCGGCGCGGTGCTGATGATGGCTTTCGCGGTCCAGGCCGCGCCGTTCTTCGAGTCGGTCGAGGTGGTAGAGGCCCATCACCCGGACAAGGTCGACGCGCCGTCCGGCACCGCCCGGCGTACCGCGCAGCTGATCGCCGAGGCGCGCAAGGGCGCTGGGCTTGAGCCGGCTCCCGACGCGACCCGCGACGACCCGGACGGAGCCCGCGGCGCTCGGGTGGACGGTGTCTCGGTGCACTCGCTCCGGCTGCGCGGGGTGGCCGCCGCGCAGGAGGTCCTGCTCGGTGGCCCGGGGGAGACGCTCAGCATCCGGCACGGCTCGCACGACCGCGCCGCTTACATGCCGGGTGTGCTGGCGGCGATCCGCGCGGTCCAGACGCTGCCCGGTTTGACCGTCGGGCTGGAGGCCGTCCTCGGCCTCGACTGACCGCCCCGTCACCCGGCGGCGGGGGCTACGCCCCGTAACGGAGCGAAGCGCCCCCGTCCGAGGCGTCAACCCGCGCAACGGGGCCACTTGCCCCGCAACGGCTACTCGTTCTCGGCGTGGCGGCCGCCGCTGCCGATAAATCGCGTCGGCGACGAGGCTTCACGGTCCCGCATGACGTCCCTCAGTGAGAATCTTCAACGGGCGGGGCTTACGGGACACCTCCCGAACGCACCCGCTCGTGACGTGCAGCGTTCTCGTAGGGGTTCGCGTTGCGGGACGGGCCACAAAGGTGAACGGAGGCCCGCGTCGGCGTCAGATTGGCCCTTGATCCGACGGGCGCGACACCGGATGGGCAGAGTTCACGTCTCGTCGGCGGGCGCAGCATGCGCCTACTGGCCGGGCTCGACGACGGAACTGACAGATCGGGGTCTCAACCGGCTGCGGCAGCGGTGAAGAAGTCGACCTCGAGTTGCATGGCCCGGCGGTAGGCCGCCCGTACGTCGGGCTTGTCCTTGGCGTGCTCGTCCAGCAGGTCCTCGAGCCGGCCGGTCAGCTCTTCGAAGTGCGGGTCGCCGTAGGTCATGACCCATTCCTGGTAGGGGCCGGTGACGTCGTTCGAGGCGAGCCTTTGGCCGAGGTGGGCGTACAGCCGCATGCACGGCGTCATCGCCGCGCAGGTCAGGGCGACCCCACCCAGCGAGGCGGTCGCGAGGAGGAAGTCGGTGTAGGCGAGCGTGGCCGGCACCGGCTCGACGCCAGCGAGGTCGACGCCCCACTGCTGGGCGTAGGTGGCGTGCAGGTGCAGTTCCGCGCGGACACCGTCCAGGAGGTCGGCGAAGGCGTCCAAGGTCTTGCGATCACGGCTGCGGGCCACCGCGAGGGCGTAGCCGCGGGCGAAGCACTCCAGGAAGAAGGCGTCCTGGGCGACGTATCCGGCGAAGACCGTTCGCGGTAGCGACCCGTCCGCGATGCCGCGGACGAACGGGTGCTGCAGCGCCGCCTGGGCCAGGTCGGCGTTGTCGGCCCACAGGGAGGCGCTCAGCGATGCCATGCCATCTCCCAGAACGCGATCTCGTGCGCGAGGACCTGGTCCACCAGGGGCCCGTCCTGCGAAGCGCACACCGCGGCGAGACGGTCGACGTAGTCGGCGAACGCTGGGGCGGTCCAGTGGGTGACGACCTGCCGATACGGTGCCGCGCCTGGTGCCGCGAACCGCCAGGCTTCCAGGTAGGTCCTCTCGATCGCCCACAGCGCCGTGAGGGCGTCGCCGGGGGCGGCCCTGTCGAGCGTCTCCAGCAGCTGTCGGTAGGCGAGGGTCGCCGGCTGCGCAGGGACACCCAGGTCCAGCCGCCGCGACTTGCTGAGCGCCTCGAACCAGGCCAGCTCGTCGACCAGCGCGGCGGCTCCCGTTGCGAGCACAGGCTGGGCAGCCCGTGGTGCGCGCGCGAGCAGCCTGGCCTGGAACCACAGCAGGTCGCCCACGAAGCGGTGGTCCTGGGCCAGCCAGGTGTCGAACGCCGCGACGGGCAGGTGGCCGTCACGCACCGCGAGGAGGAACGGGTGCCGGGTGGCGCGCTCCCACAGCTCAGGCACGGCCGGAGCCTGCCATATACGCTGGGCGGCGTACCACGCGGGAGCTCGGACCATCCGGGCTGAGAGGGCGGCAAGCACGGGGCCGCCGACCGCTCGAACCTGACCGGGTAATGCCGGCGTAGGGAGCGCGCACATGAGCACCTCGTCAAACCTCCACCGTCCCTCGGCCGAGGCGCCGGTCACCCTGGCAGATCCGCCGCCGCGGACCCTTGGGCTGCGCGAGAGCGCCGGCCTGTGGGGCAACCTGGGAATCAGTCTGCTGCTGCCGGTCGCCGCGACCTTCGTGGTGCTGGCGAACCGCTCGCTGTGGGTGACGGTCCTGGCGATCGTCGTCGGGGCCGTGATCGGCTCGGTGCTGCTGGGCCTGGGCGCCGCCGCCGGTGCCCGCGAGGGCGTCCCCGGGATGGTGCTGCTGCGGGGGCTGCTCGGGCACCGCGTGTCCTACCTGCCGACCGGGTTCAACCTGGTCCAATGCGTGGGATGGGCGACCTTCGAGATCGTCGTCATCGCCGAGGCCGCCTCCCGGGTCCTGGACGCCCCGCGCTGGCCGTTCGTCCTGGCCGCCGGCGCCGCCGCGACGCTGATGGCGCTGCGCCCGCTGGGCGTCGTGCGGGTGCTCGCCCGCTACGCCGTCTGGGCCGCGCTGGCCGCGGTGGCCTACCTGTACGTGCAGGTGCTGACCGAACCGATCCTGCCGGTGACCGGCGGTGGTGCCGCGTCGTTCTGGACCGCGGTCGACATCGTCATCGCGCTGCCGGTGTCGTGGTTCCCGCTCGCGGCCGACTACAGCCGGCACGTGCGCGGCGCACGCCCCGCCTTCGTCGGCGCGGCGGCAGGCTACGGCGCCGCCACCATCGCGTTCTTCGTCCTGGGCGCGCTGGCGCTCGCCGCCTACGGCGCTGCGGGGCTCGACGTCATCGACGCACTGCTCGCGGTCCCGCTGGGGGCGGTGGCCGTCCTGCTGCTCGTCGTGGTGGAGGTGGACGAGGCCTTCGCCAACATCTACTCCACGGCGGTGTCGTCGCAGAACTTGGTGGGGCGACTGGACCGGCGGGTCCTGGCCGTGGTGGTCGGTGTGGGCGCCACCGCGCTCGCGCTGTCGTTCGACATCGCGTCGTATGAGCCGTTCCTGTTTTTGATCGGTGCGGTCTTCGTGCCGCTGGTCGGCGTGTTCGTGGTGGCCTACTACCTGCTGCCGCGCGGGACCTGGGACGTCTCGGACGGCGCACGCCCGCGCCCGCTGCTTCTGCTGGCGTGGGTGGCCGGGTTCGTGGCGTACCAGCTGACGCTGCCGACGCTGTTCTTCACCACCGGGGCGGGATGGACGCAGTGGTGGACCGACCGGCAGCAGGACCTCGGCATCGACCCGGCCAACGGGTGGTCGGCGTCGTTGGTGAGCCTGGCGGTCGCTGCTGCCCTCACCGCGCTGGTGAGCCTGCCGGGGCTGCGCCGGCGATGACGGCGGCGACGAGCGCCCGGCTGCACCTGCTGACCGACGCGCGCGACGGCCGCGACGCGCTGGGTGTCGTGGCAGCCGCCGTCGGGGCGGGTGCACGCGTGGTTCAGGTGCGTCGCAAGGGGTGCACGGACCGCGAGCTGTACGAGTTCGCCGCGCGGGTCGTCGGGCTGTGCGCCGAGCGTGGCGCGAGCTGCGTCGTCAACGACCGCGTCGACGTCGCCCTGGCCGTGGGGGCGGCCGGTACGCACCTGGGCGCCGACGACCTGCCGGTCGAGGTCGTGCGGCGCCTGGGCGGCCCTGAGCACATGGTCGGGGGCACCGCCCGTGACCCGCTGCGCGCGACCGGTCTGGTCGCGGCGGGAGCCGACTACCTCGGCGTCGGGCCGGTCTACGCCACCAGCACCAAGGCGGGCCTGCCCGGCCCGCTCGGGCTTGACGGTCTGGCCGCCGTCGCGCGGGCGGTGGACGTGCCGGTCATCGCCATCGCCGGCGTGATCGTGGACCGGGTGCCCGAGCTACTCGCGGCGGGCGCGCACGGCGTGGCCGTCGTCACCGCGGTGTCCGAGGCGAGCGACCCGGCCGTGGCCACCCGGGCGCTGCTACGCGCCCTGGGCGAGTTGCCGTGACCGGCGTCCTGGTCGCCGGTGGCGGCCTGATCGGGCTCTCGGTCGCCTGGCACGCGGCGCAGCGGGGCCTGTCGGTCACCGTCGTCGACCAGGCACCCGGGACGGGTGCGTCCTACGCCGCTGCGGGGATGCTGGCGCCGGTCACCGAGGCCGCCTACGGGGAGGAACCGCTGCTCGGGCTGTGCCGCGCCTCGCTCGATCGGTACCCGGCCTTCGTGGCCGAGGTGAGCGCCGCCAGCGGCATCGACGTCGTCCTGCGCACCGCCGGGACGCTGCTGGTCGGCTTCGACGACGACGACATGCGCGCGCTGGAAGAGCTGCACCGCTTCCAGGACAAGCTCGGCCTGGATGCGCAGCGGCTGACCGCTCGGGAGGCACGCCGGCGCGAGCCGTCCCTGACCCCGCGGCTGCGCGGTGGGCTGCACGTGCCCGGTGACCACTCGGTCGACCCCCGCCAGCTGCACACGGCACTGCTGCGCGCGGCCGAGTCGTCCGGGGTGCGCGTCATCCGCGCCCGCATCGACTCCCTGTGCACCGACGGCGACCGCGCCACCGGGCTGCGGCTGGCCGACGGCCGCGAGCTGAACGCCGGGTCCGTCGTCCTCGCGCTCGGCGCCTGGAGCGCGTCGCTCCCAGGGGTCCCCGCGCTGCCGGTGCGACCCGTCAAGGGCCAGATCCTGAGAATGCGCGGCGCCACGGGGATGCTCGACGGCACCGTGCGGGCGCTGGTGCGCGGGCGACAGGTGTACCTCGTCCCATGCGACCGGGACGGCGTGGTCGTCGGTGCCACGGTGGAGGAGAAGGGCTTCGACGCCACCGTGACCGCCGGCGCGGTGCACGACCTGCTGCGCGACGCGATCGAGGTCGTGCCCGGGGTGAGCGAGCTCGAGCTCGTCGAGACCCTCTCCCGGTGGCGGCCCGGCACCCCGGACAACGCCCCGCTGCTCGGCGCCTCACCGCTGCCGGGGCTCGTGCTGGCCACCGGGCACTACCGCAACGGGGTGCTGCTCGCGCCGGTGACCGGCGACGCCGTGGCGACCCTGCTGACCGAGGGGGCGCTGCCTGAGCAGGCCGCGCCCTTCACCGCCGACCGGTTCGAAAATTGAGCACATGGAAGCGAGAGGTGAGCACACATGAAGATGACGGTGAACGGGGTCTCCAGCGACATCGCCGAGGGGACGACCGTCGCGGAGCTCGTCGACGCGCGCGCACAGCAGCAGCGGTGGGTCGCGGTGGCCGTCGACGGTGACGTCGTCCCCCGCGGCGCCTGGACCTCGACCCTGCTGCACGACGGCGACAGCGTCGAGATCCTCGTCCCGGTGGCAGGAGGCTGAGCGGTGACCGAGACCGACGACGTGCTGCCCGCGCTGGAACGCGAGGAGGCCGCGGACCCTTTCGTGATCGCCGGCGAGACCTTCACCTCCAGGCTGCTGCTCGGCACCGGGGGCCTCGCGAGCCTCGAGGCGCTGGAGCGGGCGGTCGTGGCATCCGGGACGCAGCTGGTCACGGTCGCCCTGCGCCGGGTCGAGGCCTCGACGACCGGGTCGCTGCTCGACGTCCTGCAGCGGTGCGGTGTGCGGCTGCTGCCCAACACCGCGGGGTGCATGACCGCGCGCGAGGCGGTCGTCGCGGCCCGCCTCGGGCGCGAGGCGTTCGGGACCGACTGGGTCAAGCTCGAGGTGATCGGAGACCAGGACACCCTGCTGCCCGACCCGATCGAGCTGGTCGACGCCGCCGAGCAGCTCGTCGCCGACGCCTTCACGGTGCTCGCCTACACCGGCGACGACCCCATCATCGCCCGCAGGCTGGCCGACGTCGGCTGCGCGGCGGTGATGCCGCTGGGCTCTCCGATCGGCAGCGGACTCGGCATCCGCAACCCGCACAACATCGCCCTGATCCGCGACCTCGTGCAGGTACCGGTCATCCTCGACGCCGGCATCGGCACGGCCTCTGATGCCGCGCTAGCGATGGAGCTCGGGTGCGACGCCGTCCTGCTCGCCTCGGCCGTGACCCGAGCCCGTGACCCCGAACGGATGGCCCTGGCCATGCGACACGCCGTCGAAGGAGGCCGCCTCGCGCTCGGCGCGGGCCGCATCCCGCGCCGGTGGCACGCCCAGCCCTCGACCCAGACCGCAGGGATGCCGCAACTGTGAGTGAACGCCAGCGAGCGAACCAGAAGGCGCAGGGAGCATTCACCGCGACGACGAAGGAGGAGCTGTGAGGCTGCCGCGGCTACTGGTGCTGACCGACCGCACCATCTGTGGACGACCACTGGTCGACGTCGTCACCGATGCTGTCGTGTCCGGAGCCCGGGCGGTGGTGCTGCGGGAGAAGGACCTGCCGGACGACGAGCGGGTGCGCATCGCCGCGCAGCTGCGGCGCGTACTGGACCCAGTCGGCGGCGTGCTGCTGCTGGCCGGCCCGCGCGGCGACGCGGTGCACCTGTCGGCCAGCGACCTCGTCCCGTTCCCGCGCCCCGTTCTCGTCGGCCGCTCCTGCCACGATGCCGGCGAGGTGGCCAGGGCAGCTGCCGAAGGCTGCGACTACGTCACCTGCTCGCCGGTGTTCGCCACCGCATCCAAGCCAGGCTACGGCCCGGCCCTAGGCCCCGGCGGGCTGGCCGCCCTGCTCACCGGCGGCCCGCCCGCGTACGCACTCGGCGGGGTGCTGCCCGGGCACGCCGCGACCTGCCGAGGCGCCGGAGCGCACGGCGTGGCGGTGATGGGTCCGGTGATGCGTGACCCGCAGATCGTGTCGCAGTACCTCGCCGCCCTCCAGCAGGTGTCAGCGTGACCCCGCTCGTCGCGCTCACGATCGCCGGCTCGGACTCCAGCGGGGGTGCCGGCATCCAGGCCGACCTGAAGACCTTCGCCGCCCTCGGCGTCTACGGGGCCTCCGCGATCACGGCCCTGACGGCGCAGAACACCCTCGGCGTACGGGCGGTGCACACCGTGCCCGCCCGCGTCGTCGTCGCTCAGGTCGAGGCGGTGCTGGACGACCTCGACGTACGGGCGGTCAAGACCGGGATGCTGGCCACCGCGGACGTGGTACGGGCGGTCGCCGCGCTCGCCCGGGCCGGGCGGCTGCCGCGGCTCGTGGTCGACCCGGTGATCGTCGCCACCAGCGGCGACCGGCTGCTGGAAGAGGCGGCCGAACGGGCTTACATCGACGAGCTCCTCCCACACACCGCCGTGCTGACGCCGAACCTGCGCGAGGCCGAGGCGCTGCTCGGCGACACCCCGGTCGCCACGATCGAGGACCAGCGCCAGGCCGCGCGTGCGCTGGGCGCGCTCGGGCCCCACGTGGTCGTCGTCAAAGGCGGCCACCCCCTCCCCGACGCCGCCGGCGTGGCCGTCGACGTGGTCTGGGACGGCAAGACCGTGCGCGAGTTGAGCGCGCCCCGGGTGCCGACCCCGAACAACCACGGCACCGGCTGCTCCTTCGCGTCCGCCCTCGCCGCGGGACTCGCCCTCGGGCTGGACGTCTGGCCGGCTCTCGAGCAGGCCAAGCACTACGTCCACGCAGCCATCAGCGGTGCCGCGCACTGGCGCCTCGGAGCGGGCCGCGGGCCCCTCGACCACTTCGGCTGGGAGCCAGGACCCACCCCATGACCGCAGCGCCTCGCCGCCTCGCCGCGGTCGACAGGATCCACTTCCCGCGATGAGGAGCGGCGCCGTCCCTCGTGCCCCGCAGGCGGTTCCGCCTACGGAGACGACTTGTGCCCCTCAAACCTGAGACAATGTCGGAGGCGGCTCCATCACCGAGAGTGCGCCAGGAGGGTGACCGCTATGCCAGACAAAAAGAACGTGCACACCGTGCCGACCGACGACGGGTGGGCCAACCGCCGTGAAGGCGGGAAGCGCGCCTCGAGCACGCACGCGACCAAAGCCGAGGCCCAGGCA
>Ga0136619_10000595_pt1 | contig 13746 bp, 14 predicted proteins | sample AntDrymUQ3532106_2_FD_104807 | JGI IMG/M metagenome (GOLD analysis project Ga0136619, IMG submission 104807) | Polar desert sand microbial communities from Dry Valleys, Antarctica - metaG UQ353 (21.06) | ecosystem: Environmental > Terrestrial > Soil > Desert | place: Antarctica: Dry Valley...
ACCGCTTTCGACGGCTCAAGATTCGCTACGAGCGGAGAGCCGACATCCACCAAGCGTTCCTCGAGTTGGGGTGCGCGCTGATCCGCTGGCGTCGAGTCGAGAAGTTTTGTTAGGCGCACTTAGCCGTATCTTCTCTTCGTTTAGCGTTCGGAAAGCTGTGGCGAGAAGGACTATACTACGATGCACCGGCCTGGAGGCACGGTCGCGGGAGGCGGAGGTTGGCGCAACGGGACGCGGGAACGGTCGCTGGGGACTCGGGGTTCTCCGGGCGCCTAGAAGCCGTGTTGCGGCGGATAGACCGGGAAGAGTTGATCCGCTTCTCCCGAGACCTGATCCGCATCCCCAGCGTCTACCGCCCCGGCGACCCCGAAGGCAACGAAACCCGCGCCGCCCGCCACGTCGCCGAATACCTCGAACACGCGGGCTTCGAGGTCTCCACGGAAGAGGTCGCGCCGGGACGCCCCAACGTGTGGGCGGTGTGGAGCGGGGACCTTCCGGGGAAGACGCTTCTCTTCGAGGCGCACACGGATGTGGTTACCGAGGGCCGGGCCGACGAGTGGGAGCATCCGCCCTTCGAGGCCGAGGTGGTGGGGCGTAGGATCTATGGCCGCGGCGCCTGCGACACCAAAGGCAACCTGGCCGCTGCTGTCGTGGCGGTGCGGGCGATAAAGGACTCGGGCGTGCCCTTCGCGGGCCGGCTGGTCCTCTGCCATCCGGTAGATGAAGAGGGCATGATGGCCGGCATCAAACACTTCATCCGGGGTAGACACGCCGAAGGAGTGGACGGGGCCATCATCTGCGAACCGGAGGAAAACCAGCTCTGCGTCGCCCAGAAGGGCGCGATGCGCGTGGAGATCCGCGTGCAAGGCCGGATGGCGCACGGCGCGATGCCCGGGAGCGGCGTCAACCCCGTGACGCGGGCCGCGCGGCTGGTGGTCGAGATTGAGGACTTGGAGAAACAAGAGATCTCACGCCACGGCGAAGACCCTCTCCTCGGGTATCCGAGCATCACCCCGACCGTCTTGCTCGGACCTGAGGGCGGCGAGCCTCAGATAAACGTGATCCCCGCCGGAGCCTACGTCGCCCTCGACATCCACACCGTCCCGAGCCAGTCTCACGCGGAGATCACGCAGCGTCTGGAACAGTGCATCTCCGGCCTCGAAGCCGAAGACCCGGACTTCGACGCCTCGATGGAGGTGATCGAAGAGCGACCCCCGACCGCCACGGACCGCTACGACCCATTGGTGCGGGCGATGGCCGCCGCCCACGAGCGACTCACCGGCGAACCGCCGCGCTACAATGGCGTCCCCGGCGCCACCAACGGCACCTTCCTGCACGCCTGGGCCGGCATCCCCATACTCACCACGGGCGCCGGCGGCCGGACGGTCCCGCACCACAAAGACGAGTGGGTGAACGCCGACGAACTGTTGATGACCTGCAAGCTCTACGCGGCGACCGCCATGTTGTTCTGCGAGGAGGAAACCCGTGTTTGACTACCGCTCGATGTTCGACCTGACAGGAAAGACCGCGCTCGTGGTGGGGGCTGGAAGTGGTATCGGGGAGGCTGCATCCCACGGTCTCGCCGCCTTCGGGGCGAGGGTCTTCTGCGCGGACGTGGACGTGGAGGCTGCGGAGGGGACGGCCGAAGAAGCGCGGGTGGAAAGCTGGCAGGCTGAGGCGGTCGAGCTGGATATGACGAGCTCCGAGAGCGTCCGGGCTGCGGGAGAACGGGTCGGGACGCCGGATGTGCTCGTCTCCACGCCGAGCATCAACGTCAGAAAACCCCTGTTCGGGATCACCGACGACGAGTTCGACAGCATCATAGACCTGAACCTGAAGGGGACCTTCCGGCTGCTCCGGGAGTTCGGGCCTGGGATGGCGGAGCGGGGTTCGGGGAGCATAGTGGCTTTTTCGAGCATCCGGGGGGCGACCGTGGAGCCGGGGCAGGGCGTTTACGCAGCTACCAAATCCGGGACGGTGCAGATGCTGCGCGCCCTGGCCGATGAGCTGGGAAGCAGTGGCGTGCGCGTCAACGCCCTGGCGCCTGGCATAGTCGAGACGCCGCTTACGGAGCAGATCAAAGACGCCCCCGAATGGTACGACGCCTACGCCCAGAAAAGCATCCTGAAGCGCTGGGCCAAGCCGCACGAGATGGTGGGCATGATCGTCTACCTCGCCTCCGACGCCTCCTCATACGTCACCGGCGCGTGGATGTTCGTGGACGGCGGCTGGACCGCCGCCGACGGCCGCTTCACCCCGCCCTTATAGCCAGCCACGCCCCGGGCGAGGCAATCTTTTGGCTTCGCGGTTAGCTCACCCGTGGAGGCTGCCCGGCTACGGCGCCTCCGCCCGACCAGAGAACGTAGCCCAGGACCACCCATATGAGGTGGAAGGTCAGTAGTGGCCCGCTGGGGAGATGAAAAACCAGCAAGAACATGACCGGAAAGGTAGCCACCGCCGCACCGACCACGACAAGCGCAACCCGGAGAGAGATCGCCCTCGCCTTCCGCAACCTCACACCCAGCAACACGAAACCCGCCACCAAAGGGAGAGTCCCCACCAGCACCAACAAGAAGCCGGGCGGTACGGACACCCAATAATCGGTGAAGACTCCTATCACCGCCAGCCAGGTGCCGACCAGCGACAGCCGGACCCCCCATCTTTCCAGTGCCCCCGATCCGCCCCCGCGCAGTCTTCGCAAGGCGTAAAGGGCAAGCACTTCCGGTAGGAGGGTCAGGAAGTAGAGCCGTCCGTAAGTGTAGTACACCCGCTCTCTAGAGGCGAAGTCGAGCGGGTACAGAGCCTCTACCGGTCCGCTCCAGAATGGGAAGGACCCGTATCCTGGAAAAGCCAGGTCGTAAGCGAGGGCGAATGGGAGAGTCAACACGGCGCCCAGCACGCCCCCCAGCATGGCTGCCAGCCCACTCCACCGTATTACGCCTGACGACACGAAGTTTTCTCCTTTCCGATCCCCGGCGAGGGTATAGTGACATCCTGTGGACCCCGGCGCATTACGAAAGCGAGAAGTTCATCGGGCACAAACCTTTGGTTCGGTATCCTTCTCTGCATTGCAAGGTTTTTTCGCTTTGGATGCCTTTTGTGCAAAGCCCTTGTAGCGCATTGACAGGCCGCACATACGTGCCGATACTTCGGAAGCTTCAGTAGAGGGCGTTGGCCCGCGAGAAGGAGGCAAGTGATGGCTAGCGGCACGGGAGACGGGCGCGGTTCGGCGACGAGGTTCGGGACGCGCCAGATCGTGGTGGCTGGCGTGCTCGGAGGTATCGCTGTTTTCCTCGGGGCCACGCGGCTCGGATTCATCCCGGTGCCCAACCTGGCGGGCAACGCCACCGTGATGCACGTCCCGGCCATACTCGGAGGCGCCCTGGAGGGGCCGGTCGTGGGGCTGCTCGCAGGCGGCATTTTCGGGGTCTTCTCCTTCTTGCAGCCGGAGGTTCCGCTGTTTGCGAACCCCATCATCGCCATCGGGCCGAGGCTCCTGATCGGGGTTGTGGCGTGGGCCGTGTTCGTGGGGTTGCGAAACGTGAGCGTGGACCTCGCCGCGGCTGTCTCAGGGGTGTTTGGCTCCCTGACCAACACCGTCGGCGTGCTCGGGTTGGCCGTTCTCTTCGGCTACCTGCCACCCGAGGCTGTCGTCCCAATTATTCCGCAGGCCATCGCCGAGGCTGTGCTGGCGGCGGTCGTGACGGTGGTGGTCGTGCGGGGCGTGCTTTTGTACCGCAGCGGACGGACGACCGCGCCGGAGATCGGATCTGACGAAGAGAAAAGGTATTGAGGTATCAGGCATCAGGTTTCAGGATGCTGTCCGGTTCTCGGTAGCCGCCAGATTATCTCCGGCGATGGAGTGACCGCCGTGGGGCCGGCCGGGTCTTGATCGAGCTGCGGGGCGTCTCCTTCGCCTACCGTGAGGGCGAGCCCGACGCGGTACACGCCCTGCGGAACCTGGACCTGGAGATAGAACCTGGACGGCTAACAGCCGTCATCGGGCACAACGGCTCGGGCAAGAGCACGCTCGTCAAGCTCCTGACCGCCGTACTGTACCCGACGGAGGGCGAGATACGGGTGGACGGTGTGCCGGTAAGTCACGAGACCCGGTGGGACGTTAGAAACAACGTCTCGGTCGTGTTCCAGGACCCTGACGACCAGCTCGTGATGAACCGGGTTGCCGACGACGTTGCGTTCGGCCCGGAGAATCTGGGGCTGCCGCGAGAGGAGATAGCCGAAAGGGTCGAGTCCGCGCTGGAGGCGATGGGGCTCGCGGACCTCTCAGAGAGGATCGTGGACGACCTCTCTTTGGGCCAGAAGCAGCGCATCGCCATCGCGGGCGCCCTGGCGATGAGGCCCCGGTACCTGATCCTGGACGAGCCCACCTCGCTCCTGCCGGCTGTCGCTGCGGAGCGCCTCATGCAGACGGCACGGGAGTTGAACCGCCGGGAGGGGATGGGCGTGATCCACGTTACCCACTCCATGCCCGATGCCGCGCTCTTCGACCGCGTGGTCGTGCTGGACGCCGGCCGCCTCGTCATGGACGGGACCCCGGCGGAGGTCTTCCGGCGCGCGGACGAGCTGCGCAGCATCGGCCTCGACGTACCATTGGCTGCCGGCCTCGCCTACCGGCTCCGGTCTCGCGGCATATCCCTGGAAGGCGACGTATTGACGGACGCGGACCTGCGAACGGCCATCGCCGCACTGCCAGGATCAGCGGGAGACTCGGGATGACGGAACAGGGAGACGAAGCGCCGCTCGTCGAGCTGCGGGACTTCCGGTACACGTACCTGGAGGGGACGCCGCGCGCGGTCGAGGCGGCGCGTGGTGTTTCGTTCGAGATCCGTCGCGGCGAGCGGGTCGGCATCGTCGGTCCCACGCAGTCCGGGAAGTCCACCGTGGTGTACGCCCTAGCGCACCTGCTGCGCCTGAAGGAGGGGCAAGTCTTTCACGAGGGTGAGGACGTGACGGCTCCGGGCTACGATCGGGCCGCATTGCGGCGGGAGGTGGGCGTGGTTTTCCAGCGGCCGGACTTCCAGATCCTGGAGGACGTGGTCGGTAAGGACGTGGCGTTCGGGCCGACGGCGGCGGGGATTCCGGCGAAGGAGACCCGCGAGCGCGTGGAGGAGAGCCTGGAGGCGGTGGGGCTCTCCTATCCGGAGTTCCGGCTGCGGTACGTGTACGCCCTCTCGGGGGGACAGAAGCGCCGGGTCGCCCTCGCCGGCGTGCTGGCGATGCGCGCGCCGCTGCTCGTGCTGGACGAGCCGATGGCGGGCCTTGATCCTCGGGGACGCCGGGAAATGTTTGACCTCTTCGACCGGCTCGGCGAGCAGCGCGAACTGACGATGGTGATGTGCTCATCCAGTCTCGCCGACGCGAGCCTGTTGTGCGAGCGCCTGATCGTGCTCCAGGAAGGCCGGGTCGCTATGGACGGCTCCGTCCGGGAAGTCCTCGCCGAGGCGGATCGGCTGGAAACTCTAGGCATAGCCCTCCCCGACCCCGTCGCCCTCGCCCGCGAGCTGAGGAAGGTCTTCCCCGACCTGCCAGCAGACACTCTGACCGAAGAGGAACTGGAGAAAGCGTTGCTGGCTCGGCTAGGAGGTAGCCGTGCTTGAGTTGCAGCGGAGCGTCATCTTCGGGCAGTTCGTGGACACCGGCTCGCCGGTGCATCGCCTGGACGTGCGCGTGAAGCTGGTGGCGACGGCGCTCCTGATCGTGGCTTCCTTCCTGGTAGACGGCTTCCTCGGCTTCGCGCTGCTCTTGCCGTTGCTGGTCGTCCTTCAGATCGTCTCCCGCATCCCGTTCGGCTACGTGGTGCGCGGTTCGGGCATCTTCCTCTTCTTCCTGGCCGTCATCCTCGTCTTCCAGGTCTTCTTTTATCCGGGGGAGGCGGACAACGTGCTGTGGCGGTGGGGGTTTCTCTCGGTCTCCGTGGAGGGGCTGCGCTTCGCGGCGATCCTGGGTTTGAGGGTGCTGTTGCTCTACCACGCGACCACGATGCTCATGCTCACCACCTCGCTCGTGGACCTCACCAACGGGCTGGAGATCCTCTTCGGGCCTTTGCAGAGGCTGAGGATACCCGTCAACGAGCTGGTGTTGGTAGGGGTGATCTCGGTGAAATTCGTCCCCATCTTCATCTCCGAGGTGGAGCGCCTGAGCCGGGCTTACACGGCCCGCGGCGTCCCGTTCGACGAGGGCGGCCCGCTCACACGGGCGCGGCGCCTCGGGCGGCTCCTGGTCCCCGTGTTCGTGGGAGGCTTCCGCCGCGCCGACCTCCTGACGACGGCCATGGACGTGCGCTGCTACCGGGGCGGCCGGGGCCGCACCAAGCTCCGCCGCCCGCAAGCTACCCGGACGGACTGGCTCGTGCTGCTGCTGGTCGCGGCGTGGGTGCTGGCGGCCTGGCAGCTACCGGCTTTGCTCGGCACATGAGTTCGCGTGACGAATGATGGATGCCGCGTCTGTTGATCGGTGTATACGCGGAGGATGGTGTCCCGGTCCCTCCAGGAAAGGTCCGGAGGCAACCGCCGCGTCCCGCACCGCTGCTTTCAGTCCCCTATCTGGCGGAAGTGGGCCTGCAACGGATTGCGCTCTCGACGGCGGGACGGCAACGGTGGTAAAGACCTCGATGAGCCACCCGAGTATGACCCCGATGGCGGCTCCCACGGCGCCGAGTTTCGCGCTCGTGTTCGGCGTGTAAAGCGGATCGGCTTTTCGGAGCCGATCCGTCAAGTTATGCGGCTCGAAGCCCCGCCACCGGGCTTCGACGCGTGCTATGCGTCCAGATAAGTCACGTGTATATGCTTGTGGTGGCCGGGATCTGAGTCGGGCGGGCCGTCGGGAGCCGGTCCCCATCCCTCGCCATCCACCCACATCTTCCCCGCCCAGATGATCCACCAGATGTTCGGCGGGTCCGGGTCGTTGAAGATGGCACGTTTCACGCGCTCTCCGATTTCTTTCGGCAAGGTGTCGCCCCGTCCCCCGAAGCCCCACACGTCGAAGCTCGTGTGGTCCCGCCACCTCCAATCGTCTTGCGGACGGCCTGGTGGGTGGTGGAAGTACGTGTTTATCCATATCTTGCGGCGGAAGCGCTCGTCGTTGACCAGACGCTTAGTGAGGCGCTCGATGTCCTCCTGCCAGTGGTAGTTGGTGGGGTGGTCGCGGACGTACTGGACGCCCTCGTTGCCGTCCTTCCCCAGCCCCCTCTTCAGCACGATGCGGTCCACGTCTACTCCTTTCGTTCGGGTCCATGCCAGGGTCGTTCAGTCGCTCGCGCGAAGGCGAGCGGCCCACTCCCGTTCTTTCTTCGCCACGTCCGCGCCGTAGGTGTCCATGACGGAGCGCCAGTTGCCGGCGCCGGCATTGTAGGCGGCCGCCCCGGCGGGCCACCCGAGGTTGGCGATGTGCTCGTTCAGGATGCGGAAGCCGACGCGCATGTTGGGACCGGGACGGTGCGCCCCGCCCGCCTGCTGCGCTTCGCGGACGAAGTCGATGGCGGTGAGTTGCGTGTAGCCGACTCCGTTCTGCCCGCCTCCGCTCTCGACGTTCTTGATGAGGCGCTGCACGCGCTTTTCCGTGACCCGCACGTTGCAGAACGGCGGGACGCTCGTCCACTCCGAGCCCCAGTCGCAGTTGTGCCACACGCCGCCCTGAACGACGTAACTGTGATCCCCTTCGACTTCGAGGTTGTACATCGGACCTGAATAGACGCGGGGCTCGAGCGCGATGCGCGAAGCCGGGCCGCCGTCGAATTTTCTGAATCTCCGCTTCGATGTTTCTTCGCCGCGAACGGGCACGGAGGGCGACTCTGCCTCAATTACACGATAGCATGGCTTCTTGCCTTCGGGATAAACCACGCTGATACCAGGTAGACTGCCCATGCGCCGCGAAATTTCGGACACCTGTAACGCCAGAACTTCGGAGGTCTGGTTCAGGATCGTTGCCCGGCCCTTGCCGTAGGATGTGTCGGTAAAGTAAGTGCCGTCGCCGTCGAGGATGCCTCGCAGAAGGTGACGCAGCTTCTTCACCGGAAGATTGAACAGTTCGCCGGGAATGCGCTTTTGTTCGCTCCCCCTCCCGAACCACGCGGGGAAGCTCTCGTACAGGTTCATGCCACCTACGGTTACCTCAAGGCTGTTGGGCCTGTCGGGGCGTGTGCGGAGTTGCACAGGGTAGCCCAGCTCCTCAAACACTTTGCGAAGGCGCCGCGCATATTCCATTTCTTTCGCGCTGATAGAAAAGCAGATCAGTCCTCTACTCGTCGAGCCTTCCGCGATGTAGAGCCCCATGGCCCAAAGATTTTCGGGCGTCAGTGGAATAGAAGTCGCTCCTGCGCGTTTCGGGCCTCTCGAACCACTCCGCGTGAGCTTTTCCGGCATGTCCAGCGAGTCAAGGTCCCTGCTTTCCACGAGCTGGCCGCAAACGAGGTGCTGGCCGTCTTTTACGTCGTCCAACTTTGCGTAGCCGGGCGCTTCGCCGAAGTCGGAGAGCGGGGCTGCTGCGCCGACAAGCGCGGGCGTTTTCTCCACGACCTCTTTGATGAGCGCCGGGTGTTCCGGCGTCACCAACGCCGCCCTCGTTGCGCTAGGCGTTTTGACCTCGTACACCGGACCCTCATACAGCCGTCTCATGGTACGCGACACGGGACGCAACCTGCCATCGGCGGTCAACACCTTCTCGCCTTTGCGCACGTCCTCTATGGGCTTGTAGCCCGATTCGGTACGCACCAAAGCGCCGGGAGCAAAACACCCGAAGACGTTCTTCCCTTTCGATTCTTGCTCGACCAGGGCGCAGGCGGTGGACAGGAAGAGCCCGTCCGTTCCCATCCGCCTGACCTCTTCGATGATAGTTTCGCCTATCGGCCTGTACGGAATCCGCGGGTACGCCTTGAGGTCGCGGAAGTAGTTGTCGATGATCCTGGCCTTCATCACCATGCGCGTCTCTTTACTCTCTTTCAATTCCCTATCTGGCGGGAGCAAGTCTGTAGCCTCATGTAAACAGACGGCGATGAATTCTGAATGAATCTTCCAATGCTCTATCTGGCGGGGGTGGGTCTGTAGCCTGATCCCCGATGAAGAAGGTGCTCTTACCGCGCTCTTTCAGTTCCCTATCTAGCGGGAGTGGGTCTGCAACACCCTCCTCGCAGCCCACCGCGCCGGCATCTCATCCACTTTCAGTTCCCTATCTAGCGGGAGTGGGTCTGCAACATCGTCGAGGACGTGAGAGTAGCGTCGCAAAGTGACTTTCAGTTCCCTATCTAGCGGGAGTGGGTCTGCAACCTCTCCGGCATCATCCCGATACGGCGCGACAGATACCCTTTCAGTTCCCTATCTAGCGGGAGTGGGTCTGCAACGCATACCGCGCTCGTGCTCTTCGCCGCGATGCGGGCCTTTCAGTTCCCTATCTAGCGGGAGTGGGTCTGCAACCACCACGACGGCTAACCCGACCGGGACCGCTATTACAGCTTTCAGTTCCCTATCTAGCGGGAGTGGGTCTGCAACCTGTGTGAGAAGTCCAAGACTGCCAAGGCACACAACTTTCAGTTCCCTATCTAGCGGGAGTGGGTCTGCAACTTTGGATGGGACCAGGAGGCTCGCTACAGGTGAGTCTTTCAGTTCCCTATCTAGCGGGAGTGGGTCTGCAACATCGTAGAACGCGGCCGGAGCAGCCGCGCCGCCCGTGCTTTCAGTTCCCTATCTAGCGGGAGTGGGTCTGCAACGCGAGCACGTCCGGGAGGCCCGCTACCCTTCCACGGCCTTTCAGTTCCCTATCTAGCGGGAGTGGGTCTGCAACTCCCTGTGGTAGCGGTATAAGGATCACGGTTCCCTGTCTTTCAGTTCCCTATCTAGCGGGAGTGGGTCTGCAACAAGTAAACTGCCATGCAAGGCCTTCTCTCTTAAAACCTTTCAGTTCCCTATCTAGCGGGAGTGGGTCTGCAACTCGGCTTTGTGAGGGTTTGTTCTTCCGATATTGTGCGCCGAAGCTTCGGCGGTTTTCAAGGGTCAGGCCCCCTATCTCTAGGGGGATTTTCGGCTCCCGGCTCGTGGAGATGGAAACCTTGTACCATGCTAGCATAGCCCTCATTCAGGGACGGCGGTTCGCAAGCCTGTTTCTTGTGGATCTCCTCCGGGGGTTTGCGAAAGGCGTTTTTGGTTGCTTTTGCAGGGCGTTTCGGGTCCCGGGGAGCGAGGACGGTGGTGAGTCGAGGGAGCTTGTTACTGTTTGCTACCCGGGTTTGCGAAGGGAGGGGTGTAATGAGCGAGCGAATGGGGGCGACGAGGGGGACTTTGATCCTCCTCCGGGTTCTTGCCGAGAAGCCCATGACGCAGCGGCAACTCCTGGATTTGTTGCACGATTCGGGGATCGACCGGAACGAGCGCTCGCTCCGGCGGTGGCTGGAGACGCTGCGGGACGCGGGGTTCGAGATCGAACGTCGCAATGGACGCTACGAGCTGCGGGGATCTCCCGTCCGTATCGCCCTCGACGGGTACGAGACGCTGGCGACGTTGAGTGTCCTGGAGTCGCTGGCCATCAGGGAGCCGGTCTACGGAAAATACCTGGACTCAGCGGTCGCGAAGCTGCGCGAGGCGCTCCCGGTGGAGTCGCTCAAGTTCGCGGACGGCGGCAGGATCGAGTTCGCCCTCGACTCCGCGAGCGACCCGCCGGAGGACCCGGAGGTGATGAACACCCTACGGCGCGCCACCCACCAGAGCCGGCGAACCGAGATCCTCTACCACAGCCTCCGCTCGGACACCGTCCGCCGGCGGACCGTCGAGCCCGTCAGGGTCTCCTACGCCCAACGCGCCCACCGTCTCTATGCCTATGAGTCTTCGGAAGGCAGGGTCACCGAGTTCCGCGTCAACCGCATCCTTGAGGCGCGGATGCTCCCTGAGAAGTTCGCCCGCGAAGCCCACCGCCGGAGCCTGGACGAGGTCCGCGTCCGCCTGAGCGAGAAAGCCTTCACCGCCCTCGGCAAAACGGTAGTCCCCGATGACGACGCCACGATAGAACAGACGGACGACGGCGGAGCCATCGTAACCGGCACCACGCCGAGCGTGTTCTGGACCGTGCGCGACATCGCCGCCCTCGGACCGGAGGCCGAAGTCCTGGGCGGCCCGAAACTCAAGCAAGAGTTCCTCTCTTTCTTGAAGGAGACCTCGGAAAAATACTCCTAGAAACCCCGGATGTCCTCGAAGCGGTCCTATCGTGTCCGCCCCGTCCTGGATAATCTCCCCGTAACTGCAAACGAGTGGGTCCGGTATAGGGTTTTGGGCGAGGTATTCGTAGAGGGTTTCGGGGTATCGGTCGGGAAGAAGAGCGAGCGCCTGGTGGTGAAGCGGAAGGGCGAGACGATCTTCGAGCGGCCCTTCTTCGAGGTGGACCGGGTGACGGTCGCGACCGAGGGAGCGACCATCTCCTCCTCGGCCGTACACGAGTGCGTCAAGAACGGCATCCCGATTCCGTTTCTCTATTACCAACAAAGAAGTCCCCGATGCGCGCGCCGGAGAGCTCCAGATCGACGGACTTGTCGGGATTCATCCACGCCTTGAGCCCGGCGATGGTGTAGAAGCGGTTGCGCTGTTCGGGGCCGAGGGCGTCCAGGGCGTCGGGCGAGACGGCCTCGTAGCTGTCTAGCAGGGCGTCCTTGTCGCGCTCCAGTTGCTCCAGCTCTCCGGCGCGTCCCTTTGCCGCGTCGAGTTCCGCCCGGGCCGTCTTGCGCGCGTCCTCCAGCTCGGAGAGCCTCGCGGCGAGCTCGTCCAGGGTCATAAGGCCGCGGGCGGCCTGCTCCTGGTAGCTGGCCCGTAGGCCGTCCGCCTCGGCGAGTTTGCGCAGCCACGCCGCAGCCTCTCGGTCGGGGTCTCCGCGCATCTCCTGGCGCTTGAGCTCGATCATGCGCTCAAGGTCCCGCCTGAGCCGGTCTGGTTCGGTCATGTGGGCGCGAACCGCTTCCCACACGGCCGCCTCGGTCTTGGGCGCCGAGTGGCTCTTGCCGTTCTCACAGGAGCCCTTGCCGTCGCTCCAACGCCTCATGCAGCGGTAGTAGAAAAAGCGGGCGCCTGTCTTGTTCGTGGTCGTGGTGCGGGCCATCGCCCGGCCGCACGAGCCGCAGTATGCCGCGCCGGCCAGCTCGTAGAACCTCAAGCCGCTCGACTGTGGGCGGCGATTATGCAAGATGTTCTCCCTGGCGGCGTCCACCCATTCTCGCGGGATGCCGGAGTCGGGCACCGGCACGGCGATCCACTTCTCGGGCGGGTTTTCCATGCTGCTCTTCTTCTTCGAGTAGCGGCGCCCCTCGGGCGTGCTCTCCGAGACCTGCTTGACGGTGTGCCGCCTGCGTGCCCACCACCACACGCCGTAGTGCTTGCCCTCCTCCAGCCGGGCGGCCACCTCGGGCGAGACCAGGCTCTTTGTCTCCTCGAAGGTGTGCGGCCGGTACACGTCGTTGCCTACGATCTTGCGGATGTAGGCGTGGGACCAGTTCTTGTTTCCGTAGGGCGTGAGCACCCCGCGCCGCTCCAGCTCCTTCTTGGCGGCGTATATCGGTCCTCCTTCGGCGCCGATGATGCGGAAGATGTTGCGGACTATGGGCATGGTCTGCTCGTCCACCTCCAGGCCGTCGCGCCCCTCGTCGTAGCGGAAGCCCATGTTGGGCTTCTGGTTGCCGATTACCTTGCCTTCGCGGGCACGCCGCATCTTCCCCCGCCGGGTCCTCTCGGCCGTCTTGGCCCGCTCGAACTTGGCGAGCTGGTCCAGGATGCCATCCGTAAGCTCGCCTTCCGGTGAATCGTCGCCGCGGTCGTTTAGGGCGTGGACCTTGCAGCCGCTCTCGGCGAACTCTTCGCGGAGGATATAGAGGTATGCCGGCTCGCGGGCTATGCGGTCGCGGTCCTGGGCCAGCACCACGGAGACGCCGCCGGCGGCGACGAGATCCCGCACACGGTCCATGCCGGGCCTCTCAAGGGACGCGCCGCTCTGGCCGGGGTCCTGGACCTCTTCGAGGATCTCGTAGCCCTCACGGGCCGCGTAGGCTCTCAAGGCTTCTATCTGCTGGCGGAGACTGTAGCCGCTACGCGCCTGTTCGTCCGTGGAGACGCGGGAGTAGAGGACGGCCCACTTCGGGCCAGCGGAGCTACCGTTCGTGGAGGGCATGGCTACCGCCCTTTCTTGAGGAGGTCCACCGGACGCACCCCGAGCACGTCGGCAACCTTCTTGATCGTGTCTGGATGGCCGCTGCCCTGAGTCTCCAGCCTCCACACCGCTCCCGGCGAGAGCCCAGCCTTCCCAGCCAACTGGCGCTGAGAGAGCCCCTGGTTGATCCGCAACTCCTCTAGTGTCGTCACGTTCACCTCCATGCTTTGTAGTGTATGCAAACATTCTAGCATATTCATAGATAAACGTAGACATATGTAGTAAAATATGGCTGCCAGACAAAGAGACGGCCCCCACGGGTGAGCCGACCAAGCAAACACCCGAAGGGCCTAGAGACCACGAGAGGAGCCTCGTGATCCACGAAGAGGATACCGCACGGCATGCCACACCCCAGGAAAGCCGCGCCGACGACACCCTCGACACCCACCACTCCGGTCTGGAGCGCCTCGATGCCCCGCACGGCTGCTACGAGGGCCTTGTCTTCATCGGCCACCTCGTGGAAGAGGACGGCGAAGAGGTGGAGGTCTTCGAGGCCGTTCCCTGCCGGCGCTGCTCGGATAGGGCGTAGCGGAGCTACCGAGCATATCCCTTGAG
>Ga0136619_10000598_pt1 | contig 13711 bp, 16 predicted proteins | sample AntDrymUQ3532106_2_FD_104807 | JGI IMG/M metagenome (GOLD analysis project Ga0136619, IMG submission 104807) | Polar desert sand microbial communities from Dry Valleys, Antarctica - metaG UQ353 (21.06) | ecosystem: Environmental > Terrestrial > Soil > Desert | place: Antarctica: Dry Valley...
CATGGCTGCGTGGAATCGATACCGCTCCCGATCGTAGATCGCGCGCCATTCGGGATCGCTCATGACCTGGCGAACCACGTTGACGACCTGCATCTCCTCAGTGGCCCTGCCCGATTGGTTGCGATCCGGATGGAACGTGCGCGACAGGCGGCGGCAGGCGGCGGAGATCTCATCGGTGGTTGCCGAGGAGGGGACGCCGAGCAGACGGTAGACGTCGCGTTGGGGGGTGTAGGGCAGGAGGCGCTGGTTCATGGGTGCCGGGAGGCATGGTAGCAAGACTCGGCGTGATCTGCCGTCCGCCGGTGCATTCCACTGACGAGGCCACTCAATTAGAACCTTGACTTACTATTTACGCAGAATCGCTTGACATTCTGATCGGCTCGTTATAGGATTCGCGTCGTGGATGCTCAATTGAGCCTCCGCGGAGATATTCTGGTAGGAGCCAGTTCCAATGTTTGACTACCGACTCTTCTTCGCAAGCTCCACTCTCGACGGCGACCCTCGCCCCCGGCGCCCGATCCTCGGCCACGAGGACAAGCGGGTCTACCGCCTTCCGGCCGAGCGCCGGCCGGACCGCAGCAAGGACCGCCGCTAGCCATGGTCCACGACGTCATCGCCACCTGCCCGGTCTGCTCAGGCGAGCTGACCATCGCTCGGCTTCATTGCCGCGACTGCGGCACCGCGCTGGAGGGCGAGTTCGGGGTCGGCCGCTTCGGTCGCCTGGACCGCGAGCAGATGAGCCTGCTCGAGAGCTTCCTGCGCTCCCGCGGCAACCTCAAGGAGATGGAGCGCGAGCTCGGCATCAGCTACCCCACCGTGCGCGGTCGGGTCGACGCTCTGATCCGATCCCTCGGGCTGTCCGACGGCGACGCCGTCGAGGCAGACGAGGACTTCGGCGCCGGCTTCAGCGATGCGTTCGACGAGGCGCCCACGGTTGGCGATGACCTCGCCGCGCAGCGGCGCGCCATCCTGGAGCGCCTGGCCCGCAAGGAGATCGGCGCCAACGCTGCTGCCGTCGCGCTGCGCGAGCTCGGGGCCGGCTCCTGATGTCGACGTTCGTCCGCACGCAGGAGATCGAGCACGAGATCGGAGATCACGGGCAGCTGACGCTGCGCGTCACCAGCCCGGACGTCGAGATGCGCTCGACCGACGGAAGGGTCGCTCGAGTGCGCGCGACGTTCGAGATCCGCGCCGCCTCCGACGCCGATGCGGACGAGATCTTCAACCGCCTCCGATTCCGCGTGAAGGAAGGCCCCGGCTCACTCGAGGTCAGCGAGCCGCGAGACGGATCGGCCGGCATCGGTTCGCTGATGCGCACCTTAATTGGGAGCGACAAGGTCGACGCCAGCGTGGCCGTCGACGCCCCGATCGGCTGCGACGTGCGTTACGACGGTGTCAGCGCCGACCTCACGGCCACCGGGTTCCAGGGATCCCAGCACTACCGCACCATGTCCGGTGATCTCGTCCTCGAGGACGTCGGCGGCGAGCTGCGCGTCAGGGGCGTGTCGAGCGACATCAGCCTGCGTGCCTCGGCCGCACTGTCCACCCTCGAGGTCAATACCGTCAGCGGGGACGTCTCGGCGGTCGCCCCGCACGTCGGACAGCTCCGGGTCGTGACGGTCAGCGGCGACGTCGAGCTCGAGACCTCCCTCGGCGATGGCCCCGGCCATCGCATCGAGACGGTGAGCGGCGACGTCTCGCTCGGGGTTGGGGGCGACCTGACGCTCGAGGTGCGTGGCCTGTCGACCGACGTCGACGTCCGTCTTCCCCACCGCGCCGAGGGATCGCGCGACCGGCGGCGCTACGTCATCGGCGGCGGAGGGCCCGACATCCTGTTCAGCTCGATGTCCGGCGACATCGAGGTCCGCACCGCCCGCCGCGGTGTCGCGACGCCACCGACCCCCCCGACACCACCAACACCACCAACACCACCAACGCGGCCGACCCCGCCGCAGATCGTGGCGATCAGCGACGAAGAGCAGCTCGAGGTCCTCCGCGCGCTCGAGCGCGGGGAGATCGGCGTCGAGGAGGCGACGCGCCGCCTGGCCGGGCAGGAGCGGTCCGGTGGCTGACGAGCTCGAGGCAGTCCTGCGCCTCGTCGCGGACGGGACGCTCACCCCGGAGCAGGCGGCGCCGATCATCGACGCCCTCAGCCGGGTCGAGCGGCCGCCCGACGACCGTGGCCGAGGGCCCATCGACCGTGGGCTGGACCGCGTCCGGCGCCGCGTCGAGCGGGCGCAGGAGCGAGCAGAGCGGGTCCGTGCCGCGGCCGAGCAGCGCGGCGGGCTGCATGGCCGGCAGCTGCGCATCCGCGTCACCGAGCACGGCCGCCAGGTCGTGAACCTCCGCATCCCGATCGGATTCGTCGACGCGGCGCTGGGCTTCGTGCCCGGGCTCGGAGGCGATCAGAGCGAGCGCATCCGCCAGGCGGTCGCGGCCGGAACGGTCGGGCCCATCATCGATGTGGAGGACACCGACGGCGACTCAGTCCTGATCAGCGTGGAGTGAGGACGACCATGATCGAGACGTCCTCCGCTCAATCGTGATCGTGGCTGCGCTCGCCGGCATCGCCTGGGGCGTGCCGACCAAGGTGGTCTGGCCGGACGAGGCCTAGAGTTCGGAACCCTCGACGATCATGGTCTCCCGCCCCTCGAGCCGGTCGGCGCTGGGCAGGACGAAGTGCGCGGCAACCAGTGCGACGTAGGCGGCCGCGAAGATGATGATCGCGGCAGCGAGGATGGTGCTCGCCAGGGTGATGGCGGCCAGCACGAGCGCCATGAGTCCCAGGCGGATCGGGTGCGCCAGCACGAGCAGCGCAGCCAGGCGCACGCCGGATCGAACGGGCTCGGTGAGGCGTTCCGGATCGGTGACGATGGGCCAGATCGTCCAGGCCAGCACCCACATCGCCAGGCCGGAGTAGAAGGCCACGATAGCCATGACGAGCCCGAAGATGCCGCCGATCTGCAGGCCCAGCACAAGGTCGAAGCCGATGATGACGCTCAGGCCGAACTGGGCTGTGCCGAGGCCGAGCAGTTTCCAGAAGCGGCCGCGGATCGGGCGACGAAGTCGCTCATCACGACGCTGCGCTCGCGGACGACGGAGGTCGCCATGCCCATCAGCCCGCCGGTCAGCGGCACCATGACCAACAGTCCCAGGAGACCCAGCACCGATCGGGTCAGCACGAAGGCGGTCAGCACGGCACCGACCCCCCACACCAGGTTGGCGACGACGAGCCGCACGCCGTGGTAGTAGAGAGCTTCCGCCGCGGTTCTCAGCACCCTCCCCAGGCGGGGCGCCGGAGGCAGCGCCCGCTGCTCAGCCCTTGACACCGGCCGCCGCGATGCCCTCCACGAAGTAGCGCTGGAAGTACACGTAGAGCGCCAGGATGGGGATCGTCGTGATGACGACCAGGGCCATGAGGGGTGGCCAGTTCGTGTCGAATGCGCCCTGCAGCTGCGTGATACCTACCGGCAGCGTCCATTGCTCCTTCGCCTGGCCCATCAACACGAGCGGCCAGAACAGCCCGTTCCACGTGCCCTGGAGCACGACCACGAAGAGGAGATCCCGGCCCGGGAAGGTGAGCCGGGCGAACGCATAGCCGGCCAGCGAGCCCAGGAAGAGGTTGCTGGCCGTGACGGCCGCCGCGAGCAGCAGGCTGCTCGCCATCATCTGCGGCAGCCCCGGGTCGATGCTCTGCCAGGTGTAAGCCCAGGCCTCGAAGTCCAGGCTCGCCGGAAGGCTGACGCGCAGTGCCTCGGGGCGATCCTTGAGCGACGTGATGAACGTCCAGACGAACGGCACGAACATGAGCAGTGGACCAACCGACGAGCAGCGCATAGGCGATCGCCCTGCGCACCGAGAATCGTCGGACCTCGCCAGCCGGCGCGGTGTCGGGGGTGGCGGCTGCCGTCGTCATCGGTCCGGCCTCACCATGCCGGTGCCTGGCCGAAGAGGCGCCGCTGCACCAGCGTGATGGCCATGATCGCGACGAACAGGATGATGCCCACCGCAGCGGCGTAGCCGAAGTCGAACTTCACCAGCGCCGCTCGATAGAGGTAGAGCACGACCGTGCTGAGCGAGTTGGCGGGCGAGCCGTCCCCGCCGCCCATGACGAAAGCCTGGTCCAACATCTGGAGACAGCCGATGAACGACACAACCGCAACGAAGAAGTGCGCCGGCCGGAGGAGCGGGAAGGTGATGCCCCAGAAGGCCTGCCACAGGCCGGCGCCGTCCAGGGCCGCGGCCTCGTACACCTCCTTGCTGATCGACTGCCGCACTCGGTGCGGGGGGAAAGTCTACGTTGCGGTCAAAGCCGAAGGACCCGTTGCCGCCAGGTCCGTAGAATCGGCGGCCGTGAGCAACGCGAGCGAAGCGGCCTCCGAACGATGGTGGGCGGGGGCCGTCATCTACCAGATCTACCCACGCAGCTTCGCCGATTCGAACGGCGACGGCATCGGCGACCTCCGCGGCATCATCGGCCGCCTCGACCACCTGCGCGCGACCGATGGTTCCCTGGGCGTCGACGCCATCTGGCTCTCGCCGATGTACCCGTCGCCGCTCCACGACTTCGGATATGACATCAGCGACTACACGGATGTCGCGCCCGAATACGGCACGCTTGACGACCTGGATGCGCTGATCGAGGCGTGCCACGAGCGCGGGCTGCGCTTCCTGCTGGACCTCGTGCCGTGCCACACCTCGAGCAAGCATCCATGGTTCGTCGAGAGCAGCTCGTCACGCTCGAGCCCGAAGCGCGACTGGTACATCTGGGCCGATGCGGCGCCCGGCGGCGGTCCACCCTCGAACTGGGAGGCCGCCTTCGGCGGCTCGTCGTGGGCGTGGGACGACGCGAGCGGGCAGTACTACCTGCACTCGTTCTACCCGGAGCAGCCGGACCTCAACTGGCGCAATCCCGCCGTGGCCGGGGCGATGGCCGAGGTCATCCGTTTCTGGTTCCGTCGCGGGGTCGACGGCTTCCGGGTCGACGCCATCTTCGCTGCGATCAAGGACGACCTGCTGCGGGACAATCCGCCCGACCGGCGGCCGAGCGCGATCCCCGGCATGGGCCGCGAATCCGGCCAGGACCCGTTGTGGAGCATGAACCGGCCCGAGGTCCACGACGTCGTTCGCCACCTGCGGCGCGTGGCGGCCGAGTTCCCCGGCCGCGTCCTCGTGGGAGAGGCATACCTGCCGGTCGAGGAGCTCGCCGCGTACCTCGGGCACGGCGCCGGCGATGAGTTCCACCTCGCCTTCAACTTCGAGCTCCTCCACTCCCCGTGGGAGCACCGCGACCTGACCCTGGCCATCGAGCGCTCCGAGGCACTCCATCCGCCGGGCACGTTGCCGACGTACGCGATCAGCAACCACGACCAGTCGCGCCACGCGACCCGCTGGGGGCCGGAGCGCGCCCGGCTCGCTGCGGTGATGCTGCTCACGCTGCGCGGCGTGGCCGTGCTGTACGCGGGCGAGGAGATCGGGATGGTCGACGCCGATCCGGCCATCCTGCCCGACCCCCCGTTCGACCGCGCCAATCGCGACCGCTGCCGGACGCCGATGCAATGGGATTCGTCCCCCCTCGCCGGCTTCAGCACCGCGACACCCTGGCTGCCACTCGTCGATCATTCGGCCCGCAACGTCGCCGACCAGGCCGCCGATCCGGGCTCGCTCCTCCGGCTCTATCGACGGCTGATCTCGCTCCGGGGGGAGTCGCGCGCCCTGGCGGGTGGGACGCATCGGTCCATCTTCGGGGTGGCGCCGGACGTGCTCGCCTGGCTCCGCGAGGCCGATGGCGAGCGCGTACTGGTCCTCCTGAACGTTGGCGATGCCGCGCGCTTGTGCTCCATCGGCCGCGTGGAGGCGACGTCAGGCGAGGTCGTGGCGCGTCGCGGCGAACGGGCAGGCACGAGCTCAACGGCCTGCGATTGGAGCCGCTGGAGGGGCTCGTTCTCCGCCTGTGAGCCGCTGACCCGCACCACGGGTCAACGGAGGGCTGAGGGTGAGCTCCGTGGTCATGCGCTCGTCCCGCGGGTCAATCCGCGGTGGAACGCATCCAATTCGCCCGTTCCGCCTTGCGTTGACCCGCACCACGGGTCAGGGGACGAGCCAACGCGGGTGTGCAACGGCGCACGGTCGCGGGTGCTACCGTTCGCGAGCGTGACACGACGACCCGAACCGCCCGACGACCGTCGGGTCGATCCACTCCTCAAGCGCCGCGAAAAGCGTCGCGGCAAGCGCATCGGGGACGCCTATGTGCGCCGCGTTCGCTCCTTCGACGACCCATTCCAGCGCGGCGGCGACGAGGGCGAGCTGATCGCGACCGAGCGCACCGTGCTCGAACGGCGAGGGTGGAGGGCGGCACTGCGACGGCTGCGCACCACGCTGATCGGACGGCCGATTCACAGCGAGCGGGAGGAGCACGAGCGCCTCACCAAGGTCAAGGGCCTGGCGATCTTCTCGAGCGACAACATCAGCTCGTCGGCCTACGGACCCGAGGAGATCATGCGCGTCCTGGCCGTGGCCGGGACCGGCGCGCTGGCGTTGACGTTGCCGCTGGCCGGGCTGATCAGCGTGATGCTCGCCATCGTGACGCTCTCGTATCGGCAGACGATCAAGGCCTACCCCAAAGGGGCGAGCAGCTACATCGTCGCCAGCGACAACCTGGGCAGCGGCGCCGGCGTGCTCGCCGCGGCCGCCCTCCTCATCGGCTACGTGGTGACGGTCGCCGTGTCGGTGTCGGCAGGCGTCGCGGCGCTCAGCTCGATCGTGCCGGAGCTCTACGACCAGCGCGTGCTGATCAGCTCCGGGCTGGTCGTGCTGCTGATGGTCGGCAACCTGCGCGGCATCCGCGAGTCGGGCACGATCTTCATGATCCCGACGTACGCGTACATCGTGGTCATGCTCGGCATCATCGGCTACGGCGTTGCGCGGACACTGGCCGGCGATGTCGCGCCGTTCAACGCGCCGGCGGCCTGGGAGAACGTCGAGCAGGGCGGCCAGGCCCTGGGCCTGTTCCTCATCCTTCGTGCCTTCAGCCAGGGGGCAGTGGCGCTCACCGGCGTGGAGGCGATCAGCGACGGCGTGCCGGCCTTCAAGTCGCCGGAGTGGAAGAACGCGCGTACGACGCTGACCTGGGCCGCGGTGGTCTTCGCCATCCTCTTCCTCGGGATCGCGTTCCTGCTCACCTCGATCGGGATCGTGCCGGATCCCGACGAGCAGCAGACCGTGCTCAGCCTGCTGGTCCGCCACCTGACGGGTGACGGCCCGGTGCTGGTGGTCGCGCAGGTCGCCACGGCCCTGATCCTCGTCCTCGCCGCGAACACGAGCTTCGCCGACTTCCCCCGCCTCAGCTCCTTCCTGGCGCGCGATGGGTTCCTGCCGCGCCAGTTCGCCTTCCGCGGCGAGCGCCTCGCCTTCACGACCGGCATCGTGGCGCTCTCGCTCATGGCGATCGGCCTCCTCATCGGCTTCAACGCGAGCGTCAGCGGCCTCATCCCGCTCTACACACTCGGCGTCTTCATTGCCTTCACCCTCTCGCAGGCCGGCATGCTCGTTCGGTGGTGGCGTCGCCGCGAGCACGGCTGGCGCCCGGGCCTGGCGATCAACGGGCTCGGGGCCCTCACGACCGCGGTCGTGGCGCTCGTGGTGGGGACGAGCAACTTCTTCCAGGGCTCGTGGCTCGTGATCGTGCTCGTGCCGCTCCTCATGCTCCTCCTCCTCGGGATTCACAACCACTACCGCGACATGGACAAGCTGTTGGCGCTGGATCGGATTCCCGACAAGGAGGAGGTCGCGCCGAGGCCGATCGTGATCGTCCCGATCTCCCGACTGGATCGCCCCGCGCGTCAGGCCATCGCCTTTGCGAACTCGATCAGCAACGAGGCCGTTGCCGTCCACGTCACCAACGACCCCGAAGCGGCCGATGCGATGCGCGAGCGCTGGCCAGCGTGGGCCGGGACGACTGAGCTGGTGGTGGTCGAGTCGCCGTATCGGGCCCTAATCGGTCCCCTGCTGGCCTACATGGACGCCCTCCAGCGCCAGGCACCGGATCGGCCGATCCTGGTTGTGCTGGCCGAGTTCGTGCCGCGCCACTGGTGGGAGAACCTCCTCCACAACCAGACCGCACTGCGGCTCAAGCTTCGCCTGTTCGCACGCCGCAACACGATCGTGGCCGACGTCCCCTACCACCCTCCCGAGAGCTGAGCCTCGAGACGTAACCGGCGTCGAATGGGCTGCATCGGGCGCACCGATGCTTCCTCCGGCTGCATCGGTCTTCGCGCAGCACACAGGAGGAGTTCCGCAATGCGCAATCGACCACGGGTATCCCTGCCACTGGCCCTGACGATGGGGCTGGTCGCCTCGCTGACACTCGCCGGGATCGTGCAGGCCGCCGAGGTCACCCTGACCGCGACCCTTGCCGGCGTCACCGAGGGCGAGAGCCCGGGCGATCCGGACGGCAGAGGCACGGCGTCCATCGTCATCGATGTCGAGGCCGGGACCGCCTGCTGGGAGCTGACCGCAGAGGGCATCGAGCCCGTCACGCAGTCACACATCCACGTCGGGGCCGAGGGCGTATCGGGCGACGTTGTCGTGCCGCTCGATGTCGACGGCTTCGAGGGAACCAGCGAGGGCTGCATCGAGCCGATGGAGGACGCGGCCGTCCTGCAGGACATCCTCGATGATCCGGCCGGCTACTACGTCAACCTCCACACCGAGGACTTCCCGCCGGGCGCCATCCGCGGCCAGCTGGCCGCTTCCGCGCCGAACACGGCGATGGCCGGGTCCAGCTCGGGGCCGGGCGCGTCGGTCGCATTGCTGGGTGCCCTCATTGTGGCACTCGCGCTGGGCATCGGGCTCCGTGCGTGGCGGCCACTGGCAACGCGCGCCTGAAGGCGCTTCCTGCTCCGCGATCGCGGGGGCGATGGGCGGCTTCGGCACCTGGTTGGCGGAGCCGCCTTCGTGGTCTCGAGGCCGCACCCGCCGCGCGGGCGTACCGGTGCGTCAGTGGCCGAACTCCCACCCGATGGGCCGACCAGCCACGCAGACGGGCTGGCGGGTGGCCGATTGACCCACCCCACGGGAAATCGGCCGATCGGTGGCCGAGACGCCCACCCGGTGGGAGTCGGCCGCGCAGCTGATAACGGCGCCGAGGCGGTGTGCAATCCCACCACCTCGGCTCCTGGCTCGCGCCTCCCGTAGCACCGGCAGGCACGAGATGCGCTCATCCTACCCGTGCTGCCCGATCGCGCGGCATCAGCGCAGCTCGACGCGGAAGTATCGGCCCTCGCTGAGGATGTGGCGTCGCGCGGCCCCGTAGAGCAGGTTGCCGGGGAACGGCTGCTGGTCGGAGGTGGCGAGGATGACGGCGTCCCGCTCAGGGCCGTTCGTCAGCGGCCGCACCGTCACGTCGACCGGCGCCTCGGGGCGCGGCGCCAGCCTGGCGGTGCCGGCCTCACGCAGGTTGGCCGTCCACGCCACCTCGCCATTGGGATGGCCGACGTACCAGGCGCCGTCGACCCGGATGAGCCCGACCAGCACGCTGCGCTCGCGCCCGCTCCTGCGACCGCGTACGGTGAGGCTGGACGTGATCCCGAGGCCGACACTGAACCACGTCCAGCGCAGCAGCGGGTCCATCAGCCGCAGGAGTGCGTACACGGCGCGGAACGTCGCGTTCCACGCAGCCGATCGGCGAGGGGTCATGCAATCAATACGGCCGGCGACCGCTGCCGCATGGGTGTGGATGGCGCGCCCGGAGGGATTCGAACCCCCGACCTGCTGATCCGAAGTCCGCTGCCCCCGGAAGCGCCCGCGCTCCCCTGTTTCGTGCTCAACCGAGCCGTTCGGCCGGTTGTTGGTTGAGATCCGGGTGAGTATGATGCTCGCTTCCCGGAGGAGTTTGGTGCCCACTCTCGGTCGGCGAAGGATCAGATGCCCAAGCGCCGAGTCCGAGGGCTCGCCGCCGATCCGTAAGCGGGGACAGTCTACCGCGGCCTTGAATGCCACGGGTGGCGAAGACTGAGTGCGCGGACCGATTCTCGGCGGCGAAGGACAGCGGGGCTCCGAGGAGTGAGTTCATGCCTGTCAGCTCAGGTGTTATGCCGCCGCCCCCCGGCGGAGGAAGGCGAAATAAACTCGCTCCCCGGCGGTTTGACGTGGCCGGCGAGCCGGCCGCGGCTCCAGGCGGTGCTCGGCACGGTTGCGGCCGGAAAGACGACCAGCCCCGCGCCGGTCAGGGCGGCGGCCAGTGTCAGCAAGCGTGAGCAGCGGCGGCGGCTCGACCGCCTCGGCCCGCACCGCCGGCAGGTGGCTGAAACGGCGACCGGCCGGGCGCTCAGTACTCGCCGAAGGGGCTGATCTCGCCGCCGTTGAAGGAGATCACAGCGAACGGGCCGGTGGCCGTGCCGCTCATGCCCGGCGAACCGAGTGGCATGCCTGGCAGCCCTATGCCGTCCACGTTCGGGCGTTCGCGCAGCAGCCGCTCGAGCGCGGCCAGCGGCACATGGCCCTCGACCTTGTAGCCGCTGACCAGCGTGCTGTGGCAACCACGCGCGGCCTCAGGCACCCCGCGCTCCGTCTGGAAGGCGACGATATCCGGCTCCTCGACAACGTCGACCGTCCAGCCTGCTCGGCGCAGGTAGGCGACGTACTCGGTGCAGCAGGTGCAGGTCGGTGACAAGTGGACTTCGGCCCGCGGGGCCGCCGCCGCGGACGACGCACGTACCTCGCTGCTCGGAGCCGCACAGCCGCCGGAGACGGTCAGCACGACGATCGCCGCAAGCGCGAGCATCGCCCAGCCTGCCGGCAGCGGGGGCCGGGCGCCCCTACTGCTCCGTCGGCTCACGGCATGGCCCGCCCGATCCATCGGGCAGAGCATGCGGGCGCGGGCCAGGGATTGCAACCGGCGCTGGCCGTAGGAACAATCCATGGCGTCGGATAGAACGGTGCGCTCGCCGCCGGCGAACGTGATGCCGGTCCTGGCTCACGCTGCTTGGGTACAGGCTTGGCGACGTGCTCTGCAGCGTGATCCCCAGGAAGCTGTTCGGGGCAGGGCGAGGATCAGGTAAGCGGCCCGCCCGGGGTAGGCCAGCTTGCGCGGCGCGGGGTCGATGCCGGCGATCGGCCACCAGAAGAGCAACGCGCTGCCGAGGTAGGTGGCGTGCTGCAGGTAGTGGATGAGGTCGCTCTCGAGCGCGAGGTTGTAGAGCGACGAGAATTGCCAGCCCCAGTTGACGACCACGAAGACCGTCCAGGCCACGATCGGGTGCGTCAGCATCGCGACCGCCCGGCTGTGGAGGATGCCCAGGAGCCGGCGGCGCACGTCGGGCGACGACACGCGCAATGCCACGGTGAGCGGCGCGCCGAGCAGCAGCGGCGGCGCGGCGATGAACTGCAGAAGCATGTGCTGGACCATGTGGACGCTGATGAGCGGTCTCGTAGCGGTCGATCGGCGACTGCAGCGCCAGCAGGATGGCGGCGAGTCCGCCGAGGAACGTGGCCGCCCGCGAAGCGGGAACACGGGAGCGAGGGTGAGCCGCGTTCACCTCGCGCACGGCGCGCACGTAGCCGATGGCGACGGCCCCGACGGCGACCAGCGGCAGCGGGTCGAACGACCAGGCCAACAGCACACCAGGCAAGGTCGGCTCGGCGGGCGGCGTACCGTGCGCCAGCACCGAGGCCGCCCGCCACGCCGAGGAGACGCGTCACGCCGGCGCGATGGTGATCGGCTGCGCGATGATCCACAGGCTGACCACGGTGTAGGCGAGCATCAGCGCCACCAGCGGAAGCTCGGCGACGGCGGGGTGGCGGGCACGCAGGCGAAGCGCCACGCCGTGCGCGAGCAGGACGGCCGCGACGTGACCGACGACGATGGCGCCGACGCTGAGGTACCAGACGAACCCCGCGGGCAGCCAGTCCAGCTCGGCCTCAAGGGAGCATGCCGGGCAGCGAGGCGACCGACAGGAAGCCCTGGCCGAAAGACATCGCCTGGGCCACCAGGGCGAGGGCCACGAAGGACGTCGACAGGAACGTGAGGAACATGCCGGCGCGCACGAACGCCTCGTTGTAGGCGAGCGACCGGGCCGACAGCAGGCTCCAGTGGTCGGTGGTCAGCAGCGTGATCGTTCGCGGGTCGTGGATCGACGCGATCGGCATGACAGGGGTCGTCGGTTGCGGGCGCTCGGGGGACATCGGCCTCTACCTCGGCTGCTCGGGTGACGCGCCACCCATCGGCGCCTGGTCCGATGATCCTCGCCCGCGCAAGAGGCACGGACGTTTCCCGTCTGATGGGCCTTATCGCTCGTCGTCATCGGTCTCGACCGTTGCTCGACCCTCGAGCCTGTCGGCGGCGGGCAGCACGTAGCGCGCGGCGACGAGGAAAACAAACGCCACGGCAACGGTCAGCAACAGTGCAGCGAGGATGGTGCTGACCGCCAGGAAGGCGATGAGCAGCAGGGCCACCCCCGTGAGTCGGACGGGCCCGGTCAGCGCGACCGCAACGCCCAGGCGGAGTTTCTGGCGGATCGGCTCGTCGTCGCGCAGCGGGTCGAGCAGGACCGGCCAGCAGGTCACGCCCAGGCCCCAGACGGCAAAGAGCATGTAGATGGCGCTCATCGCGAGGAATGTGCCCAGCATTCCGCCCAATTGCACGCCGATGAGCAGGTCGACCGCAGCGACAACCAGCAACATGAGCTGCCCGATGCCGAGCGCCAGGTGTCGCCACGCCCGCGGCCTGAATGCCGCGCCGAAGTCGGACATCACGGTGTGGCCCTCACGCACGACCGACGTCGCCATCCGCATCAGGCCGATCGAGATCGGCACCAGGGCCACGCCTCCGATCAGCAGCAGAGGCGGCGCAGTCACTCCCAACCAGAGGGTGGCGAGCAGCACGACTCCCCACAGGAGGTTTCCGGCGACCAGTCGCAGCGAGTGGTAATAGAGGTCGGACGCAGCCTCGCGCAGCACGGGGCGGATCCGTGGCGGCGGCGGCACCCCACGCCGCTCAGCCCTTGACACCCGTCGCCGCGATACCCTCTACGAAATAGCGCTGGAAGAACACGTACAGGATCACGATCGGGAGCGTCGCGAGCACGACCACCGCCATCAGCGCGTTCCATTGCACGCTGTAGAGCGTGGAGAACTGGCTCAAGGCCTGGGGAAGCACCCACTGGCTGCGGTCGCGGATGAGGATGATCGGCCAGAAGAGGCTGTTCCACGATCCCTGGAAGGTGAGGATGGCGACCGCGGCCAGCGCCGGCCCGGCGAGCGGCAGGATGACCCGCCAATAGGTCTGGAGGTGGCCCGCTCCGTCGATGCGAGCCGCCTCCTCCAGATCACGCGGGATCGATAAGAAGTACTGGCGCATCAGGAAGAGGCCGGTGGCGCTGACCGCGGAAATGATGATGAGGCCGATGTAGGCTTCGATGCCGCGCCCCACCAGGCCCACGTTGACCAGAAGGGTGTAGACCGGGACGACGCGCAACGGGTCGGGGATCATCAGCGTCGCCAGCACGAGCACGAAGAGGAGCTCGCGCCCCGGGAAGCGGAGGCGAGCGAAGGCGTATCCCCCCAGCGAGTCGAGGATCAGGTTCAGAAGCGTGATCGCCCCGGCGATGATGAAGCTGTTGAGGAAGAGGCGCGGCAGCGTGGGATCCATCTCGGTCCAGGCGATCACGTAGCCCTCCAGCGTCGGCTGGCGGGGAAGGAACGTGACCTGGAC
>Ga0136619_10000599_pt1 | contig 13708 bp, 15 predicted proteins | sample AntDrymUQ3532106_2_FD_104807 | JGI IMG/M metagenome (GOLD analysis project Ga0136619, IMG submission 104807) | Polar desert sand microbial communities from Dry Valleys, Antarctica - metaG UQ353 (21.06) | ecosystem: Environmental > Terrestrial > Soil > Desert | place: Antarctica: Dry Valley...
GCACTCTGGGCCGACGAGCGCCACGCGTTCGTCCTCATCTTCGAGAACCGGGGCGACGCCCTGGGGGCGACCCTGTCCCACCCACACGGCCAGATCTACGCCTTCGATCACCTCCCGCCGTTCATCGCCGGTCGGGTCACGGCCCTCGCCGGGGGACGCGCAGCGACCGGAGCGTGTCTGACCTGCTCGCTGGTCGAGGAGGACATGGCGAGCGAGCGGGTCCTCTCGGTCGACGAGCAGTTCCTCGTAACCGTCCCGTTCGCGCCGCGTTGGCCGTTCGAGGTCCACGTCCTGGCGCGGCGGCATGGGCTCCGCCGACTCGGGGACCTTCGCCCGGACGAGCAGCGCGCGCTCGCCGCCGCCCTCCGTGCCGCCGTCGTCCGCTACGACGGCCTGTTCGGGTTCGAGCTCCCGTACATGATGGTCGCGATGGAGGCGCCAGCCGGAGCGGAGGACTGGCACCTCGCGTTCGAGTTCCTGCCGCCCCACCGCAACGAGCGGCTCACGAAGATCCGCGCCTCGGTCGAGACCGCGACCGGGCTGTTCATCACCGACTCGCTCCCCGAGGCGAGCGCGTCGAGACTGGCGGCGATCCGGGTCACGTTCCGCGAGGAGGCGCCGCCGATGCAGGTCGTCGCGGATGGCCACTGAGCCCGGCCTCGTCGTCGACCCGGAGCTCTCGCCGGCGAACCTCCATGCGATCCTTACCGAGCTCGTCCCGGAGGCCGTCACCTCGCCGCACCGCATGCTCGTCGTCCGCGCACCGGGCCGGGTCAACCTGATCGGCGACCACACGGACTACAACGAGGGATTCGTCCTGCCGGCGGCGATCGATCTGGCCATCCGGATCGCGTTCGTCCCGACGGATGACCGCCGGGTGGAGCTAACCCTCGCCGCGACCGGCGAGCGGCGCGCCTTCGACCTCGGGGCGATCGGTCCGCGGACCGGCGAGTGGATCGACTACGTGGCCGGCACCGCCTGGGCGTTCCTCGAGGCCGGTGTGTCGCTCCGCGGGCTGCGGGGCGTGGTCGCCAGCGACCTGCCGGAATCGGCCGGCCTCTCGTCCTCGGCCGCCCTCGAGCTCGCATCCGCCTGGGCGCTCACGGCTGGAACCGGCGGTGGCCTGGACGGGATGACCCTGGCCCGCCTCTGCCAGCGGGCGGAGAACGCGTACGTCGGGGCAAACGTGGGACTCATGGACCAGTTCGCCTCCTCGCTCGGGATGGACGGGGCGGCCCTCCTCCTCGACTGCCGCTCGCTCGACCTGGCGGCCGGTCGCGATTCCGTTCCCGAACCACGTCCTCGTCGCCTGCGACACGGGTTCGCCGCGCCGTCTCGTGGCGTCCGAGTACAATGTCCGGCGCGCCCAGTGCGAGGCCGGCGTCGCCGCGCTCGCGGCGGAGGACCCATCGATCCGTGCGCTCCGGGATGTCGCGCCGGGGATGCTCCCGCGGCTCCGGGCCCTGACGGACGACGTGACCTACCGACGGGGCGAGCACATCGTCCACGAGAACGAGCGCGTCCTCGCTACGATCGAGGCGTTCGAGGCCCGGGACCTTGCGGCGGTGGGCCGGTTGTTCGCCGAGAGCCACGCGTCGCTCCGCGACCTCTTCGAGGTGGTCTCGCCGGAGCTGGACGCCCTCGTCGGGATCGCCTTGGCGACACCCGGGGTCGCGGCAGCCCGGATGACCGGGGCGGGATTCGGGGGCTGCACGGTCAACCTCGTCGCGCGCGACGCAGTCGACAGCCTCCGCGCGGCGGTCCTCCGGGACTACCCGGCTCGAACCTCTCTCACCCCGCGTGTGTGGACCGTCCGGCCCTCAGCGGGGGCGGGCCTGTTCGAGGCATCATGACCCCGGACATCCGGCTCCTAGGCCGAGGCAGTGGTGCCGAGCCAGCGAGCCGCGGTGATCCCCGAGCGGACCGCCCCCTCGACACACGGCTGGACGCGCCAGTCGCCGCAGAACACGACGAACAGCAGCGCCATCCCGGCGAAGAAGCGGACCTTGTCCACCGGGCCCAGGAGCGCGGTCGTGAAGAGGCGGGGGATCGAGTTCGGGGTCGGATGGAATTCGCCGTCGAGGCGCAGGTCGCCGCCTCCGCGGAGCTGCATTGGCCGGAGGCCGCGGCGCTCCCCCAGCTCGTCGAACAGGCGCAGCGTCGCCGGGTAGAACGAGGCCAGCCAGCCGGCGCCGGTGTCGCTCCCGTGACCGTCGCCGAAGTGGACCGTCCGGGTCCGGCCGCCGGTCCCGCTTCGATCACAGCAACGTGCACTCGTCCGCCTCCTGTCCTCGCTGTCGCCCCCCCGGCTGTCGGGGTCGGCTCACCAACACAGTACCCAGACGGGTCGCGCGCCGCTTCCGGGCCCCGCCGGCCTGCTCATCCCCCGCGTTCAGGGAGACCACGCTGATGGACCTGCCGGATCGCCCGGATGCCCTCCGGGCCGCCCCCGTCGCTGCCTGGGCAGAACCTGTCGTCATCCCGACCTACCCGGAGATGCCGCCGGACCCGAACCCGATGTTCCTCGAGAAGCGCGTCTACCAGGGCAGCAGCGGGCGGGTCTACCCGAACCCGTTCACCGACCGGGTCTCGGACGAGCGCGTGGATCGGTCATGGGAGGCCATCCACCTCGAGAACCGCTACGTCCGGCTGATGATCCTGCCGCAGATCGGCGGCCGGATCCACGTAGGGATGGACCGGACGAACGGTTACGACTTCTTCTATCGCCAGAACGTCATCAAGCCGGCGCTCGTGGGACTCCTCGGCCCGTGGATCTCCGGCGGAGTGGAGTTCAACTGGCCCCAGCACCATCGACCGTCGACGTTCATGCCGGTCGACTGGGCGATAGAGACTCAGCCCGACGGGAGCATCACGGTCTGGCTCTCCGAGCACGAGCCGATGGAACGAATGAAGGGGATGGTCGGGGTGACCCTGCACCCCGACTCGGCGCTCGTTGAGGCCCGGGTCCGGCTCTACAACCGGACACCGCTGGTCCAGACGTTCCTATGGTGGGCGAACGTCGCCGCCCGGGTCAACGATCGCTACCAGTCGTTCTTCCCGCCCGACGTCCGGTACGTTGCCGACCACGCCAAACGGGCCATGTCGACGTTCCCGGTGGGGCGCGGCCTCTACTACGGCGTGGACTACGGCGCGCGGACGCCGGAGGAGGCGGACCTCGGGTGGTACCGCAACATCCCGGTCCCGACCTCGTACATGGCGATGGAGACCCGGCACGACTTCTTCGGCGGCTACGACCACGCCCGTGAGGCGGGCTTCGTGCACTGGGCGGACCATCACATCGCGCCGGGCAAGAAGCAGTGGACGTGGGGCAACCACGAGTTCGCCTACGCCTGGGATCGGAACCTCACCGACGCCGACGGGCCGTACGTCGAACTCATGGCCGGCGTCTACACGGACAACCAGCCGGACTTCTCGTTCCTCGCGCCGTACGAGACGAAGACGTTCAGCCAGTTCTGGTACCCGATCCGGCGGATCGGCCCGGCCCAGCGGGGGAACCTCGACGCGGCGGTCAGCCTCGAGGTCGAGGCGGACGGCCGGGCACGGGTCGGGGTTGCGGTCACGCGGCCGCTCCCCGGGGCCCGGGTCGTGCTCGCTGGACCGGACGGCGACCTGCTCGACCGTGTGGTGGACCTCGCCCCGGACGCGCCGCTCGTCGAATGGGTCGCGCTGCCGGCGGGCATCGCACAGCCGGAGCTCCGCCTCGCCGTCGCCGCCGACGGCCGGTCGATCATCGAGTACCATCCGGAACGGATCGAGGCCCGCGAACCGCCGCCGGCGGCGACGGAGCCGCCGCTCCCCGGTGACATAGCCTCGGTCGAGGAGCTGTTCCTCACCGGGCTCCACCTCGAGCAGTACCGCCACGCGACGCGCCGGCCGGAGGAGTACTGGCGCGAGGCGCTCCGCCGCGAGCCGCGGGACAGCCGGGCGAACACCGCGCTCGGTCGCTGGCACCTCCGCCGTGGCGAGTTCGACAAGGCCGAGCGGCACCTCCGCCGGGCGATCGAAACGCTGACCCGGCGCAATCCGAACCCGTACGACGGCGAGGCGCACTACACGCTGGGTCTCGTCCTGCGCCACCTGGGCCGGCCCGAGGAGGCGGAAGCGGCCTTCGCGAAGTCGACGTGGAACGGCGCGTGGCAGTCGGCAGGCGACACGGGCCGCGCCGAGCTGGCCGCTAGCCGGGGAGACTGGGACGCCACCCTCGCCTTCGCGGGGCGTGCGCTCGCCACGAACGCCGGCCATCTCGGGGCGCGCGACCTTCAGGCGGCCGTCCTCCGGCGGCTGGGCCATACGTCGGACGCGAGCGAGCTCGTCCGGTCCACGCTGGCGCTCGACCCACTCGACGCGTGGGCCCGGCACGAGCGGATCCTTGTCGGCGAGGCGCCGAGCGGATCGCGGCTGCCGGGCGGCCCCCAGACGCACCTCGACGTCGCTCACGACTACGCCCGGGCGGGGCTGCTCCCCGAGGCAATCGCCGTGCTCGAGCGACTCCTCGATCCGGACGACGCGGAGGGATCCGTCCATCCCTTGATCCACTACACGATCGGCTGGCTCCGCCACCGGGCCGGCGATGAGGCGGGGGCCCGTCGGCACGTCCGGCTCGGCGGTCGTATGCCTCCGGACTTCTGCTTCCCGGCACGGCTGGAGGAGATCGAGATCCTTCGGTTGGCCTCCGCCCTGAACCCATCCGACGCGAGGGCCCCCTACTACCTCGGCAACCTGCTCTACGACCGGAGACGCTACCGCGAGGCCATTCGAGCGTGGCAGCGCTCGCGACGGCTGGACCCGTCGTTCGCGATCGTCCATCGGAACTTGGGCATCGCGCAGTACAACCATTGCGGTGACTCGGTGCGGGCGCGTGCCTCGTACGTTCGGGCACTCCGCGCGGCCCCGGACGACGCCCGGCTGCTCTACGAGTTCGACCAGCTGCGCAAGAAGCTCAACGAGCCGCCGGCCGAGCGCCTGGCCCTGCTCGAGCGCAGTCCGGCGCTCGTCGACCGGCGCGACGATCTCGCGACGGAGCAGGTGACGCTGCTGAATGAGCTCGGGCGGCACGACGGGGCACTCAAGGTGCTCCGGACCCGGCGGTTCCACCCGTGGGAGGGGGGTGAGGGGCTCGTGGCCCGCCAATGGATTGCCGCAAACTTCGCGCTCGCCCGCGAGGCGCTGTCGGCGGGGCGCGCGAGGGATGCCTGCCGGTTCGCCGAGGCGGCGACGACCTACCCGGACAACCTCGGCGAGGGAAAGCACCTGCTGACTCCTGAGAACGAGGCGCACTACCTCCTGGGTCTCGCCCACCGGGACGCGGGGAACGAGGACGGCGCGCGTGCGTGGCTGTCTCGAGCGGCCTCCCCGCAGGGCGACTCGCGCGAGCCCCTTGCCGAGCCGGCGTACTGGCGGGCGCTCGCCCTCCGGGCACTCGGGGACGATGAGGGAGCGACCCGGCTCCTCGAAGAGCTCCGGCGGGCGGCCGTCCGGCGGTCGCGCGAGGAGGTCCGGATCGACTACTTCGCGGCCTCCCTGCCCTCGTTCCTCCTGTTCGAGGACGACTTGTCGCACAGGAACCGGATCGAGTGCCGGTACCTCGAGGGACTCGCCCTCGCCGGCCTCGGGGGCCGGCGAGCCGCTGCGCGGGCGTTCCGCGACGTGCTCGAGCAGGACGCCAACCACGTGGCGGCGGCGCAGTGGCTCCGGGAGCTGGGCGGCGCCACGTGCCGGCGGCGGTGACGCGCCCAGCCGCGCGGACGATGCGAGATCGTACGTCCCGCGAGCGAGTATGCAGTCCCCCCAGCCAGAAGTGATGCAGCCTTCCCGGGAATTGGCTCCGCGGCGCGCATCATGTGCTTGCCCGCATGGTAAACAAGGGCTCGGCTGGTCGGGGCGAGAGGATTCGACCCGGCCGCTACCAAATGCCGGATCGTCCTTCCAGGCGTTGTCCTCCGCGCCATCGCAGCGTAGCAATCTTGCTGGTCGGTAATCAGGGGGCGAACACTGGAGCAGCACCTGCCCTCTTGTGCGGCTCTGCTCCTCGGAGCATGCTTTGTCCGGCAAGCAAGGACCTAGGTCGAGATGAGCCAGCGAACGCAGGCCAGCGAGCTTCGCCCGAAGGAGGCGATAGCGCAGCGGATCTTGAGCTGGTCCACTAGAGGAATCGTCAGGGCGCGCCACCGAATAGGGATGAACATGGCCCCTAGGGTGGCGGTGGCCGAGGAGGCCGAGAATGACTGAGCGTCAGAATGCCGGGGAGGCTACGAGCCGCGGGCTGAGCGTTCCGCAGGACCTCCGGGCGGTGAGCGTCGATGGCCGCACACTGGCGTACCGCGAGCTGGGCGCTGGCGATCCGGTGGTCTTCGTCCACGGCGGCATCTCGGACCTGACGATCTGGGGCGCGCAGCTACCGGTGGTCGGGAGCCGTCGCCGGGCGATCGCCTACAGCCGCCGCTACGCGTGGCCGAATGAAGATCTCTCGACTGGCGGGCGGGACACGATGAAGCCGCATGTCGACGACCTGCTCGCATTCCTACGGGCGACGGACGCACGCCCCGCACACCTCGTTGGCAACTCCTGGGGCGCCTTCATTTGCCTGATGGCGGCCATCAGAGAGGCGGACTCGGTGCGCAGCCTGGTGCTCGAAGAGCCGCCGCTGGGGCGCATATAACGTCCAGCGGTCTTGGGATTGCTGCGGCATCCTGCTAAATGAGTACTGGACCGAGATCAAGTACAACAAGTGCAGCGGGGGCTTCTGCAGTCCGACCCTCAGAACGCATTCCGGGCTGAACGGCGGAAAGTGGAAGACCCCTCTCCTTCAGCTGCGGACCGGGCTGGTATCCCGTTTCCTCTGACCACTACTTCTACTACACAGGGGGTGTCGGCTACACACCAGCGTCACCTACCGCGGACATCAGGGGTATGGCTACAAGGGCGGCTTTGACTGCGGCGGTAACGACTATTACAACTCCTACTGGAACACGATAACGGGCAACTCGAACGGCAACTGGTCGTGCTCGTACTCCTACTCATGGCGCAAGAGCCTTGGGTTCCAGTATCAGGCGTGGTGCGGGTCGGGGATCTACGGTGAGAAGTAGGGTTACAGAAGCTGTAATGGCGCTCGTCCTCGGAGGAATCCTGGGTTACATAGCCCTTATCCTTCGCGAAATGGGCTGGGCGATTGCTGCGGTGGTGACCGGGCTGCTAGGCCTCTTCTATTGGACGCGTGGAAGGCAGACCAATATCGGATGGCTGCTGGTGGGCCTTGGAGCTGTGCCAGCGGTTATCCTCGGTCGCAACGGCCTTGTTGCCTTCGTCGATCCGTCGATGGAGGTTGGCCAGGACACCTGGGTGATGCTCGCCGTGGCGGTAGCGATCGGCGTCGTCGGGGCGCTCGTGATCTATGCCTACGGCTCAGACAGCAGGCGATCCGAACCGACCTGACACGCGACCGACGATCAGTCGTTAGTTCGCGCGTGATCGACTACGCTGCGGGAGGCGTTAGTCGCTCTCGGGTAGTCCCCCGGCTCGCACCCGCGCCGACGGTTGGCGAAGCTCGCTCCTTCATAGATGCGCATCAGGACGGTCCGTTGGCCTCGGCCGGCACTGTCAGCGCGGAGGCGTGGAAGCTCGTCGGCGCGAACGTGGGTCCCGACCGAGTCGAGCGGTTCTATCTTGAGGAGCTTGAAGCGCTCGGATGGGTGGAGGACACGCACACTCCAGCGGGATCCGCGCGACGGGCGAGTCGACGGCCCGTTCGTGGAGCAAAGACTGCGTCATCTTCCGGCTCGGCATTTGGGACCCGGAGTCTCGCTTCGCAGATCCGGCTCTCTTCGCCCGGTTCGAATCGCTGTACGACGCTGGCGTGATTGCGGACCGCCGCTGCACTTAAAGGCGCATGCTTCATAGGGCATTAGAGGGGCCCCAAGGCCAGAGGGGGGTCATCGAACGCCGTAGCCCTTCTTCGTCAGACCGCGGAGGCTTCGATCGACGTCGACGAGGACGAGGACGAGGTCGAGCCGGATGTGTTCCTAACCCAGCTGCGCTCCTCGATCTCCCAGCCCGAAGTGCCAATCGAGTCGGCCGAGGCGAGGATCATGAGCTTCCACAAGTCCAAGGGCCTCACCGCCGATGTCGTGGTCATGGCGGGACTCCTCGAAGGATTGATGCCCTGGTCTGCTGACGACCGCCTGACGGTGGCTGAACAGGCGGCCGCACTGGCGGAGCAACGGCGCCTGTTCTACGTCGGCATGACAAGGACAAGGCGAGCGCTCGTTTTCTCCTCGGCATCCGAAATCCCTGCCCACATGACGCAGCGCTATCGCATCCGGCACCGCGGCTGGGGCATGAACGGTTACCGGACCATCGCCAGCCGCTTCATGGGAGAGTTGGGACCAACGCTGCCGCGGGCCATCCGCGGAGAGCGCTGGGAGTATTGACCGATCCGCGTCGTACGGCCCTACGGGGTCGGCGGACCCACCTATCGCCTAGCAAGGTGACAACCCACTGCTTGCGAGCGGACGGCCAGAGGGCAGAAGGAATCGACCGTTCGATGTCCTGATCCAGAGTCAGGCGCCTTACCGCTTGGCCACTCCCCAGTGGATGAGCCAGATTCGTGCTCAGGACCGGCCCGCGCCGGGTCCTCGCATGTTCGGTTTTCGGGAGTCAGGTGCCCATCCCGGAAGGGAGTCAGGTGCCCATGCGCGAAACCGAAAGAATCAGGTGCCCACGCTCAGGCGACTCCGTGTGGGGGATTGTAGCGCGATTCTCGCGAACCCAGCTCAAGAGCCAGCTCCATCCGGCGGCGGGTCCGTCGGCGGCGCAGGCCGGCGATGACGACAGCCAAGCCGAGAACGCGGCCAATCAGCATGGCAGCCTACCTGACCGGCCGTACAGGCGCGGCCCGTCTGACCTTGCATTCAGTCAGGTGCAGCCGGGCCGGTTCTGGGTTGCCCATGCTCCGTTCCCCGCTCGGCTCAGCGCCTCCGCTCGAGCCAGCGACGCCCCGATGCTACGCTAGTCAGCAAGACGCCGGGGACACGTCGCCGAGCGGATCGCGCGCCTCGCGTGGCTGGCGACGATGCCAGGCGGCGGCCGCCCTGGCGTTGATGCGGCGATGTGCCGCGAGGGCCTGCTCGCGTCCTTGGCGTAGCCGGGCCTGCTTGACCAGCTCGCGAAGCGAGGAGCCCGTCGTCTTCGGGTCAGCGAGGGATCGCCAACGACCGACCGCGGAGGCGCTCCACCCGCCGTGGCGCAGCAGGTGGTCGTGAATGATCGACGCGTAGCGGCGCTCGCCGGCCTCGCCGTTGAGGTGGAGGAGCAGCATCACCAGCAGGCGCTCCAGCCGTCCGAGGTTGCGGAAGCGCAAGCGCCGCTGATCGAGCGCCTGGCCGATGCGGTCGAGGCAGTGCTCGAGCGCCCCCGTGCCGCGCAGCATGCCCGGCTGGCGCTTGGCCCACAGGGCCGGCAACTGGCGGCGCTGACGCACATACCAGCGCTCCAGCGCCGGCGGGATCACGAGCAGGCTGGCCAGCGCCGCACCGAGGGCGTCCAACTCGGCCTGGCCTGGGGTGCTGCCCTTCACCAGCTCGACGATCTCGGAGTAGCGGTCGCCGAGCTCCTTGGGCCGCACCCAGCGCAGACCTGACGTGGCGATGTGCCACTCGCAGCTGTAGATCACCGCCTCCGGCCAGACGCGCTTGACGGCGGTGGCGATGGCGCCGCCCTGATCGCAGACTACCCTGCCCATCTGGCCAGGCATGGTGCGCAGGAAGCGCTCCCACTCATAGGCGTCCTCGGCGCCATACACCCCCAGCCGCCAGAGCTTGCCCTTCCCCTCGCGGTAGCCATAGGCGGCCAGGACCGAGAAGGCGCGCCGGCCTCCCTTCTTCTTGGCTCCGCCGGGGTGAGTATCCTTCTCGTGCTGCGGCAGCGCGTCGAGGACCAACGCCTCCGGCCAGCTGGTCTCGGCGGAGCGCGCATAGATCTCGTCGCCGAAGGCGTCGAGGTAGTTCATCAGCAGCTGACCGTGGCGGCTCAGCTCCCGCTCCGCGTCGGCCCGCGCCGGCCAGGCCTGCTGGCGGGTGACGCGACTCGCCTCACGGTAGCTCAGCCCCTGGCCGACGCCGACCAGGGCGGCGGCCGCCTCCCGCACGGTGAAGGTGAAGCCGCGCCCGGTCTGCGGACCCTCGTCGGGGCGCGGGGTGGTCGCAGGTCGCGCAGCGCTTGCCGAGCGGATGCTCCGGGCTGCCATGGCGGCGCGGCAGAGTCTCGGTGAAGCGATGGTGCCTCCACAGCGGCCGGCCCTCACTGCCCGTGGCCGGCACGCAGGTGAAGCGCGGCCGCTCGTGGTAGCCGTTGCGGCCGTAGAAGCCGTCAAGCCAGACGGTGCCGCCGCGGTGCCCACGCGGGCAGGACGGACGGATGACGCCAGGGGTGCGTGGGCGGGGCATGCTGCCAGCATCCTCCGGCCCACATGCGACAGCTCGAATGGCGCACTCATCCTGCGAAACCCCACCGGCGTGCGTCAGGCGTAATTTGCCACCTACGTCGCCGAGTACCAATCGGCCGGCCGCCAGCGACGGCTCGAATGGCTGCCCATGCAAGACCTTGTCATTGCCCGCCAACGCCGCGTCGGCAGACGTGATCTCACAACAGGTGCCGGCACCCGTTCGTGAGCCGTCCGATCCCTTCGATCTCAACAATCACCTCATCGCCGTCGGTCAGGAACCGCGGCGGCTCTCGGAAGGCGCCGACGCCTGGCGGGGTGCCGGTGGCGATGACGTCGCCGGGCTCTAGCACGAACGCTTCTGAGCAATAGGCCAGCAGTTGGGCCACCGAAAAGTACATGTCAGACGTGCTGGCGCGCTGCATCAGCTCACCGTTGACCCACGAGCTGATGGCCAGCCGCTGAGGATCAGGAATCTCGTCGCGCGTCACGATCCATGGACCGATAGGGCAGAAGGTGTCGAGAGACTTGCCTCGCACCCATTGACCGTCGCTGAACTGGAGGTCACGCGCCGAGACGTCATTGAGGCACGTATATCCGAAGACGTAGCTGAGAGCCTCATCCTCGGCCACTCGTCGCGCGCGCCTGCCGATGACCACGGCTAGTTCGGCCTCGAAGTCGACCTGAGACGTGTACCTCGGATCCCACCTGATGTCCTGTTCGGGACCTACGATGGCACTGGGGAACTTTGCGAAAATCGGTGGAGCGGTCGGCGCGTCGACCTTGGCCTCCCGAGCGTGGTCTCGATAGTTCAGGCCGATAGCGATGACCTTTCCGGGGTCGGAAAGCGGCGCCAGAAGCTGAACTGAACCAAGGTCCGTGGCACGGTCCGACTCCATTGTCCCCTGTCCCATCGGGCTCGCGCACTGAGCCCTAATGAGCGCACGCATTGACCGGAAACCGGCGGCGGGATGGATTTGGCCATCCACCAGGAATCCGACTCGTGACCGGGCCCCTTCGCGGTACGAAACCAACCGCATTCTCGCTCCCTCTTGACGGCCGACCTATCATACAGCCTGACTGTCAGGCAGGAGGGCCCGGGATATCACTACGCCTCAATTGACCGAGATGGTCTCCCCGCTCCAGCGAGCGAGCTTGTTCGAGGCGCTTGCCGACCAGATTGAGGAGCGAATTCTCTCCGGCCAACTTGAGCCCGGCGCAAAGCTCCCCTCAGAGAGCAGCGTCGCGCATCAATATGCCGTAAGCAGGCCGGTGGTTCGCGAGGCGCTCGCCAGGCTGCGCGCGCGCGGACTCATCGAGACGATCAACGGCAGCGGGACCTACGTCCGCCAACCGGATCCGGCCTTCTTGGCCGATGTTCTGGCCCGCCACCTGCGCTTCGCCGCCGTTCCCAGTGAATGGGTGGGCCGGCTGTACGAAGCGCGCGAGACAATCGAGGTATCCACTACCCGCCTCGCCGCCGCTCGAGGGAGTGAAGCGGATTTCCTGCATGTCGCGGAACAGCTGGAAGCGATGAGAGCTTCCCGAGACGATCAGTGGCGCTGGACCGCTGCCGACCTCGGATTCCACCTCATGATCGCATCGGCGTCTCACAACCTCTTCCTCAGCACCTTGCTGACGCCGCTGGTCAAGGTCATCGAGCGGGGCATCCGCGAGAGTCACCGCAGCAGCGAAGCGGTCAACGCGGGTCTACGCGCCCACGAGGAGATTCTGGAATCGCTACGGGCCCGTGACGAGGACGCGGCGGGCGAGGCGATGCGGCGCCACTTGCACGACTCGAAGCAGCGCTTCGCCTCTGCATTCGGAGCGGAGGTGAGTGAGTGAGGATCACCGACGTTCGCACGATCATTGCCGACGCTAGCTTTCGCAACTGGGTCTTCCTGCGCATCGATACCGACGAGGGACTGGTGGGCTACGGAGAGTGCACACTCGAAGGACGGGAGACGGCCGTGGTCGGCGCGGTGGCAGACCTTTCGCGCCAGTTGCTCGGCCAGGACCCCACTCGCATCCGTGGCTTAGTGCGGTCCATGCTCCATGACGGCTACTGGGATACCGGTCCGGTCATTCGCTCGGCTGTGGGTGGCATCGAGATAGCGCTGTGGGACATCGCCGGTAAGCAGGCCTGCATGCCGGTCCATCGGCTGCTCGGTGGCGCGGTGCGCGATCGGGTTCCGGTCTACTCGAACGCCTGGTACTTCGGAGCGCATCGTCCCGAGGACTTCGCCGCGGCGGCCAGCCGGACGGTCGAACTCGGCTACCGGGCGCTCAAGTTCGATCCGTTCGGCACCGCTGGCTTCACCATTCGCCAACCTGACATCGCGGCAGCGATCGAACGCGTAGCGGCGGTGCGCGACGCAGTCGGCCCGAACGTGGAACTCATGATTGAGGGCCACGGGCGGTTCAGCGTCCACAGCGCGATCCGACTTGGGCTGGCACTCGAGCGCTTCGATATCGCCTTCTTTGAGGAGCCGGTTGCACCAGGAAGCTTCGCGGCTCTGCGTCAGGTTGCCGAGGCGATTCGAGTGCCGATCGCGGCTGGCGAGCGCTGCTACGACCTGCGCGAGTGCATCCGCGCTATCCAGTCCGGAGGAGTGCATGTCCTCCAACCCGACGTGATCCACGTGGGCGGCATCTCGGAGCTATTGGCCATCGCCGCGATGGCGGAAGCGGCCATGATTCCAGTTGCGCCGCACAATGCGTCGGGACCGATCGCCACGGCCGCAACTTTGCAGCTCGCCGCGGTTGTGCCGAATCTCTTTATCCAAGAGATGTTCCATCCGCACGACGCCCCTTGGCGGGACGAGATCGCCACGCCGCCGTTCCAAATCGAAGCCGGTGAGGTGGCCGTTCCGACCGGTCCCGGCCTGGGCATCACCCTCGACGAGGCTGCCTGCGCCGCTCACCCCTTCGTCGCGCGCGATCTGGACTTCTACCGCGAGACCTCGATCATCAACCAGTCGGTCGGTGGTGGCGGCGCCGTCCGCGGAGGCAGCGTGACGCCCGCGAAGCGTAGTCCACAGCCGCCGGTCGGCGCTGGAGGCGAATAATGGCTCCCGATCTGTTGGCGCGCTTGGCGGGGGCAGCGGTGTACGACCTCGGACAGACGCTGAGCAAGGACGCTCCGCATCACCCTAACTATCCCCCGTTCACGCTGGCGCTCCAGTATCGACATGGCGACTGGGTGACACCGTGTGGGATGACCTTCGCCAGCGCATTGATCGTCACCACCGA
>Ga0136619_10000602_pt1 | contig 13694 bp, 13 predicted proteins | sample AntDrymUQ3532106_2_FD_104807 | JGI IMG/M metagenome (GOLD analysis project Ga0136619, IMG submission 104807) | Polar desert sand microbial communities from Dry Valleys, Antarctica - metaG UQ353 (21.06) | ecosystem: Environmental > Terrestrial > Soil > Desert | place: Antarctica: Dry Valley...
CGGGCAGGGCATGCCCGGCGGGTGACCATGCGAGAGCGCCGTCGGGGATCGGCAGCGTTTTGCGCAGCGAGGCGACGGCGTAGTCGGCGGTCGAGCTCCTGGCCCAGGCTGATACCGGGTCGTGGGTATGATCTTCGATCAGTACGACGCCTCGATGAGCGGCCTGCCACTCACGCCACGCCGTTCCATCCCGAACACCGAAGTAATTCACTGCCAGCACGAAGTCGCCGGCGCGCGCCGTCAAGGTGTTCCACCGCGGGCGCGACCAGCGCGGATCATCGGCATAGGTGCGGATCGCCGCTCCGGCCGAACTGAGCACCTCTACGACCGGTGAGCAGAAGTAGTTGGGCACCCACACGACAGGCTGCGACGCCGACAAGCTCCGCCAGATCGCGATCAGCGCGTGCTGAGCCAGCGCGAACCGGACGTGGTTGGACGCCCACGGCTCACACTCGCCTGTATCCGGGCTCTCTGAGCCAAACTCGCCGCCGACCTCCCACCGGTCAGCGTCCATCGCGCGTGCCCATGAATTCGGTGCCCGTCGCGTACCCGGCCTCATGCCTGCCGCGCCGCGTCAGGACCGCCCGTACGGCCAGGAGCAGGATCCGAGGGTCTTGCCAGACCGAGATGTGATCGACGTTCCACACGTCCAGCGCAAGTCGCTCCTCGTGCGACTTGGCCTGACGGGCACGCACGCGCGCCCAGCCAGCGACCACGGATTGACCTGGTGGCGACGCATCAGCTCGGGGTTGCGCCGATCGAGATGCTCCACCAAACTCCGGCGTGGTCCCAACAGAGTCATCGAGCCTGCAGCACGCTAAGGAGGCTCGGCAGCTTGTCGACGCTCGTGGCGCGCAAGATCCGCGTGAGAGCCGCTGGCCCGACCGAGCGGCCGAATAGGCCTCCGGACTGTCGTCGGCCAGGCGTCGGCTGGCTGCTTCTCGTGGCTCCATCATCAAACGAGAAACGTCAACGAACTGAACAGAGGGGTGAGGGAGATCAGGAGACGGGAGCCCGCGACCACGTCCAGGATACCGTTCAAGAAGCGGCGTTATGGCGGAGGTCGCCCGCTGATCAACCCTGACCACCCGTTGTCGACCAGATCACTGGGAAGACCTCTGGGTCGGAATAGTCAGGAGCGCCATCGGGAAGCTGGCGAGCAAGATCGTCATTGAACAAGTGCCACGGCTCACCGTTATCGTCGAGGTGACGGCGAAAGCGATTCGCTTGATCTTGAAGATGGAGCGCCATGGCGATGCGCGGCTCGCTCCCGCGGTTCGCCTCGCTCCCGTGGACTGTCAGGCACGAGTGGAAGCTAACCTCCCCTTTGCGGAGGGTCATCGGCACCTTCACGGCCTCGCCCCTGGCGACGATGAAACGCTCCTCCAGCTCGGCCAGGTCCTTGGCGTGGAAGGTTCGCATCCGGTCCACATTCGGCCATCGATGGCTGCGGTCGACGTACACCACGGGGCCCATCTCTTCGGGGGTGTCTTGAAACGGGATCCAAGCGGTGAGCATCTGGTCCGACGTGCAGGTGCCCCAATACGCCCGGTCGGTATGCCAGCCGATGACCGATTCGGTACCGGGCAGCTCGGCAGGCTTATAGATGACGGAATCGTCGAAGTATCGGATCTCAGGGCTGCCCGTAAGTCGCCCGGCTATCGCTCCGAGGACCGGGTTCCACGCCAGCTCGCGGAGCGTGGCGTTCTGGAGCGCGACGGCCTGCGCGTTGCGAACCACATCTCCGTCGGACGGCTTCCAGTCCGAGAATCCGCCTTCGATGGGTAACCGCCAGTCTCGCTCCCCTCGGAAATGACGATCACTGGCCTCGATGGCTGCGTCGATAAGCGGTTTCGGCAGCACCTCTTTGGATCGATACCAGCCATGCTCCTTGAAGAAGGCCACATCTTCATCGGTCGGTAGCAGCAGCGCTTCGTCAGCCGTCAGGACCACCGTGACCTCCCAATCGCGGCAAGAGGCATCACCGCTCACCAGCACCCAGAAATTCTAGGTTAGTACTCGGTGCTGTACGATGTCAACAAACGTCCCCCGGTGGTAGTGGCTCAATTTGGATTCGCTCATGCGTTGCCTCTTACGCATCGCCCGGTCATACTGTCGGCGTGAAGCGAACCCAGATGCCGCGCGATCCGAACCAACGCGCCAAGGCCGTCGTGGACTTGGCTACGGGTCAGCGCGAACCCGATCCGGTCCCCACCAAGGACCCCGCCGCCATCGCGCGCGGGAAGTTGGGCGGGGTGATCGGCGGTGCGCGGCGGGCGGCCAACATGACGCCCCAGCAGCGTTCCGAGAGTGCCCGCAAGGCGGCTGTCGCCCGCTGGCAGAAGGAACGTTCGGCCTAGTCTCCGCTTCCTAATCCGGTTCTTTGACGTGGCGTTCCATCGCGACACACTGTTGTCACGACTCTCACGCATAGTGTCAATATGAATCGGTTGGACGTGAACGAACGAGCGGCAATCATCCGGTGCTTGGTCGAGGGGAACTCGATCCGCGCAACAGCCCGGATGACCGGCGCTGCTCGGAACACGATCACGACCCTGCTGGTCAATCTCGGCAAGGCCACCGCCGAATATCAGGACCGAACCCTTCGCAACCTGACCTCGGAGCGCATCCAGTGCGACGAGATTTGGGCCTTCTGCTACGCCAAGGCCAAGAACGTTCCCGAGTCCAAGCGCGACACGTTCGGCTACGGGGACGTGTGGACCTGGACCGCCATCGACGCCGACACCAAGCTGGTCCCGACGTGGCTGGTTGGCGGGCGTGATGAGTGGGCGGCGCGGGAGTTCATCGCGGACCTCGGATCGCGCCTCGCGAACCGGGTCCAGATTACGACGGACGGCCATCGGCCTTACGTCGATGCCATCGAGCAGGAGTTCGGGTCTGCCGTGGACTTCGCACAGATCATCAAGACCTATGGCGTGCAGAAGTCCGAGGATGCCAGTCCAACAGCCCGCCGCTACTCCCCCAACGTCGTTACCGGCATCGAGGTTCGCGAAGTCTCCGGGGACCCCGATCCGGCCCATATCTCGACGTCCTACGTCGAGCGCCAGAACCTCACCATGCGGATGCAGATGCGACGGTTCACACGGCTGACCAATGCCTTCTCCAAGAAGGTCGAGAACCATGCCGCGATGGTTAGCCTGCACTTCATGTTCTACAACTTCGCACGGCCCCACTCGTCGCTCGGCAAGAACACGACGCCTGCTATGGCGGCTGGCGTGTCGGATCACGTCTGGACAGTTCAGGAGATCGCGGCACTGTTGGACTAGAGGAGCGAGCACTATGCTGGGCCGGTGGGACAACTCGTTGTCAGAGCCATCGACGCCCGGCTCCAAAACGGCTTCAGGGGATTCCTCCTTGGCATGATCCGTGGCGCTCGCTGGGAATTGACGTGCGGCTTTTGCAAGGAACGCTTCCGGGCACTCCAACACTTGTTCTTGCAGACTGCCGACTGTCCATATTGCGGAACGCGAAACCTGCTCCACGGTGACGGCCCGCAACCGGTCAGCTGATAGGCTCTCACGCATGGCGCACCCCCTCGATGGCAGTCGAGCGCGGATACAACGGGCCGGGGATCACCTCGAAGCCCTTGATGCGACGCTCACCCGGTTCGCAAAAGATGGCAGCTTCCGAATCGCCAGTGAGCGTGATGCGGACACCGAGGAATACGTCATGCGGATTTACTCGGAGCGGCAACCCCCTGTCCCTCCGCCGATCATCGCCAGCGTCATGGTCGGTGACTGTCTCAACAGCCTGCGGTCGGCCCTTGACTACGTCGTGTGGCAACTCGCCAAGACCCCATCCAAGAAGAATCAGTTCCCGATCTTCGACACGCCAAAGCTCTTCGAAAAGGAAAGCAAGCGGTATCTGTTCAGCGTTCCAACGAAGTTGTGGGCAAAGTTCGAGTCGCTTCAGCCGTACCCAGGACGGGACAACACCCGCGCTCTTGGCATCCTTGCCAAGCTGAACGACGCCGACAAGCACCGTCTCCTGCTGCCCGGTGCGGTTGCTTCCGCCGGCCGGATGGGCAAGTTCAGCGTTAGCGGCCTCGATAGCATCGCCGTGAAGGGACGGGACTGGATACCCTTTGAGGACGGCGCAGAGATCTACCGCATGACTCTTCACGCCTGCGGACGATAGCCGCTACGTGGACGTGAAGGCCGAGGTACCCTTCGGAGTACGATTCGCCGATCCGGAGACCGGGATTGCAGTCACCATCGCCGATCTGCGGAAGCTGGTGATCTCCGCGTCGAACGTTGTGGAGTCCTTTGCGGGGGACTTTCCGCCCGGTCAAGAGGCACTGACATTCGTGCGGCGGCCAAATTGAGCCACTACCCCCCCGGTAGTGCATCAGCGCCCCGCCGGGCCGTGCCCCCTGGAATGGTGGAAGTGAGACACCGTCCGGAGGGACTCCAACGGCAGTCCCGACTAGACAGATAGGTCGGTGTTTCCCTTGCCGTTCCGAGCACCGGGAATCTCGATCCCGTCTGCCCGCCGGGAAGAGATCGTCTCGCGCCAGGCATGCTGGGCCGCACGTTCGCGAACCGGTGGGGGAGCTTGGGTTGATCCAACATGTCCCCGTGACTTGTGGATGGCGGCGACTGCGTCGGTGTCTGCTCGGCCTGGGACGGCCACGACCGAAGCCAGCCCCCCCCCAAGGAGCACCCAGAACAACACGATCGCAGGATACGCGAAGGGAGTCTGCGTAAAACCCGCCACCGCGATGAGAATCGTGACGAGCCGCAGCGCGAAGCCGTGTCTGTATGGACTGATGAAAAATCCTGCGACCAGTAACATCGCTAGGGTGGCGACGTACAAGATCGAGCCCTGAGAGAACGCCCGGAACCAAGCGTTATCGACGGCATTGCCGAGGACGTACTCCGGCGGGCCCAACGTCCCCCAAGGGTAGACGGCGTTCAAGGCAGTGACCGCCTCCCAAAGGTCGAGACGTGCCGCGAGGTTCGGATCCGCCCGTGGTCCCTCAGACCAGACGCTGAAGAGCGCCCCGAAGCGGTCGCCAAGGAGGCCGGCGGGTACGATAAGGGCGGCGATCGACAATGCTGCTGTGATCGCGAGGGCGAAGACGAAGATCCCCTTGAAGATCCTCCCGGAGAAGAAACCGCCGCCCGCGATCGAAAGCACCGCGCCGCAGACCAGCGCGGCCAGCAGGGCGGCTGCAGCGCCGCGGGATTGACTGAGCAGCAACGTCAGGACGCCGAGAGCGACACCAACCCACCGATACCTTGGCGACAACATTGACCAGCTGAGGATGACGGCGAGCCCGGCCCAGAAGCCCAGTACATTGGGATTGAAGTAAAGGCCGCTGCTCCTGCCCTGCACGAACGTCAGGGGATCTGCTTGCGATAGGTCCCATTCATGGAGAGGGGTCAAGAGCTCCCAGCCGGGGGCCTGCGAGTAGTACACCGCCTGGCCAGCTGAGTAGAGGAGTTGAACGGTGACTGCGATGAGGAGCCAACGCGACCAGCAGCGGCGGTAACCCGACGACAACGCCGCACCGATGACGAGGAAGGATAGTGCCGTCGTTCCCTCCGTAAGCGACAGCAGGGTTCGTTCGGGAAATGCATTGAACATGACGCCGAGGACAGGAAGCAGCAGTGTGAGCGCGAGATATGGCGACACCCCGAGCACGAACGCAGGGGTAGCCAGGAACCCGAGGCTCCGCCGGGCCCCGTAGCGGGCGACCGTCGCGCCCGCAGCAGCCGGAGCCACGATCGCCAGCAGTGGCAACATCCCGCGGCCACCAGTAGCGATGCCGACCTGTGCCCGGTCGGCCAGGATTGCGCAACCGAGAACGAAGGGGATGAGCAGCGTGGGCCGCCCGGCGACGAATCGACTGCCGCTACTCGCGTGCCAGGCCAACGAGGACATCATGGGTCCGATCGGCTGCTGCGTCCCAGGAAAACTCGGCGACGGCCGCGGCTCTGCCACGTTCACCCATCAGCCGTGCCTGCTCTATGTCGCCGGCCAGCGTCGCGACGGCGCTGGCGATCGCCGAGGGATCGTCCGATGGGACCACGAGGCCGCAGCCGTACTGTGACACGATGTCTGCCTGGCCAGGCAGGTCGCTCACGATGACTGGCACACCGCAGGCCATCGCTTCGAACAGCTTCAATGGGACGACGCCAGTGCGCGCGCGAAGTCGTGCTGACGTCGGTGCGATCGCGCAGAGGCTCTTGGCGACGATGCCGCCGACGTCACGCGGAGCAAGGCGGCCGAGATACGCGACTCGCGAATCAACGCCTGCCTTCGCCCTCACGAGCTCTGTCAGGACGCCATCACCGATCACGACGAGCGAGATGCCCGGCGGCCACGTCGGACAGTCCATCGCCTCAAGCAGGCTGTTGATGCCCTGCCAGGTGGCCAGCGTGCCCGTAAAGCTTGCGAACGCCGGGGGCAGCATGTGGGCGGTCGTCGCGGATGGCGCGAAGAGGTTGACATCCGCTCCGTTGGGCACCACATGACACCGCTTTGCTCCCGCGGCCTGCGAGGACTCACACAATTCCGCCGTGACGGCGATCGCCAGCGTGCTGAGACGCAACTGCAACATCGAGGACGCGCGGATCAACGGGAGGACCGCTCGCGCCCCGGGCCAGGACGAGAGGACGTCCGTGGCCGGACCGTTCACTTCGATTACCACCGGCACGCGGCGCAGCTTTGCCCAAATTACCGTTGGGAGTGAGGCAAAGTGGCCGCGCACGTAGACCACGTCGGGCCGGTCGCGCCTGCGAATAAGGCGCGCCTGCGTCGAGGCGCTGTCCAGAAGTCGCCGCGCCGGACCGCGACGGCGGCCGCGGGGCGGCGGATGCCATAATGTGACCTTCCAGCCGCGAGCCGACAGGCCCGTAACAATCCCTGTGATGTGGGTGTGGGCGGCGTGGCCTGCGGTCGGGAGTTCCAAGGCGAGGTACCACAGCTCCCGGCCTGATGAATCTCGCGGGACGGCGCTCGTCACAATCGCAGTTGCGTTTGAGCGGGTTCCGACCGAATTCCGGGGACGCATGCTGTCTGCCTCATTGCCCAAGCCCGACGTCAGTGACCACAGCCGATGGGGGCTTGGGTTCGAAGCGCAGCTCGCGCACACCACTCCACGTCCTTTCGGCTGGATCAGCACTCGCCGAAAAGCTGAGCGCCTCTGTTGCGTAGATGGTCACCACCCTGTTGTAGCCCACGGAGACCACCCTCGTGCCGTCGTAGTCTTGGCGCGGTGGACGCGGGAGGACCGTCATCTTCCCAATGTCACAGATTCACCTCTGCTCCCGCACCGTGAAGGCCGTCCGAGAAGATATCATGGCCACATGATGGCCGGCGCGTCGCGTGAGCGGACACCAGAGGTCGCTCAGCCCATGCATGCGCAGACCTCACTGTTGTACGTGACCACCGTCTCATCCACGGTCAGCCACTTCTTGTCGCCGTACGCTGCGCACTTCCGAGATCTCGGATGGCGCGTGGACGCGGCCGCCAATGGCGCGACGCAGGATCCAGCGGTGGTCCGGACATTCGATCGCGTGTACGATCTCCCGCTTTCGCGGTCACCATTGGATCTCAAGGGCCTGAGCGGCGCCGGCGGAGCCGTCACTCGGGCAATCGCTTCGGGGTACGACATCGTGCACGTTCATACCCCTATCGCCTCATTCATTACTCGCTTAATAGTGCGAAGGCTTGCAGCACCAAGGCGCCCGAAAGTGGCATATACGGCGCACGGATTCCACTTTCACAGTGCAGGACATCCCCTGACGAACGCCCTATTTCTGATCGCCGAGCGGTTGGCCGGCCGGTGGACCGACCGGCTCGTCGTGATAAACGGCGAAGATTACGAAGCCGCCCGACGTCATCGCATTGTGCCACCGCGCCATCTGGTGCGCATGCCGGGGATTGGCCTCGACACCGATGCGTATTCCCGCAGCGGGATGCCGGCTGATGCTTTCACCGCGGCCCGCCACGAGCTTGGTGTACTGACGGAGGTGCCGCTATTCGCCGTCATGGGCGACTTGAACCGAAACAAGCGACCTACCGACGCAATCGAAGCGCTTGCGCTGATGCGGCACGTGGATTCTACACTGGTGTTTATCGGTGACGGCTCGCAACGAGACGACGTCGAACGCCTCGCTGAGCGGCGTGGTGTTAGGCAGCGTGTGCGAATCACCGGATTCATGGATGACGTCAGGCCTCTTCTGGGTAGTGCAACGGCCTTGATCATGCCCAGCCGCCGCGAGGGGCTCGCACGATCGATCATGGAAGCGCTGGCGCTCGAGGTGCCGGTCGTCGCGTCGACGGCGCGCGGTAATCGAGAGCTGGTCGGAGCCGACGGGCTAATCGTTCCGACGGGTAATGTAGATGCGCTCGCGAGAGCCATGGACTGGCTCATAGATCACCCCGAGGAACGTGCGGTCATGGGTCGTAGGGGCAGATTAAGGATGGTCGCCCGCTACGACCTTCGTAATCTCATTCAGTTGCATGAAGAGCTCTACCGCGAAATGCTATTTGGGAGGTAGCGATGGCTCACTCGGTGGCGCGCTTGTACAGTTCCGCCGGTGCGAAGCTCGTTCGCGTCCGTGCATCCGTGCCGGCGGGTCAATCTGCGGGGCGGGTAAGCACTTGAGGGAATCGCTCCGGGGGATGGCGCTTCGTTCGAACACCTTCGACCGCACGCAGACATGAGCTCTGCACGACCTCCGGTCGCGCTCATCGCCGGCTCGGACCCGGAATGGGATTCGAGGTTGGAGGGCGCCCGTTGCGACGTCTATCACACCCGTGGCTACCACCAGTTCGCATTTGGGTCTGGGGAGGGTGAGCCATTTCTCATCGTTGTCGGGGACGCCGAGCGAGGACTTGCCTGGCCGTACCTCCTGCGCTCCTTGGAGGGCATCGAAGGGCTGGAGGGGGTGGACGGGACCGACGTTACGTCCGTGTACGGCTACCCAGGCCCCATCGGATGGGGCTGCAAGCCGGAGGATCCATTTCTGAGCGCCGCATGGCGAGCCATCCTCGATGTGTGGAGTGATCAGCGCGTGATCTCCGCATTCACCCGATTCAACCCGCTGCTCGGAAATGCCGCTCTGGCGGGGAAGTTTCGGCTCCGCGGGGCGGCGAGTGGGCTGATGGACCACGTGTCTGCCGGGACGCCGACCGTGTCAATTGACTGCAGCGTCTCCGACGGCGCAGTAACGGTCGGCTACAGTCGCGTCCTGAGACAGGAGATAGCAGCTGCTCGACGGGCCGGGCTGGCAAGCGAACATGACACCACTTGGGCGCACCTGGAAGCCTTTGTCGGGCTGTACGGATCGACAATGAGTCGTAGGGGGGCAGAGGAACGCTATCTGCTGACCGCTGACGACGTTAGACGATTTAGAGCGACCGTCGCCCCCTACGCTCACCTCTTAGTCACCCGCCTCGGTTCCACCATTGCTGCGGCTGGTGTATTCACGGAGTACAAGGGCATCGTCCAGGCTCACCTCGTCGGAACTAACGATGAGCTGCGCGAATTGTCCCCTCTCAAGGTCCACCTCGACGATGCAAGGCATTGGGCTCACAAGCGCGACGACCGAGTGCTTCACTTGGGTGGTGGTCGTGGCGGAGAGGACGACACCTTGCTCGCGTTCAAGGGTCGATTCTCCCCCCGCCGTCATGCCTTCCACACAGGCAAGTGGATCGTCCAACGTGAGATGTACCGCGAATTAGCCAGGCGTCGGGCAGCGGCAGTCGGCCGAGATGAGGCAACACCCTTCTTTCCGGCATACCGCGCTCCACCCTTTCCCCAGCAGCCTAACCCGGCAGGCCACTCCGAGTAGGGAAAAACTGATGCTGCGGCGAGCAGTAGCGCGTGCCGTCGTGGAAGCGCGCTCGCTCGGGGGTTACCGAAGCCGTCTCGGCCGCTCGTGGCGAAGATGACGAGACTGTTGATGTCGACTGCGACGTGATGCGACACCGCTCTGTCAGGCGATCGTTCGTATCAGCGAGAGGAGGCGATCCGCGCGCGCGTTGCTGTCAAATTCCGCCAGGGCGTACTCTCGCCCCGCGATGTTCAGTTCCAGTCGACCTGCGACATGATGGGCGTAGAGTGATTCCAGGGCGTGTACGACAGCCTCCGGCGTCGCGGGGAAAACCCTGCCCACGAACGGGACCTCGTACGTGTAGATAATGTGGCGAGCATGGACTAAGCCCTCCACGACTGTCGCGCCGATCGCGTCGTGCGCCGGGATTCGGACCACGACGGTGGCATTCCTGTAAGCCTCGGCCATGTCGCTCACCCAGCCATGCCAGTGAACGTTCGACGGCGCCCCGCGGACAGCCGCACCGTCGTTGGCGACGACGTCGAACGGGATGTTGGGGAGGCGACGGGCAATCTCGAGGATGGTTTCCCCTCCGTAGAATTCGAAGTGAGCTGCCGGGAGGTACGTCAGGACACGGAATTCGGAGGGCAGGGGCGATGCGATTAGCGGGTAGTTTGTCACAGTAGGAACATAGGCGGTCACTGCACGGATGCCGACCAATTCGAGCTCACCGGACAGCCATGGTGCCGCGGCGATGTGGAGGTCGTCGCGCGTTGACGACAGGGCCCGCGACCGCAGGGTTCCGGCCTCGGCCTCCCTGATCGTATCCATGACGTCGTTACCCAACCAGTAGTGGGATGGCGCCGCATCCGCCAAGGCTGTTCGCAGCAGGGCCCAGTACGCGTCAAACAGCCTTCCCCTGAGGGTCGTCCCGCCAACTCGGTATCCAGCTCGCATGATGACGAGACGGTCCGAGCGCGGAGGACGGGCGAGCAGGCGGACGTATTCTCCTTGACGAATGAAGGTCGCGCGGACATCCGTCGCATGCTGGTTGATCGCCTGCGCGATATGCAATCCCCAGTGCGTCTGGCCGAAGATCAGAAGCTTGATCATCGGGTTCCGCGGAGAAACGCGTGGAGTTCCGGGGATCTATACCCGGCGAGGCCAATTGCCGTCGTCCAGCCCACAGCGGCTGCCAACAACACCCACGCCGGCGACACCGCGGCGAGGATGCCGACAGCCACCAACGAGGGGAGCGTCATTGCGAGGATCCGGCTAGCAGGCCGTCCAAGTTCCCGCAGTTCCACGTTCGCTACGCGGAGGAATCTCCAGAGGGATCCGAGCGTGAGCAGCATGGAGGTGATCGAAAGTATCACAAGCCCCGCGATCAATGAGTTCATGGCGGCGCCTATTCCGATTGCCGCGGTTTCCAGCGTGAGCCCTGCGGCGGTGAAGGCCAGGCTTTCACCTTCGCGTCTCCCAATCACGAGGAGGCCGCTGATCGGACTTGCGACGCACTGCAGCATCAACCATGGCGCGATGATCTGCGCGTATTGGCCGGCTGGCATCCACTCATCGCCGAACGCGGCCTGTATGAGAGTGGGTCCGACCACAGTGACCATCCCGTATGTCGGAATGGAGAAGATGAGCAAAGCGACGACCGCATTCCGAGCGAATTCCTGCAGGTCGGGAGCGTTCGAGCGCCGAAACGCCGCCTCACCGAAGAACACTTGGCTGAACGCGGCAGCGACGAGAGATGCGGGAAGGATTAATACTCGATACGCGAGAAAATACTGGCCAGCCGCCTCCAGGCTGAAAAGGATCGGAATCAACAAGAAGGGGAGCTGCAGAGATACAGCACTCAGGAAGGAGGCTGCGGTCATCAACCTCGCGAACCTCCAGGTCCTCCGTGCTTGGCGGCGGACGCCGTTGACCGACAGCTGCGTTGAGCGCAGGCTCGCCAAGACTGATCGGGACAGCTGCTGGGTGCCGAGGGTTCGGCCCGCGAGGTCCCCGGCCAAGAGCCCAAGTGGCCCAATGTGGAGGATGCCGAGAACCACTTGGAACGCTGCCTGTCCCACGCCCTGCACGGCTCGCATCCGACCCAGCGCCTCGAAGGATCGGTCGTACACTGCCCACGAGGCTAACGCCTGCGTGATGCTGGCGACGACGAGCGCGCACGGAAGGAGCCACATGTAGGAAGCGAGGGAAGGAACCCCAAGCATCAGCGCAAGAGGCGTTCCCCACATGAATAGCACCAGCGCCGCAATGACGCTTGCCCCCAGCGCGAGAATGACGCTTAAAACGAGGAGGTGGACGGCCTCGCTGCGGTCCTGGGCGATTGGAATCGCGAAGTCGTAGCGCAATGAGGCGACTGCGACCAGGACTGAGAGGACAGCGGTGTAGACGGCCAAGAGCCCGAATGCCGCAGGGTCGTAGAGACGTGCGACCACTGGGGCGCTGATCACGAGCGCTCCCTGTCCAATCGCGGTGGCGCCGCCCATGATCGCGAGGCTTCTGGCGACGCTGCCGGGCGGCACTGTCAACCGGCTTTCGACCTAGAGCTCCGATCGTTCGGCAGACTTCCGAGATACTTGAGTGCGCCGCCCGGCCCCTTCGTCCCGACGGATGTCGGGCCGATAATAGTCCGAGTAGTCGTAGGCATCGCCAAGCTCGCGTTGAGAGACCCGGTTCATCACGGCTCCGACGACGCGGGCGCCTGACATTGCGAGCGCCTCCCGGGCACTGCGAACCGCCCCTCGCCGAGTGCGGCCAGCATGGACCACCATGAGCGTCGCATCAAGGAACGAGCTCAAGATGGTCGCATCCGCGACGGCTAGAAGGGTTGGGCTGTCGAAGATGACCATGTCATGCCCTGTTCGAAGCCGATCGACGACTGCCCGCATCTTGAGTGAGCCGAGCAGGTCACCAGGAGCCGGCGGAACGGGTCCGGTGGTCAGGACTCGCAAGTTCTGCTGTGCGGTCTCATGCGCGATCCCATCGATGCCAGCCCAGTCGTTGCGGATCATCGTTGTGAGGCCACGCGTATTCGGAAGGTCGAACAGCGTGTGCAGGCCTGGCTTACGTAGGTCGGCGTCGACAAGCAGGACCCGACGGCCGGCTTGGGCGAACACAAGAGCCAGATTAGCCGCGGTGACCGTCTTTCCCTCGGCCGGGACCGCGCTCACCACGAGCAGCGTCCGGATTGGTGCTTCGGCAGAGGAAAACTCGAGGTTCGTGCGGACGGTCCGATACGCCTCGGCGGCCTGTGATCGGGGGTACAGGAGGGGAACCAGCCGAGACGCCGACAGCCTGCCTGACCCAACCTTGAATCCCGGAATTCCACCCAGGGCCGGCACGGCCCCAACGGCCTGCAGGTCGTGCGGGTCCTTGACTGTATCGTCAAGATGCTGCGCGATGAAGGCCAGACTTGCGGCTATGAACAGGCCGACTACCGCTGAAAGCATGGCGTTCAGCAAGGGCCGCGGTGAGGTGGGTACCTCCGGGATGACCGCTGGCTGTAGCACGCTGATCTCGTTGGACGCGTTGTTCGATGAGAACGGCAGCAGGCCCGCGAACGTTGAGTGAAGGCTGATGAGCTGAGTCTGCAGGCTTTGGAGCGTATTCTCCTCTTCCGGCGTCAGACGCGACTGCGCCATCAGCCTGGTGATCTGCTCCTGTGTCCCAGTAATCTGAGCTTGGGTCGCCTCCAGTGCTGCGTCCACAAAACCGTCGACATTGGCTTGGCTACCTTGGACGGCAGGCGACTGGGCGATCAGTTCTTGGGCGACAGCATTCGCCAGTGCGGCGGCCTGAGTTGGGTCCGCGGCCTGCGCGGTGATGGTCAGAAGGGTGCTATCCAATGCAGCTTGCGCTTTGACGCGC
>Ga0136619_10000604_pt1 | contig 13690 bp, 15 predicted proteins | sample AntDrymUQ3532106_2_FD_104807 | JGI IMG/M metagenome (GOLD analysis project Ga0136619, IMG submission 104807) | Polar desert sand microbial communities from Dry Valleys, Antarctica - metaG UQ353 (21.06) | ecosystem: Environmental > Terrestrial > Soil > Desert | place: Antarctica: Dry Valley...
CACTTCGTGAGCGCCAACGAAAACGCCAACGCCTACGGGGCGCCGCTCCACCGTCACACGCCGGAGATAGAGACGATGCTCCGAAGGGTTGGAGAAACGCCTGAGATCACCTTCGTGCCGCATCTCATCCCCATAACGCGCGGGGAGCTGGAGACCATCGTGGTGGACGTGGAGGATGCGCCCGACGCGGAAGAAGTCCTCGGCTGGTACGCGGAGGACTACGAGGGATGGTCGTTCGTGGGGGCGCGGGAAGAGTACCCGCACGTGGCGCACGTGGCGAACACCAATCGTTGCAGGCTATCGGCGGCCGTTGACCGGCGGGCCGGAAAGCTGCTCCTGTTCGCGGCCCTGGACAACCTGCTCAAGGGCGCGTCAGGGGCTGCGGTGCAGAACATGAACCTGGCGCTCGGCTTCGGGGAAGACCTGGGGCTTGAGCACCTCAAGTAGGAGGCTGAGGATCTGATGGAAGCCACGAAATCCGGCGTGGACAAGGCCACGCGGCAGGCCCTGATCCTGACGCTCATCTCCGAGAAGGAGCTTGGCACGCAGCAGGGCGTGGTCGGCGCCCTGGCTGACGAGGGCGTCGAGGTCGCGCAGGCGACCGTGAGCCGCGACCTCGCCGAACTCGGGGTTCTCAAGGTCGGAAGCCGCTATCTGGCGCTGCCGCACGAGCCTGGGACCGCTGGCATCGAGGTTCTTCCAAGTTTCGTTATCGGCATAACCCCCGCCCAGAACCAGGTCGTCGTCCATACCAGGGACGGTACTGCCGGGGCGGTGTCGAGCGTACTGGACCGGGTCAGGGGACTCAGGACCATCGGCACGATCGCCGGGCAGGACACGGTCCTCATCATCACCCCCGACAACGCCGCCGCCGAAGAAGTCTCCAGCCTGATCGCCGACGTGTGTCGCGCCAGGACCCGCCCCGCCGGGAACGTCGAGTAGGGAGCGTTGAAAGCGGCCGTGAGAAGCAAACCGGCGGCTCCGCCGCGCCTCTCCGTGCTCGGTGAAACTTTCGCCGTGTGCCGGCTGGACGCGGAAACGGAGTTCCCAACCTGGGCTGCTCAGTCTGGCTTCTACTCCGTGACTCGCACGGCGGATGAAGTCTCCGTGGTCTGTCCCGAGCAGCGCGTCCCCGAGGATGTTAAGTGTGAGCGGGGCTGGCGAGCCTTCAAGCTGGAAGGCCCGCTGGATTTCTCGCTGGTGGGCGTGCTCGCCGGGATGCTGGCGCCGCTAGCCGGGGCCGGGGTTCCGGTCTTCGTCCTCTCGACCCACGATACGGACTACGTGCTCGTCAGGGAAGAGATGCTGGATCTCGCCGCCGCAGCGTTGCGCGGTGGTGGATACGAGATCGTGTGAAAACTGATAATCCGCTAGGAGGAAAGATGACACTGGAAGGCAAGAAGGTCGTGCTCGCGTATTCGGGCGGGCTGGACACGTCTGTGTGCCTGAAATGGTTGGAACAACAGGGAGCCACACCCTACGCTTTGTACCTGGATCTCGGCCAGGGTGAACCTGCGAATGACGTTAAGGCGAAGGCGCTCGATATCGGGGCCGCCGACGCCTTCGTGCGGGACGCGAAGGAGGAGTTCGTCCGGGAGTACGTCGCGCCCGGCATAAAGGCGAACGCGCTGTACGGCGGCAAGTATCCGCTGTTCACCGCCCTGGGGCGTCCGCTCATCGCGAAGAAGCTGGTGGAGGCGGCGCGCGAGGTGGGAGCGACCCACGTCGCCCACGGTTCGACGGGGAAAGGTAACGACCAGGTGCGCTTCGACGTGACCACAGCCTCCATCGCCCCTGACCTGACGGTCGTGGCCCCGGTACGCGACTGGAACATGAACCGCCCGGAGGAGATGGAGTACGCGAAGGAGCACGGCATCCCCGTGCCCACCACAAAGGAATCCCCGTACAGCGTGGACGCCAACCTGTGGGGACGCTCCATCGAGGCTGGACCCCTCGAAGACCCTGACCACGAGCCCACAGAGGATGTCTTCGAGTTGACATCCGCCCCCGAAGACGCCCCGGACGAGCCGCGGTACGTGGAGATCTCCTTCGAAGAAGGACTTCCGACCGCCCTCGACGGCGAGGAGTTGCCGCTCGGCGAGCTCATAGCCTCGCTGAACACCATCGCGGGCGAGCACGGAGTGGGACGGGTGGACATGATCGAAGACCGATTGGTTGGTATCAAGAGCCGTGAGATCTACGAGTGTCCCGCCGCCCTCGCCATCGTCCAGGCCCACAGAGAACTCGAAACCCTCACCCTTACCAAGGACGTGCTCCGCTTCAAGGTGTCCGTCGAACAACGCTACGCCGAACTTACCTACGACGGCCTCTGGTTCACACCCCTCAAAGCCGCCCTCGATGCCTTTGTCACCGAGACCCAGAAGACCGTCATGGGAACTGTACGCCTCAAGCTGTACAAGGGATCATCCACCGTCGTCGGCCGCACCGCTCCCCGGGCCCTCTACAACAAGGATCTCGCAACCTACGATCCCAACAGCACCTTCGACGAAGCCGCCGCCGCTGGCTTCATAGCCCTCTGGGGCCTCCCTGCCCGCCAGTGGGCCGGTGTCCATGGCGGTATAGAGCAGGAAACGATGGTGCAATAAACCTGAATATTGAGTTTAGATATGATGAAACGACATAGGCCCGGTTCCGGCCGTCATGCAGGACAATAAGCAGGTTTGCAGGGAAAATAGCATTACAGCAGGCAGCTTCGAGTGTCAGAAAGATTAACCCTGACACTTAGATTCAATGCGGATCCGGATCTCTGTCGTAATAGTTGACGACCCTGCCCCTGCGGTCGAGTTCGAAGTGGCAGCAGTCGAGGAGCAGGGTTTTGAGGCGGGTACGGGCGCGTTGCACGCGAGACTTTGCGCCAGAGACGCTGAGGCCAAGCCTGTCGGCGAGTTCCTGCTGGGTGAGCCCTTCGTACTCGGTCAGTCGGAGGGCCTGGCGATGATCCGGCGGTAGCCCTTCGAGCATACCCCTGACGGTCTCGGACAACTGTTGTTCTAGTTCCTCTTCAGCGAGCTCCGAAGAGCCTGCCGGTATCTCCGCGAGTTGCGCGGCAGGGGTCTTCGCGCGGTAGTGGTCGGTGATGGCGTTCCGCGCGATGCGGTAGACCCAGGCCCTTATCTTCTCTTCGTCCTCCAGGGTGCCGATGCGGGTGTGGATCTTGAGGTATACGTCCTGCAATATATCTTCGGCCGTATCAGTATCGCGCACGTTTCTCACGATGAACTTCTTCAGATCCGAGTCGAACCTCTCGTAGACTTCTTCCACCGCTACTGACATCTTTGGAGATCTCCTTTCACGTTCTCAAAGCAGGGCATCGGTGGTGATCCCGAGCACTATCGCCCCGATCAGGGCTACACCCACGTAGAGGGCGAAGACCCGGGGCTTCACCAGGGACCACACCGCTGCCATCGCCGGGACCGTCGTGGCTGGGCCCGCGATCAGGAACGCGATAGCCGCGCCCGGGGTCATGCCGCTTTTGATAAGCCCGGAAACTATCGGAAGTGCGCCGGCCTCGTTCATGTACAGGGGAAGACCCACGAGCGCCGCCAGCGGCACGGCGAAAGCGCTGGAGCCGCCGAGAGTCCCTGCGATGGCCTCCTGGGGCACGTACTCCAGGATCAGGGCTTCCATCGTGAATGCCAGCAGCAGCCACCGTCCGATCCTCCAGCCTTCGCCCGCGGATCCCCGCGCCACCTCTCCCCAGGAGAGCCTACGGAAACCTTCAATAATGTCCTTCCACCAGCCCTTCTGGGGCGCGCTGTCCAATTTCGTGCCGCAGCCTGACCCACACGCTTCGGTGGTAGTCGTCACGCTACCTGTCTCGTGAGCAGTCCCGCTGAACATTGCAGCGTTCTGTGTGGCCCCGGCCCCGACCAAGACAGGTTGCTCGGCTAGCCTACCGGGTTGCTCTGTAGCGCAGCAGTCGCTCGTCTCCTTCTCCTTTGCGGTGCGCCGCAGCACCGCTCCCCGGAAGAACCCGCTCCGGGTCAGAAGCAGGGTGAGGTATCCGGCCCCGAGGCTCAGGATCAGGGTGGCGACGAGCCGCGTCACGGCGAGCGGCCATCCCAGGAAGCCTGCTGAGAGCGCGAAGATCTCCGGGTCCATGGTGGGAGAGGCGATCCAGAAGCTCATCACCGGCGCGAGTGGCACGCCGGCGATCAGAAGTCCCGCTACCACGGGCACCACCGTGCACGAGCAGAACGGGCTGAACGCCCCAACCGCCGTCGCGAGCAAAATCGCGATTCCCACCCTCGCTCCGAATACCCTCCGAACGGCTCCGTCCAGTTTCATAGTCCGTACCAGCACGCCGAGAAAAACGCTCACCACGAACACGGGCAACACGTTCCCCGAAGCCTCTATTACGAACCCGAGGATCTCGTGAATTTCACCGATCATCGCTCTTCCTCCATTTTTCGCCGTCTTCTTTATGTAGAGACGAGGTTTCGCCCCGATGGACGCACTATTCCTCTAGCTGCTCTTGACGGCGCTTGTCCGGCTGTCTAAACTTACATCAAATTTTATTGATTTGAGAGGAGGCGATGGAAATGGCTGAGGATCTGAGAGATCAGGTCAGGCGGAAGTACGCGGATCTCGCCGTTCATGCTGGAGACGGCGGATCGTGCTGCGGGGGTTCCTGCGGATGCGATGCTGATTCTAGCGCGGAGATAGTGGCGAAGGTGACGGACCTGAGCAGGGGTTACTCGCAATCCGAACGGGATGAATTGCCCCTGACGGCGGTTGGGGCTTCGCTGGGGTGTGGCAACCCGGTGGCGCTGGCGGAGCTGCATCCCGGAGAAGTCGTGCTGGACCTCGGGAGCGGGGGCGGTATCGACGTTCTGCTCTCCGCGCGGCGCGTATCTCCCGGCGGCAAAGCGTATGGGCTGGACATGACCGACGAGATGCTGGCGCTCGCAGAGAAGAACCGGGCGGAGGCCGGCGTCGAGAACGCGGAGTTCTTGAAGGGTCAGATCGAGGAGATACCCCTTCCCGAAGGCTACGTGGACGTACTCCTCTCCAACTGCGTCATAAACCTCTCCACGGACAAGCCTGCCGTCATCTCGGAGGCTTTCAGGATTCTCAAGCCAGGCGGACGCTTCGCCGTCTCCGACGTGGTGTTCCTGGGGAGCAAGGCGACCCTGCCAAGTGACGTGCTGGAGACGGTCGGCCTGTGGACGGGCTGCGTGACCGGAGCGTTGGAGAAGGACGAGTACGAAGCTCTCCTAGCCGGGGTGGGGTTCGAAGAAGTGTCCGTCGAGGTCCAGAACATATACGATCCCGAAGCAATAGAAGGGCTTGACACTAAAGAGAAACGGGCGGCCCTGAGTGAGGTTCCGGCGGCGAGCGCTTTCATCCGGGCCAGAAAACCCGAGGCTGGGTAGCCAATGACGAAGCAGGCGCTCGATGTGGTCTCGGAGAACGGCCATGCTGTCTCCGAGGGCGCGAAATTCGACGAAGAGCGGATCGAACGTCTCGTGGCGTTGGGACGCGCGACCTCGGACCCTATCCGGGTGCGGATGCTCGGCATGATGGCGGAGGGGAGAGGCTGCTGTGAGTTGCCGGACTGCGGCGTCCCGGCTGAGGACCAGGATGCCGGTATCTGCGTCTGCGAGTTTCAGGACGCCTTCGGGATGGGACAATCCAAGGTCTCCTACCACATGAAGAAGCTCAAAGACGCCGGCCTGGTGCGCGAAGAGAGGCGCGGGAAGTGGAGCTTCTACTCCCTCGACCGTCAGGCTGCCGCGAAACTCGTGAACGAGGCGGCGCTCCACCTGAGCGTCTCAGCGGAGGGAACCGGGGGCATTTGACGAGCTTCGAACGTGCTGCGGTAGCGCCTGAGAAAGCGGGGGAAAGGAGAGGAGATGGTGGAGAGAAAGGCTCGAATTCTGTTCCTGTGTACGCAGAACTCGGCGAGGAGCCAGATGGCCGAAGGTCTGCTGCGCCACCTCGCCGGGGACCGCTTCGAGGTGTACAGCGCGGGCATCTCACCCTCCGGCGAGATACATCCGTATGCCATCCGGGCGATGGAAGAGGTCAGCGTTGACGTAGGCGACCAGTATCCGAAGGGTTTAAGGACGTACCTGGGCAAGGTTGGGTTCAACTACCTGATCATCGTGTGCGCCCGCGCGGAGAAGGATTGTCCGAAAACCTTTCCGGGCGTCGGTACGACGCTCACCTGGATCTTTGACGATCCACGGGGCGAAGACGTTTCCGAGGGAGAACGGCTGGAGAAGTTCCGGGAGGTTCGGGACGAGATCGAGATGAAGATCAGAGACTGGCTCGCTCACCCCGAAGAAGAACTGGCAAAGCTCAAGGAGAAGCGCGAGCGCGAACGCCGGAAGCGGCAGGGGTTGGAAGAAGCCGGACGTTCGTGAACAACTTCCGGTGTTACGCGGCCGAGTTCATCGGCACCTTCCTGCTGGTGTTTGCTGGACCGGGAGCCGTAGTCATAGACGAAGTCTCCGGTGGAGGGGTCACCTCGCTGGGTATTGGCCTGAGCTTCGGGCTCGCCGTAATGGTCGCCATCTACGCCGTGGGACACCTCTCCGGAGCCCACATCAACCCGGCCGTCACGCTTGCCTTCGCCCTGACGCGCCACTTCCCGTGGGCCGCGGTGCCCGGCTACGTGCTGGCCCAACTCGCCGGCGCCCGCGCCGCCAGCGCGGCGCACCTCATTCTGTTCGGGGACGCCGTCCGATTCGGGGCCACCGTGCCGTCGGGATCACCACTACAGGCGTTCGGGTTGGAGCTAATCCTGACGCTCCTGCTGATGTTTGTGGTGGCGGCCGTCGCCACGGATGTGCGCGCCGTGGGACAGTCAGCGGCCATCGCCATCGGTGGCTACGTCGCGCTCGCGGCTACCTTCGCCGGACCCATAGCCGGTGCCTCCATGAACCCGGCCCGCTCCTTTGGCCCGGCGCTGATTGGCGGAGTATGGGCGCACCACTGGGTCTACTGGGCGGGGCCTGCCATCGGCGCCGTACTGGGCGCGCTGCTCTACGGTTACGTGCGTCTGGCGCACCCGCCGGAGATCCGGGAGATCAAGCGAGCGAGAACAGAGAGGTTGTCGTAAGTGACAGAGATTAGAGAGACCGGAGACCGCCCGAGAGTGCTGTTCCTGTGCACCCACAACTCGGCCCGCTCCCAGATGGCTGAAGGGTTGCTACGTTATCTAGCAGGCGAACGCTTCGAAGCCCACAGCGCCGGGACGGAAGCAACGCGCGTCAGGCCGGAGGCGATCCAGGCTATGGCCGAACTTGGTGCGGACATCTCGCACCAGAGATCCAAGACCCTCGAACGTTACGTGGATGAGCCCTTCAATTTCGTCGTTACCGTTTGCGACGACGCGAACGAGGCTTGCCCGTTCTTTCCTGGCGCGAAGAATCGCCTGCACTGGTCTCTGCCAGACCCTTCCAGAGCTACCGGCGATGCCGAAGAACGCCTCGCGGTTTTCCGGGAGGTGCGCAACAAAATTCGGGAGCATGTCGAAAAGGAGTTGCTACCGGAAGGATACTGAGGAGTGCCGGTTTGGCCACGCCTTCTCTATGAAACCTTGTCTGGTGGTGTCCACTCGTGCCTGTCGATGCCGAATAGTGCCCACGCTTCGTCATACGCGTCTTCGATGTTGTCGTGCCAGGAGTCGCTATACACGTCCCCTTCGCGAGAAATCCACTCCAGAATATAGCCCCCGCTTATATCGAGGATTCACGTCCAATATTTCGAACTTGGCCGGAGTTGGTTCAGGGCGGATCGCATTGGCCGGGAGCCATCCGCTGTGCTCTTCGCCACCGAAGTGTACCTGATTCCCAGAATCTGCTTTACGATCTTTTCTGATCTCAGCCGATCATTCCGCTACATTTGTTCAGACCTGAGCTTTGCTTGCTTCTGCCAGCTTCTTTACCGCCGCGAGGGCTTCCGGCTCCAGGCGATCAAACTCCCCTACTAGCGCGGCGGGGACAGCGTCCCGGAAGCGGGCGTACAGGTAGATCTCCCCGAGTCGCGCAACCGCGGGTTCTCCCACCTCCTCGGCCGCCCGACGGGCGAACTCCTCCGGTGTCTCTCCTGGCTCACGGACGATCCCCACTTCCTCCAGGGCCTGAATGACGGCACCGTACCGGCTGTACAGCCGGGCGTCCGAGACCCGCACAGAGCGTTGGACCGCCGGTTTTCGGCGACGGCGGACCAGGTATCTCCGGGAGTAGATGCCGGCCAGCGCGGTTCCTGCCACCAGCAGCCCCACGATGATGATGCTTACCGGGTCGAGGCGGGCCACGCCGCGCATGAGTGTCCCGACGGCCCCGAAAGCAGGACCGATGACCTTCCCAGACTTCTCTGCGACGAACTCGAAGACTTTGCCGCCCTGAACGCTGCCCGCCGCCTGGTACTGCCAGGGGGTCGAGTCGAAGCCTGGCGTTGGATCGAAGGTGGACCATCCGTATCCAGGGAAGTACACCTCGACCCAGGCGTGGGCGCTGGAGGCTTTGACCTCGTAAAGACCCGTGAACGGGTTGTACTCGCCGGGAACGTAGCCGGTCGCCACGCGCGCCGGGATGCCCAGAGATCGGGCCATCACCGCCAGCGACGAGGCGAACTGCTCGCAGTAGCCCCGCCGCTCCTCGAACAGGAAGTACTCCACCGCGTCCATCTCCTCGCGTTGCGGCGGGATGGAGAGGTCGTAGGGATATTCGCTTCTCAGGTGGTTGTTCATCTTTACTACGGCGTCGTAGGGGTTGGTGGTGCCGGCGGTAAGTTCGCGGGCGAGTTGCCTGGTGCGGTCGAGGCCGGTGGGGGGGAGGGCGGTGTACTTCTCGACCATGCCGGCCGGATAATTCCTGCCGGCGTGTCGGAGGCTATCCGGAGAGGCGTTGGGAAGTTGGGAGACGACCGAGTAGGTCGAGCCCTCGGGAATCTTGTACGGGGCCCGCACGGAGGCCTGCGGGTCCACCTTGATGCCACCCGCCGGGAAGTACACCGTCTCGGGCCTGTAGGCGCCGAAGATGACGTTCGATGCGTCCTTCTCCACGTAGAAGACCTGGGCCACCTGCCGCGTCGGACCCTCCGCCGGCTCCACGTTCTGGGCGGAGAACAGATCGTAGCGTGGGCCATCCGAGACGAGTGTCTCCAGGTCTTCTTCGCTGGTCGAGATCTCCCACCCCTTGCCGTTGTACTCGTCGAAGACGACTCCGCGGTAGGGCACTGCCTCCTCGCTACGGACTTTCATCACGATCTCGTCGGAGAGCCGCCCGCGGGATCTCAGGTCCATGTACGGGTTGAAGCCGTGATAAGAGTCCGGCGCGATGTTCTGCGGCGGCTGCGAGAATGGGTTTCCCGACTGCGGGTACTCCGGGTTCTGGACGCTGCCGGAGAAATCTCCCTGCAGCTCCTGGAACGCCGAGGTAGGCATCATCGAGAGGTTCATGCTCTGGCGCTGCGGCATGAAGGAGAAGCACAGGACGCCGACGGCCAGCACCGCGAAGAATCCAGGGGCAATCACGCCGGGCGTGAGCCCCCGGCTCCGCGAAGCCGTCACGCCCGCCCGCTCCCGCGCCTCCGAGAGGTTCATCTGGGTGAGTGACCCGAGAGCGCAGAAGAAGAACGCCAGCACGAAAAGGCCGTACCACAGGCTCGTCGAGAGCACCGCGCCCACGCTCAGCAGGATCAGGCCGCTAACCAGCGAGTAAGAGACGTCCTTGCGGGCCGGAAGGTCGAAGGCGTGGATGACCTGAACCCACAGGAAGAGCCGGGCCAGCGGCACCCGCGTATCGTACAGCGAGGAGAGCACCTCCCGGAAGAACATCGCCAGCGCGGCCAGGGCCCCGAACGCCAGCAGGATCTTGATGAGGAAGTTCTTCTCCTGCCTCCGGTTGTGGCTCACGAAGAACGCGACCACCGTGAGCAGCGGCACCAGGATGCCCGTCATCCAGTCGAAGTAGCCGCTCGTGAGCACAGCGACCTCCCCGACGAGCACCGCCGCGAGTACCCACGCCCGCAACTCGACTGAGTCCTCCGGCGGCTTCTTTTGCCCGGCCGGCAGGGTTGCCTTGATGCGCTCCAGCACTCCAGGCTCGCCGTTGCTCATTCGATCCTCCAGGGTTCCTCGACGTCCGGGCCGAGCCTGGCTGCCTGCCGCCCGGCGGCCCGTTCCTCCTCCACGAACCTCTGCTCCTCTTCCAGCGTCATCCACGGCCCGGTTCGGGACTTCGTGCCCGCGAACTCGCGGCAGGAGACGAGCACGACCGCCTGCGCTTCTGATGCCTCTCGTGGCCCGGACGATCCGGGTCTCTTTCTCGAGTACGGCATGGACGGCCGTATCTCCACGCTCGCTCCCGACGGGTCCGGCGGCCGGGAGGCCACTAGGCTGGCGCACCAGGCCAGGACCGCGTCCGGGTCCGGCTGTTCGGGGAAAGGCTCCTTCTGCGCGCCAGCATCCACCCGGACCTCCCGGCCCTCGCGGAGGGCGAACAGCAACAGAGAGGTTCCGGCGGAGACGACCATCTCGCGGGCCTCCCGCTGGACGCGGGCGTCGAGGTTCATGGCGAGGTGGAAGGGAGGATGAGTCTCCTGGGCCAGCTCCCTGACGGCGAGCCTGCCGGCGGAGAGGCCGCGGGCGCTCCTGCGCCACGCCACCAGCCGCGCCGGGTCGCCGGGACGATACTCCCTGATGCCCCAGAACTCTCCGCCGTGACCGCGGAGCAGCGTCGGGTTCTCGCTGGGGTCTCCCTGTTTGGCGTCCAGGGATACCGCTTCCGGGAGCGTCGCCACGTCAAAGGTGCGCGGGTGGATCATGGTGCTCGACGCCACCCGCATCCGGCGCCGTCCATGGAACAAACCGAATGGCGCCCCGGACTCCACGGTGATCTCTCCGCCAGAGTACACGCCTCGCCACGGGTTTTCGAGTACGTACTCCACCCGCTCCGTCGCGCCGCCCCGAATGCGTGTCACGACCGCGCGACCCGTGTCCCCGGCGAACTCGTCTCTTATCTCCAGCAGGTGCCGGGCCAGACGGCCCGTATTACGGATTTCCAGCACGCAGCGGAATGGTTCCCCGGCCTGGCCGACCACCGGAGCTCGGCGAACGACCTCGATACCACGTGCGTTCCACAAAGGGGTTATCAGGGAGACGGCGACCGTCGCCGCCACCACTGCGGAGACTACGTACAGCCATCCGGCCCCGGAGTTCATGGCTATCAGATACAGGATGATGCAGAGAAAGATCAGGAGCACGGGTTTGCCGAGGCTCTTCAACCGCTTCCGGCTCATGCTCCGCGCCTCATGATGGAGGGGATACGGAGCGGAGCACCTCCCGGACCACTGCCTCAGCCGTCGCGCCGGATGAGGCCCCGCGCACGGAGATTCGGTGCGGCAGCGCGTGCAGCGCCAGCTCCTTGACGTCCTCCGGGCCGACGAAGTCCCGACCCCGCGTCGCGGCCCGCGCCTGGGAGGCCCGGATCAGTGCTATGGAGCCTCTCGGCGAGACCCCGAGTCCCACCGCCGGATGCTCACGGGTCGCCTCGGCCAGGGCGACGGCGTATCCGAGGACTTCCTCGTGTACCTGCACCCGCCGCACCATTTCCCGTGCCAGCGCGACCTCCCGGACGCTCACGACGGGCCCGACCTCTTCCAGCGGACGCCGCTCAACCTGGGCCCGCACGATACCGAGTTCCGCATTCCGAGACGGGTAGCCCATGCTCGTCGCCACCATGAACCGGTCGAGCTGGCCCTCCGGCAGCGGATAGGTGCCGTGGAACTGGTGCGGGTTCTGGGTCGCCACCACGAAAAAAGGCTCGGGCAGGGGCCGCGTCTCACCCTCCACCGTAACCTGTCCCTCGGCCATCGCCTCCAGCAGCGCGCTCTGCGTCCTCGGGGTGGCGCGGTTGATCTCATCCGCCAGGAGGACCGGCGCGAAGACCGGACCCGGCAGCCACTGGAAGCGTGTCTCCCTCGGGTCGTAGATGCTCGTGCCCGTGATGTCCGAGGGCAGGAGATCCGGCGTGAACTGTATGCGGGAAAACTCCGCCGAGATGGAGGAGGATATCGTACGGGCGAGCGTAGTCTTGCCCACGCCAGGTATATCCGTCAGCAGTACGTGACCACCGGCGAGCAGCGAGATCAGGCAGAGGTCCACCACATCGTCCTTGCCTACGACCACCCGAAGGACGGAGTCCCTGAGCCGGCCGAAAGTGTCCCTAACTTCTACGATGCTCTCTACCCGATCACGCTGCACTTTCCCTCCACAAGAAGCTGAAGCTGGTCCACATCCCGCGCGGCATGTATCTCGCGCACGCCTTGATATTATCGGATACGTGAACGACAGGCTTAAATCCAGTCTCACACTCCCTGGAACAATTACCGGGGAAAGGGATCTTACCATGATGCGCCGTGCCCTCTCTGCCGCCCGCGAAGCCCGCGAGCACGGTGAGATCCCCGTTGGCGCCGTGGTCGCGCTGGGGGAAAGGGTGCTGGCTGTCGCTCGCGTTGAACGCGAGGAGACCCGAGATCCCACGGCCCACGCCGAGATCCTGGCCCTCCGCCGCGCCGCCAATGCTCTGGGCGCCTGGCGCCTCACCGGCTGTACCCTGTACTCCACCCTCGAACCATGCCCCATGTGCGCCGGAGCCGCCCACGCGGCCCAGATCTCACGCCTCGTCTTCGCCACCCCGAGCCCGAAGTCCGGCTACGCCGGAACTCTCCACAACGTCCCCGCTGACTCCCGCCTCAACCATACCTTCCCCGTCGTTCGCGGCGTGCTGGAAGCCGAGGCTGCGGACCTCCTGCGTGAATTCTTCAGGGAAAGACGTCAGCATGTCCCCTATAAATCGTCCAAAACACCACCCTCCAGCACACCTGAATCCATCATATAGTATCTACCTGAACTTCAGGTAGATACTAATTAACATACAAATGTTAGATTAAACTAAGAGTCAAACGAACTGTCTCCACCTGAACATAACGGTGCGTGATTTGCGGGATATTCCACAAAAACTCGCCGCGATGAAAAAATTTCTGAAAAAATGTCCCTGGTACTACTTGAGGCCGAACTTCGCTTGATAAAGCCGTTTTGGGCTAGTGGAGTGAAGTCAACCTTACATTCAGGGTTATCTAGCGCCTATTGATATACGAAAATGTGGTGTGCTAGGTTTTCGTACTACCAGATGTGGTGTTGGAGTGATGGGAGTCGTGAGATGCAGTGTCCGTACTGCGATTTTGAGGATACGAAGGTTATAGATTCGCGGCTTTCCGAGACCAAGGACGCCGTGCGCCGGCGGCGGGAGTGTCTCTCGTGCGAGAAAAGGTTCACGACGTACGAGCGTCGGGAACCTTTGAGGCTCATGGTCATAAAGAGGGACGGAGTCAAGGAGCCGTTCGACCGGGAGAAGTTGAGGAGTGGGTTGGCGAAGGCCTGCGCCAAGCAGCAGGTCACCGACGAGCAGGTCGAGTTGATAGTCGATGAGATCGAGGCCGAGCTCCGGGAGCGGCGCCGGCACGAGGTAACGTCGCGGCGGCTCGGGGACATGGTGTTGGTCAGGCTGCGCCGGATGGACATGGTGGCCTACCTGCGCTTCGCCTCCGTCTACCGGCAGTACACCGACGTGGACCAGTTCCGCACCGAGCTCGTGCGCCTGGCTGGATCGGGGATCGGCAACGGCAGATAGTTAATAGGGGAGACGCCCCGGCG
>Ga0136619_10000605_pt1 | contig 13689 bp, 10 predicted proteins | sample AntDrymUQ3532106_2_FD_104807 | JGI IMG/M metagenome (GOLD analysis project Ga0136619, IMG submission 104807) | Polar desert sand microbial communities from Dry Valleys, Antarctica - metaG UQ353 (21.06) | ecosystem: Environmental > Terrestrial > Soil > Desert | place: Antarctica: Dry Valley...
ATAGTGCCAACAGCGCACAGCCCCCGGCCGTCGGGTGGCGTCAGCGGCGTCGAGGGCGTGCGTCGCCGGTGTCGGGCTAAGGGTCGGGTTGGGGCGGAGCGGGCTCGGGCGGCACGACGGGCGTCGGCTGCTCGGGCGGGGTCTCGGGGGATGGTGGGGGAGCCGGGTCTGGGACCTCGGGTGTCTGCGGCGGGGAGATCGGGGTGGGCTGCTCGCCCGGGTGAGGGACCTCCAGCGCCGGCCCGACCTGGCCCGGCGCACTCTGCGCCGGGCCGAAGATGGTTCGGATCACGTCTGGCGATCCAGGTCCGCCGCCTCCTGCTTCTTGGCGTCGGCGGAGTCCTGCGCCTTGGCGGCCTGGTCCTTGACCTCACCCTTCTTCTCTTCCTTCTGGCCCTCGCGACGTGTGCTCGAGTCGCCGGTGAGGTCTCCGACGGCCTTCTTGGCGCGGCCGGTGATCTTGTCAGTGATGCCCATGTTGAATCCTCCTGGATCGTTCAGGGTCTTCCCCGGGGCTTTACCCGAACGGCGTGGACGACAAGCCCTCGCGCAGCTCCGCTATCGACCCGTACACGGCCTGCGCGCCGGCGGCCAGCAGCTCGTCCTCGCCGAAGCCGCCGGTGCGCACTGCCAGGGTCTCGACCCCGGCGCGCCTGGCGGCCTCGACGTCCCAACGCGAGTCGCCCACCATCACCGCCTCCCCCCCGCCGGCCTTCTCCACGGCGACGCCCACGAGATCGGGCTGGGGCTTGGTGGCTTCGACGTCCCCCGAGGTCGTCCAGCCGTCGGCCAGCTCGCGGGCGTCGAGAAGGTCGAGGTAGTGGTCGACCTCCTCCGGCTTGGCCGAAGAGGCCAGGATCACGGCGCAGCCCCGCTCCTTGAGGTCCTCTATCAGGCCCCGTGCCCCCTCCAGCGGCTCGACCTCCTCGATCAGCGCAAAGTAGTGCTCGCCCTCCGCCGCGCGCAGGTCGTCGCCCAGGCGCTCCTCCACCTCCGCGCCACACAGGGCCTCGACGAGCTGGTCGCCGCCCATGCCGATCGCACGGTGGATACGCCACAGGGGGAGAACGAGCTCGTGCCGGCGCAGAGCCCGATACCAGGCGATCGCATGGTGGTAGTTGCTGTCCACCAGCGTGCCGTCGATGTCCAGGATCGCCGCAGGAGGCAAGAGGGCGCTCCTACCCCGTGGCGCCCGGGCCGACGCCACCCGGGCCGCGAGCCGCGGCCGCCGCGGCGCTCATGCGGCCCAGGCAGCGGCGCAGGATCCGCGAGACCTGCATCTGCGAGACGCCGACGGCCTCGCCGATCTCCGATTGGGTCAGGTCCTCCTCGAAGCGCAGGCGCAGCACCGTGCGCTCGCGCTCGTCGAGCGCTGCCAGCAGGCGCTCGAGCACCGCCCGGTGCTCGGCCAGCGCGAAGCCGCTCTCGTCGTGACCCAGGGCGGAGCCCACCGTATCGTCGTCGTCGCCCTCGCCACCGCGTCGCGGCGCCTCCAGGGACGCTGCCCGGTAGGCGCCAGCGGCCTCCAGTGCCTCGAGGATCTGCTCCTCGGAGGTCCTGGTGGCCGCGGCCAGCTCGGGCACCGTCGGCCGGCGGCCCAGGTGGCGCGCGAGGTCGTCGGCGGTGCGGTCGGCGCGCAGGGCCAGGTCCTGCAGGTCGCGCGGGACGCGCACGGACCACGTTCGGTCGCGGAAGTGGCGCTTGAGCTCGCCCAGGATCGTGGGCACGGCAAAGCTCGAGAACGCCACGGGCCGGGCGGTGTCGAAGCGGTCCACGGCCTTGACCAGGCCCAGCGAGGCGACCTGCACGAGGTCGTCCAGCGGCTCGTCGCCCTGCGCGTAGCGGCGGGCCAGGCGCCGCGCGAGGGGCAGGTAGCGCTCCACCAGCGTCGCGCGGGCGGCGGGATCGCGCCCACGCTGCCACCGCTCGAAGAGCGCGCGCTCGTCATCGCGTTCACGGGAGGCTGAGGGGGCCAGGGCAGCGGGCATCAGGACACGCGCGCACCGGGAGAATGGGGTGCGCAGTGCCGCGGCGGATGGCTGGGCCGTGGCTTCGTGCGTCATGATACCCACGCTGATGGCGATCGCACCCACGGGGGACGAGGAGCGGCGGATCACGGACGGATTGGCCATCCTGGCCGCCGACGAGGAGCAGGCCGCCCTGGACCGCATCTGCGCGCAGCTGCGCTCGCTGGGCCACGAGGTGACGGGCCGGGCGGTGACGCTGGGCGCGGTGGCCGACGAGGTGGCGGGCGAGCAGCCAGACCTCGCGGTCGTCGCCGTGCACGCCAGCGACGAGCACGCTCTGGAGCTCATCGGCGAGATCACCGGGGTCGCGGGACGGCCGGTCATCGCGCTGCTCCCCGCCGTCGACCCCGGCTTCGTCCGCGCCGCGGCGCAGCGCGGGATCTTCGCCTACGCCCAGCCCGACGACCCCGCCGACCTCCAGGGGGCCATCGAGGTGGCCATGCAGCGCTTCCACGAGGCGCGCGCGCTGGTGGAGCAGGTCAACCGCCTGGAGACCGCGCTGGAGCGTCGCGCGCTCATCGAGCGGGCAAAGGGCGTCCTGATGGAGCGCCACGACATCGACGACGTCCGCGCCTTCTCGCTCCTGCGCGACCAGGCGCGCCGGCGCAGCCGTTCCGTGGTGGATCTCGCCCGCGGCGTCCTGGACGGCCATCCGCTGCTGCCCAAGCGGGGGACGTGAGGCTCAGCCCGCTCATCCGCGCGGCCAAGCGCTTCCAGGCCGACCAGATGACCGACCACGCGGCGGGGCTCACCTACTACCTGATGCTGTCGCTGTTCCCCGCCCTGCTGGCCAGCGTGGCGCTGCTGGGACTGCTCGGCGGCACCTCGCTGATCACCCAGGCGACGGACTACCTGAGCGAGAGCGGCGCCAGCCCAGCGGTGATCGACGGCGTGCAGGCGTCGCTGTCGGGGACCATCGAGGGCGCCGGTGGGGCCGTGAGCGTGGCGCTCGTCCTTGGCCTGGCCGTCGCGCTGTACGGCGCCTCGGGTGCCTTCGGCGCCGCAGGCCGGGCGCTCAACGTCGTCTACGGGGTCGAGGATGAGCGCGGCTTCGTACGCAAGAAGGCGACCAACCTGGCCTTCACCGTCGTCGTGCTCGCCCTGGCCCTCGTCGCGCTGGCCTGCGTCTTCGTGGGCGGCAGCCTGGCCAACGCCATCTTCGGCCTCATCGGCCTGGGCGACACCGCCGCGGGAGTCTGGCGGGTGGCGCGCTGGGGCGTGGCCGTCGTCGCCGCGATGCTCATCTACTCCGTGGTCTACGCCTTCGCGCCCGACCATCAGGACCGCCGCTTCCACTGGATCACCCCGGGCTCAGCGTTGGGCGTCGTGCTGTGGCTGGTGGCCTCCGGCGGGTTCTTCTTCTATGTGGCCAACTTCGGCCGCTACGAGGCCACCTACGGCGTGTTCGCGGGCGCGGTGATCCTGCTGCTGTGGCTGTGGATCACCAACCTGGCCTTCCTGTTCGGCGCCGAGCTCAACGTGGAGCTGGAGCGCCAGCGCACGGTTGGGCGGGGGGGCCCGCCGCCGCCGACCCCGCCTCCGCCCACCCCGTCGCCGGGCGCGCCGGCGCCAGGGTGATCGCGTCCGGATACACACACAGCCCGCCCCGGCCCGGGCAGGTGGCGCACAGCTCGCGGTGGGGGTCGTCGGTGACCCGGAAGTCGAGGCGGGCGGCGTCGGTGAGTCGGTTTTCGAGTGCCTTGACGTCCTCTTGGGTGTAGGTGGCGCCGACGGGCTCGTGCGGCCGTTCCAGGAAGAGGTAATCGACGGTCACGGTGGTGAACCCCTCGCGCAATGCGGCGAGGGCATAGGCGGCGCGCTGGAGGGCGTACGTGGTGGCGACCTTGGCTTCGAGGTCCGTCTCGGCCGTGACGCGGTCCGTCTTGTAGTCGATGACGTAGGCGCGGCCGTCTCCCTCGTCGGCCAGGGCGTCGACGATGCCGGTGAGGAGGGTGCCTGGTTCGAGTTGCAGCGCGAACGGAGTCTCTCGCCTCAGCGTCCGCGCCCGCGCGAGCCGTGTTCTTGCTGGTGAGGAGAGGAAGGCGTTCGTGAGGGTCGTGAGGTGGCCGGCGCCCTCGGGGAGCTGGGGGTTGCCGAGGTCGAGGTGCTCCAGGACGGCGTGGATCTCGGTCCCTCGTTGCCGGTTGGTGGCTTGACCCCGTATACCGGGGTCAAATCGCCAACCGTCCTGCGGGGGGTCGACCTCGGGCAGCTCGAGCACTCGTTCGAGGTAGAAGCGGTAGCCGCAGGCGGCGTGGCGCACGAGGGCCGAGGGGCTCAGCGTGGTCAGCGCCACGGGCGCCGGGGCGGTGAGCGAATCGAGGACGTCCACCGGCGCCGGCGCGACACCGCCGTTCTCTTCCTCACCGATAACCGATCCCGCCACGAACGCCTCGGGCCGGTTCTCCACCACCCGCACCCGCTCCCCCAGCACCGGCCTCAGCCACGCGAGCGGCGGGGCGCCCGGCCCGTTGCCCGGCTCCCGGTCCAGGCGCATCGTGCCGCTGAGGATGAGCCGCTCGCGGGCGCGGGTGGCGGCGACGTAGAGCACCCGGCGCTCCTCGGCTGCCGCGCGCTCGCGGGCGGCGGTGGTCACCCGCTCGAGCGCGGCGGTCGGGACGCCCTCGCCGTCGAAGCCGATGACCCGCACGCCGGCCACGCCGTCGCCGACGACGAGGTCCGGCTTGTCCAGGTTCGGCCGGCGCCCCAGTGCCGCGAGCACGACCACGGGGAACTCCAGTCCCTTGGCGGCGTGGATCGTCATGAGGCGCACGGCCTTGAGGTCGCCCAACTCGATCGGCGCCTCGGGCTCGCGAGCGCCGGCCTCCTCCTCCTCGGCGGCGAAGCGCAGGAAGCCGCCGATGTCGCGCCCGCCGGCCTCCTCGTAGGCGGCGGCCAGACGCTGCAGCTTGTGGATGTTGGCCATCCGCCGCTCACCCGCGGGCAGCGCGAGGACGTGCAGGTCGTAGCCGGTTGAGGCCACGGCGCGCTCGAGCAGCACGTCGAGGGCCAGCCGCGGTGCGAGGCGCCGCTCGGCGGCGAAGCGCAGCGCGAAGCGATCGAGGCGGGCGCGATCCTCGGCGTCCAGCGCCTCGCGCAGGCGGCGCAGCGTGCCCTGCGGGGCGGGAGCCGCGGAGGGTGCGGCGGGAGGCACGGCCGGCCCCGCCCCTCCCGCCCCGGGCTGCTCGCCACCAGCTCCGAACGCGCCATCGATCGTCCGCCACAGCCCCCACCCCAGCGCGTGCGCCGTGTCGGCCAGGTGGTGGAGGGTGTCGGCGCTGACGCCGACCAGTGGGGAGGCCAGGACGCCGTGGACGGCGACCTCCTCGTCGGGGTTGGCCAGCGCCTGCAGCCAGGCGCGCAGGTCCTGTACCTGCTGTTGGGACCAGTAGCCCCGGCCGCCCGAGGCGTAGGTGGGCAGACCGGTGTCCTCGAGCGCACGCTCCAGGACGCCCAGCGTCGCCGTCGCGCGCACGAGGACGACGATGTCCTGCGGGCGCGCGTCGCCGTCGTCCACCAGCGCGCGGATCCTGCGAGCCACGGCGATGGCCTCGGCGCGTTCGTCGGCGTCGACCGGGGGCAGGGTGTCGCCGAGGTCGACGTCGTCCCAGCCCTGCTCATCGGTGAGCAGCAGTTCCACCTCGGGCCCGTCGTGCACGGCGCCCGCATCGTCCCGGGCGGGCCGCGGGGCCACGAAGTCCTCGCCCAGCAGCGCGCCGAAGGCCGTGCCGACCACGTCGAGCAGCGCGGCGCGGCTGCGGAAGTTGCCCGACAGCGCCCGGACCGCGCCGCGGGCGGCCAGCGCTGTACGCCGGGCGCGGAAGCCCGCGACGTCGGCGTGGCGGAAGCCGTAGATGGACTGGAACTCGTCGCCCACGACGAAGAGGTGCTCGGGGGCCACGAGGTCCAGCAGCTCGACCTGCAGCGGGTTGGTGTCCTGGAACTCGTCGACCATGACCCGCGCGTAGCGCTCCTGCACCGCCCGGCGCAGGCCGGGTCGATCGCGCAGGAGGTCGCGCGCGCGCAGCTCGAGGTCGGCGAAGTCCAGGCCGCCGTGGGCGTGCTTGGCGGCCTCGTAGGCGGTGGCGTAGCGGGCGAGCAGATCGGCCAGCAGCGCGAGGTCGGCGGCGCCGCGGTGCTCGACCAGCGCCGCCCGGTAGGCGGCGAGCTGCGTGACGTAGCCGACCGTGCCCTCGCCCCGCAGCGCGGCGGTATTGCCGGGCCTGACCTCGGCGTCGCCCAGGCGGCCCACGGTGGCCAGGCCGGCGGTCAGGTCGCCGGCGCAGCCCTCGATCGCGCCCAGCGTCCGGCGTACGTGGTCGCCGGGCGCACCGACCGCCCCCAGCTCACACAGCGCGCGGTCGCACGCTCCGCGCAGCGCCGCCGGGTCGGGAGCGGGCACCGGGGCGGGCACCGGGATGGCCGGGCGCACCTCGCCCGCGCTGCGCCGCTGGTCGTACAAGGCCTTGATCGCCCGGCCGAGGCGGTCGGGCGTCCAGGCCGCCGCAAGCTCCAGCGCGGCGCTCCCGGGCCCCTCCTCCCCCAGCCACGCGCCCAGCGCCGACACCCAGGCCTGCTCGCGCAGCGCCCGCGCGGCCGGATCGGCGAGCACGGTGAAGCCGGGATCCAGGCCCGCGGCCACCGGCGCTGAGCGCAGCAGCGAGGCGCAGAACCCGTGGATGGTCGAGATCGACGCGGCTTCGGTCTCGCGGGCGGCCTCGCGTGCGTCGAGGGCGACCAGGGCGCGGCGCACGCGTTCGCGCAGCTCACCCGCCGCCTTGTCGGTGAACGTGATGGCCAGGATGCGCCCCGGCTCGATGGCGTCCTCGCGCACCATGGCCACGAAGCGCTCCACCAGCACGCTGGTCTTGCCGCTGCCCGCGGTGGCCTCCAGCAGCAGCGGACCCTCGCGGCGCTCCACGGCCACGCGCTGCTCCGGCGTGAGAATCATGCCGCCTCCGCCCGGCAGATCGAGGGGTGGGCGCAGCCGCCCTTGAACGCGCAGGTGGCCGGGCGGGCGGCCAGGGTGCCCCGTCGCACCTCGTCGACAGCACGGCGGGCCACCGCGACCACGTCGTCCAGCAGCGTTCGAAAGGTCTCCTCGTCCACGACGTCGCCGTTGACGGTGCGAAGGTCGGGGTCGGCGCCGCGCACGACCGCGCCGCGGGGCCGGACCTCCTTGTCGCGGTAGGCCTGGTAGAGGCCGCCGACGGGCACGAGCCCCAGGAGCTGCTCGGCGGCACGCAGGTACAGCGTGACCTGCAGCGCCTGGCGCTCCAGCCACCTGGTGCCCGGGGTGGGCCGGGTGCCCTTGTAGTCGTAGACCAGCGCCCGACCGCCGGCATCGACGTCCACACGATCGATCTGGCCGTAGACGCGCAGGCCCTCCCCGAGGTCCAGGGCGCCCAGCTCGTCGCCGTCGCGGCCGAAGCCCACCTCGAGGTGGGTGGGCGCGAAGGCGCTGCCGGCCTGCACCGTGTGGGCGAGCACGCGGTCCAGGTCGGCCTCCAGGCGGCGCAGCAGGGTGCGCAGGCGCTGGGCGTCGGCCGCGAACGGGTAGGCGTCGGCGTGCTGTGCCAGCGCGCGGGCCAGCGCGGCGCGGGCGGCGGGCAGGTCGTCGGGACCCAGCACCCGGGGTGGGCGGGACTGGATTGCTCGCATGACCTCCTCGAGCAGCCGGTGGGCCAGCGAGCCGCGCATCATGGCCTCGGGGTCGGGCTCGGTGGTGGCGGGGCGCAGCCAGCGCTCGACGAACCAGCGCACTCCGCAGCCCGCCAGCGTCTCCAGCGCCGTGCCCGACCAGCCCTCGCGCTCACGCACCGCGGCCAGCACGGAGGGATCGCGCAGGGGGCCCAGCGGGAGCGGGCGCCGGCGCGGGCCCCGCGCCGCGGCGCTGCGCGCGGCCTCGCCGGCCGTGGGCTCACGGCCCGGCGGCCAGGCCACCGCGCCGAGGGCACGGCGGCGGGTGTCGGCCTCGAGCGAGGCGTCGAAGAGGTCGCAGACGTCGTCCACGAAATAGGAGCGCACGGCTGGGTCACCGTCGTCGCTGCCGGTGTGCCAGGCCAGCACGAGGCGCTCCTCGGGCCGAGAGGCCAGCGCGTAGAAGAGGTAGCGCTCGGCGCCCAGGCCCTCGTCGCCGCGGCGCGGCAGCGCCAGCCCGGTGTGCCGGGCCAGCTCGCGGCGAGCCTCGTCGGACAGGAACGGCTCGGGTCGCGGCGCGGGAGGGAAGGCACCCTCCTGCAGCCCGAAGGCCACCAGCACGCGAACACGCCGGGCCCGCACCGCGAGGGGGTCGCTCACCGCCACCGCGCCGGGTGACGCCGGCGGCGCGACGTCGACCTCGAGCCTCTCGAGCGCGCCGATGACGTCGGCGACGCTAGGTGCGAGCGAGAGGTCGATCCGCGCCAGCTCGGCCAACTCGTCCAGCGCACGGCGCACCGCGGCCAGCGCGCGAGCGTCGACCAGCTCGGGTGCGGTGAGCACCGGCGCCTCCCCTCGGCGGTCAGCCGCGAGCAGCGCGGTGGCGCGGGCGGCGACCTCAGCGAGGAGGGCATCGGCGTGGGAGGCCGCCCCGCGCAGGCGGTCGAGCTCCCAGAGGGTCGCTCCACCGTCGGCCTCCCAGGCCTCGCGGGCCGCGGTGGCGCTGGGCAGGTGATCCTGGCGGATGCGGCGCTCCAGGCGGTCGGTGGCCCAGGGCGGCGCGAGGCGGCCGGGCGTGCGCAGCCAGGCCAGCAGGTCGTCGGCCGGGCCGTCGGCCAGCGCCGCGCGCAGGAGGCCGAGCAGGCCGCGCCCCAGCGCCGTGCGCTCGAGGGCCACGCGGTGCTCGCAGGCCACCGCGATGCCCAGCGCGCCGAAGACCCGGCTGAGCAGCGACACAGCCCGGACGGGGCTGCGGCACACCACGGCGATCTGGTCTGCGGGCACGCCTTCGTCCAGCCGCGCCCGGACCTCTGCGGCCACCAGCTCCAGCTCCGCCCGCTCGCCACCGCCCTCCAGCAGAGCCACCGCGTCCCCGGGTGCGGCGGGGGGCACCGCGGGCTCGAACAGCCCGCGCTCCAGGTGGTGCAGCGCCGCGCGGGCGCCCGGCGCGTAGTGCTCCGCACGCGCCTCCAGGCGGGTCACCTCGGCAGCCTCGGGCTCCAGGGTGGCAAAGGTGGTGGCCCGCCCGGTGAACGCGGTGCGACCGGCCTCGTAGGGCAGCGAGGCGCAGACCTGGGTGACGCGGCCCAATGCGACGAGGGCGTCGCACTGCTGGGGCGTGAGGTCGTCGAAGCCGTAGACGAACACCGGCGTGGCGCCCCAGGCCGCCGGCGTGGCCACCAGCGCGTCGAGAGCCGCCGCGTCGCGCACCTCGCGGTCCGTGCGTCCCAGCCGCTCGATCGCGCGCCGCCAGCCGGCGTACAGGGCCGCCAGCTCCCTCCCGTAGGCGCCGTCGCGGCCCGTGGCAGCGCTCCAGTCGGCCAGTGCCCGCGTGAAGCGTTGCGGCGTGACCCGCGCGGCCTCCAGCTCCGCGCACAGGTCGCACAGCGCGAGGGCGAAACCGGGGGTCGACGCCGAGGAGCCCAGCGCGGCCAGCGGCGTGGCGGCGACCACACTGCGCGCGACGCGCTCGCGGGCCACCGGCCCCAGCACCGGCGTACGCAGGCCAGTCCGCGAAGCAACCTCCTCCAGCAGCCCGCGGAAGGTCAGGACTCGGACGCCGAAGACGAATCCGTCCTCGGCCAGCTCGACACGGAAGCGCTCGACGTCCGCCGTGGTGGGCACCACGAGCAGCGGGCCGCGAGCGTGCGCGTCGCGCGCGCCGCCCAGTACGGCGCGCGCCTTCTCGGCGTTGGCGGGACCGGTCACCAGGCGCAGGGACATCCGCCGAAGGGTCGCGCACGGCCCCGACGGCCTGACGCGCGCGGTCTGACGCGCGCGCCTGGCCGGCTTTGCCTATGCGTCGGGTCAGGCGGTGACGGCCTGGCGCTCAGCGGCCTGGAGCACGCCGCTGCGGTTCTTGTGACGCTGCTCGTACTCGCGCACTTCGCGCGCCTGGGCATCGTCACCGTCGCTCAGGCGCTTGGTGATCTCATCGGCGTTCATCTCGTCGTAGCCGGTCCACGGCTCGTCACCGCGCAGCGAGGAGACCCGGCCGGTGACCGTGGCGCGGTCCTGGTTGCGCCGCTCGTAGCCATCGATCTTGGCCAGCTCCACCTGAGGCAGATCGCTGAGGCGCTCGTTGATCTGCTCGGCGGTCAGCGAGTCATAGCCGGCGATGGCCAGATCGTCTGCGGAGGCCACCGCGCCACGGACCTCACCCTCGGCCGGGGCCACACCTGGTACGCGACGGGCCTGGCGGGCTGTGCCCTTGGCACGCTGGCCGGCGCGCTTGGTGCCCTTGCGCGCGCTGCGTCCGGCCTCGCGGACCAGCTGGCCCGCGCCGGTCTCCTCGGGGTCGAGGACGTCCTTGCCGTGCACCTCGCTGTCGACCACCGCGTCGGTCAGCTCCGGCAGCAGCCCACGCACCGTGTCGAGCATCTTCTGCTCCTGGTCACGCAGTTGAGCGGCCAGACGCGCCGTCTTCTTGTCGTCCAGGCGCTGGGCCAGGCGCTCGAGCGCCTCGTAGGTGGCGATCTCCAGCGCCTCGGCGGCGCAGCTGTCCTTGGCGTTCTTGAGGACCTTCTCCTCGGCGCTGCCCCCACGCACCAGCGACAACGGGGTGCGCCCGATGGCCAACGCCTGCCCGGCCACGTTCTGCGCAAGGCCCAGCCCGGTCTTGACCAGGCTCCGCCCCGCGCCCAACTCGTCCAGGCGCTCGCGCAGACGCCGTGCCTGCTCTTGGGTCTGATCATGATGGCTCTCCAGCGCGCTGCGATAGCGCCCCGAGGGGGTGACCAGAATCTGGGCCTGTAGCTCGCGGGTCAGTCCCTGCTCGAGCGCGTGGGCCTCGGTGAGGTACTGGATCAACTTGTTGGTCGCGGTATCCATAATGCGTAGCTCCTTGACGTGAAAACGGGCGGCCAAACGACCGCCCGGTACTCTCGCGCTACCCCGGTCACCTCCACCTCACGCGTCCGTTCACGTACGCGACCCAATCGCTAGGCCGAGCTGTCGGGCTCGCCCTCGGTGGGGATGCCCGGCATCGCATCCTCGCCGCGAGGAGTTTCGCCCTCGCCGTCCGCGTCGTCCTCGTCGCCGCCCAGAGGGGGCGACTCCCAGCCCTCCTGGGCCAACCCCGACGGGATCTCCTCGTCGTCCTGGTCACCGCTGGGCTTGTCGTCGTGCTCGTGCATTTCCGGGTCCTACCCGGGGGTCGCGCGGTCTGCGCGTGGGGCGAGGGCACAGCCCCGCGCGCGCCGTGCAACGATTGACAGCATGTCAACCGCCGACTACGTCATCGTGGGCGCGGGTCAGCCGGCTGCGTGCTGGCCAACCGCCTGAGCGCCGACCCCTCCGTGCGTGTGCACCTCATCGAGGCGGGCGGCCGGGACCGCAGCCCGAACATCAAGATCCCCGCCGCGTTCGCCAACCAGTTCCACACCAAGCTGGACTGGGACTACGCGACCGAGCCCGAGCCCCACGTGGACGGTCGCGAGATGTACATCCCGCGCGGCAAGAGCCTGGGCGGCTCGAGCTCCATGAACGCGATGCTCTACGTCCGCGGCCGGCCGATCGACTACGACCAGTGGCGCGACAGCGGCGCCCAGGGCTGGGGCTGGGACGACGTTCTGCCCTACTTCCTGCGCTCGGAGGACAACTGCCGCGGCGCCTCGGAGTTCCACTCGACCGGCGGTGAGATGGTGGTCAGCGAACAGCGCTCGCCGCGAAGGCTGAACCGACGCCTGCTGGAGGCCTGCGAGGCGGCGGGCATCCCCCGCACGGCCGACTACAACGGCCCCGAGCAGGACGGCGCCTCGATGTTCCAGGTCAACCAACGCGGCGGCCGGCGCTGGAGCGCCGCCGACGCCTTCCTGCGCGCCGTCCTGGACCGCCCCAACCTCGAGGTCAGCGTCATGACCCACGTCCTCGGCGTGGAGCTCGAGGGCGAGCGCGCCGTCGGTGTGCGCCTACGCGACCGCCGCGGGCGCGAGCAGGTGGTCGGCGTGCAGCGGGAGGTCGTCCTGTCCGCCGGCGCCATCGGCTCCCCCCAGCTCCTGCTGCTGTCGGGCGTGGGCGCTCCCGACGAGCTGCGCGAGGCAGGCGTGCAGCCGCGCCACGAGCTCGCGGGCGTCGGGCGCAACCTTCAGGACCACCCCTTCGTGACGCTGATCTGGGAGATCACCGAGGGCGGGACGCTGCGCGGCGCCGACAGCCCGCGCAACATAGCCGAGTGGGTCGCGCGGCGCACCGGCCCGCTCTCCTCCACGGTCGCCGAGGCAGTGGCCTTCGTGCGCACCCGGCCCGGGCTCCCGGCCCCCGACATCCAGTTCCACATGGGTGCCGCCTACTACGAGGACCACGGCGCCGAGGAGTACGACGGCGACTGCGCCGTCATCGCCCCCGTGCTGGTGAGCCCCAGGGCCCGCGGGCGGGTGTGGCTGCGCTCCGCCGACCCTGCGGCCAAGGCGCGGATCCTCACCAACGCGCTTTCCGAGCCCGAGGACGTCGCCTCCCTGTTGGCGGGCATGGAGCTCGCGCGCGAGATCGCCGCTCAGGGTCCGCTGGCCGAGGTCGTCAAGTCCGAGCTCAAGCCCGGCCCCGGCGTCAGCGACCGCGAGGACCTGGAGGCCGACCTGCGCCGGCGCCTCATGCTCATCTACCACCCCGTGGGCACGTGTCGCATGGGCACCGGAGCCGACGCCGTCGTCGACGCCGACCTACGCGTCCACGGCCTCGAGGGGCTGCGCGTGGTCGACGCCTCGATCATGCCGGTCATTCCCGGCGGCAACACCCACGCCCCGACCGTGATGGTGGCCGAGAAGGCCGCGGACCACATCCTGGGCACGGTTGGCGCGGCCGCCGTGTAGCGGCAGCGCATGAAGCGCACGTCGCGGCCGGCCGTGCGCGTCACCGACGCCCTGGGCGCCTCGGACACCGACACCGCCGCAGCGCTCCGCGCGTTGAGGGAGCTCGGTGCGCGAGCTCAGGCGGCCCGGGGGGAGGACTCGGCGGCCTTGGCGGCTGCTCTCGTGGTCTCCGTCTCCGCCTCGTCCTGCGCGGGCTGCCGGTCACCCTCGCGGGCCCACGGCTCGTCGAACTCCACGCGCCACTTGCCCTCCTCGTTCTGCTGGAGGGCCAGGCGCGCGCGAAACGAGCGACCCGAGCGGCCCTTGAAGCCGGTGACCGGCTTCTCGGTGCGCCCGGTGCGGATGAGCTCCTTGGCCGCTGCCGCGGGAAGCTGCTTGCCCGCCTTGGACTTCCAGATCACGAAGCCGCAGCCGGGGTCCTCGCGCCCCCAACAGGAGTAGCCCTTGCGGTTCTCCATGATGTCGTGCCCGCACACCGGGCACGGCCCGAGGTTGGCGCGCGGGATGCGCACGTCCTTGAGCTTTGCGTCCAGCTCGGTGACCGTCGCGCCGGCGAACTTCGCGATGTCGGCCATGAACCGCTCGCGCGAGTCCTCACCGCGCTCGATCTCCCCCAGGCGCTTCTCCCAGTCACCGGTCAGGTCCGGAGAGGTCAGCGCGTGCTCGGCCAGCAGGCGGATGACGTTGCGCCCCTTCTCGGTGACCACCAGAGA
>Ga0136619_10000607_pt1 | contig 13639 bp, 17 predicted proteins | sample AntDrymUQ3532106_2_FD_104807 | JGI IMG/M metagenome (GOLD analysis project Ga0136619, IMG submission 104807) | Polar desert sand microbial communities from Dry Valleys, Antarctica - metaG UQ353 (21.06) | ecosystem: Environmental > Terrestrial > Soil > Desert | place: Antarctica: Dry Valley...
CGGGGCGTACCGCGTGCGCTCGCGGAGGGTCTCGAGGCGGTCCGGCGGCACCGCGCGCAGTCTAGGGCGCGCCCTCCGGGCGGCCGAGTCCGGCGAACGGTCTAGGTGAGGCCAGCCGCCGGCCCGATGGTCAGCCAGCGCGATCTACGCGAGGGGATGCAGCTTCTGCTCGACGCCTCCTCTTCGCCACTCTCACACAGCCTGCTTCTCATCATCGGGCAGACCATCTCTGGCCCGCCCGTCCTGGGTGCCTTCGTGTTGGAGCGTTCTGAGCTCGAGCAGTCTGACGTCAACCGAGTCTGGATCGCCCACCCCGCGGAGCTGTCAAGCGTCCCGGAGCCGGCGGAGAGCATCGGGCTGGCGCTCTCGGGAGGCGGCTCACGCGCAGTCGCCTTTCATCTGGGATGCCTCCGCGCGCTGCATGACCGCGGCGTCCTCGAACGCGTTCGCGTCATCTCCTCCGTCTCAGGGGGCTCGCTGATTACGGCGCTCTGGGCGTACGGGGACGAAGACTTTGACGCGTTCGAGGGACGGGTGCAGGCGGTCCTCCGCCGCGGTCTTCAACGTCAGCTCGTCCGGCGGGCGCTGTTCTCCCGCCGCGCGCCCCAGCAGCTTGCCACTCGCGCGGTGGCCGGCGGCGCCGCAGCCGCCGCCCGCCTAGGCCTAGGCACCTCGCTCGGGCGGCGGGCTTCGCCCACAGACCCGCCACTGCGACGGTGGGTCAGTCGCTCAGACGCGTTCGTCGACGTTCTCGAGCGGGAGGTGTGTGACAGTCACCGAATCGATGCGCCGCGACGCGACGAACTGGATGTCGTGCTCAACGCCTGCGACCTGCGGACCGGCTCAGCCTTTCGCTTCGGGAGCCGCGAGAGCGGCTGTTGGCGCACCGGCAAGGTCTCCGGCAACCGAGTTTCGCTTGCCACCGCCGTCGCCGCATCGGCGGCGTATCCGCTGCTGCTTCCCGCCCTTGACCGCGAATGGACCTTCGAGCGCCGCGACGGGGAGGAGCGCGACGAACGCGTCTTGCTGACCGACGGCGGCATCTTCGACAACCTTGGGATCTCGTGTCTCGAGCCCGGGCGCTCGAGCGCCTACAGCTACAACGTCTTCCCGGTCGACAACATCATCGCCTGCGACGCGGGCCACGGGCTGCTCGACCGCACAGTGACCTACGGCTGGCTGCCGCGCGTGCAGCGATCGTTTGAGGCGACGTTCCGCAAGCTCCAAGACAGCGGACGAGGGCGCCTGCACGACCTCGCCGCTTCTGGACGCCTGCGGGGCTTCGTGATGCCCTATCTCGGTCAGCAGGACCGCGCGCTTCCGGTTGCGCCGGCCGATCTCGTCCCCCGAGAGGCCGTAGCCGATTACCCAACCAACTTCGCTGCTATGGACGCCGACACCCTGGTCAAGCTCAGTACCCGCGGCGAGCAGTTGACCCGGACCCTTCTCGACTTCTACCTGCCCGATCTCTAGGTGGGACGGCGTCCGCACGCGGCCATACCCTCTGGGGATGGCTGAGGTCGACGGCTCACTCAACCCGATCGAAGCCGAGTACAGAGCAGTAGCGACCCGAGTCGTCGAGCAACGCGAGCGAGCACAGCGCGTGCGCGCGCTCGCCGACCAGCTCGAGGAGAACGCCTCGCGCGACGAGCACCTGCTCGAAGAGCTAGCGGCGCTGCTCGGTCGCTCCGCGCAACTGCGCCTCGAGGATCTCGATCGCCGGCTGCGCGGTCAGCGGCTTCGCGAAGTCGCGATGGAGATACTTCGCCGCGAAGTCGGTCCCGGGGCGCCGATCCACTACAAGGAGTGGTATGGGCTACTGCTCGCAGCTGGCTACCGAGTCGGAGGACGGGACCCTGTCGCGACGTTCCTCGCACAGGTGCATCGCTGCGACAACCTGGAGAGCATTGGTCGTCGCACGGGTCGCTTTCAGCTGGTCGCGTGCCCATAGTCTGCGCTCGCTTTCAAGGGCAGAGTCCTTGTCGAGTATTGCGCCTGTTGCGTTTGTTTCGTTGAGCTGCTAGCTTTGCGATGCGAAACGGAGAGACACGCTCCTAACGATGGCCACCTCCACGCCCCAACTTCCCGACAACCTTCTCCGCGCTACCCCCGAAGAGGGCGACGCGCTCGAGGCGTTGCGCCGGCAGATCGATGAGATCTTCCGCGAACACCTCGCCGCTCGGCTCGTCGGCCCTAACGGTGAGACGGTGGATATACCGGCGTCGGCGTTTCACGCTCTCAAGCTCGTCGTACAGGGTATGGCGCGGGGGCAGACGATGACACTCGTGCCGCACGGCAAGGAGCTGACCACCCAGGAGGCCGCTGACCTGCTGCACGTCTCGCGGCCGCACCTCGTCAAGCTGCTCGAGGAGGGGACCATGCCGCACTACAAGGTCGGCACGCACCGTCGCGTGCGCATTGACGATGCCCTCGACTACCGCGAGCGCCGCGCGGCCACGCGCCGCGAGAAGCTCGACGAGCTGACGCGGCTGTCCGAGGAGCTGGAAGGCGGCTACCAGTAGCCCTCCGGCGTCCTCGGCCGCCACGGCGCCGCTTATGCTCGGCGGCCGATGCCGTTCGCCGCCGTTCTCGACGCCAGCGTCCTCTACCCACTGCCGCTGCGCGACACCCTGCTTCGAGTCGCTGAGACCGAGCTGTACGTTCCCTACTGGAGCGAGCGCATCCTCGACGAGGTAATGCGCAACCTCATCGAGGACGGGCGTGCCGCCGAGGTGCAGGCACGTCGGCTCACCGACGCGATGGCCGCCGCGTTCGACGGTGCTGCCGTGCCGCAGGCGGCGGTCGACCAACTCGAGCCCACGATGGCCAACGACCCCAAGGATCGCCACGTGCTTGCTACAGCCGTGGTCAGCGACGCGCAGGCCGTCGTCACGCTCAATCTCAAAGACTTCCCGATCGACGCTTGCGAGCCCTTCGCGATCGAGCCCCTGCACCCCGACATCTTCCTGGTCGACCTCTACGGCCTCGACGCTCAAGAGGTCTACGAGGCCGTAGAGCGCCAGGCCGCCGCGCTGTCGCGACCGCCGATGTCGCTCGAGGAGCTACTCGACCTCCTCGAGTCGGCCGTTCCTTCCTTCGCCCAGGCCGTCCGCGCCCATACCTCGACAAACTGACGAAGCGGGCGCCCGAGGCGGTCGAGGCGTAGACGAAAAGCGGTGTCGGCCCCGCGACTTACTCGAGAGGGGCGAGCCCCGGCCGGTCGGCGAGCTTCTTGCTCCGAGCTGCCGTGTCCTTCTCGAGCATCTGCAGGAGCGTTCTCGGCTCGTCGATCTGTCAGGCCGAGATGACCGAGCGGATGGCTCGGACCAGATTGGCGAGAAACTCAACCGCCTCCTTCGCCTCGGTCTCCTCGATGGGAATGGGTTTGGCGGTCCGTGGCCGCTGCTGACGCTCGTAGTCGCCTTCGTGAACGATTGCGTTGCGGCGACCTACGATGGCGCTCAGCCGTTTCTTGAGTGCCTTGGGGGTCCAGGACCCGGGCATCTCCGCTGCTATGTCCGGCCAGCTCTGCGACTTGCCGGCCATCCCTAACGCGCGCGAGACGTCGTCGGGGCGCTGGAAGGTCTCTCGGAGCAGCCTGTCTCGCAACACTCGCTTCGCCTGGACCTTCGGCCGGACATCGCGACCCTCCTGTCGCGCCTTCACGCTTGCCTCAGCAGCATCACCAGCTCGGAGGCCCAGACGGCGCCGTAGTGGGCGCCGGCCGTTCCTCGCCACCGGGCTCGCGTTCGGCCACACGACGACGCCTTGGCTTGGGTGAAGCGTCACTATCGCGGCGTCATGGCGGCCGGCGGCGCCGTGCTGGTCGCGATCGGTGTGCTCGTCTTCACCGGAGAGCTCTTCCAGCTCAGCATCGAGGCGCAGCGCCTGCTGGATCACCTGGGAAATCAACTAGCGCCTGTGTGAGGCTGCTTGAATCGCGGCGTCGCTCGGCGGGTCGAACGGTCATGGACGCGACTGAGGATCCGGTCGGACTCGTTCTGTCCGGCGGCGGGGCCCGCGGCGCCTATGAGGCCGGAGTTCTGGCGGAGCTCTCGCCTGTGCTCGAGCGCCGCGGTGAGCGGCCGACGCTGTTCGTCGGCACGAGTGTCGGCGCGATCACCGCCGCCTACCTGGCCTCATCCCGCCACCTGCCCGTCGACGGTGCGGTGGCCGGTGGCCTCGAGCGCTGGCGGTCATTGACCAAGGACCGGGTGATGCGCCCGCTCGTCACGCTACAGGCGCCGCTCAACGTTCTGCGCTACGCCGGGGACCTGCTCGGCGTGCCGGGGGCTCGGCTCTCGAGCCTGCTCGACCCCGCTCCGCTCGAGCGCACGCTCCCCGAGTTGATCGACTTCCGCACGCTTCGGCGCAACGTGGCCGAGGGCATCGTCGACGGCGCCGCCGTCGTCGCGACGGCTGCGCGCACCGGTCGGAGCGTCGTCTTCACGCACCGCGCGCAGCAGCGCCCATTGCACCGCTCGCACGTCGTCGAGTACGTAAGCACGGCGCTCATGCCGGCTCACGTGATGGCGTCCGCGGCCATTCCGCTGTTGTTCCCGCCGGTTCGCATCGAAGCTCCGCGAGCGGCGCGGGGCTGGTACGTGGACGGCGGCACGCGTCTCAACACGCCGATCAAGCCGGGGCTCGATCTTGGTGCCGGCCGGCTCGTCGTGATCGGGATGGAGGCGATGAGCGAGACTCAGAAGGGCGACGGTCGCCACGACTGTGAGCCACCCGACCTCGCCTCGGGCGCGGCGCACCTCATCAAGGGTGCGCTGGCGGACCCGCTCGTCGAGGATCTGCGCCTGCTCGGCAATATCAACACGTTCTTCGCCGGCCCAGAGCACGCGCCGGCGGCGCGGGCGTACCGGGAGGCTCGGGGCAAGCCGCCCTATCGGAGCGTGCCCTACATCTTTATCGCCCCCCGCCGGGCTGGCGCGATTGGTGCCCTGGCCACGGAGATCTTCCGCTCGCGCTATCGCGGACTGCGTGCGCTGCGCTCGCCCGACTTCGCCGTGTTCAGTCGTCTCCTGGGCGGAGAGGGCCCGATGCACGGCGAGCTGCTCTCCTTCCTGTTCTTCGATCCTGAATTCATCGAGGAGCTGATCGCCATGGGACGGGCTGATGCGCGGCAGTGGCTTTCGAGCCGCGCATCGGATGAGCTCTGGCAGGTCGGCCCACTCGGCGACTTCGGCGCCCCCGGCGGGGACTCCGCGCCGGGAGCGCCAGTCCGCGGGGGCAGGGTCGACTGAACGGCGCGATGCGCGGTAACCCGCGCCGTCTCATCCCGGTGCAGCGTGCGACGCAGCGACGGCAAGGTCGCCGAACGCAGCCGGTCTATCGGGGATAGAGCTCACCACGGCCGTGGCTCGCCATGGCCGATGCCTGGAGGAACGAGACAGAGGTGGAACCATGGCGCAGTAGAGCGTGCGACGAGGTTAGTCGTGGGGGACGGACGGTATGCGCCTCGACGTCGAGCTCGCCGCCGAGCGCATGAGGTAGGCGGACAGTCAGGCAGGTGTGCGGCCGCAGGGGTTCTTCGCCGCGTCGGTCATGCGGACGTGGCCGGGGGGTGTAGGCGGAAGCAGACAGGCGCGCCCTCCACGTAGTCGAACACCCGCTCGAAGCCGAGCGTCTCGAGCCGGCACGCGGCTCGTGGGCTCATGTCTCAGAGGGCGTCGTGGCAGTAGACGATCACCGGCTCGCCCGGATCGAGGTCGGCCGTCGTCTCGGCATCGAGGAGCTTCAAGGGGATGTTGCGCGCCCCCTCGAGGTGCAGCTCGGCGTACTCGGCCTCGGGGAGGACCTCGACGAGCTGGGCGCCCTCCGCCAGCAGCCTCCGGACATCAGCGACACGCGCAGGCGATGCCATCTCGGTCTTCTCCTTCCGTCGGGGTATCGAGCCCGAGTCGGGCGTCGAGCAGGTGCCAGTTTCGGCGCCCGGCTCGATGTTGGACCCGTCGACGCGCACCGTCGGCGAGCCGAGGAACCGCTCGGCCTCCTTGAAGCAGATCCGTCGCAGCTCGCCTCACCGCGCCTCGCTGGACGATCTGGATCATCTCACGAGCGCGTCTCGTCCAGGGCCTTTCGCGTCTGGCGCGCGGCCGCCAGGAGCGGGTCGTAGACGCCGGAGAAGGGCGGCGCGTAGGAAAGGTCGAGCAGCTCGAGCTCGTCGACGGCCATGCCCGACCAGACCACGGCGGCGAGCACGTCGATGCGCTTGGCGGCGCCCTCTACGCCGACGATCTGCCCTCCGAGCAGCCGCTCGCTCCCGCGCTCGGCGACCAGCTTGACCCAGATCGGCCCCGAGCCCGGGTAGTAGCCGGCGCGGGTCCGGTCCTTGACGGTGGCAGCCGCCGTGTCGAAGCCCGCCTCGCGGGCGTCGCGCTCCGTGAGCCCTGTGCGCGCGACCTCGTAGCGGCAGATCTGCGACGCGGCGGTGCCGATCACGCCGGGGAAGGCGATGTAACCTCCGGTCGCGTTGGTGCCGGCAATCCGGCCCTGCTTGTTCGCGTGGGTCCCGAGCTGGATGTTCACTGGCCGGTCGAGCAGCCGATGGCGGCTCTCGACGCAGTCGCCGGCGGCGAAGGCGCCGTCGGCGCCGAGACAGCGCTGGTGGTCGTCGACCGCGAGGGCGCCGGTCTCGCCGAGCCGTAGCCCGGCCTCCTCGGCGAGCCGCGCCTCGGGACGAACCCCGGTGGAGAGGACGACATGCGCGGCCGGGAGCTCGCCCTCCGAGGTGACCACAGAGCACGGCCGCCCATCGCGGTGGCGGATCTCCTCCACGGCGGTCGAGAGCAGCACGCGCACCCCGACCCCCTCGGCGGCGTCCTGCACATGGCCGGCCATCTCCGGGTCGAGGGAGCGCATGACCTGGTCGCCGCGCTCCACCAGCGTCGTCTCCACGCCCTGGCGGACGAGCGCCTCCGCCATCTCGAGCCCGAGGTAGCTGGCACCGATGACGACGGCGTGACCGGGCCGCTCGCGCTCGACCCGCATCTTGAACCGCTCCGCCGCGTCGACCGTCCGCACCGGCTCGCAGAGCTCCGCTCCGGGGACCGGAGGCGGCACCGCGACGGCTCCCCCGCTCGACTACCGGGCCCCGCTCGTTCTGAGGGACGTCGAGGGCCTGTCCACGCGCGAGGCCGCGGAGGTAATGGGGCTTGGAGAGGCGGCGTTCAAGAGCCGCCTGCACCGGGCGCGGCTTGCGGTGAGACGGTCGCTCGACGAGTACTTCCTCGAGGCGAGCGACTCATGATCGGGCGGCTGCTCGGGCGCCGCCGCTTCATGCGCGATCACCGCTTCGTGCAGTCGCGCCTGTCGCCATACATCGACGGGGAGCTTCCGCCCAACGAGCGAGTCCGCGTCGAGGACCACGTCGGCGTATGCCCTCAGTGCAGGCGGGTGCTGGCAACGTTGAAGCGGACGATCGAGGGACTGCGCGGGCTGGACACCCCGCGCCGACCCGGACTTGACGACCGCATCGTCGACCATCTGCGTCACCTGTAACGACTTCGACGGTCGGGCAAGCCAATCCGACCGCACTAGGCCTCGTGGTCGGTGCGGCCCGCGAGCATCCCGACGTTCGTGACGATGAAGGGAACGACGAAGTTCAGTCCGACCTTCGCCCACGTGGCCCCGGTCGCGTCGCCACCGAGGATGTGGTCAGCGTGGTTGATGAGCGTCAGGACGGTCCCCACCACGACGGCGGTGATGACACTGCGGCGGAGGTGAGTAGGCCGAAAGCAGAAGGCCAGGGCGTCGGCGATGGCGGCACGGCCCGCAAGCGTGCCCGATCGCCGCCCTCAGAGGCCGTACGCCTCGAGGAACTTGAGCCAGAGCTCCGTGCGCGCCGGGAACGGAGGCACGGCGTGGACGAGCGTCCTGAGCGGCAGCTCGCCGACCACCGCGATCGTCGCGGCGTGCAGAAAGTCCGCGACCTCGGGTCCGACGAACGTCGCCCCGACCAGTACCTCGCGGTCCGTGTCGACGACGAAGCGCGTGGTCCCAGGTGCGTTGCGCCCGTAGAAGCTCGCCCCGGCGGTCCCGGAGGTGGGCAGGTCGACCTCCTTCACGCTGACCCCTGCCTCGCGCGCCGAGGCGAGCGTGTGCCCGACCGCCGCGACCTGCGGGTCGGTGAACACGACCCGCGGCGACGCCGGCCCGTGGGCCGGCATCCCGCCGCTGGGGCCGCCGGCCCGAAGCTCTCGATCCCCCCATGGGTCTGCGATGCGGCCGTCCTCGCTGAAGGCGATCCGATCGGCCGCGAGGCGAGCCTGGTACTTGCCCATGTGGGTGAGCAGCGCCCTGCCGTTTACGTCGCCGACGGCGTACAGCCAGGGATGGCCGGGCACGCGCAGCGTCTCGTCGACCTCGAGGTAGGCGCCGGCGCCGAGACCGACGCTCTCGAGGCCTAGGTCGTCGGTCAGCGGCCGCCGGCCCGTGGCCACGAGCAGGCGAGGGCCCTCGACCCGCTCGCCGCCGTCGAGCTCGAGCACGACCCCCTCACCGGACCGCTCGGCGCCGACCGCCTTCGTGCCGGTACGAACCTCGATGCCGAGATCACCGAATGCCGCCGCGAGCTCCTCGCCGACGAACGGCTCCTCGCGCGCGAGGAGGCGGTCGAAGAGCTCGACGATCACGACCTCAGAGCCGAGCGAGTGCCAGGCTTGCGCCATCTCCACGCCGACCACGCCGCCGCCGAGAACGATCAGCCGCGACGGAATCTCACTCGTGGTGGTGACCTCCCGGTTCGTCCAGGTCTCGACATCCGCGAGCCCGGGGATCGGTGGCGCGGCGCTGCCCGAGCCGACCGCGATCACCACGGCTTCGCGCGCCTCGAGCACCTCTCCGTTCACGCGCACGCGGCGCTCGCCGTCGAGCCGCCCGTGCCCGCGCACGAGCTCGATGCCGCGGGAGCCGACCCACTCCACCTGGCCCTCGTCGTCGAGGCCGTGAATTACCCGGTCGCGGCGCTCGAGCACCGCCGACACGTCCGGGCCGCCGTTCACCGCCTCCCGCGCGCCTGGGATCCGCCGCGCTTCGCTCAGAACCTCCTGCGGGCGCAGCAGGGCCTTCGACGGCATGCACGCGTAGTAGGAGCACTCTCCGCCGAGGAGGTGCTCCTCCACGATGGCCACGCTCTTGTCGCTGTTGTCGGCCAGCCGCCCGGCGAGCACCTCGCCCGCGGGCCCGCCGCCGATGACGATGACGTCGAACTCCCGGTCGCTCATGCGAACTCCTGTCGTGCGTCGATTCTCCGGAGTTTGACCGATGCGGCGCGTCGACGGTTCACCGCGAAGGGCGGTTATGCGTCGCGGCGGAGCCGATCGAGGAGGCCCTCGGTCACATCCGGCCGCCGCTCGGCCCGCAGCTCGCCCAGGGCGACGAGCGTGCGCCGCAGGGTCTCGATCAGCCGGCGACAGCGCGGGCACACGCTCAAATGCCGCTCGACCCGCCGTCGCCCGGGTGGCGCGAGCTCTCCGTCGAGATAGTCGGACGCGCTCGCCCGCGTGAAGCGGTGGTCGAGCACGAAGCGCGGCCCGAGGAGCATCCCGCGCCTCATTCGGGGTCCTCCTCCAGGTAGTCGTCGATCGCCTCTCGCACCGCCAGACGGGCGCGGTGCAGGCGGCTCTTGAACGCCGCCTCGCGGAGGTCCATGACCTCCGCCGCCTCCTTGGTGGAGAGGCCCTCCACGTCGCGGAGGATGAGCGGGGTGCGGTACTCGATCGGAAGCGCCCGCACGGCGTGCTCGAGCGCGCGCCGAAGCTCCGCCTGCTCGGCCCGAGGCGCCGGCGACTCGCGTACGTCCGCCGCGTCGTCGACGGGCTGTTCCTCCGTCGAGACCACCTGCCCCGCCGGCGGACGCCGCTCGGCGCGGCGCTTTGCCTCGTTGATGCCGATCCGGTACAGCCAAGTGAAGAACTGCGACCGGCCCTCGAAGCGACCGATGCTGCGCCACGCACGGAGAAACGCCTCCTGGGTGATCTCCTCGGCTTCATCGGCACTCGCGACGAACCGGAGTACAACCGCGAAGAGGCGGTCCGCGTAGCGACGAACGAGCTGCTCGAACGCTCCTCGGTCGCCGCCCTGGGCCCGCTCCACCAACGCCTCGTCCACCGCCCGCCCACGGCGAGGGGGACCCTCGTGCGGCGGCGCTTGGCCTGCACGGCTCGGCCTCAACGGCGTCTGCGCCGAGGCGATCGATCTGCCGACGGCGAGCACGGCGGGCGCCAGCTTCTACGGACGCAGCGCGGGCGGGACGACGCGGTTCGTCGTCGACACCGAGCGGGAGCTGCTCGTCGGCGCGACGTTCGTCGGACCCGAGGTCGCCGACTTCCTGCAGGCGGCGACGATCGCCATCGTCGGCGAGGTGCCGATCGATCGGCTCGTGCACGCGATCGCGCCGTTCCCGGCGCGCAGCGAGCTGTGGCTGAAGTTCATCGAGGCTTACGGGCGGTAGCCCACTCGCGCCGTCGGTCATCATCCGGCGGATCGCGCCTCCGACGACGTTCCTCGACCGATGTGCGGCCGCGTTGGGCTACTGCTTCCAGCGCCGGCACCTGAAGCGCACGCTGACCATCGCGATCGTGGTCGGCGTGCTGCTGACGCTGATCAACCAAGGCGGCATCATCCTCGCTGGCGACCCGTCGGCGGCGACGTGGATCCGCACCGCGCTGAACTTCCTCGTCCCGTTCTGCGTGTCCAACGCCGGGCTCTTGAGCGCGAGGTCCTGAACCCTCGAAGGCGACCGCACGGTCGTACGCCCATGCCAGCTGACTACGACCTCGTGATCCTCGGAGGAGGGACCGGCGGCCTCGTCTCCTCGCTGATCGCCGCCAACATCGGCGCTCGCGTCGCACTCGTCGAGCGTGGCCGCACAGGCGGCGACTGCCTCTGGACCGGATGTGTTCCGAGCAAGAGCCTCATCGCCGCCGCTCATCTGGCCCACCGGATGCGGCATGGGAGCGACGTCGGCCTCAGGCCGGTCGAGCCAGACATCGACTTCGCGCAGGTCATGTCGCACGTGCACGGGGCCATCGCCCGCATCGAGCCGCACGACTCGCCCGAGCGGCTGCAGTCGGAGGGTGTCGAGGTCATCGCGGGCGAAGGCCGGTTCGTCGACGCCCGGACGATCGCGGCCGACGGGCGGCGTCTCGGCTTCCGCTCGGCGATCGTCGCCACCGGATCCGAGCCCGCGATCCCGCCCGTCGACGGCCTTGCCGGCGACGACGTGCTCACCACGGAGACGCTCTGGTCACTGCGAGAGCTGCCGCGCCGCCTCGTCGTGCTCGGCGGCGGTCCGATCGGCTGCGAGCTTGGGCAGGCGTTCGCCCGGCTCGGCGCCGAGGTCACGATGATCGAGCTCGCCGACCGCCTCCTGCTCAAGGAGGAGCCCGGGGCAGGCGCACTCATCGCGCAACGACTCCAGGCCGAGGGCGTCGACGTACGACTGGGCACGCGCGCGCTCGAGCTACGGCGTCCGCCCGAGGCGCCGGCACAGCTCGTCGTCGAGTCGGCGCTCGGCACCGGCGTCGTCGAGTTCGACCGCATCGTCGTCGCTGCCGGGCGGCGCCCGCGGACGGCGGGGATCGGACTCGAGGCGGCGGGGGTCGAGACCGGCCCCGGCGCGGCGATCACGGTCGATGGCCGCCTCCGGACGAGCGCCCCGGGGATCTTCGCCGTGGGAGACGTGACCGGGCTGCTGCCGTTCACCCACGTCGCTGCGCACCACGCGCGCGTGGCGACGCTGAACGCCCTGTTCGGCATGCGACGCACCGTCGACGACACGATCCCGTGGGTGACGTTCACCGACCCGGAGGTCGCGCACGTCGGACTGACTGAGGAACAGGCTCGCGCACGATGGGGCGCAAAGGCGACGGTCGCGCACAGCCGCTACGAAGCGGTCGACCGGGCCGTGACGGAAGGCGACACCGAGGGGTTCGTCCTGCTCGTGGGTGATCGCCGAGGCCGCCTCGTCGGCGCGACAGTCGTCGGCGCAGCGGCGGGAGAGGTGATCGCCGAGCTCGCCGCTCGCGTCGCGCACGGCGACAAGATCGATGCCCTCTCGACCACGGTGCATGCGTACCCGACCCTCGCCGAAGCTCCTGCGCGAGCGGCCGACGACTACCTCAGGCTGCGCTACGCCAACCCGCGATACCGAGCCGCAGCACGCCCCCTGCTCGCCGCGCGCCGAGCCCTCACCCGCCGCTGAACGTCCCATCGGCCGGTCGCTCAGCGCGTCCGGCGCGCCACCGACGGAGCGCCGGCAGGGGGTCCTGCGGGCGTCCGCCCGCGTGCCAGCCGGGCGCTGACCACGACTCGAAGTGCAGATGGCACGCGCTCGCATGCCCGGTGCGCCCGATGGCTCCGAGCCAGCAGGAGCGCGTCCTGGACGACGTCGTACGCCGCGTCGCAGTTGTGCGTGATCCGGAACACGACGCGGCGAAGCTGCGTGGCGTGACGATCGGCCAGCGTCCCGAAGGCGTGGCGGTCGCCTGCCCTTGGCGCGCGCGACCAGGGTGGCGTCGTCGGAGGCGCCGGTGGATTCGACTGGCGCGATCGCCATCGTGGTGCTCATGTCCCTCCGACCGGAAGGCGGCAGCGAACGGTTCGGCGTCTTGCCGCTCGGTCGTGCGGCGAACCTTCCGAGGCGAAGCGACGGTCAGACCTCTCGAACCATCTCGAAGGAGACACGTCATGAGCACGTTCGCAAAGGTCATCCGCGGATTCGGCGGCGGGCACGCACCGGAAGGTCCGGTCGAAGCAGTCTGGAACGGTGCGGTCCTCGCGCACAGCGACGCCACCGTGGTCGTCGAGGGCAATCACTACTTCCCACCCGACAGCATCAACTGGGACGCGTTGTCGCGCAGCGACAAGAAGACCGTGTGCCCTTGGAAGGGGCAAGCGGGCTACTACACGATCGAGGTCGCCGGCTGAGCGCAACGAGGCCGCCGCATGGACCTACGCCGGCCCCTTGCCGGCCGCGGCCCACATCAAGGACCACGTCGCCTTCTGGCGCGGCGTCGAAGTCAGGCCGGCCGCGTCCGCCTGACGTCCCGTGGCGCCCCGCGTCAGCGCACCAGGATCCGGGCGCCATCGCGAAGGAACCAGCGCCGTCCCGGAGAGCGCCGCACGCTCCGAGCGCCCCGCGGCGCTCTGGAGCGTGCGCGCGCGGACGACGGCTCCGATGAGCCGCCGCATCTCGAGCTCGGCAAGCGGCGCGCCCAGGCAGCGGCGGACGCCGCCACCGAACGGGATCCACTCGTACGTGCGCGGGCGGACTCCGAGGAAACGCTCCGGGCGGAACGCGCCCGGGTCGGGGTAGAGGTCGGCGCGGCGGTGTACGAGCGCGGGCACCGCCATGAGCAGCGTCCCGACCGGAAGGCGCCAGCGGTCGAGCACCGCCGGGCGCGCGAGCTGTCGGACGACGTCGATGACGGGAGGGCGCAGCCGTAGCGCCTCGCGTACGACGGCCTCCAGGTTAGTGCTCCTCGCCAGCGGCCAGGTCGCGCCCTAGGAGCCTGGGTCAGTAATCATGGACGAAAGCACGCGACGCGTTGCAAGCCCCTCTGCGGCCCTGCGAGACGTGTCCGAGCCATTTTCCTACCCCCGAAACGGCCCGAAATCGTGTTGA
>Ga0136619_10000608_pt1 | contig 13628 bp, 21 predicted proteins | sample AntDrymUQ3532106_2_FD_104807 | JGI IMG/M metagenome (GOLD analysis project Ga0136619, IMG submission 104807) | Polar desert sand microbial communities from Dry Valleys, Antarctica - metaG UQ353 (21.06) | ecosystem: Environmental > Terrestrial > Soil > Desert | place: Antarctica: Dry Valley...
CATTGGTCCAACGTTGCGTCGAGCTACTCGATCAGCCCGATCTCATAAGAGATCTCACCAACTACCACTGGTGGCCCCAGACGGCATGACGTTTCAGATACTATTCACCCGGATTCGGTATGACCCACGAAATCGACTGCGACTGTGAGGAGTGCGAGTTTTGAAACGAGAGCGCCGCAAGCTCCCCACCCGCGAGTGGGCCAGGATCACTAGCCGAGGCGAAGCCGGGCCGGTGGTGCGGAGAATACCGGCGCCTGAGAAGCCTCCGCCGAAGAGACCGAAGAAGGGGACTCGTTGAGCGAGGAAGCCGCAAGCTACACGACCAAAGCCGCGGCGAAAGCTTCGCCGCTGGTGACGCCGGACGGAAGCCGGCTCCTGGCCCGCCGACCCGGACGCGAGCTGTTCCCGGCCTCGTGGCTCAGGCACAGGGCGGTCGTCTCCCACGCGGACGGTGACATCACGGGGACGCTCGTGGAGTTCTGCGGCGCGGGGCTGATCGTCGCCACCACGGAAGGCAAGACGCTCGTCTCGTGGGACGTGCTGCGGTTGGTAGAGCTGAGGGAGGATTGAGGATGGACGGACGCGAAACCCAAACGGAAGGGAGATCGGCATGAACGACGCAGTACGCAAGGCGAGGAAGACGCTCGAAGGGACGCCGCACTTGCTGCGGGACCTGTTGCTGGAGCGGCTGCTGGAGACGGAGAAGACCCGCATGGACCCCCGCCTGAACGAGCAATACAGGCGGGAGCGCATAGACGCGCAGGAGGCCGGCTACCGCGAGCGCGTCGAGGCCATACGCCAAGACGCCGAGGCCGCCGCCGAAGCCATGAGGGCGGCTGCCCGCGAGGCTGACGTCAGGGTCCCTGGCTCCGCCATGGAGCAGGTCCTCGATGAGCTGCGCGAGCAGCGGGCGTGGCAGCGCTACTCGTACATGATGATCATGGGGACGGCCCCGACGGAGGCTGTGCGGCGGGTCTCCGAGGCTGGGGCGGGCGTCGGGTGATGGGCACGAGGCCCTACGAAAAGGAGACGGCGGAGCTCGGCGTGGCCAGGACGAAGGAGATGCCGAGGCTGGAGGGACTCGTGGGGGAGTCAAAGGGCGGCCTCGCCACCGCAGACCTCGATGATGAACCACAGCGGCCGGCCGCCTCCATGGCCGACGAGCCGGACGCGGGGGGAGGGGGCCACCGTTGGCCGTGAGATGCGCCGGCGTCAAGCGGGATGGCTCGCCTTGTACGGCCACCGTTGAGCCGCCGCAGATCCACTGCTGGTAGCATGATCCCGCAAACGCCGAGAAGCGCAGCCGCTCGGCTTCGAAGGCGGGGAGGAGCAAGCCGTCGCGGGAGCTCTCGGACATCAAACGGCGCCTCTTCGAACTCGCGGACGGGGTGCTCGCTGGCGAGACGGAGCGCGCCGATGCCGCCGTCGCCGGGCAGCTCCTCAACACGATCATCCGGGCGGTGGGCGTGGAGCTGAAGGTGAAGGAGCAGAAGGAGCTTATCGAGCGCCTGGAGGAGCTGGAGAGGCTCCTGGAGCAGACGGGAGGCGGCCGGCGTGGGGCTTAGAGATCGGCTGAGGAGGCTGGAGCGCGCGGCCAAGGGCCTATCGTGAACATACCGCAGCTAGGCGGGAGCGTGGCCCGCTACCCTCAAAGAGAGCTTGAAGATGCGTTCCTGGCGGGGCTTCGCGGAGAAGCGCATCCCGTGAAAGACGCGGCGCGCAGCTCGTCGGAGGCGCTCTGGCGCAAGTCGTTCTTCACCGCCGTGATGCCGTCTGTCGAGGAGATCGAGGACCTCTCCGAGCAAGACTAAGAGCTTCCGTCAATAAGTTATGGTCGTCGAGAAGGTCGGCTTTCCCAACGGTAGCGCCTCCAGCCTTCCCGGATGAGCCTCCTAACGATGATGACCACCTCCGAGAAGGCCACCCAGAAATCGATGACCTGCCCCTCGCGCTCCGTGCACCACACCAACTTCTTGTGGGCGTTGTGCCAAGAATTCGTGCGCTCCACAACCCACCGCATCCCGGCTCTAAGCGGAGCCGACTTGCCCTTCTGGGAGATCTCCCCAAGCAGGCAACGAGCCGCCAGCTTCTCGCGGGTAGCGGCCGAATCGTAAGCGCGATCCAGATGCACGCTTGCCCGATCCGGCAGTTCTCCGAGCGGCTCCAAGGTGTCGAGGGTCGCCTCCAAAAGCGGCGAGTCGTGATGGTTGGCCGGGGCGACGAGGGTACCCAGAGGGATGCCTTTCGCGTCAACCACCGTCGAGCGCTTGATGCCTCCTTTTTCCCTATCCACCGGGCTTCTTCCCGCTTTCTCTCCACCGCAAGGGGCTTTGGTTATGCATCCGTCCACCGCCAGATCGGCCAACTCCAGCCCGATGAAACGATCGTAAGCTTTGAGGGAGATCTCCCTGAGCCTCTCCATGAGCCCAAGCTCGATCCACTCGTCGCGTCTGCGACGCAGCGTGCTCTCGGAGCAAGACTCGTCCGCGATCCTCCAGTAAGCGCACCCGAACACCAGTATCTCAACCAGCTTGCCGAAAACCAACCTCTCGGGGATGCGGGGACGATGACATCCAAGCGGATGATCGATCTCTCGCTCGGGCAAGAGGGCTTCGAATTGCTCCCAGATGGGCTCGATGATGTATGGTTCAAGCGCGGGCACGGGACATACTCCTTCTATTCAGGAAGCTTAGAGAACTCCCCGAATGATGGAGCATCTGTGCCCGCTTTACATCTAGAAGCACTCCCTATTGACGGAAGCTCTAAGGGCCGGAGCCCCGAAGGACCCCGGCCCAATAGCGCCTCTTCTACTTCAGACGATTCTTGACGGCCCTCATGGCCTTATCCATGCCGCTTTCCGAGCCTCCAGAGTGCTTGCCCTTCTTGTCACCGGATGCCTTGCTCTTGGCGGCGTTCATCGCCGCCTCTTTGATCTTCTTGCCTATGCTGGCCATGCTGGCCACCCTTCTCTGAGATGTGCTTCCGCGGTTACCGGTCGGTAACCAGCCAGTTAGACAGTAGAGACGTTATCCGCCTGCATGCCCTTCTGACCCTGGCTTGCCTCGTAAGAGACCTTGCTCCCCTCTTCAAGGGACTTGAAGCCGGAGCCGACTATGCCGCTGTGGTGGACGAAGAGATCCTCGCCGCCCTCCTCCGGGGTGATGAAGCCGTATCCCTTATCGTCGCTGAACCACTTAACCGTTCCCTGGGCCATATTGGAGCCCACCTTTCTTTCGAGGGGCTCCACCGCAATAAAAAAGCCGCTCCTCTCTTTGAGGGCGGCGCTCCAGTCACCATAAAACCCGCAATTTCTAACTACATTCTCACTATATCACAATCAGGGCCGGAGCCCCGCGAAGAGCGGAACCCTGGCCCGGCAGCGCTGCCTTCGGATGACGATCAGGCAGTAGGAGTGCCGACTCGCTCCTCGTAATCGGCCAAAGCGAAGGAGAGCTGCGCCGTGACGTGCTCCCGGTCGAGCTCGAGCCCCTCCACTAGCCAGGTGGCCCGCTCCTCGTAGGCCTGGCGCATGAGCTTGTGGATGAGGCGGCGCGTGTCAGTGTGCCAGTCCACGGGACCGAAGCCACGGTCTGGATCTTCGTAGTCAAAGTCCAGGGTGTCCTCCTCCACGCGCTCCCGGATCACCGGGTAGGCTCGCCGGATGGCCTCGCTGTCTTTCTTCTGGGCTTCCAAGAATCGATCCGCTGCATCCCATATGACCGCGAGCACCGCAGGATGGGGCCGCTCCGTGTGCACGTTGTCCAGCCGTTAGAAGAACTCCCTGGATTCCTCGTAGAGATCGTTCAGCGCGCCGATCCTAACCTCGGCGCCGTGCAGCTCGCAGAAATTGAGGCCGTAGACCTTTACAACAGCCTTCCGCCCGCACTTGCCGCCGGCGTCCTCGTGGCGCACGAAGCACCGGAGATTCCGCTCCTCATCGGCGAGGTCCCGAACGAGATCCTCAGCCCCTTCCAGGACCGGCGCGGCCTGCGCCTCGGCCTTCACCTGGGCGTCCACCCCAGGGTTCGGCTTCTCCACACTAACCTCCGTCATCACTTCCTCCTCTATCGATTTCCCTGCTTGCATTGTCTCCGGCTCGGGTTGTTTCACAGCGCCCGGGTTTTCGTAGGATGGCGGATCTCTCGGTCTCCTCATGGAAGATCCCCGGCCCTAGACTCTAGCTTTGCTGAGCGCCGGCAGGGGACAGACTCGAAGGCCTCGACCTCTTCGCCCGTCTCCGGGTCACAGACCAGGTGGCCGATGAAGACGAAGCCGTCCATGCAGCCGTGGGGCCGGAGACGCTCAAGGCCGGAGTAATGGGCGTCGAGGGTGTTGTCAGCGTCGCTTTCGCGGTTGTGGGGGTGTACTCTGGTGGTGTCCACATGTCCTCCTTTAGGCTGTGGGCCGGACCTCGGGGAGTGGCTGCTCCTGCGGGGCCTCTTCTTTTATCCGACGTCCCCATTGCACACGTTGTGCACATGTTATGCAAATAGTTTATACTGTCTTTGTACAGATAATTGACTGAGGGGCGCACAATGAGTACACAGGCTTTGGTGAAGGTAGACGGACAGAAGCTCCAGAGGCTCCGCGGCCGGCGGCTGTGGTTGATCGGAGACCTCGCAGACAAGAGCGGCGTGCATCGGAACACGATCTCGAAGCTGGAGAATGGGAGAGGCGGCGCCTACCCGGAGACGATCCGAAAGCTCGCCGCAGCCCTCGCCGTCGAACCCGCCGACCTCCTGGAGGACTAGCATGCCCTCCACAAACGGCTGCGGGCACGGAGAGGCGCCAGAGCGTGTGGGGCTGTGCCTGCGGGTCAGCTCTGAAGATCAGCGCGACCGCGAGACCATCGAGATCCAGCGGGACTTCCTGAACGAATACTGCCGCCTCTACGGCCTGGAGATCGCGGACATCTACGAAGACGACGGCGTATCGGGGACGATCCCGCTCCACGAGAGGCCGGAGGGGTGCCGTCTCCTCCAGGATGCGCGCGAGGGTAAATTCAGCACCGTCTTGGTGAAGAAGCTCGACAGATTGGGTAGGTCACTGCTGGTGATCGTGGATGCCCACGACCGCCTCCAGGCCGCCAGCGTGGCCCTGCGTTCTACTACGGAGCCCATAGACACGTCTACCCCGTCGGGGAGGCTCATCTTCCAGATGCTCGCCAGCTTTGCGGAATACGACCGCGAGAACATCCGGGAGCGGACACAGGATGGACTCCACCGGGCCTTCAAGAAAGGCAAGCATCTCGGGTGCATACCTTTCGGCTACGACATTGACCAGGACGGCAAGTTCGTGGTGGTCGAGGGCGAAGCCCGGATCGTGCGCGAGATCATCGCCAACATGGCTGGGGGCGCGACCCTCTACGGTGAGGCGAAGCGCCTTAACGATGAGGGCGAGCCGGCGCCAGGGCGCAAGTACCGGGGCAAGCCCCGACAGCGCGGAGTGAGCTGGTGCCACGCCACCATCAGGAGCCTGCTCGACCAGGGAGCGTACTCCGGCATCCATGTGGTGAACGCTCACAAAGGACCCATCGAGCGCAGCGTCCCGGCGATAGTCGAGCCAGAGCTCCAGCGGAAGGCTCTCGCCCGCCTGGACGAGAACAAACGGTACTCAGGGGGCAGACCCGCCCGCCAGTACCTACTACGCGGCCTCGTATGGTGTACGTGCTGCGGCACGGCCTACACCGGCGGGGTCTCGAAACCCTCCGGCAGGGACAAGCGTTACTACAAGTACCGCTGCCGGAAACGGGGCACGACCGGCTACGACAAGCGGGCCAGGATGCTCAATTGTCCCAGCGTCAAGGCGGAGTGGATCGAGGATCTCGCCTGGCAGGACGTACGGAGCTTCCTGAAGAACCCCGGAGAGGTCCTGCTCCGCGTCCGCGAGCAGCTCGCCGAGGACGAGCAGGGCTACGACCTCGAAGAGCGCCACGCCTCCCTCACGAGGCGCCTGGCGGCCAAGCAGGGCGAGAAGGCCCGCTACGTCAAGCTTTACGCTCAGGGGCACGTGGACGAGGAGGAGCTAGAGATCTACATGGCCGACCTCCGCAACCAGGTCGATAACCTCAAGCTGCTGATCTCCTCCGTTGAGTCGGACCTCGCCCAGAAGCAGGAGCACACGATGCTCGCGGCTACTACTGAGGCGTGGATGATGGCCCTGGCAAAGAACCTCACGGATGTGGAGGCCGACACCGCGGAGGCGTTTGAGAAACGGCGCGAACTGGTCAGGCTGCTGGTGGAGAGGATAACCGTGGGCCGCAACGAGGAAGGCCGGCCGAAGGTGGAGATCACTTACCGTTTCGGACCACCCGCAGCATCATCGGAGGATAGTGTGGCTGGTGTACGGAGAAGCGAAGAGTTTCGGAAAGCCCACGGGAGGAGTGGTGGCGGGGATCTTTTGTCGGGCCACCCGAAAATGGCCTCATACGAGGTCGCCGTCGAACGCGATGCAAGCGCCGGGTCTTCGGGTCCGGGTCAGGCGCGATCCGCGAGTTCGTAGAGCGGGGCGGCCGAGGCGCCGGGTTCATACTCGCCCTTGCCCAGAACCGCGAAAACGAAGGCGAAGAGGAAGATCATGATCAGGACCATGATCCCCATGGCCAGACGTTCGCGCAACTCGTCTCCTCTCTACGCCGCTAATTCCAGGGACATTCTAGCGCAGCGGCCGACAGAACGCGCCCCGCAACGCGCCCGGACCTGGCGGTAGGGTATAATGTAGCAACATGTAGCAGGCGCGCAGCATGAAAGGTATTTTGGAGAACGTCAACCTCGCGGAATTTAGTTCGGATCGGTGGTGAAAGCGTTGGAGGCTGATCCCTTCCTCCCGGATTATCGGGAGCTTCAGGAGCGCGAATGCCGGGCTCTCCTCGACATACTGGGCGGCATGGGCATTGCCACGGCTACCAGGACCTACCGTCCGGGGGACGCTATCTACCGCGAGGGGGAGTACGGCGACGCGCTCTACGTGCTCGTCTCCGGTGTGCTGAAGCTGTTCCGGCCGTACTCGGGGACCAAGGAGGCGACCTTGCGGTTGTTGAGACCCTGGGACATTTTCGGCCACCTGGCCTTCGAGGGAGAGACCAAGCAGCGCGCCTATGCCGAAGCGGTCACGGAGTGCCGGGTCACGAAGGTGCCCAAGGTGTTCGTCGAGCGGGCGGTGCGCCAGGAGCCCCGGGTGGCGTTCAAGATCATGACGCTTCTCGAGCTCCGGCTGGTGCAGTACGAGGAACTGGTGAAGTGCCTCCTTCCCCGCGAGACTGAGGTGCGTCTCGCCAACCTCCTGCCCATCCTCGCCCGCAAGTTCGGCGAGCGCGACGACGGCAGCCGTTCCGTCACCATAGACCTTCGGCTGACCCACCAGGACCTGGCCGCGATGGTAGCCTCCACCCGCGAGTCGGTTACCAAAGTCCTCAACGGCATGCGCGCCAGCGACGTCATAGAGATCGAAACCGGACGCATCACCCTCAAGAACTCCCGCGCCCTGATGGAGCTGAGCCGTCCATAGCGCATGATAGACAGCCGTTGACCGGCTAAGATATCCGTCATGCTGGAGCTTCTACAGGCGATCATACTGGGCATCGTGCAGGGGCTGACGGAGTTCCTGCCGGTCTCCAGTTCCGGGCATTTGCTACTGGGGCAATACTTTCTGGGTGTGGACGAAGGCAAGTTCGGACTGCCTTTCGATGCGGCCATCCAGTCGGGAACGTTGCTGGCCGTCGTCTCGTTTTTCTGGAAGGACTTTCTGGGGATGGGAAGAGCCCTCGTTCGTTCCCGGCGAGGCCTGGACCTCACCGACACGGATCAGCGCATGGCGTTCCTGATCCTGGCCGCCACGGTACCTGCGGGGGTCGTGGGGTTTCTGTTGGAGGACTTCTTCGCCGGGGAGTGTGTGCGCTCGCCGTGGGTCGTGGTGTTCAACCTGGTGTTCGTGGGCGCGCTATTCATCGTGGCGGAGGCGGTCGGACGCAAGAGCCGGCCGGCTTCCAAGCTGGGTTTTCTGGGCGCCATCGCCATCGGATGCGCCCAGGCCACCGCGCTCGTGCCCGGCGTCTCGCGTTCCGGGGCTACCATCACGATGGGGCTCTTCATAGGATTGAAGCGAGACGAGGCGGCGCGGTTCTCGTTCCTGATGAGCGTCCCGATCATCGCGATCGCCTCGGGGTTCACCCTGATCGAGGTGATCCGCGAGGGCATGGACGCTAGCGAGGTCATAATCTTCGTCGCCGGTATCGTCGTGTCCGCCGTCGTGGGGTACATCGCCATAAAGTTCCTGCTCACCTACCTCGTCAACCACAGCCTCCGGATCTTCGCCTACTACCGTTTCGGACTGGCCGCCGTGGTCGTGGCCGCCCTGCTCTTTCTCTGATCCAGACTTTTGACAGGAGATGAGCCCTTCTGGTAACTTGCTCGCAATCATGCGTATCATGACGACGAAGGCCCGGCGATTTATCAGGGAGGAGCGCGCCGGCGCCTGAGACCGGATCGCGTTTCTCCGCATCAGATCCGCATCAGAACTTCGCAAGCGCGATACGCCACGGGAGGCCGCAAAGCGCCATGACTTTTCTCGAAGCACCGCATAGTAGTCCGATCATCACGACGGAGCGTCGCCGTGTTTGCTGAGGACCACGAGGGGGCGAACGAGATGGACGGCATCCGGGACGACATAGACGCGGTGGACGCGGAGATCGTGCGCCTCCTCGACCGGCGGGCGCGGCTGGCGCGCCGCATCGGGGAGTTCAAGCGCGAGCGCGGGCTTGCCATGTACGCGCCTGACCGCGAGCGCAAGGTCCTGGACCGGGCGGCGAGCCTGAGCGAAGGTGACTTCCCGAAGCAAGGTCTGGAGACGGTGTTCCGGGAGATCATATCCTGCTCCATCTCTCTGGAGGCCCGGCTGAAGGTCGCCTACCTCGGGCCCGAGGCGACGTTTACCCACGAGGCGGCCCGGCGCTCTTTCGGGACCAGCGTGGACCTGGAGCCGCAGGCGACCGTCGCCGAGGTTTTCGCCCAGGTGGAGCGGGGGGAGGCCCAGCACGGCGTCGTCCCGGTCGAGAACTCCATGGAGGGCACCGTCACCCACACTTTGGACGAGCTGATGAACAGCCCGCTCAAGGTCTGCGGCGAGATATACCTCCCCGTCTCCCAGAACCTGCTCTCCCGCGAGACCGACCTGGGGAGCATAACCACCGTCTACTCGCACCCGATGGCCCTGGCGCAGGCCGGAACCTGGCTGCGGCGGGAGACGCCGGCGGCGAGGCTGGAAGAAGTCGAGTCCACGGCTGAGGCTGCGCGGCGGGCCGCCGAGGAGACGGGGATGGCTGCCGTAGGGAGCGTGCTCGCGGCGGAGGCGCACGGCCTGGCGGTCCTGGCCCGCAACATCCAGGAAGCCCGCGCCAACGCGACGCGCTTCATCGTGCTGGGACGGGCGTGGGCCGGACGCACGGGGAGGGACAAGACGAGCCTGGTCTTCGTGTTCAGGGACCGCCCCGGCGGATTGCGGGACGCGCTCTCGGCGTTTTCGGACGAGGGGATCAACCTCACCCGCATCGAGAGCCGGCCGAGCCGCCGGCAGGCGTGGACCTACGTGTTCTTCGTGGACTTCCAGGGTCATCCAGAGGACGAGCGGGTCAAGCGAGCCCTGGAGAAGCTGGCGGAGCGCTCCACGTACGTCGGCCTGATCGGGGCCTACCCCGAGGTCCCGACCGAAGTTACCGGATAGTCTCAGGGCAGCCCGCACAGGTGGATTTCAAGACCGCAGCGAGGGAGGTGTTGCGGGAGGTCGGTCACCCCCTTCATTACACGGACATTACGGAGATCGCGCTGTCCTCCGGCTACCTTCACAGCGCCGGACGCACGCCGCACAACACCATGCGGGCCCGGCTCTCGGTGGACGTTCGGGACAACCCGGAGAGCCCATTCGCGCAGACAGCGCCAGGCGTCTACGGGCTCAGGGAGGGGCTCTGATCTCCGGAGAGATGCTGTATATTGAACGCCGGAAGGCATCGTTTATACATTCGGAGGCGTGATGGTCGAACTGGCGGACAGGACCGTGACGGACGCGGCCTGGAAGACGAAGAATCTGGAAGACTACGACCGGCGGCTGGAGCGGGCGGCCCGAAGGGTGGACGAGCTAGCCCAGGAGCACGACACGGCGGCGCTCGTGATCTACGAAGCCGCTTTGATGAAGAGCGGCCATCCCGCGGAAGAGGTTCGCGAGACGGTGCGGCGTTTCGGGGAGACGTGGCAGGATGAGGAGGAGCCCCTCACCATCCCACGGGTCAGCGGCATCATGAACATCGAGGGCAACGAGTGGTTCTTCGGGGACGGCGCGCTGCGCGTGATGACCGGCCAGCTCCTCGGGCAGTTCCAGCACCGGGTCGCCCAGTACAACTACGTTGATGAGCGCGAGGTCCTCAAGCGCTGGGCCAACTCCCACGACACTCGGCTCTTCATCCGGCGCCGCATCTACGAGACCGAACCGGTGGTAGGCGTTGTCGCCGGTTTCGACTTCCCGCTCGTGCAGTACCTGCGCGTGGCCGCCGGAGGCAACACGGTCGTGCCTTCCGAAGACGTGGCGCGGGCGCTCGAAGCCCTCGGTTTCCCCGAAGGCGGGGACGAATACGAGATCCTGGCTCGCGCCGAGAGCCTGTCGCTACACCTCGACCTCCCGGCGCCCATCGCCGGCGCGTTGCTCGAAGACATCGCCCGCGACGGGCTCACTGACTTCCCGCAGCCGCCTGAGTCTACCCCCGAAGAGGAAGGCGGCGAAGAGCCATCCGACGAGACACCGAAGCCCGCCCCCGAAGACCGAGCGGCCCGCCGCACGGCGCGGGAGGACCCGAGGAAGGGCGAGGAGCCCACGCGGGTGCAGGACCCGCAGACCAGCGATGCTCCCGGCGTGCAGCAAGAGTCCGGGGACAAGAGCGCGCCCGCTTCCCCGGAGACCGGACGGGACGGAGCGCCCGACAAGGCGCGGGATGAAGACGAGGGCTGAGGATACTTCGTGATTCGAACCGGCCTGACCCCATGCGTTTGAGATGGTAAGATATTCGGTAGTTTAAGCAATAATTCGCTAGATCAAGCGTAACGGCATCGCACAAACCAGAGGGGCTACACACTCCCGAGAGATACGAGCAAGGAGCAACGCGGGCATGGCAGAATCGAAGAAGCGCATCGCGCTAAAGCCGCACATGAAGCAGATAAGGGAGTGGGTGGATCAGGGCAAGGCGGACGATTGGATCGCCGATGCCCTCGGTACCAGCGCCTCCAGCGTGCAATCTTTCCGTTCCCGCAACGACATCTACCGGCGCGAGCGTGGCCGGAGTGAGCCAGAGAGCGTCTTCGAAGGCGTCCTCGACCACGGAGAGCGTGATGGATGGGGCATGTGGTTTGATCCGTCGGTAGCCGAAGACCCGATCTGGCGCCAGCACTGGTCCGGCGTCGAGGCGGTGGTCGTGAAGATCGCCGAAGACTCTATAGTTCTGGAGGCCATATCAGGCGATGGCTCCGAGGCCGTGCCGGGCGCGACGATCACATTTTCTCAGGCCGCCGTGCCAGCCAGCGCCGACGGCGCTGATAGCGCCGCGGACAGTTCAGCGGATAGCTCTGTCGATGGTGCGGCTGATGGTGCGGCTGATGGCTCCGCGCCCGCGGCAGTGCCCCGCGAACAGGGCCGCGTGAAGTGGTTCGACTCCGACAAGGGCTACGGGTTCCTGGTGCGGCCGACCGGGGATGACCTCTTCGTGCACAACTCCGAGGTGCAGGGAGATCCCTCCGCATTGGAGCAGGGCGGCGAAGTCGAGTACGAAGTCGGCCGCAACGACCGGGGCCCCAATGCCCGCCGGGTTCGCCTCCTGGGCTAGGAGCCTTGCCCGGCAAGCGGTATCAGATGAAGGCGGACCCCTGCGCCAGATCCGGACGGGAAGCTTCCTGGGTCCGGCTCATTCCACGTTGGTAGCGCCGGGTTTGCGGCCTTCGGGTAGGTGATCCGTAGACGCCAGTTCCAGCAGGCGTGGCTCCGCGCCGTCCGCGTCCCATACGATGCGCGTGATCGAAGCGTTCGCAGCGCGCGTGGTGCCTGGGAGCGCCTCCGGCCCGAAGCGGTTGCGGAGAAAGGCCCGCATCACCCCGCCGTGCGAGACGGCGACGATGCGTGAGCCGACGGGATGCCGGGTGGCGATTTCCGAGATCGCGCGCTCGAAACGATCCAGGATCTCCTCGTCAGTCTCGGCCCCGGCCATCGCCCAGCGCTCTTCTTCCGGGAGCCCGAGGAACTTCCTGGCGAACTCCGGGTTGCGGGCTTCCTGCTCCGCCCAGGTGTGGCCCTGGAGCATGCCGCCGTGCCGCTCCGTCAGGCCCTCGACGGGCGTTATATCACCGGGAAAGTTCGCCTCGCGGGCGACGATGCGGGCGGTCTCGAAGGCGCGGGAGAGCGGGCTGGAGTAGAGGGCATCGAGCGGCTCGCCGGACAGGGCGAGGCCCGCGTGGCGCGCCTGAAGGCGTCCCTCCTCGGAGAGCGGGTAGTCGAGCTGGCCTTGCCACACGCCGCTGGCGTTAGCGGTGGACTGGCCGTGACGGATGAAAACTATCTCTCGCACGTCGCGCACGAGGCTAGAGGGTAGTCCATGTATGCGCTTTCGGCAAATCTTCTCTGATGCTAGAATCTGCCGATCACAGAGGTTCCACGCTCGGGGGAGTTGTCGAATGTTCAGGGAAGATGAGGAGCGCGCGGCCGGAGGGGGATGGTCCGCCGTGGAGATCGAACGCGATGCCCAGCGTCCGGCGGCAATCCTGCGGGTGGCCGGAGAACTGGAGGCGCGCGGCGGCGAGATCGTGGAGCTCTTCAAGGAGATCCGTTCCGAACAGCGGCAGGTGGTGGTGCCGATCCACCTGCGCCGGGACGACGAAGACTTTTTCTTCGAGGTGGAGACCGGATCGTGGGATGAGACTACAAGAAGGCGGTTGATCGAGGCTGTCCCCGCCATGCGCGCCGCCCTCGGCGCCGGGGCCAACCTGGAACTGGTCAGCGCCTACCCCGCTCCGAGAGAGATCACCTTTTTGTTCGAGCGATCTCCGGCCGCCCTTTTCGAGCTGGACCTCGTCGGAGCGGACCCCGAACAGCCCGAGTCCTGCGCGGAGCTTTTTCGGGAGACGGCGGAGCGTCACTGGGATGCGGACCTGGATTATGGCCCCGAGGGTCTGCCGCTGACCGAGGAACTCCTGCGGGCCGTCCTGGAGGACGACACAGAAGATCCGGTGCCGGTGCTCGACGGGCTCGTGCACGGGCTGGGCTGCTACCTCGGCGAGGTCATCCGGCGCAACAGCCAGGTTCCAGGCTCGTGGCGTCCAGCGGAAGACTGGGGCGAGGCCCTGGTTCTGGAGTTCCCGGAGTTGACCGTGGACGTGGTTGGCAAAGCCCGCGCTTTCCTGGCACGAGGCGACGAAGACTCCGTCTCGTACTACGCGAAATACGCGCTCAAGGAACTGGGGGACACTTCCGAAGAGAGTTCCTAGTGCATTTCCATAGCAGGTCTCGGGATGTGAGTTACAGTAATAGCCATGAAACCTCCAATCTTCGTACACACGCTCTCGAAGGATGAGCGCAAAGGGCTCCAAGCTGGGCTGCGCTCC
>Ga0136619_10000612_pt1 | contig 13588 bp, 11 predicted proteins | sample AntDrymUQ3532106_2_FD_104807 | JGI IMG/M metagenome (GOLD analysis project Ga0136619, IMG submission 104807) | Polar desert sand microbial communities from Dry Valleys, Antarctica - metaG UQ353 (21.06) | ecosystem: Environmental > Terrestrial > Soil > Desert | place: Antarctica: Dry Valley...
CGCGACATGGTCCTGCGAGCAGGTCCGCAGCCGGCCGTCGAAGAGCGGTTCCTGCAGCCAGAACCGTTGCACGCGACGGCGAACCTGTTGCAGGTACCCGGCGACGAACCGGTTGTTGGCTGCGGCCATGACGATCTGGTGATACCGGTGGTCGGCCGCCTGCCACGCGCCGGTGTCTGCGGCCTCGGCGCTGCGTACCAGTTCCGCCGCGAGAGCCAACAGCTCGGTCAGCTGCGCTTCGCTCAGGGTCTCGGCGGCGCGCCGGTAGACGTAGGAGTCGAGGAGCTCGAGCAGGTCGCAGGCTTCGTTGACCTCGGCGGGCGTGATAGTCGCAACCACGAACCCCATGTCGGTGCGCTCCACGAGACCGTCGCGCTCCAGGCGCAGCAGCGCCTCCCGGACCGGTGTGCGGCTGACACCGAGGTGAGCGGCGAGCTTGTTCTGGGAAAGCGGTGTCCGTGCCCCCAGGCGCATCTCGACGATGGCCGACAGCAGCGTGGCGTACACGCCATCGACCATCGAGGTCGACTCGCCGGTGCCACCAGCGCCATCGCCGGAAGCGCCGTCCTGGGGTGAGGCTGATGCCATCACATGGCCCGATCGACGAACGCTCGATCGTGAACCTGCACCGGGACCGTCGCAAGCTCCAGCACGCCGCGGGCGACATGCTCGGAATAGCGACGGAACGCCTCCTCGCCCTTCTGTTTCGTCGCGCGCATGGGGTTGCCGATCGTGCCACTGTCGATGAACTCGTGGTGATCCATCGGGAAGCCGAAGTACTGGTAGCCCTCGAACTCGACATCGGGCGCCCCGTCGGACTTGCGGAAAGAGTCAGGCAGAAAGTCCGGGACCGACGCGCGCGTGTCCGCTGCCCGTTCCATGCGGACCAGGTGCGGGTTCCAGGCCATGTCCTGGGAGGTTTCCAGCTCGCTGGCATGCCACCCCGGAGTTTCCTCGGGTGGGTTCTCCATGAGGCCGTCCAGAATGCCGACATAGCGCTCCATGTAGGGCTTCACGAACCCGACGAGCGCGCCGGTCTCGTAGCGCAGGCGGCGAAGGACCGGGTCGACCACCTTGGTGTTGGACCCATGGCCGTTGACGAAGATGATCCGGTTGAACCCGTGGTGGATGAGGCTGCGGGCGACGTCGTACATGAGGTTGGTCAGCGTGCTCGCCCGCAGCGTGATGGTGCCACGGCCCTCGCCGGGGGAGTGCATGTGCTGTGGCGAGTATCCCGCCCACAGCGGTGGCGTGTGCAGGACGCCGATGTGCTCGGAGATCCGTGCGCTGACCTCGGTGGCCGTGATGGTGTCGGTGTACAGCGGCAGGTGAGGGCCGTGCTGCTCCGTGCTTGCCATCGGCACCAGCACGATGTCCTTGACCGCCAAGTACTCCCGAATGTCGACGTAGGACAGGTCTGCCAGACCCCATGAACGGAACTTGGCTCGGAACTCGGTGTCACCGTCGGTCAGGTGGGGGACGTTACGGACGACGGTCGAGCTCATCACTGGCCTCCTGGGTCATGTCGAGATAGAGCTGGGCCACGGTGCGGCCGAACTCCGGGTCGTTGACGTGGTGGTCGAAGGTGCGGATGGGGATGTCGGGTCGGAGTTGCTCGCGCAGCGCCCGGCGAAAGCCGGCGTCCCCTTCGGGGTCCCAGAACGGTCCTTCGGGGGTGTTGGGGATCGACAACCCCCGCGTCGGAACGGCGACCTGGATCGGCCCCCGTGCCGCTGACAGTCGCTCGGCGAAGATGCCGGCGATCGTGAGCATTTCCTCGGCTGGGGTCCTGATGAGCCGGAACTCGGGGTTGTGGTCGTAGCTGGGCCGGCCCGCCAGCTCCGGCGGTATCCGGGACGGCTCGAAGACGGAGAAGTCGATGCATCCCGGGACGACGACCTGAGGCAAGCCCAGCTCGCCGATGGTTCGCAGCCGGTCGGGTCCACCGTCGTGAATGCCGCCGACAAGGGGATCGGTCACCTCGTTGGTGGTGAAGTCGATCACGCCATCGAAGTAACCCTCGCTCGCTAGCTCCTCCATCGCGGGGCCACCGACGCCGTTGGAGTGGAAGACCAGCGTCTCGACGTTGGCCGCCGCCAACTCATCCTTGAGCGCCATCACCGCGCGGGTGGTGTTGCCGAGCATCGTCACGGCTACGGTCAGCCCGCTACGAGAACGCTTTTGCGCCGGCCGGGGGCCGCCGTGGGACACCATGCCCGCCACCGCCGCCACGACGTTGTCGAAGATGGTGCAGGCGATGTCGTTCAAGCCAAGGATGTCGACGACGGAGTGCACGACCATCATGTCGCGCGTTCCGACCAGGGGTCCGAACTCGTGGCGTCCGGAGGCGATGGGGGAGATCACGACCTTCGGCACACCGAGGGGCAGCCGCATCAGGGCGCTCGCGGTCATGACGGCGCCCTCGGCGCCCCCGATGCCGATCCCCCCAGCGATCCTGTCCTCGGCGTGCAGGTGTTCGACGAAGTCGCCGAGCATGCTGCGCATGGCCGCGACGGCGCGTCCTCGGGTGGTCGAGGCCCGCAGCTGTTCCAGCGACCCTCCCGAGTGCCACGCGACCTCGTCGGCGGACACGTCAGGGGTGATCTCCAGCGGTTCGCCGAGGATGCCGCAGTCGACGACCAGCGGTGTGAGCCCTCGGTCTGCGAGGCGGTCCCGCAGATAGGCCGCCTCGGGTCCCTTGGTGTCCAGCGTCGCGAGCACGGCGATCGTGGTGTTCATACAGATCTTTCAGGCGGGGTCGCTGCCACCGACGAGAAGCGTTGCATCGACCTGTCGGGTCACCCTTCGATCAGGGGGAGGAGCGCCTCGGCGTTCTTTTGTGTCAGCCAGTCGTAGAACTCCTCGCTGAGCACACTCGAACCGTGGTCTTCGATGAACTTGAGCTGCTCGTCGCTGATGTCCACGGGCTGGGTCTCCAACGCGTTGGGGTACGGGTTGGCGGGAGTCCGGTCGATCGGCGCGACGAACTCCGCGGTGAGGGCGCCGTCGTACCCCGCCTGCTTGAGGGTGTCGACGACCTTGCGCCAGTCGTAGTCGCCCATCCCGGCGGGCATGCGGTTGTTGTCCGCGACGTGGAAGTCGGTCAGCCGTGGCGCGCAGTCGAGGATGGCCTGGTACAGGTCTTCCTCCTCGATGTTGATGTGAAAGGCGTCGAGGCAGACGCCGCAGTCCTCGCCGACCGCCTCGGCGAGCGCCATCGCCTGCGCACCCCGGTTGATGAAGTAGGTCTCGAAGCGGTTGAGCGGCTCGATGGCGAGCTTGACGCCTCCCGGCTGCGCATGCTCGTAGATCTCCTTGAGACCAGCCACCGCCCACTCCCACTCCTGGTCGGGCTTCGCGTCGGGGGCGACCTTGCCGACGGTTGCCGGAACGATCGTCATCTCGGTGCCCTCGAGCGCCGCCACCAGGTCGATGCAGTCCTTGGTGTACTGCACGGACATCGCCCGCTGATCGGCGTTGCCGGAGACCAGGTTGCGGTCGCCGAGCATCAAGGTCACCGATCCCCAGCACCGCAGGCCGTACTTGGCCAGCAACGGCCGCACCTGGTCGGCCTTGTACTGGTCGGGTTCCCCGCTGATCTCGATGCTTTCGTAGCCGTACTTGGCCAGTCTGGCGAGCGTGACCTCGAGCGGCTCGGCCCGCATCCAGTTGTGCATTGAAAGGTGCATTCCATGGCTCCTTGTCGTCGCGCTCGCGGTTGCCTACCAGGCCGATCGGGGAGCACCGAACCCGAGCTTGCCGGGGTTCATGATCCCGTCGGGGTCCCACGCCTTCTTGACGGCGAGCATCACCTCGAACGCCTCGCCGTACTGGGGGCGCATGAACCGCCCCAGCTTCAACCCGATTCCGTGGTGTTCGTTGATGATGCCCCCGTGCGCCAGTGACGTGGTGACCGCGGCGTCCCAGAGGCGATCGTGCAAGGCGAGTGCCTCGTCGGGGTCGGTGGGTCCGCCGTCCACGTAGAACCGGTCGTAGATCATGCCGCCCCACGGGTACCAGTGCGAGAAGTGCGCGGTGTAGCGCGCGTCGTACTCCGCGAACCCCTCTTCGATGGTGCGCTTCTTCGCGGCGTACAGACGGGGGAGGTCCGCGAAGCGGGCGCAGGTGTCGGTGGTGCCGAACACCGTGGGGGGCGCGGGGGCGTTGTGCTTGCTGAACGGCTCGTACTTGCCGTCCCACCAGGTCTCGGCCGGACCGCCCCCGAGGCCACGGCCGTCGTTGGCGTCGCAGACGGCCTGGATCGCCTGCTGTTCGAGGGCCATCGAGGCCTCGGACCCGTCGAGGACGATGATGAGCAGGACGCCGCCCGCGTCGAGGTCGAGCATGGAGGTCAACTTGGCGCTGTCGGCCTCGTCGTACAGCCGCATGGCCGCCGGAACGATCCGGCGTGTCATGACCAGGCGCGCGGCTTCGATGCCGGCTTCGACCGTGGGAAACTGATAGGAGAGGAAGGATCGTGCCTCTGGCAGGGGGTCCAGTCGCATCGTCGCCTGCGTGATGATGCCCAACGTCCCCTCAGAACCGATCAGGGTCTGGAGCAGATCGGGTCCACAGGAGTGGTTGGGGACCGGCAGGGTGGCGATGATGCGGCCAGGCGGGACCACGGCCTCCACCTGCAAGGCCATGTCCTCGGCCTTCCCGTACTTCGTCGACACCACCCCTGATCCCCGCGCCGCCAGCGATCCGCCGATCGTCGCCCCGAAGAAGTGCGAACCGGGGTAGTGAGCCAGCGTGAGGCCGAGTGAGTTCAGCTCCTTTTCCAGCACGGAGCCGTCGATGCCGGCCTGGACCGTCACGACCAGGCTCGTCTCGTCGATGTCGATGATCCGATTCATCAGGGTCAGGTCGACGGCGATGCCGCCGTAGAGGGCGAAGGTCCCACCCTGCGTGCCCGATCCTCCGCCTCGCGGCACCACCGGGACCCGGTACTCGGAGGCGATCCGTACGACGGCTTGGACCTCGGCCGTCGAGTCGGGCCGGACGACGACGTCCGCCGTCGGCAACGGCAGGTCGCGGTAGGCAAGGAACTGCGACATCCACGACCAGTCCGAGGACTGCGCGACAAGCGCCTCCGGCTCGGTGCTGACGTTGGCGGTACCGACGGCGGCGCTCAGATCGCGGGCGAGCTGGCCGAGGACGTAGGGCCTGGCCTGCCTGTTGGCAAGGATTCCGCGTACCGAGTTGCCGCTTCGTTCGGCCACGCAGGATCCTTTCTCCCGAACGGCCACACCCCGCGCAGACTGCTGGTTCGGGCCTACCAGCCGCGGCAATGGCGGGGACGGTACGTCCGGCCGAGTCAGGATGTCAACCTGTATACGCCCTTGAATCCCCGCTCGAATTCTGTAACGGTGGAGTGTGAGCGGAATGCGTGAGGGAGCCGCGTGAACACCAGCGTTGAGGGTGAGCGACGCACGGCCGAGGAGCCGGTGCGCCCGTTGCGGGCCAGCGTCGTCCGCCGCCTGCCGGGCATCGGTGTCCGGCTGGCATTGGCGTTGGCCGCGGTGTGGGTGCTGTTCCTCGCGCGGGGGACGTCGGCGGGTCCGGCCGTGGATGACCCCGGCAGATTCCTGATCACGGTCCTGGACGGTGTCACCTTCGCCGGCCTGCTGTTCGTGGTCGCCTCCGGATTCACGCTCATCTTCGGGTTGATGCGCACCGTGAACATGGCTCATGGGTCGCTGTTCCTGCTCTCGGGCTTCATCGCCATCCGCCTGCAGCAGGCGATGGTCGGCAAGACACGCAACATCGAAGCCGCGGACGTCACCGTCCTCGATTGGGTCGTCCCGCTGCTGGTCGGGGCGCTGGTCGCGGCGGTCCTCGGCGTTGTGCTGCAGCAGGTGTTCCTGCGGTGGAATCAGGGTCAGGAGCTGCGGCAAGCGCTCATCACGCTGGCCATCTCCGTCGTCCTCGCCGACCAGATGCTTCGCCAGTTCGGCGGGCTCGCGCTGAGCATGGTCTGGCCCGGCCCCGTCACACACTTCTTCGAGATCATGGGGCAGCGCTACTCGACGAGCCGGCTGTTCATGCTGGCCGTGGCGCTGGTCGTCGGGCTCGCCCTGTGGCTGTGGCTCAACAAGACGCGCATGGGGATGGTGATCCGTGCCGGCGTCGACGACGAGCCGATGGTGCGGGCGCTGGGGATCAACATCACGCTGGTGTTCGCCGTCACGTTCTTCGTCGGGGCGTTCCTCGCCGGGATGGGCGGCGTCATGGGCGCCTCGTTCGCGGGCGCTGCGACGGGCTCGGACGGTGCTTGGCTGCTGAACTCGCTCGTGGTCGTGATCATCGGCGGTCTCGGCTCGATCAAGGGAGCCGTCGCCGGGTCACTGCTGTACGGCGTGGTGGTCGCGTTCTCTCCTGCCTACCTGCCGAGCCGCTACACCTTCTACTCGATCATCCTCACGTTCGTGCTGCTCGCCCTCGTCCTGGCCGTGCGCCCCTACGGCTTGTTCGGACGCCCCGAGTGAGCGCCCGTCGCCCGTTGTCGCCCGGCAATCTCGTCGCTCTGGCGGTCCTGGTCTTCCTGTTGGTCCTGCCGATCTTCGGGACCGAGTTCTTCGTCAACAACGTGATGACCGAGGTGATGATCCTGGGTCTCGCGGCCGCGACGATCGTTTTCCTGGCCTCCTGCGGCGGGATGACCTCGCTGGCGCAGCTGCTGTTCGCGGGCATCGCCGGGTTCATGTTCGGCAACGCGGCGCTCGAGTCCGGCGCGAGAGGCCTCACCCTGGGTTGGCCCCCGTGGATCGCGGTGCTGTTCGCGCTCGCGGTCACGACCGTGGTGGCGTTCCTGCTCGGCGCGCTGGGGAGCCGCACGACCGGGATCTACTTTCTGATGCTGACGCTGGTGTACGGGGTGATCGGCTACTTCTTCTTCGCCCAGGTCGTGACAGTCTCGGGGCCGGGGGGTGTCACCAGCATCACGGCGCCGGCACCACTGAACGGGCGCGTGCCGCTGTACTACGCGGCCGTGGGCCTGTCGGCGCTGGTCTACCTGGCCTTTCGCGCGATCGGGCGCACGAACTTCGGGTTGGCACTCCAGGGAGTCCGCGACGACCCGGTCAGAATGGCGTCGCTCGGGTTCAACGTCCCCTTCCACCGCACGCTGGCGTTCACCCTGGCCGGCTTCGTCGCCGGCCTGTCGGGACTGCTCAACGTGTGGTTCAACGGGCAGATCGACCCGGCGTCGATCGCGATCGGACCGACGCTGATCCTGCTGATCATCGCGGTCATCGGCGGTATCTCCCACTACGAGGGCGCCTGGCTCGGCGCCTTCGTGTACGTCGGCGCCAGCAACTACCTACGGGAGCTGCCGCTCGTCGACCGCATCGGCATCACGCCCGACCGATTCAACACCGTGATCGGGCTGATCGTGGTGCTGATCATGGTCCTGTCCCCAGAGGGGCTTGTCGGCATCGCTGGGAAGGGGCGTGGCTGGCGTCGGGGCAGTCCGCGTGCACGTTCGATCGAACCACCGACCACCTCCGAAACGATGGAAGGAACAGCACGATGAACAGTCACGCCACGAAAGCGAGGTGGCTGCTCGCAGCCTGCCTCGTGTCGATCGTCGCGCTCGTCGCCAGCGGCTGTGGGGACAGCGGCACCACGGCTCAGCCCAGTGACGGAACAGCCAGCGACGGTGCAGCCAGCGACGGTGCAGCCAGCGATGGGGCGACAGACACCGGCGGCAGCGGCGAGGGCGACGACGTCGTCCGCCTCGGAATCCTCGGCGAGTGTGAAGGACCGTTCGGCGGCTTCCACGAGGACACCGTGGCCGGGGTGACCCTGGCGCTGGTGAACCATGCCGGCGCGACGGCGACCTCGGAGACGACCGCGCTCGACGGGTGGAGCGGCGCCGAGGTCAACGGAACCCCGATCGAGTTGACAGGGATCGGCTGCGGCGACGACACCCCGGACACCATCCTCGGGGAAGTGCGACAGCTGGTCGAGCAGCAGGACGCGAACATCGTCATCGGCCCCCTCTCGGGTGACGAGGGCATCGCCGTGGCGGAGTACGCCGAAGCCAACCCGGACGTGACCTTCCTCAGCGGCATCGCCGGCTCGCAGGAGCCGACCCTGGAGGTCCAGGCGCCCAACTTCTTCCGCTTCCACGGAGACGGGGCGATCTGGAACGCCGGTCTGGGTGACATCCTGCACAACCAGGAGGGCTGGGACACCGTCGCGGTCATCGCCGACGACTACAGCTTCGGCCACACGTCGGCCGCCGGGTTCATCGCCGACTTCTGCGGCGTCGGCGGCGACGTGGTGTCGCGCGTCTTCCCACCCCTTGGCACCACCGACTACTCCTCGTTCGTCCAGCAGCTGCCGAACCCGGACGAGGTCGACGGCTACTTCTGGGTCGTCGGTGGCACCGGCACCCAGGCTGCACTCGAGGCGTTCGTCAACGCCAAGGGCGACCTGACCGGTGACCAGCATGCCGGCAACCTGTTCTTCAACCCCGGCCTCGCGTCGGCGTTGGGCACCGACATCGCGGGCGCCTACGTAGGCGGGTTCGCGGTGCTTCCCGGCGACATCCAGACGCCGGAGATCACCGAGTACCTCGCCAGCGCCGACGAGACCTGGGACACGCTGGCCACCGGCCTGACCGGCGGCGAGCCCGGTCCCCCATCCACGGCCGCGGGGTTCGGCTTCATGTACGGCTACTACTCCGCGGGCGTTGCGCTCGTCCGAGGCCTGGAGGAGACCGGCGGCGACCTGTCCCCCGAGCCGCTGCAGTCCGCGCTGGCCGAGCTGACCCTCGAGCTGCCGTACGGTGACATCAGCCTCGACGAGAATCGCAGCGGCATCGTCGATGTTGGGCTGTCCCGGCTGGTGGAGAACGACGAAGGAGAGATCGTCCAGGAGGCCGTGGCCATCATCCCCGAGGTCGACCAGACCTTCGGTGGCACCTTCAGCACCGACACCCCGCCACCGTCCCGTGACTTCCCGGAGTGCCAGGAGGCCGATCTGCCGTGGGTCGGCAACGCCATCCCCGTCGAGGACGGCGTTCCGCAAGAGTAGTCGACGACCAGGACGGCCCGGCCATGGCCCCGGACACCACCACCCGATCCGACGACGCGACCGAGCAGGTCGTGGTGCTGCGGTCGGTGGTGGTGGCGTTCGGCGGCCTCGTGGCCCTGGACGGCATCGATCTGGATGTCGCTCGGGGAGAGCGGCTGGCCATCCTCGGCCCCAACGGCGCCGGCAAGACCACGTTGTTCAACGTGGTCGCCGGCGACCTGGCCCCCGACGAGGGGTCGGTGACCATCAAGGGCATCGACTGCACGCGGTTGCCCTCCCGTCACCGGCCGCGGCTCGGAGTCGCCCGGACCTACCAGAAGGCGCGCTCGTTTGCGGGTCTGACGGTTGCCGACAACCTCTACCTCGCCATTGTCGGCAGGCAGGGTCGCCACCGAAGCCTGTGGCGGGCCGAGGGCGATCGCGCATGGCGGGACCGGGCCGGCGCGGCGGCCGAGGCCGTCTGGCTCGACGACCGGCTGAACACGCTGGTGCGTGACCTGTCCCACGGTCAGAAGCGCCAGCTGGAGATCGGCATGGCCATCGCCACCGACCCGGATGTGCTGTTGCTCGACGAGCCGGCCTCCGGGCTGTCGCGGGGAGAGCGGGAGCGGCTCACCGAACTGCTCGACCGGCTCGCCGTCGATTCGACGTTGCTGTTGATCGAGCACGACATGGACGTGGCCTTCCAGGTGGCCAGGCGGGTCGTCGTGATGTCAGACGGCAAGACCGTCGCGTCCGGTGCCCCCGATGAGGTCCGCGCGGACCCGCTGGTCCACGAGATCTACCTCGGCAGCGAGGCCCTGACATGACTGGGACGCTGCTGGACGTGCGGGGTCTGTGCTCGGGCTACGGCGAGTCGCAGGTGCTCGATGAGGTCAGCTTCTCGATGGGCGTCGAGGCGGTTGGCATCCTCGGCCGCAACGGCATGGGCAAGACCACCCTGTGCGCCACGCTCATGGGGCTCGTTCGGCCGTCGGCCGGCGAGGTGTGGCTCAAGGGAGAACGCATCGACGGCCGCTCCCCGGAGCGCATCGCACGCCGCGGCATCTCCTACGTGCCGCAGGGGCGGCGGCTGTTCCCGTCGTTGACCGTCGACGAGCACCTGGCGATGCTGGCGAAGGGCACGCGCGGCAAACGCTGGACGCCCAAGGCGGTCTACGAGCTGTTCCCACGGCTGGCTGATCGCCGCACGAGCAGTGGCGGGGCCCTGTCCGGCGGCGAGCAGCAGATGCTCGCCGTGGGTCGGGCGCTGCTGCTCAACGGGTCGCTGGTGCTGATGGACGAGCCGTCGGAGGGCCTCGCGCCCACCATCGTCGATGTCCTCGTCGACGCGGTGCACCACCTGGTCGCCGAGGGAGTTGCCGTTCTTGTCGTCGAGCAGAAGCTCCGGGCAGCGACGGCGATGGCCGAACGGCAGCTGGTGATGATCTCCGGGCGGATCCGGGCCGAATCGACCGCCGCCGAGCTCCTTGCCAGCCCGGACCTGCAACGTCGCTACCTCGGCGTCGGCGATGCCGTCGAGCCCGGCGACCAACCGGCGAAACCCGACGTCAACAGGACGCTGTCATGACCGAGTACCTCAACATCGCCCTGCTCGGCTCCAAGTTCATGGGGCGCACGCACTCCAACGCCTGGCTGAAGGTCGCCCGCTTCTTCCCGGTGGATCCCGCACCGATCATGCACACCGTGGCCGCTCGCAACGCCGCTGAGCTCGAGCAGTTCGCTCGCCGGTGGGGCTGGCACAACGCCACCACCGACTGGCGTGCCGCGGTCACCTCCTCCGAGGTTGACCTGGTCGACATCGGCACGCCGAACGACGTGCATGCCGAGCAGGCGATCGCCGCGTTGGAAGCCGGCAAGCACGTCGCCTGCGAGAAGCCGTTGGCCGGCACGCTGGTCGACGCTGCGGCCATGGCGGACGCGGCCCAGCGATCGAGCGGCAAGACGTTCGTGTGGTTCAACTACCGGCGGGTCCCCGCCGTGGCGCTGGCGCACCAGCTCGTCACATCAGGCGCGATCGGTCGCGTCTACCACGTGCGCGCCGCCTACCTGCAGAGCTGGGGAGGACCCGAAACCCCGCTGCTGTGGCGCTTCCAGGGCGACATCGCCGGTTCGGGGGCGCACGGCGATCTCAACGCCCACATCATTGATGCCGTGCGGTTCGTCACCGGCGAGGACATCGTGACGGTGGAAGGGGCGATCGAGCACACCTTCATCCAGGAGCGGACCCTGCTGGAAGACTCCGCGGGCGGCGAGATCTCCGGGGTTGGTGCGGGCACCGGCGCCGCGAAGGGCCGCAGCACGGTCGACGACGCGGTGCTGTTCCTCGCCCGCATGAGCGGCGGGGGGCTCGCCAGCTTCGAGGCGACCCGGCTGGCGACGGGCTACCACAACGCCAACCGCTTCGAGATCCACGGCGAGCGCGGCGCGCTGCGCTTCAACTTCGAGCGCATGAACGAGTTGGGGTTCTACAGCCTCGACAACGAGCCCGCGACCCAGGGCTGGACCACCATCGACGTCACCCGCGGCGGCGACGGTCACCCCTACGCCGGCGCCTGGTGGCCCGACAGCCATGGTCTCGGTTACGAGCACACGTTCATCAACCAGGCCAGCGACATGCTGACCGTGATCGCCGGCGGTGAGCCGATCGCGCCGCTGCCCGACTTCGCCGACGCCCTGCAGACCCAGCGTGTGCTGCACGCCGCGATCGAGTCCGCCCGCCGGCACTCGCCTGTAGACCTGGCCGACCTCTAACCTCCGATCGGAGCCGACATGAGCGAGATCAAGCCGTTCGAACCGGTCCACATGCCCGTCGGCGTGCTGACCGCCGCGCTGCAGGAACTGACATCCAGGGAGGCGCGCGACGCCGACCCCGACCTCGCCATCGAGGAGTGGTTGGACTTCGCCAGAGACCTGGGAGCCGACTGCATCGAACTCTCGGCGGCGCTGCACCCGTCGGTGGCCGACATGCCCGCCGAGGCGATGCTCGACCCGGTGGCCAACACCGTTGACCTGCGCGAGGAGTTCGACGAGGCGCGCGCCAAGCGGGTGCAGGCAGCCGTCGACGCGACCGGCGTGGTGATCGCCGACGTCGCCTACTTCGACGACATGCTGCACGCTGACGCTGGGATCCGGCGCAAGAAGCACGACTTCATGCTGCGGGTCATGGACACCGCCGTGTTGCTCGGCGTGCCGGCGGTGTGCGGGTTCGTGGGACGCAACCAGTCCCGGTCGCTGGAGCAGAACCTGACCGACTTCGAGGAGGGGTTCGTGCCGTTGCTGCAGGCGGCCAAGGACCGCGGCCTGGTCTACCGGGTCGAGCAGTGCCCGATGCCGGGCTGGTCGCCCAGCGACAACTTTTACAACAACATCGCCTACACGCCGGCCATGTGGATCGCCCTGCACAAGATCTGCGAGCAACACGGTGTCGGCGACCAATTCAGGATCCACTACGACCCTTCGCACTCGATCCTCATGGGTCAGGACACGCGGTCGATGTTCGCCTACCTCGCCGACGCCGGGTACGGCTTTCTCATCGCTGGGATGCACGTCAAGGGCCAGGTCATCGACGCCAAGGGTGTGGCCGCCTGGGGCTACGGCGGCCAGACGGTGCAGCGCGGTGACTGGGACGGCGACCAGGTTTCGGCCAACCCCGCCGACCTGGCCAACGCCTGGAAGAAGCAGACGGTGCTGTGCGAGCACGAGCTTCCCGGCACCGCCCGCCACGACCCGCTCGCCTACTTGCAGAACCGGACGGTCGACTGGCTGGACCACCAGCTGGCGGCACGGGAGCTGCTGGACTTCGACGTGGCCTCCACGCCGCTCATCGTCGAGCACGAGTACCCGGCGGCACGGGTCCAGGACAGAGAACTCCTGCAGCCGATCCTGGCCGGTTCGATCGACTTCACCCGGCACATCGACCGTGCCGCCGCGGCCATGTACGCGCTGCAGCACGAGGTGCTGGCCGCCCAGAAGATCCCGGTGCAGGGCATCGGCCGCCAGGCCTACCGCAGCTGAGGTCGGGCCGATGGACTTCTTCAGCGACGTCACCGAGCCCGTTGGCTTCGCGGGCCCCGCGCACGGTGACGGTCTCGCCTACCAGGTGTACGACCCTGACCGCATGGTCGCCGGCAAGCGCATGGAGGACCACCTGCGCATCGCCGTGTGTTACTGGCACAGCTTCAACTGGCCGGGCAGCGACGTCTTCGACACCGGCACCTTCGATCGGCCCTGGCTGGACGGCGCCAAGGATCCGATGCAAGCCGCAGTGGCCAAGCAGGACGCCGCCTTCGAGTTCTTCGACAAGCTCGGCACGCCGTGGTACTGCTTCCACGACTCCGACATGGCCCCTCCGGGGGTCAACCTCAAGGCGTCACGGGCCAACCTGGGCCGGTTGGTCGACCGCGCCGGCGAGAAGATGCAGGAGACCGGCGTCGGGTTGCTGTGGGGAACCGCGAACCTGTTCGCGCACCCGCGCTACGCCGCGGGCGCCGCCACCAACCCCGATCCCAAGGTGTTCGCCTACGCGGTGGCGCAGGTGCGCGAC
>Ga0136619_10000614_pt1 | contig 13577 bp, 17 predicted proteins | sample AntDrymUQ3532106_2_FD_104807 | JGI IMG/M metagenome (GOLD analysis project Ga0136619, IMG submission 104807) | Polar desert sand microbial communities from Dry Valleys, Antarctica - metaG UQ353 (21.06) | ecosystem: Environmental > Terrestrial > Soil > Desert | place: Antarctica: Dry Valley...
CCTCAGCTCTCGGAATAATGCTCCGCCACCTTCCGAGGGGTATTCCAGGGTCTTCCAGGGGGAGGCTCATGCGTGGCTCCCCGGACCGCTCATGGGCTCCTCGCCGGGGGACGGGATCATGGGTGAGCATGTTACCAGAGTCGCGCGGCCTCCAGAGTCCTTTTGTCCTCGCTCGTTGCGGAAGATCTGACACAACGGGACGGCGGCGGGCAATGTATACCCGGACCATGATCCGGCTCGGCTATCCGGCGCAAAACCTTCAGATACCGGAGACCACCAACCGCACGCTCCGGCTGGCGAGCCTCGGCGACGTGGCGCGGCTGAAAAGCCTCGTCCGGGAGAACATCGCGGGGCTGCGTTCGATCCTCCGCTGGAATGCGGAGGGCGGCATCGGGCTCTTCCGCATCGGCCAGGATCTCGTGCCTTTCGCCTCCCATCCAGCCTTCCCTTATGACTGGGCGTCGGAGCACGGCAGCGAACTTCGAGAGGCCGGAGAACTTGCACGCACACTGGGCATCCGCCTCAGCATGCACCCCGGACAGTACATCCAACCGGCAAGCCCCCGCCCGGAGGTCGCGGAGCGCAGCCTGGAGGAGCTGCGGTACGTGATGCGGGTCTTTGATCTCATGAGCGCTACAGACGCCGTGACCGTGCTCCACATGGGCGGCGCGTACGGGGACAGGCCGGGCACGGCGGCGCGATTCGTGGAGGCGATGCGCCCGCACGCGGAGATCCTGCGCCACCTGGCACTTGAGAACGACGAGCGCATCTGGACGGCCTCCGAAGTCGTGGAAACCTCCCGAACCCTGAACGTACCAGCGATCACCGACTCCCTCCACCACAACCTGAACCCCGGCGGCCTCTCCCTGCGGGAAGCTCTTGACCTCTCGCTACCAACCTGGGAGACGCGGGCCGCGCGCCCGAAACTCCACATCTCCAGCCAGGATCCAGACAAACGTCCCGGTGCCCATGCCTACTCCGTGGAAGCCGGGGATTGGAAGGCCCTGCTCTCAGCGCTCGACGGCCGCGAGTCCGACGTGATGGTCGAGGCCAAAGGCAAGGAACAGGCACTCGCGGTAATGGGCGTGCGGGTCGGGTAAAACCCCGCCTACCGGATACAATCTCGCCGCGAGAAAAGGTCTCAAGTAAACAAGGAGCATGGTGAACATCAATCCGGCGGAAGAAGAGATTCGAGACCTGTTGAAGCGCTCCCGAACCGTGGCGGTCGTGGGCCTCTCGGATGATCCGTACAGGCCGAGCCACGGTGTCACGCGGGCCTTGCAGAGGTTCGGGTTCAGGATCTTTCCGGTCAACCCCAACCTTGCCGGCCCGGTGCTCGGCGAGGAACCATACGCCTCGGTAGAGGACATCCCGGAGCAGGTGGATATCGTGGACGTGTTCCGCAGGAGCGAAGAAGTCATGCCCGCAGCGGAGGGCGCCGTCGCCGCTGGTGCGAAGATGCTCTGGATGCAGTTGGGCGTCGTCAACGAGGACGCGGCCCGCCTGGCCGCGGACAACGGCCTGACCGTGGTGATGGACCGTTGCCTTGCAGTGGAGTACCCGCGCCTCGCGGGCCAGTAGCCGACGTCCAATGAGCAGACACCGGCTCAACGTGTTCGTGTACGGGACCCTCAAGCAAGGCGAGCGCAACCACGACCGTTTTTGCCAGGGTGTGCTGAACATACGCGAAGCGACAGCCCACGGGTGGCTCTACGATCTCCCCTTCGGCTTTCCGGCGCTGGTTGTCCCGGAAGAAACTATCCTGGCCATCGGCACCGAAGATTACGTGGGAGATGCCGATAGGCAACGCTCGACGCCCCTGAGGAGCTCATCGTGGGATACCGTAGCGCACGGCGAGTTGATTACCTTCGATGACCCGCGAACGCGGCTACCGGCGCTCGACGGCCTGGAAGGGTTCCGTCCGGGCGAGCCCGGCCTGTATCGGCGCGTCCTGATCCCCGTTCAGGCGGACGGCGAGACGACGCCAGCCTGGGCGTACACGGTGGAGCGCCCCTCCGGGGAGCACTTGCCGGGTGGGCGGTGGCCTCTGCGGTTCTGATCAGACGCTCCGACCTGTTCGGTGCAACGCAACAACCCAGGAAGGGTGACGGACAATGGAAGAGTAAGAAGAGCGGTGGGGATCGGCTCGGTCCGACCCCCACCGAACCCTGGAGCGAGGGTGAAGCTACTCGCTGCGGTTGGTACCGGCGTCGGCGTCCTCGACTTCTTCGCGGATGATGCGGCGCCGGATCTTGGTGCGTCCGTCTTCTTCGAAGGTCTCTGTCTCTTCTGTCTGGCGGCTGACCGGTGTCCCCTGCGTTTCACCTTCGCCCAGTGTTGAACTGCCAGAACCCGAGCCCTGCGTGGAATCCGCGCCCCGAGAGGGTTCATCCACGGACGAATCCGAAGTTTCGTGGTCCTCGGTTCTCTCGTCCGCCGAACGGTTGGATCGATCCGTGTCATCCGCAGTGCTCGCGGTTTCGTGCTCCGCAGTCCGGGTCTCCCCATCGTCCGTGGCTCCGTGCTCCCTGGCCTCTCCAGTCGAAGATCCGGTGGCGGCTCCCGTGGCGGCTCCGCCAACGGGCCCGGCAGCAGCGCCACCGGCGGAATCGGTTGACGATGCACCGTAGCTGCTCCGAGTAGAAGAAGAGGTTTCAAGGCCGAAGTGGCTGCGGATTCGCTCCTCGTACTCCTTCGTGATGTCGTCGTCATCGTCGAAGTTGGGGGCGTCCTTGACACGGTCTTTGGTTTCGGAGACCTCGATGGTACGATCCGTCTCGTTCACGCGGACGATGTCCATCGGTATCAGGGTGGACCTCATGCCGAAGAGGCCCAACTTCACGCCGATGTACTCTTCGTGATCGGCCTCATCTATGAACAGGTCGTCTACTTTTCCGATCTTGCTGCCCTGGTTGTCGTAGACCTTGTAGTCTTCGTATTTCTCTTCAAGTTCCCTGAGTCTGTCTTCGCTCGCCACGGTTCTCTCCTCCTCGGAACGTTTGCGGCTACGGGGTTGGCCTACCCTAGCCATACCTAGAGATAAACATACGTCGCGGCGGTCGAATCGTTTCCTATCGCTCGTTCATGGGCACGTAGTCCGCCTCGCGGGGTCCGGTGTAGATCTGACGCGGGCGTGCGATCCTGAACTCCTCATCGTTCATGAGTTCGAGCCATTGGGCCGTCCAACCGGGGGTCCGTCCTATGGCGAACATCACGGTGAAGGCGTCCGTGGGGATGCCCATGGCCTCGTAGATGATCCCGGACCAGTAGTCCACGTTTGGATAGAGCTTGCGGTCGGTGAAGTACTCGTCGTCGAGCGCCCGCTTCTCCAGCTCTATGGCGACATCCAGGAGCTGGCTCTGCTTGCCGGTCGCTTCCAGGACCTCGTCCACGTGGGAGCGGATGATCCTGGCTCGCGGGTCGTAGTTCTTGTACACCCGGTGCCCGAAGCCCATCAAACGCTCGTTGCCCTGCTTGACGCTTTCGAGGAAGTCGGGAATATTATCGACCTTCTCTATACGCTGGAGCATCTTGAGGACGGCCACGTTGGCGCCGCCGTGCGACGGTCCATAGAGCCCGGCGACGCCCGCGGTGACCGAGGTGAAGGGATCATTGATGGCACTCCCGACAACCCTCACGGCCGCGGCGGAGCAGTTCTGCTCGTGGTCTGCGTGGAGCATGAAGAGCACGTCGAGCGCCTTCTCTATCCTGGGGTCGGGGTCGTATCGGGGCTCGGCCATCTTGAAGAGCATGGAGAGTAAGTTGCCCGTGTAGGTGAGGTCGTTGTCCGGGTAGACGTATGGCAGCCCGAGGCTGTGGCGATAGGCGAACGCGGCGAGGGTTGGCATCTTGGCGATCAGACGCACCGCCGAGACGTAGCGCTGGTAGTCGTCGTTCACGTCCCTGGCCTCAGGGTAGAAGGTCGAGAGCGCGCCCACCGATGCGAGCAGCATGCCCATCGGGTTGGCGTCGTGCCGGAATCCGTCCATGAAGCGTTTGATCATCTCGTGGACGTAGGTGTGGTGGGTGACGTCGTAGACCCACTCGTCATACTCTTTCTGGGTCGGTAGATGCCCGTACAGGACAAGGTACGCGACCTCCAGGAAGTTGGAGTGTTCGGTCAGTTGCTCGATGGGGATGCCCCGGTGCTCCAGTATTCCCTTCTCGCCGTCTATGTAGGTGACCGCGCTGCGGGAACTTGCTGTATTGGTGAAGCCGGGATCATAGGTCATCAGGCCGAAGTCTTCCTCATCCACCTTGATCTGGCGGAAGTCCATCGCCCGGACGGTGCCGTCCTTGATCTCGACGTCATAACTCTTGCCCGTTCGGTTATCGGTAACGCTCAGGCTCTGATCGCCTTCGACGGTCGAAGCACTGCCATCCTGCGCGCCGCGCGGCTCCTCACTCACCCTCGTGCCCCTTTCTCGAAGCTCATTTCCGGCCTCTTGCCAGGCGTACCATCAGGCACTAGGTGCCTTCGGCCTATAGCCATACCTTAACATACCGCGCGCCGTTCCCCTCCGGCGGAAGAAGGGAAGGGCCCTGGAGAAGCGGGAAAGGAAGGTTGCGTGATGTCGGGCCCCGCAAGGGTTATCGGACGGCCCTTCGGAAAGCGTTAGTGCTCGACGAGGAAGGCGCAGAAATTTCCCGGCTCGAAACCCCGGAGCCTCTTGCCCGTATACGAAGGTGTGAACCAACATCAGGAGGACGCTGATGCGAGAAGAGCCGCACAACTACGGGGTCCAGCGGGAGTACGAGCCGAGCCTTGGGCCACCTCCGGACCTTCGCACACCATACTCCGGGATCTCCGAGAATGAACGGACGTGGTCGGTGCTGGCGCACCTGAGCACCTTCCTGAACCTCTTCACCGGCTTCCTGGGGCCTGTGGTAGCCGGTGTGATCTGGCTGGTCTACCGCGACCGGTCCCGCGCCGTGGCCTCGCACGCGCTGCGCTCCGTTATCTACCAGGTAGTGTGGCTGACCGCCATCACCGTCGGATGGGCGATCACCGGCGCCCTCATGGCGGTAATAATCGGCTTCCTGCTGGTGCCTGTGATGATACTCGTGACCATCGCCCCGTTCGCGCACGCCTCATGGGCGGCCTACGAAGCCTATCGCGGTGGTGACTCATTTCACTACCGGCACGTCTGGTCCGCCTGCTCTCACCGCAGCGGCGGAGCCCGTCAGTACATCTAGGACACTCTAGTGCGGCGTGCGCGCGCCGTACTCGAACTCGCCCCGTATCAGGCGTCCCGCCTCGAAGCGGCCGAGACCGTAGCCCTCAAGGTCCGGCCGCTTCGGGGCTCCGTCCACCACCCAGCGCGCCACCTCAGCCCCAACAGCCGGAGCCTTCTTGAATCCGGTGCCGCTCCATCCGGCAGCGAGGAAGAGGCCGTCAGGCCCCACAGGACCCAGGATGGGCCTCCCATCTGGCGTCATATCCAGCACGCCGGAACGCCCGGAGCGGTACGGGGTTCCCTCAAGCGCCGGTATGCGCCGGCCGACCATCCAGGACGCTTCTCCGATGAAGGCGGGGTCGGGCGCAGGCTCCGGTTCGTCGGGATCGTCGAGCCACTCCAGGCTGGACCGGCTTCCGACGAGGGTGGCGCGCTCGGCCGCCGGGCGGGCGTAGAATCCTTCGACCGTGTCGATGATGGTCAGGTGCGTCGGCAGCGAGTACGGACGCTCGAAGAGCGCCACCCGCACCCGAGCAGGCCGTATCGGAAGATCGAGGCCCACACTCCCGGCGATGGGCACTGACCAGGCTCCAGCGGCGAGCACCACGGTTCTGGCCTCCATGGCACCCTCTGTCGTGTGCACACCCCATACCTCTCCCCCACGCTCCACGATACCCGTCACGCTCCGGCGCTCGAAGCGCGCTCCGAGAGCTTCGGCCGCTCGCAGGAAACCGACCGCCGTTGCGGTCGGATCAGCGTAGCCGCCGCGAGGTTCGTGGGCGGCTAGGGTCACGCCGTCGGAGCGCAACTCAGGGTCTATCTCTCGTAGCTCATCCGGGGAGATGATGTCCGTCTCCACCCCGATCTCCCGCTGCATCGCCACGTTGTGACGCAGCGCCTCCTCGTTTTCCTCGCCGGACAGGTAGGCGAAGCCGGTGCGGGTGAAGCCGCATCCGCCGCCGACTCGCTCTCCCCACGGCTCGAAGTATTGCGTGAGGCTCTCCCAGGCTAGGCTCGTCTCGAGCGCCGTCGGATAGTGGGCACGGACGAGGGCTCCGGAGCGGGCGGTCGAGCCGGCGGCCGGGCCTTCGCGGTCGAGAACCAGGGTGTCTACTCCGCGTTCGGCGAGGTGGAAGGCGACGCTCGCGCCGACCACCCCCGCCCCGACGACTATTGCGTCGGCCATCGCGCCGGGATCTTCCTTCATCGCAGGGCTTCCAGCCCGTGGTTGATCCTGCCCAGGTCGAGCGCCACCGGATCGAAGTCCCCTCCCACCCACTCGAGCATCTCTTCGTGGTCCGGGCTCTCTTCGTCCTCGATGGCTTCCAACATCATGTAGTAGCCGGGAATGCCGCCGCAGTCCTCCGGCGGGGCAGCATATTCGCCTGCGACGCAGACCGGATAGCGTACTCCTTCCTCCGGCGGCAGGATCTCCTCGACCAGGACGTCGTGCTCCCAGCCATCGCCGAAATCGTACTCGTAGAGCAGACGGTCCTCGGGCTCCGGTATCACCGCCCGCAGCGTGGCGGTCCGCTCGCTCTCCGGATCGGGCACGAAATCCTCGTCGAGACCGTAGCGCCTGTCGCCCGCGATGAACTGGTGCATGTGGTAGTCCTCCCAGTCCATCACCACCTGGATGACGTGGTGCAACTCCTCCAGGTTAGTGTCACCGGAAAGCCGCACCCGGCGCCAGATCAGCGGCTCACTGTCCAGAAGCGTCACCCGGATCTGGTGAATGAATCCTTCCTTGCTCACGGTGGTCCCGCCTCCTTACGCCGTCAGATCCGATGCCGCCTCTGGAGGTGGCTCTCGATCAGTCTGTAGAGCCGGTCTTCTAGCTCCTGCTGGCTGTCCATGACCTCCGGGACGAGCCGTCTCTGCTCCTCGATGGAGCCAGAGTCTATCTTCTCGAAGATCCCGTCTCGCACGTCCATCCGGCGTTGGATCTCCACGATTTCTTCCCGATGCTCGTGCGCGATATTGGGTTCCAGCTCCCGAAGGAAGAGGTCTTCGATCTCCCGCTGCCGGCGAAGCAACTCCAGGACGCGCTCCAGATCCATATCCCGGGCGCGCTGCTGGTCTAGCTCTCTCTGCAAGTCTCCGACCAGCGCGTCCTGATCCAACTGCTCGAACGGCTGCTCGGCCTCGACGGTGATCTCATGCAGCCGTGCCTGGGTCCGCGTCCGCTTCATCCCTTCGAGGACCCGCTCCCGCCGTCCGAGTGTCTCCCCCAGCTCGCCCAGCAGCCGGTTCAACTCCTGCTCGTGATCCGGGCTACTCCCTGTCTCGGACACACGCTCCTCCGGTTCGTGGTTCCCGCTCCGCTCAGGATAAACCCTGCGGGTCCCTGCGTCTCTTACCTTTCAGCGTCTCGCAGAGCTTTCTCGAGCGTAGAGATCAAAGGTGGGAGATCATTTTGCACGGTCTCCCAGACAACGTCGAGGTTCACGTCGAAATAGGCGTGGATCAGCCGGTTTCTCATTGCGACGATCTCACGCCACGGAATGCCGGTGATCTCGGCTCGGCCTTCGGATGAAACCATCGCTCCTGCTTCGCCGACGATTTCCATGGACCTGACGAGGGCCAGCGCAAGCATCCGGTCTTTGTCCAGATCCTCTCGTTCTCTACCGGCGACGAAGCTCAAAGCTTCCTTCGCCGCGTCTACCATGTGCCTGACTCGTACCCTGTCAGCCTCGCGCATACTGCACTGCGGCCGAACGCACGACCTCGTCCCGGAAATACCGGCTCAAGTCCTGAGGAGTTCGCAGGTCCACCTTTCTCCCGAACAACGTGGAGAGATCCGACTCCATCCGGGCGAGCCCGATCATGCCGGGAGTATGACCTTCCTCGAACTCCACCAGCACATCCACGTCGCTATCTGGCCGGAAGTCGTCGCGCAGAACCGAGCCGAACAGAGAGAGCTTTGAGATGTGGTTCTCCTGGCAAAATTCAGCGAGCGTCTCTCCAGCCAACTTGACTTCGTTCATACCAGGGGTACCTCCAACGGCTCGCCGCGCCCGGCTAGGGAATCGCGAGGTCGTGACCTCCGTCATTGTACAGAATGCGCTTCAGCATGGTCTCGACGTAGGTGCGACGGTCTTCTTCCTGAAAAAGCACGTGTCGGTCCTCGAATTCTTTCTTGCTCAACTTCCAATGCGGCAGCTCACGGTGCGGGGTGTTGGAGATGATGAAGGAGTTGAGGATGACCTGCGAATCGCCGAGGCGCTCTTGTATCCCCTTGATGGTCTCGTAGAATCGGATCTTGGGGTCGTCCGCCCCCTGCAACTGGCGGACGCCTTTGGGGTCCACGAAGGTGACGTACTGCCGGTCGCCGTCCACGAGCCACAGCAGGAAGTCAGGGTAGAAGTTGCCGGCCTCGAAGAAGCCTATGCCTTTGCCCTTGCTCAGATTGCGCAGTAGATATAGTTCAATGCCGTCGAAGAAACCCGGCTGCTCCTCGTGGAACTCCTTGAGGTGGCGCACGAACCGCTTTTCGCCCTCGTTGAGCGCGACGGGCTTGACGGTCACCACGTCTCGGTTGCCGAGATGGACCAGCGGATTGTAGAGATGCCGGTCGAAGGGAAAGACGTCGAGGGCGTTCCACTCCGCCGAGGCCAGATCCCCGGCCTCCACCTGTTCCTTGAGGTCCCGCAGCTTGTTCAGGGCGGTCTCATTGGAGGAAGTAAAGCTGTACTCGCGGAGGATGTTGGGGTCTTCTTCGGTCAGGTCGCGGTACTCCAGGAAGTCCGCCTCGTAGGCGGCTTTGCAGGTTTCGTAGAACTTCTTGCAGTACGCCTTGAGCAGGGAGGCGGCGATCTCCTGCCACACCCACGCCCGTCCCAGGGGGTCGCTGGCGCCGAACTCCAGGTCCTCGGGCGGGATGGAGAGCTCGTACCACGAAGAGTCCTTCAGGAGCGCGGGGATCACACGCCGCGGCACGGTGAGGTTGTGCCAGCCGCGCTCGTCCTTGTGCCGGACTACCTCGAAGTACAGGGCGTCCCAATCCAGAAACGCCAGGTGCTCCTCCTCCAGCTTGCCGATGCTCCGCCGCGCCGCGAGCGTCCGGTCGCGGCTGCTAAACGCCTGGACCTTCGGGTACCAGTCGAGCTTCACCTTGAGCCTGCCGGCGGCCGGTTCGCCCAGTGAGTCCGGGAGCCCCAATTCAGGCTTCGGGCCGTTCTCCAGGAAGTCACCGCCCTGTCCGACGCGCACCGTTTTCAGCCGCTTGCCATCGAGGGCCGTGATGGTTGGCAGTACGACCTCGACCTTGTTGCCGGAGGGTAGTCCCTCTTCTTCCAGGTGTTCCTGGAACTGCTTCATGTAGTCTGCTCGGACGCCGAAGACGTCGAGGGTCTCAAGGATGCCGATGTGGGCAGGGTGCCGCGTGCCCGCGATGGCGGAACTGCGTTTCAGGCTATTGTCCATGCCCTTCAGGCGGACGCCGCGGCCGAAGAGCTGGATGATCTGGGACCCCTCGCTCTTGCCGACCCGCATCAAACCCACGCTGCTGACCCGCCAACTGCTCCACCCCTCGGCGAACTTACGCGCCCCGACGAGCACGTTGACCGTGGAGCCGCGGTCGTTCAGCCCGTCGAAGAGCGATGGCGAGAGGTTGTCCTCCGAGACGACCAGGTCCTCCCGGTCTTCCAGCGATCGCGCAAGCTCCGTGGCCTTGCCGACGTTGACGACCCCGAACGGCTCGTTATCCCCGAGCCGTAATGCGACCTCGCCCTCGGCGCTCTTCAAGACCTCGGCGCGCATCGTGGCCGGGCCGGAGGCGTTGAAGAAGCCGCGCAGGACGGAGTCGTAGAGGTTTTCCGGCCTGAGGTTCCTCTCCTGCAAGTAGCCAAACTCGTCGGCGAAGAGGTCACGAGTCTTATCCAAAAGGCCGGTGTTGCCGCTGAGGAGGCGGACGATGTTCTCGACGCTCTCTTCGCGGCGGTGGACGAAGCGGGAGAGGAAGAGCAGTATCTCGGCGACGTCCGTCTTCTCGTCGCCCGCGACGCCCCCCGTTACGCGCGACCCGACGAACATCCATAGCGGGCGCTCGATGCCATAGGGCGCGAACGCGGCGCCGCCGTCCTCGAAGAGGAGTTGCTGCTGGTGGAAGGAGAGCAGGGCGGCCGTCAGGTAGCGGCGGCGGACAGCCTCGCCGTCGTTGTCCTGGAGGTTGAGGATCTGGTAGTCCTTGCCATACCCGTCGCCGTAGAAGAAGCGGTAGGAGTAGTCGAAGAGGACGCATTTGGCGTACTCGTCCGAGAGACCTTTGTCCTTCGCGGACTTCATCGCCTGCCCGAAGGTGGCCGAGTACTCGAAGGAGAAGCCACCCTCGCACAGGCGGTCGCGCCGCTCCTTCCACTTCTTGGTCTCCCTGACCGTCCTGGCCGAAGACATGCCCCTATGCCCCTCGTCCACCAGCACCAGGTTGTTGCCCTCGAACGCCTCGACCGCAACCGTCGTGGCGCCCGAATCGTCGGCGAGCTTGGTTACTTCAAGGACTTCGATCCTGTCGTCCGTGAACCGCCCCTGCCCGCTCTTGGAGAAAAGCTCCGCGTCCAGCCCGGACTCCCCGAACTCCTTCAGGTGTTGCCGCGAGAGGCCCTCGTTCGGGGTGAGCAGCAGGATGCGGTCGAGCTCGTCCCGCCGGCCGTGCAGCCTCAGGTAGTGCAGGTACTGCAGGACGTTGACGTGCATGATGAGCGTCTTGCCTGAGCCCGTCGCCATCCAGAACGCCAGCTTTCGCAGGTCGCCGGGGACGTAGTCCGGCACCCGATCCGCCTCGTCCTCGCCTGCGTTGAAGCGGCGAACGTGGGCGTTGAGCGCTTCGAGGAGGGCTTCGGGGTCGCGGAAGTAGCGGTCGAGGTAGATCTCGGCGAAGAGAAGCGAGAGGTACTGGAAGTACTTCCAGCGCACTCGGGCTTCGCGCTTCTCGCTGATCCTGTCCGTATGCCGGACGATGTTCTCGTCGTAGCGGAGCAGGTCGTCCGTCGAGGGGCCGCCGGTGCGTTCCGGCAGGTCGTGGAACCGCCCGGCGAGCAGGTGGAGGATGCCGGAGACGTTGTTCGCGTCCCGCTCCTCGTAGCGGGGGTCTTTGATCTCCTCGTCGGCCAGCGCCTCGAACGACTCGACCCCGAAGAGGCCGAGCATCCACTGGTTCAATACCAGGCACTGGTCGAAGCGCAGCCCGGCCTTCCGCCTCCGGCCCATTATGCGATCCTCCTCAAAGCTCCTCGATCCGCACGTCGCCGCCGGGCACGGCGTCCACCGTCAGGCGGCTGCCGCGCAGCAGCGACATGCCGATCAAAGCCTCGCCGGCGGGCGCCACGTAAGCCTTCACCGAGCGCGTCCGGCCGTGCCACGACACCCTCGCGCGGTGGACGGGGAGTCGCTCCACCCTGCCGTCGGCCAGCTCGGCCTCGACCGAACCTCTGAGCGGAAGATCCAGCTGCTCCGCCACCGCGGTCGGCACGAAGAGCCAGTCGGTGAACCCGCTGTCTATGACCGCTCGTATATCCGCGGATCGCCCGTCCTCCGTAGGGCCGGGCGCGAACAACCGGAGCGTGATCGCCGCCTCGCGGCCATCGTCGGTGACGCGCCCGGTGATCACGCCAGGCGACGCCGGAGGTCCGCTTCGCCGATGCGGTGGGCGGCTCTCCGGCCCACGCGCATGAGGTGGAAGAAGCCGTCGGGATTCTTTTCCTCCATGTGGTCGAACGCTTCGTCGTCGTCCTCGGCCACGGCGTAGTCGCCCGTCGTGACATCCACCACCAGGAACTCACCGTCGTGCTCGCGGTCGAACTCTTCCGAGCGGATGTCCCGCTCGTAGATCTCCCGCCCGCGACGGCCTATCTCCTCCGCCTTCTGCTTCGCATCCCCATGCCCGTCCATACCGCCTCCTGCTTCCGCCGACCGCCTCTATTTTAAGCTCCGTCCGCCACAGTGAACCACACGCCTCCGTCTCGACGAAAAGGCACCCGTACGGATGGCGCTAACCTGCGGTGGCAAGGGGCTCGACCTGTCCGGCTATCTCCTCGCCGCGCTTCCACTCGGCCATCTGGAGGTCGTAGTCGGCCTGCAGCCCGAGCCAGAAGGAGGCGCGCATCCCCGACCAGCGTCCGAGCCTTAGCGCGGTCTCCGCGGATATCCCCCGCTTGCCGTTCACAATGTCGTAGACGGTCTGGCGGTCCACGCCCAGGGCCTTCGCCAACTTGTTGGGGTTCATCCCCAGCGGCTCCAGCCACTCCTGCTCTAGCACCTCCCCAGGATGGACCGGGGGATGAACACGCTCCTCTCCGGCTACCTTATCGATGCCGTTGATCTCTCTCATGCCAGCCTCTCTCCTCTTTCTCCTAATGGTAGTCCGTGGCCTCCACGTCGTAAGCGTCGCCATCCCGGAACCGGAAGCAGATCCGGTACCTGTCGTTGATGCTTATGGACCACTGACCCTCTCTGACACCGCTCAACTTGTGTAACCTGTTGCCCGGCGGCTTCGCAAGCTCCTCCACGCTCTCCACGCGGTTCAACTGCGCCAGCTTTATCTGCGCCCGCCTCCTGGCCTGCTCCGGTACCGCCCGCGACCTTCGTCCCGTAAAGAGTTTCTCCGTCTCCCGGTCCCCGAAACTCTTTATCATGCCGGGAGTGTGTCATGCGTCACATGACATGTCAACGCTCGCGTGTCAGATACTACGCGCCCCTTGACTCTAACGTGAGGCACTCATCAGGACGCTCGGGTCGCGGGCCGCCCGGACTTCCAAACGGGCTACGGAGTCTCCCGGCGCTCTCGCCTCATCGCGTGAAGCTCCTCGGTGGCGAGGCGCGTCGCCTCATCCTCGGAGAGCGGCTCGACGCCATCGTCCCGGCGGCGGCGTTCCAGGTGCTCGAAGAATTCGTCGAGGCTGCCGGACCGCCTCGGGACCATGACGAGGTAGCTGCAGACTATCTCCTCCAGCAGCTCGCCCTCCGGGCGGCTTTGCTCGCGGGCTCTGTCGCGCAACTCTTCCAGGAGCCCGGCGTCTATCTCCGTCTGTTGCTTTTCGGCCATCTTCGCGTACCTCCTGATCGCCATTCTTGCACGCCGGACACCTCGGCCTAGGAGAAGCTCCCGCCGTGCCGCGCTACACGCCCTCCGCCTCGAACATGAGGCGTTGGAACTCTTCCTCGATGAGGTGGACCTTCGGGCCGCCTTCGCCCGTCTTGAGGGCGAGCGTGTTGTCCCCGTTGGCGTAGACGCGGTCGAAGGAGCGGGCGGCGAAGTTCTGGGCGTCGAAGAAGGCGCCGAGGTCGTCGTCGGACTTCTCCCGCGTGTTGCGCCAGATCACGAGCGCATCGTCTCCCGCCGGGTCCGTCCCCTCGACCACCCGGAAGCCGCCCGCTGAGTACACGCGGGAGACGGTGAGGCCG
>Ga0136619_10000616_pt1 | contig 13542 bp, 10 predicted proteins | sample AntDrymUQ3532106_2_FD_104807 | JGI IMG/M metagenome (GOLD analysis project Ga0136619, IMG submission 104807) | Polar desert sand microbial communities from Dry Valleys, Antarctica - metaG UQ353 (21.06) | ecosystem: Environmental > Terrestrial > Soil > Desert | place: Antarctica: Dry Valley...
GAACACGGCGTTAGACGACGAGGGTCGCGACCCGGAAGGGGATTTAGAAATCGAGGCGGAGGCGATAGAGGAGCTGTTTGCGAGCGGAGACGGTGAGGAGCAGCTAGAGATCGCGAGCGGCTCGTTCGACGGTCTTTGCATTGAGCTCGCCCTGCGCGACCTCGAGGATGACGCCTACAGAACGGGTCGCGAGCTCGACTCGGTCGATGTCCAGCGCGCGGCCGCCCGCCACGGTCTCTCTGTGGCCGAGCTCGCGGCGGTCGAGCTGCGCGCGGAGGCCGCTGGACTGCTACCGCTAAGCACGGATGACTCGTTGCCGGGCCGGATCGCCTGGGAGGAGCTCCAGCGGCCGGAAGCGCGCGGCGTCGATTCTCTTCAGCGCTGGTTCGATGAGGCCGCGCGCCACCCGCTACTCAAGCAGGAGCAGGAGGTCGCGCTCGCGCGTGCGATGGAAGCGAGCACCGCCGCCTCGCACGAGCTCGCCGCAGGCGAAGTGGCGGCGCCGGTGCGGGCGAAGCTGGAGGAGCTCGTCGAGCGCGGCGTCCGGGCAAAGACGATCTTCATCGAGTCGAACCTCCGCCTGGTCGCGAGCATCACCAAGAACCACCGTGGCCAGGGCGTAGATTTCGTCGACCTGCTGCAGGAGGGTGTGCTCGGGTTGGTGCGGGCGGTCGAGAAGTTCGACTGGCGACTTGGCTACAAGTTTTCGACTTACGGGACCTGGTGGATCCGTCAGTCGGTCCAGCGCGCGGTCGACAACCAGGCCGGCCTGATTCGGATCCCGGTCCATGTTCGGGAGAAGATGCGGCAGCTGAAGCGGCAGCGCCGCCAACTCGAGGTTCAACTGGCACGCGACCCGACGATCATGGAGCTCGCCGCAGCCGCCGGCATCGATCCGGCTGAGGTCGCCTTCCTGCGCGACCTCGAGAGCGATGTCATCTCACTCGACCGGCCCGTAGGCGACGACCCGGATGGCCTGCGGCTCGCTGATCTGCTCGAAGATGGGCGGCCGGACGAGTTTGAGCTCACGCTCGACCATCGGGCCGACCAGGAACTCGTGGCGCAATTCTTCGCCCTGCTCTCCGGCCGTGAGCGAGACGTGCTGATTAGGCGCTTCGGCCTCGATGACGGCGAGCCTGACACACTCGAGGACATCGGGGGCAGCATGGGTCTCACTCGCGAGAGGATCAGACAGATCGAGGGCTACGCACTAAAGAAGCTCGCCGACTCCGCGCTGGCGGCGCGGGAGCGCGCCAACCGATGAGCACCGATCCACGTCAACTCGCTGGAGCGCGCTTCGTCGCCTGGCTCGGACAAGAAGTGATCGCCGACGCGCGTGGCGATCGTCTCAGCACGCTTCCGGTCAAGCCGGCGGACCTGCTCTGGATCGGGCGCCTCGCTCCGGAGAACGCAGCTTGGAAAGTTGCCCTGGGCGAGCGCGGCCAGCGACTCGACCCGTGCTCCTGCGGGTTCCGGTTTCGCCCGGATGAGCCGCCGTGGGAGTGGCAGGCCGAGGTGCGCTTCCGTATCTGGCAGCGCGTCCGCGATCCGGCGACGAAGGAGGTGCACTGGGAGAAGAGCGACCCCTTTGCCGCTTCGGTCGCGATCCAGATCCCCGACGACAAGCCCGGAACGTTCTCGTTCGGCGGCGACGACTTCGCCGCGGCCCTCGGCAGTCTGTCGGTGACCTACAAGCCGCGGATCGACATCGAGATCGGCCGCGAGTCCGGCGAGCCGTCGATCGCGGCGGTCCTCGTCAACGATTCGGTCGAGAAGCAGGCCGTCGACTCGAATCTGTACGAGGTCTCATTCGAGCTGACCGTGGGCGCGATCACACCGTTCGTGCTCGATTCGCTGCCGGATTCGTTTCGCTACGACCGCCGCGTGCCCGCCTACGGGATCAACGGCGGCGTCGAGGTCGACGGCGACGTGCTTCGGACGGTCGACATCGCCGCGCAGGATCGACTCCGGCCGCAGTACTGGGACGACACGATCGGCGCACAGCCGGATCTGCGCTTCGCGATTCTCGCTGCGGATCCGCTGCCGCCGTTGCGGGAGCTCGTCGACGCTCTCAACCGTTGGGGCGAGCGCGAGTGGTCGCAGGCGCGGCTCGACGAGCGCCAGCGCGAGCACGGATGGACGGTCGAAATGCGCACGGAGGCCGACGCCGAGGCCCGCCGTTTCGCCGCCGAGATCCGACGCTGCCGGGACGGGCTCGAACTGCTCGGGACGAGCGGAGATGCACTGACTGCGTTCAAGCTTGTGAACGAGGCGTTCGTGCACTCCGGCGCTGGGCGCTACGAGAGCTGGCGCCCATTTCAGCTCGGCTTCCTGCTCGCTGCGCTGCCCTCGCTCGTCGACGCGACCGGGGCTGAGCGACGCGTCGTCGACACGCTCTGGTTCGCGACGGGCGGCGGCAAGACCGAGACGTATCTCGGCGTCGTTGTCTTTACCTGTCTCTACGACCGGCTGCGCGGCAAAGCGCATGGAATTTCCTGCTGGAGTCGTTTTCCACTGCGGATGCTCTCGCTGCAGCAAACGCAGCGCTTCGCTGACGCGCTCGCGGGCGCCGAGCTCGCCCGCTGCCGGGCCGGCATCGAAGGTGAGCCGTTCGCACTCGGCTTCTTCGTCGGGGCCGGCGGCACCCCAAACCGGGTTCGCGACGACGCCGGCCCCGACGCCGCCAATGCCACCGATCGGGACATGCCAGGCCGAAACAGGGTGCTCCTGCGCTGCCCGTTCTGTCGCGACTCGAACCTGGAGATGCGCCTCGATCGTCGTCACTGGCTGCTCCTGCACTGCTGCACCAACACGGACTGCCCGTGGCCGGAGGAAGGGCTGCCCTTCCATGTCGTCGATGAGGAGATCTACCGACTGCTGCCGAGCGTGATCGTCGGCACGCTCGACAAGGCCGCTCTGGTCGCGATGCAGGCGGCGATGCGCGGCCTCTACGCTGCCCCGCTCGGGGTTTGCAAGGGTCCCGGGCACGGCTTCACCTACGCGCCCCGCAGTAAGACCGCCGGCTGTCTCGTCCCGGAGTGCAAGCACGGGCCCGGGCCTCTCCCACAGGCGAAGGAGCTATTCGCACCAACGGTGCGGATCCAAGACGAGCTCCACCTTCTCCGTGGTGGCCTTGGCGCGATCGACTCCCACTACGAAACGCTTCTCGACCACCTACAGCAAGCGGCCGGGTCACCGGTACCGAAGAACATCGCCTCCTCCGCGACGCTGGCCGGCTACGAAGGGCAGGTCGCAGCGCTCTATCACCGCGATGGGACCGTCTTCCCGCTCCCCGGCCCCGCCGAGGGCGTTTCCTTTTGGACGAACGATCAGCCGCTGCTCGCGCGACGCTTCGTCGGCCTGGCACCACGCGGCGTCACGCTCGAGTTCGCCAACGACCGCCTGGCCGAGTCGCTGCAGAGAGCGGTCCGACGCGTCCAGACCGACCCGGCGGGAGTCTGCGCAGAGCTCCGCGTCGACCCAAGCCTGTCCGAGTTCCTGATCGACATGTACGGCACGCACGTCGTGTACGGAAACACGATTCGTGACGTCGAGGCAGCCGCACGCTCGTTCGAGACGCAGCCAGGCGTTACGCCGCTGAACGTGGCCAAACTGACCGGCGGCACTTTGCTGCAGGAAGTCAGCGAAGTACTCAAGCGACTCGACACGCCCGAGAGCAGCTTCGAGGAGCGGCTGCACATCATCTGCGCCTCCTCGATGATGTCGCACGGCGTCGACATCGATCGCTTCAACGCGATCACCATCCTGGGCGTCCCCCTCACGACCGCCGAGTTCATCCAGACCACCGCCCGAATCGGCAGGCAGTTCCCTGGGCTCGTGCTCGTGCTGCACCGGATGGGTGTCGAGCGGGACGCGAGTGTCTTTCGCACCTTCGACATCTTCATCCGCCAGGGCGACCGCTTCATCGAACCGATCGCGATCACCCGCAAAAGCCGGCGCGTCCTCCGCCACACGTTCCCCGGCATGTTCCTCGCCCGCGTCCTCGGCATCCACGAGCCCTCCGCCGTCAAGGCCGGCGGCAAGCAGCTGACAACCGTGAAGGAACTCCGCCGCTACCTGCAAGACCGCCCGGTCACCGAGGACGACGAGTTCGCGGCGCTTTGCGACGCGCTCGCACTCGACCCCACAGACCAGGACGACCCGCTGGTGTTGGAGCTGCGACGGCAGCTCCGCGAAACCTGGCGCGAGCTCAACGACCCCGCTACGAAAGCCCGCTGGCCGAGCGAGGTGACGCCGAGGGAGGCGATGCGCTCCTTGCGCGAAGTCGAGAAGCAGGTCCCGATCCGAACAGTCGACTCCAATGGCCGGTCGCGTCGACGCCGATGACGATCCGCCGCGGCCTCTCGCAAGCGCTCTTCAGCTTCCTTCCCGACCAGACGGCCGACCTCGAGGGCGGCGTCTGGCAGGTCACCAACTGGGCGGACGCACGCTTCGTCGCCGTCGACGACGACGTCGTCCGGAGAGAGGTCGCCCGGGCCGCCTACCCCTGGACAGCCGCGAAGGCCGACAGCGGCCTCGCCGAGCACCTTCTCACCAGGCGCGAGATGCAAGTCGTCACCCCGTCCGACTCCGGTATCGAGGTCAGCCGCTTCCCGGAGCTGTTCCGGTGCAAGAACTGCGGCCGACTCTCGGACAGCAACGACGGCAACTGCCAATGCGGAACCCAGGGACGGGCGCAACTTCCCTTCGTCGCCTACCACCGCTGCGGCCGCGCCGAGACACCCTGGATCCCGACATGCCCCACCCACAAACAGGTCCGGCTCCGACGCCTGCCGGGAACGACCCGCACCGCCGACCTCATCTTCGACTGCCCCGTCTGCAGCCAGGAAATCGTCAAAGGCTTCCCGTGGCGCAAGTGCGACTGCAGCTATGGCGGCACCCTCGATTACAACGTCCATCGCGCCGCTGTCGTCTACACCCCGCGCACCACGGTGATCGTCAACCCGCCCGACCCGACGGTCGCGGCGCAGCTCCGCGCCCCCTCCGCTGCCGACCTCACCTTACGCTGGGCACTCGGCGGCATGCGCGAGAACGGCCCGCTCGAGGCGGCACCAAGCATCGACGGCTTCATCGCGATCTTCGAGGCGCAAGGGTTCGACAGCCAGACCGCCCGCGCAATGTCAGAAGCGGCCGCCGCACAGGCCGGCAACAGGATCAGCACCGCACCCGCGGATCTCGACTTGAGCGATGACGCCAAGGAAGAGGCGTTCGAGGCAGCACTCAAGCTCGCCTACGCCGTCTCCGGCGGCCGAGTGCGGCTCGACGAACTGGCGGCCCGCAGCGGCCCCGGCGCGCGGGCACGCTACGAGCAGCTGTACCCGCCAGCAATCCGCGACGCCGGACTCGATGAGGTCGAACTGCTCGAGACCTTCCCCGTCCTCACCACCGTTTTTGGCTACACCCGCGGCGAGGCCGCTGCCGGTCGCTCGACCCTACGCCCCTTCCGCGCCGCGGACGGCAGTGTTCGCCTTCACGCGATCAAGGCCGAAACCGAAGGCCTCCTCTTCCGCCTCGATCCGCTCCGCGTCGCCACCTGGCTCGCCGCCCGCGGCCATCTGCCGACAGCTCCAACCGACCCGTACGAGGCGCGCCTGGCGATCATCCGCAGCTGCGAGATACCCCGCGCCGGCGAGGATCCCGCCCTCGCGACACCAGGCGCCGAGCTCCTTCGGCTCATCCACTCGCTCTCCCATCGGATTATCCGCAAGACCTCCGCCTTCGCCGGCATCGAGCGCGACGCCCTCAGCGAATACCTCGTCCCGCTCCACCTCGGTTTCGTCGTCTTCGCGGCCAGCCGCGGCGACTTCGTCCTCGGAGGCCTCCAGGCGCTGTTCGAGAACGACCTCGACAAGGCGCTCCGCGAGGTCGTGCACGGCGAACCGCGCTGTGCGCTCGACCCCGGCTGCACGCGCAACGGCTCCGCCTGCGCCGTCTGCCTCCACGTCGGCGAACCATCATGCCGCTACTACAACCAATTCCTCGCCCGCACCGCCCTCTTCGGGCCGGACGGCTACCTCACCACGTGACGTCGACGCCGGAGACGTTCGTCGCGATCGGCGCCCTCCTCGCTCGCGCCCGCGACCTCGAAGCCGCGACCGAGACAATGGCAACCTACGCCATCGATCCGAGCGAGAAGAATCGCGCTGCCCTCGCGTCCAGCGGCGTGAACACCGACCATGCGCGAGACTTCCTGTCGCTCCTTCCCGACGATCCAGCGGAGCTGCTCCGACTTTGCGAGCTCGCGCGCGCCTGGGCGATCGGACGATCGAGCATCACCAGCGCACCAAGTTGGCAACCAGTGGTCACGACGGGAGAGGTCAACGCGGACGGCATCGACCGGATGACCGCCGAGACGATGACCGGTCTGATCGTGGGTGCCCGTGACAGACTCCGGATCTTCAGCCCCTTCCTCGATGCGCGCGGGCTGGATGTCCTCGCGGTCGCTCTCGCGGCGGCCACGCGGCGCGGTGTGCACGCGTCCGTCGGTTACGCGCGGCGCGGCAATCGAGACAGCGCAATCGAGCAGCTCGAGGAACGAGTCCGCGCGAACGGAAGCCCAGGACGGCTCCAAACGGTTGCGATCGAGAGCGATCGTCCCTTCCCGCACCTCAAGCTGATCGCCGCCGACGGCCTGCGGGCTTACATCGGAAGCGCCAACCTGACCTGGCCGGCGCTCACATCGAATGCCGAGATCGGAGCCCTCGTCGACGGCGAACCCGTTCGTGTCCTCGAACGCTGGTTCGACGCCCTGATCGCCATGCCGACGCTCGCCATACCGACATCCACCTGAGCGATGGCTGCAACAAACGACTCCAGAATCGGTCAGTTCGCACGCCAATTGCGGGCCTCCGCGTCCCAGTCGACCAGACCAGGCTCGGCGGCAAGGACGGGATCGAGGAATGTGACCACCAGTCCGTACCCGGTTGCTGTATCCGGATCGAGCCCAACCTCTGCCGCGAGTGTGCGGTAAGGAAGCGCCCACTCGCTGGGCGGCGCGGGAACGGATGCAGGCAACTCGTGAGTCGCCCGCGCATCGAACACCCGGACGATCACGTCCCGGAGCCGATCGAACTCGAAGCACGCCAGCTCGCTCATGAGAACGAGGTCGATGAGGTCCTTCGCACGTGAACTCGGACGGTCGTCGGCGTAGCGGCGCGTGTACGCGTGCAGCTTCTCCGCGATGTGCCGCTCGAGAGGGATCGCGCGGATGTGCGCCGGCTCGATCTCGGCGAAGGCGAGAAGGTCCGGTGTCGCGAGGGTGTCGTACTCGTTGATCGGGTCGGAGCGCAGTGCGACGTCGAGCAGGAACGTCTCGAACGGTCTCCCGGCGAGCGCTGCGTTGACGCGGAAGCGGTGGCTGCCGCCGAGACGATCGGGTGGAATTGTCGTGCGCTCGACCTGAATCGCGAAGTAGTCGCCGACGTCGACGGACGTTGCGTCGATGAGAGCGTCGAGCAGTACTTCCTCGGCTGTCTGCCACTCGATGTCGACGTCCCGCGTCGCGCGAGCTCTCTCGTGGAGCCTGAGGTCAAGGGCGAAGCCCCCTTTGAGCAGCCAGCGCTCGGCCGCGCTGACGTTCAGGCGGGCGAGGAGCCGGTCGAATGCGACCCGCTTGCGATCGCGCGCGAGGCGTGCGCCGTCGCCCGCGGCGCGGGCCTTGAGTCGCTGCTCGAGCGCTTGGCGGAACGCGGCAGCGTCGCCGTATCTCATGCCGCAGCGTCCCGAACGACTCGGTCGATGAGGGTTCTGACGCGCGCGGGGCGACCGGCGGCGGCAGCGCGAAGGCGGCGAGGAGTCGTGAGTCCTCGCTCGAGTGCCTGATCGACGGCGAGCTCGACCTGCTCGAGCTGAGTGCCGGCCTCGAGCGAGTCGACGATGGTGCGCTCGGGGCTTGTCGCGAGCACACCGGCGACGCGGCGGATCTCGTTCGCGTCAGGGGGATGCTCGAGGGTATGGAAGCGAACGCCGGGACGGGGGCGTTGGCCGCGCTTCTCCCGTGACACCGTGACGTGAACCGCGTTCGGGATCACGTCGGAAAGGTCGTAGAGCTCGAGCGCGCTTTCGTGCGAGACGATCGCCGGCACATTCGACAGCGCGAGCCAAGCCGCGACGACATGCTCGTGTGGGGTCGAGGGGAAGTGGCGCAGGCGGTAGAGGCCGCGCCGGACTCGCTGGTAGCGTCCGCCTGGGCGTGCGTGATGGCGCAGAGTGCTGGGATCCATGCCCGTGGCGAGCGCTTGCTCTGTGGTGAAGTAGCCCGCTTGCGACTCTGCGACCTGGTAGAGGCCATCGTGGTCGACTCTGTCCGTCATAAGGGGGATACTATCCCTCTACCGTAGGACGTAGCGCAACCGGACCGCGTTGTTGCTCAACCTCCGAGGTTCAGCGTCCGCGCCGTCGGTTGCGTCCGTGGCTGCTGCTACGGTACGAACGTATGTTTGGCGAAGCTACACGCGACGAGCGCAGGTTCGACCTGCACGACACGCTACTCCGCAAACAGGACGTGCTTGTGGCCTCGCTCGGCGGACTCCGGCAGGCACTGAAGCACAAGGGCGGACGTGGCGACGCTCGGGAAGGCGAGTGGCGGCAGGTGATCGACGACTTCCTGCCGCGACGCTACTGCGTCGCCGGAAAGACGGAGGTGATCGACCACCTCGGCAATACAAGCCAGCAGCAGGACCTGGTCATCTTCGACCGGCACTTCTGCCCCCTGTTTTTTGAGGAGCACGGGCTGACGCGGGTCCCCGCCGAGAGTGTCTTCGCCGTCTTCGAGGTGAAGCCCGCACTGGACAAGGGCGTGATCGAGTACGCAATGGACAAGGCGGCGTCGGTGCGCGTCCTCGAGCGGACGAACGTCGAGATCACCGACCGCGGCGAGCGGAAGCCGCCGCGCGAGCCGTTCGAGATCGTCGCAGGCGTCCTGTCGCTCTACAGCGAGTGGAATCCGCCTTTCGGCGCGCGATTCGAGACAGCGTTGGAGTACGACGACGTGAACCACCGCCTCCAACTCGGTTGCGCGCTCCAGCACGGCGCATTCGAGGTGCTCCACGACGACAAGGCGGGAACGTCCGAGATCGAGGCCGCCTCGGAGGGCGCGCTGATGTTTTTCCTGCTGCGCCTCTTCGCCCGTCTTCAGCTCATTGGCAGCCCGATGGCGATCGACCTCCGCGCGTACTCGCGGCCGCTGGAGGTCGCGACCGAAGAGATCGTCGCGCATGAGGAGGGCGTGGCATGACCCCCAAGCAGTTCTACGCTGATTTGCTCGGCAAGATCAATGTCCCGGTTACGGAAATGGAAGACGCGCGCGAGCGGCGGCGCGAACTACAGAAGACGCTGGAGACGAAGGTCGGGGCGCGCATCCCCGGCACTGACTCGTTCGGCGCGGGGGCGCTTGCGCAGGCGACACAGATCCGGCCGCTGAATGACGTCGACGTCGTCGTCCGGGTGCCCAAGCCGCTCGACACGTGGGTCAACAATCCGCTACAGGCGATGCTCGACGTGAAGTCGTGGATCGAGAACGACATCAAGGGCAAGTACATGCTGAGCACGCACGCGATCAAGATCGAGTTCCCCGACGAGGAGTTCACCGCCGACATAGTCGTCGGCTGGCGGCAGGCACAAGGGATCCTGCTCCCGCATTGTCCGAGCGACGAGCCGCACAAGTGGATCGCCTCCGACCCGGCGGGCCACAAGAACCTGGTCCTGGGCCGAAACAAGAAGTTCGAGGGCTTCCCTGGGAAGTCGATCTCCTCGAAGGAGATCCGCATCCTGAAGTGGTGGAACCGCGAGCAGCAGCTCCGCGACGACCAGGAGCGGAAACCGCTTGCGTCATTTCACGTCACCGCGCTGGCACTGAAGATCCTCACATCGCCGATGGGGTTCGAACACTGGACGCCGCTATTCTTCACGGAGGCATCGCAGCTCGTCCTCTCGCCGTTGGAAGACCCGACCGGCGTGGGCGACGACATCGTCGCCAAGTACCCGAACTACGCCTCAGCCCGCCTCAAGGACGCCGCCGAGAAGACCGCGAGGGCGCTGACTGTGTCGGAGCAGGAGGCCGAGCGGCTCCTCCTTGACGTCTTTGGCGATCCCGACCAGCGCGCGGCCATCATCGGCAAGGGGCCAGTGTCCGTTAGCCCGACCGGCGCGCTCGTCGGCGGTGCGGCGGCGGCTGGAGGGCGCGCAATCCCGAGCGTTCGCTCGCACGGGGATGGCGAATAGAGGTCGACGCCCTCGGCATGGAGCCAAGAACCGAGGCCGGAATCGCCGCAAGAAGCTGAAGCGCCGCACCCGGCTGATCCGGATCCAGGCGAAGCGAGCGAAGCGCGCCGTCCGCGCGCGCGCTTCGCGGCGAGTGTGGAGGGAACGGTACTGGTGGGAGCAGGCGCCGCTGGAACTCGGACTCCTGATGAACGGCATGGACGAGGCGTACCCCGGCCACGAAGTCGTGCGAGTCGGGCGCGCGCTGCTCGTCCGGCTCAACGTCGAGCTCGACAGCCTGCAGAAGACCCGGCGTCTCGTCGTTATCTGCCCTGGGCGCCCTAGTCGCGTCCGTCCGATCGTGATGGCCGGCGGGCCGAAACGGTCGCGCCACCGCTTCTACTGGTCGCGTCCGAGTTCGCTCTGCCTGTACTACGCCCCCGACCACGAGGGCCTCAGGTGGAAGCTGAACGATGGGCTGATCACGCTCGTCGACCTTTCGCGCGTCCATTTGATCAAGGAGGCGTGGTGGCGGGTCACCGGCGAGTGGGAGGGCTACGAGGTGCATACCCGGTCGCCGGCCGGAACCGAGCAGAGGCCGCGCCCACCGAAGCAGGACGGTGGGCGGCTCTCGACCGAGAAGCTGCGCCTCGCGCGGGCGCGGTGTTGGTGTGGGGCGCGTCGCTACGTGAAGTGCCACCGCGCGATGCCGGCCGAGCACGAGTTGGAGATCCTCGGCTTGCGCTAGGACATGCCTTCGACTCCGCGCTTGATCGTCAATGAGGCTGTCCACGCTGTTCCGGAGGGCTTGCTCGAAGCGGCGCGATTTCGGCCTCCCCAGATGGCATTGGACATCGGTGACCGCCTCGTGAGAGCTCGTCGGCACCGTGGCGTTCCTGGCTCCTGAGGTGATCCGACAGCGGCGGCAGGTCGTGAGCTATGCGGCGTTTACGTAGGATCCTCGCCGTGAGTCCGAGCGATCGTGGGGAGGTGACGGGCACGTGCTCTGCCGAGCCATAGCCAGCTAGGCAAGGAGAGCCGATGCCGAATCCCTACAGGGCGCGCGTCGACGTGCGCCGCTTCCTCAACCTCCCGGGCTTCCACGGCGGCGCCTACGTGGTCGCCTACGTCGAGGACAGCTCCGGTCGCGAGCTTACGAAGCGCGACTCGTTCGGCTACGAGGGCAGCCGGTATGTCAACCCGCAGCCGCGCATCCTCGAGATCGCGGACTGCTCGAACCGGATCAACCTCGAGTTCGAGATCGACTCGGAGCACGACGTCGAGAACTCATTGCACAAGGTCGACGTGCTCATCGCCGCGCTCGCCGAGTTCCGCGGCGGGCTTGGCGAGGAAGCCCGCCTGTACCGCGAGCGTGAGCCCGATGTGGATCGGCTCAATCGGAGCGAGCCGAGGCCGCGTTCGAGGCGCCCGCGAGGGAGAGCGCGTCGATAGCACGATCGCAAACCACCGACCTGCCGCTGACCGGCCCCCGTAGCCGGTGTGCCTATCTCACCTACGCCGGAAACTAGTGGCACCGAGGCATCGAAATGCCGCGTCGTAGACTGAGCTCATGCCCGGCGAGGTTCACGACGTACTTCTCGAGGTCGAGACTCTGGCCCGACGGAGCGACCTCCTGAATGAGGCTCAGGATCGGATGAGTTCGCTCATCCTTGAGATCGACGATCACGAACTCGAGGTATGGAAGGACGACATCACCCGTACGATTGCGTCTTCTTTTGGCAAGAAGCGAACTAAGGAACTGACCGACCTGCTTGAACGGCGGCTGACGCCGAAACGGGACGGAGGGGAAACGGTCGCTCAGCAACCTGCGCTCGATTCTTCGGAATTGGACCAGCTTGCCGAAGGCCTCTGCGATTCACTAGCGGAGTTGAGCCGAGCTCATATCTTCCAATGGGAGACCTTCTACCTTGAGTGGCTATCAACTTACTTCGATCGGTTCTTCGACGCCGTAACGCGCTCGACGGCGCCTAGGCAGACTGCCACCCGTCTACGTCAAGCAGTCCGCGATCACTCTGCGGAGATCTTCGCAAAGGGCTTCCACCACGTCACTTCAACAGAACGTTCCAACTCACAGTACGCGATCACGAAGTCACTAAACGGCCTTCAGAGATTCATCGAACTCCCGCTTGAGTTTTATACGAACCACTTGAATACTGCGCCTCAGCGGCAGCACCCGCGGCTTCGTATCACGACTTCTGCATTCCTGATGGGAGTACTCGAGGGGTATTGCCGCGTCAACTTTCGGGACCAGGGCGGCGGTCAAGTGTTGCCGCGCTACCCGCGTTCATGGGGTCACTCGATGGCATTCCTGACGGCCGACGATCTCTCCGATCTAGCTGCTGAGATCGAGGCCGGCGACTTCCGGGATGGCATCGTGAACTCGCTGCTGCCGTTTCTGGAAGCCCTAGACGGGCTTGCCAGCCGGCGTGCAATCGATGCTGTCGTTCCCGTGCTAGCAGAGTTTGTGTGGGGGTCAAGACGGGTTGACCTGACGCTCGAACCGCCTGAGCAGTCTACTGAGCAGCGAGACATCGAGGTGCAGTGCTTCCTCGACCCAGCGTTCGTTCAGAGACAACTCATTGAGAGCGCGGTTAGTCGCGGCGTCGACCTCGTTATAGCTCCGGTCAGACCCGATCTGAAGCGCGTCATCGATGACAACGCCCGAACGCGTAACGTCGTCACGATTACTTCAGCCGATGCAAGAGAAAACATCCGCAACAGGATCACGGCGCATCTCGAGGATGCCTACTACGAGTTGCGCAGTCCGCGATCGTCGTCTCGCCCCATAGCTCTCAACTACGCAAGGAACTTTCCTCTCGACAGCCCGTTTCGTGCACAAAGCAGCCACTACTACGTCTTTCGTTCGAGCGTGCGAGAGCTGTTGCGCACCCTTGAGCGCCGAAACGGGATTCGCCTGTGGTGCAGCATCAGGCGAAGCGGCAAGACAACGGCGTGCCGAAGCCTTGCCTCCTCGCTGCTTGAGGCGACAGTCGTCACCCAGACCTGTATCAGAACTGGAGATGTAGAGGAGCGGACTGCAATCTTCGAAGCCATTTCAGCGGCGCTGGAGGATGGTCGGCAGCTCCCAGACACGTTCTTGCGTGACCAGGTGGCAAGAGCATCGGTCGATGCCGGAATGAGGTCGGAGCGATTCGTCTTTGTGCTGGACGAGTACGAGGGTCATGTCGGTAGAAGTGGTGTAACGGTGCCCGTGTAGGGCCGGAGCGGGGGTTCCGGCCACCGCGGGCTCCAGACTCGTCGGTTCATCCACGAATCGATGAGAGGAGCACCACGATGGCC
>Ga0136619_10000618_pt1 | contig 13538 bp, 13 predicted proteins | sample AntDrymUQ3532106_2_FD_104807 | JGI IMG/M metagenome (GOLD analysis project Ga0136619, IMG submission 104807) | Polar desert sand microbial communities from Dry Valleys, Antarctica - metaG UQ353 (21.06) | ecosystem: Environmental > Terrestrial > Soil > Desert | place: Antarctica: Dry Valley...
AAATCCCGTAAGGAGGCGCTGCGGTGCCTCAAGAGGCGCGTCTCCGACGCCGTCTTCAGGAGCCTCGTGGCGGACTCGCAGGCGCCTTCGCGCGGCGTTGCTTGACAAAGAGGAGCCGAGAAGCCCTTACCAGGTAACCGGGCTTCCGGGATCCCGGTTACCGAGCATCGTCGAGCGCGAGAGGTCGAACGGCTCGAGCGAGCTACCGGTACTTGTTTCCCAGACCGATGGCGTCGCCGCGCCCGAGGGTCCTCCCGGAGGCCCGACACGGCCGTTTATGACGGGGCTCATGGTCAGCCGGCCGTGCCCGCTCTCGGAGACGTGGCCCAGGCCGAAGGTGGGCCCGCGCACGAGCGTCGGGCCTCCGGTCAGGCGCGGGCACCCTGCGCGCTCTGGGGACTACCGGGCGCGCGGCCCACGCCGAGGGCCATCAGGGCGCCGAGGGTGGCAAGGACGCCGGCGGTGAGGAAGGCGAGGGTGTAGTCGCCCAAAGTGTCTCGGGCCACGCCGCCCAGATACGAGGCGAGCGCCGCCCCGAGCTGGTGTCCGAAGAACACCCATCCGAAGACGGTTCCGACGTTGGCCCGGCCGAAGCGGTCGGCGACGAGGGCGACGGTCGGCGGAACAGTGGCGATGTAATCGAGGCCGAAGAAGATCGCGAAGACGGCCAGCCCCCCGAAGTCCGTGACGAAAGGCAGTATCAGCAGGCTGAGGCCGCGCCCCGTGTAGTAGACGGCGAGCAGTTTCCGGGGGTCGAAGCGGTCGGTGAGCCAGCCCGAGGCTATGGTCCCGACGAAGTTCATCGCGCCCATCAAGGCGAGCACGCCCGCCGCCGTCACCTCCGGGATGCCGTGGTCTATGGAGTGCGGCACGAAGTGGACCCCGACGATGCCGTTGGAGGTCGCCCCGCAGATGAAGAAGCTCCCGGAGAGCAGCCAGAATACCGGACTATGAAAAGCCCGCGACAGCGCCCCGCTCCTCGGAGCCTCCGAGTCAGCCACCGCCGTCCCCGGCTCGGGTGCGGGGCTCGCTTCGGCGGCCGGAGCTTCCTGCTCGCCGAAAGGCCGCAGACCGATGCTCCTCGGGTCGTCGCGCATCAGCAAGAGGACCGGGACGAACATCGCGAGCGCGGCCAGGGCCAGATATACCGTCCCCCACCGCCACCCGACCTCGACGACGAGCCACATCAAGGCTGGCACGGCGATGAGCTGTCCGGCGGAGGCGGCGGCCCCGAAGATGCCGAGGACCAGTCCGCGCCGCTCGACGAACCAGCGGTTGGCGACCGTCGCGCCGAGCACGGGCGCCACGATCCCCGTGCCGACACCGCTGAAGACGCCCCAGAACAGGCTGAACTGCCAGAACTCCGTCATCGTGGCGCCGGCCAGGGTGCTGCCGCCGATGATCACGAGGCCGACGAGCATCAGGCGTTTCGGGCCGAAGCGGTCCATCAACCATCCGGCGGCGGGGCCCGAGAGTCCGTAGAGCAGGAGCCCGACGGAGACGGCGGCCGAGATCGCCGCCCGGCTCCACCCGAGCTCCGTCTCCAGCGGGTTTATGAGGACGGTCGGGGCCGCCCGCACCCCGGCCGAGACGAGCAGCGCCGCGAAGACCACCCACACCACGACCCAGCCGTAGTAGACCCTCCGTCCGCCCAACCTACGCCCCGCCCTCTTCGGATACCGCGAGAGATCCCAGATGCCCTTTGAGGTGGGCAACGGCGCGTTGCATGTGCGCCGGGTCGTCGTGGAGCCTGGCGAGCATCAGCGCGCCTTCGAGCGCCGCCACGATCACGCTCGCCGTCTCGCGGGGATCAGCGGTCTTCCGAAGCTCCCCATCCGCGACGCCCTCTTTGACGAGGCGCCCGATCAGGCGCAGCCAGCCCTCCATCGTCTCCCGCGCTCGTTCCTTTAGAGCAGGATGAGCGTCATCTGACTCCACGGCGGTGTTCAGCACGGGACAGCCGCCCGCGACGGGCGGATCTTCCACCAGGGAGGCGAAGGCGTCCACGACGGCGAACAGGCGGTCCAGTATCCCGTCCCGTTCCTCCATCGCCGCCCGGAATCGCTCGCGCACGAGGGCCGCCGCGTGGTCGAAGGCTTCGAGGGCCAGCTCCTCCTTGCCCGAGAAGTGGTTGTAGAGACCGCCCTTCTTCAGCCCGGACGCCCGCACGAGGTCGTTCATCGAGGAGCCAGAGTATCCTCTGGTGTTGAAGACCGGCGCCGCCCGCTCGACGATCCTGCGCCGCGTCCTCTCGCCTTTCGCCGTCATGCTTCGGCGTCCACTATCGCCAGGGTGCAGCGGGAGATGCATATGACCTTCTCGTCCTCGTCGGTTATCCGGATCTCCCAGACCTGGCTCTTGCGCCCGACGTGGACCGGCATCCCGACGGCCGTAAGCGTCCCGGATTTCTTGGGCCGGACGTGGCTCGCGTTGATCTCCGACCCGAAAGCCACCTTGCCCGGCGGGCAGTTGATGATGCCGCCGATGCTCGCCACGGACTCCGCGAGCGTCACGCTCACCCCGCCATGCAGGTACCCGAACGGCTGGTGGTGCCGCCCATCCACCGGCATCGTCGCCACCACCCTCTCCGGGTCCAGCTCCGCGAACTCGATCCCGAGGTCTCGCGTTACCCCGCCCTTCTCCAGAAGACTACCGATGTCCAAACCCCATACCTCCACGCCGCTTTTTCAGACCGATCGGTTTTTTATCCTACATGGATGCGCCCTGGCCGTCCACGGCGCCGGGGCCGTCGAAGGTCGCGCGAGGCGGCGAACGCTGTTACCGTCGTGGGTAGCTGGCGCGGGTATCCTTTCCCGTGTCACACATGATTAACGTCGGGTTTACGGTCGTTTAACCCGACACCAACGATGGAACCGTAGTATCTGTTGCGGCCGTTCGGAGAGGAAGGAGACCCGTGGCGAAGAGGATCGGCGTGCAGGGCATCAAGAAGGAGAAGCGCGACCGTCGGGCGGACGTGGCCCCCGGCATGACCCGGCGGAGCTTCCTAACGTACCTCGGGGTGGGGTCTGCGGCCCTGGCCGCCGGAAGCTCGGGGGCGCTGGCGAGGTCCGCAGGAGCGCGGGAGAAGTTCGTGAGCGGAAGCTCCACGCCCTTCAGGGACGAGTCCGCGAAGGACTTCGAGCTGACCTTCGATCCCATAGAGCCCTCGGATGCCGACGAGCTGGTGCTGCCCGAAGGCTTCAAGTTCGACATCATCCGCCGGTGGGGCGAGCCGGTGACCGCGGACAGGAACTTCGGCTACAACAACGACTACGTCGCCTACTTCCCCATAGACGCCCTGGAGGGCGGTCGGAGCAGCGAGGACGGCCTCCTGTGGGTCAACCACGAGTACACGAACCCGCTGTACGTCTCGGGGTATGCAGACTCGGAGAACATGACCAAGAAGTCCCGGAAGCAGATAAACAAGGAGAAGGACGCCGTCGGCGGCTCCGTCATCCGGGTGCGCAGGGAGGGCAACGCCTGGGAATTTGTCGAGGACGAGGAGCACAACCGCCGGATCGACGCCCGTACGCCGATGGACCTCACGGGCCCGGCGGCCGGGTCCGAGGCGATGAAGGGGGTGTCGGAGGTGGTGGGGACGCTCGACAACTGCAGCGGTGGCGTCACACCCTGGAACACCGTCCTCTCCTGCGAGGAGAACTTCCAGTACTACTACGGCGAGTCCTCCGACGAGCAACCGACCGACGATGAGGCCCTCGCCGAGGGCTACCGCTGGCTCGACGACCCGGACACCGCCCAGCCCCCCGAGCACTACGGCTGGGTGGTCGAGGTGGACCCGTTCGACAAGGAATCCAGGCCGCGCAAGCATTCCTGGCTCGGGCGCATCCGGCACGAGAACGTCGCCATCCGCGTCTCAGGCAACGGCAAGATCGTGGCGTACACCGGCCACGACCAGGAGGACGAGTGCATCTACAAGTTCGTCTCCTCGGGCACGTACAACCCGGACGACCGGGCGGCGAACATGGAACTGCTCACGGACGGGATGCTCTACGTCGCCGACTTCGCCAACGGCCGGTGGGTCGCCCTCGACTACGAAAACAACCCGATCTTCGAGGAGAACGGCTTCAAGGGCCAGGCCGACGTGCTCGTGCGGACGACCGACGCCGTCAAGCTCGTGGACCCCGAGACCGAGTACCCCTTGGGGACACCGATGGATCGCTGCGAGGACATAGACGTGCATCCCAGAACCGGGACCGTCTACGCCGCGCTCACCAACAACGAGTTGCACGGCAACTTCCACGGCCAGATCATCCGTCTCTTCGAGAAAGACGGCGACGCCGAGGCCACGGAGTTCAACTTTGAGGTCTTCGCCGCCGGTGGACCCAACACCGGCTTCTCCAGTCCGGACAACCTGGCCTTCGACCGCAACAACAACCTCTGGATGGTCACGGATATATCCTCTGACAAGCACAACCAGGGCATCTACACTACCTTCAAGAACAACGGGATCTTCGTCATGCGCGGCGTGGAGGACGCCGTCCGCGGCGAGCCCGTGCAGTTCGCCAGCGGACCCATAGAGGCCGAGATGACGGGACCGGCCTTCACCCCCGACGGCCGGACGATGTTCGTCTCCATCCAGCACCCCGGCGAGGAGACGGAAAGCAAGGAAGAGCCGACCAGCACCTGGCCGCACGACGGGGACAACACCCCGAAGCCTTCCCTGGTCGCTATAACGGGCTTCGGCGGAAGCCCGGGAGCCTGAGCCACCGGCCATCTCCGGGAAGCGCGGCCCGCCCCGATCCAGGATAATGGATGGCGCTCGCACTGCGAAGCGGACGGGAAGGCGGCTTGGGATGGCCGAGGAGTTCAGGCTCCCTGGTTCCTCTTACGAGGAGTTGGTGAACATAATCGTGGCGTACGGCACGCGCGACGAGGCGTCCAACCCAGGGGACGTGGGCAAGCTGGCTTCCGTGCACCAGTCGAGCGTCAGCCGCAGCAACGCCTTCCTCACGGCTATCGGCGTGCTCCAGGGCGAGACCAGGAAGCTCGTCACCCGCAGGGGCCGGTCCCTGGCGCGGGCGCTCGCCCGCCGGGACAGGGCGGAGATCCGGGACCGCTGGCGCGAGATCATCTCGACCAGCGAGTTCCTCCAGAACGTCGTCTCGGCCGTGAAGCTGCGCGAGGGCATGCTCCACGGGACCCTCCAGGCTTACGTCGCCCACTCCGCCGGCCAGCCCCGCAACAAACCCGTCATGGCTGGCGCGGGTGCGATCATCGAGATCCTCAAGGCCGCCGATCTCCTGGAGGAGGAAGCCGGAGAGCTCACCGCCACCTTCGACGACGAGCCCGGCGGTATGACCGGAGGAGATGACCGCGAGCCCTCATCTCCCAACGGACTCTCCGTCTCGCTCGAAGGATCTTCGAACGCGGAGTCCGGATTGGAGCCCACGATAAACATCCACCTCCACGTCCGCTGCTCGGCCGACGAGATAGAAGACCTCGCCCCCAGGCTGAAAGCCCTGCTCAGGGAACTGTCCGAACGGGGACCATAGGGCGGGCTCGAAGAGGAGCGGGCGCTTCCGTCGGGTTACGTGGGGGGAGCCGGCCCCGAACGGTCGACGATGGAGAGAAGGTCCGGCAATTGTATCTCGGCCAGCGTCGAGCGCACGCCCCGGACGCTGACGACCGACCAGGGAGCATAGTCCGGATAGAGCTCGACCCAGACGGGAACGCCTTTCCGCACCGCGCCGGTGGCCCGGTTGCATACGACGATGTCAGGCGTCAGGCGTGGTATGGAGCCTTCCAGACCATCAGGCTCCACAGTGGTCACTTCGACGCCGGGGCGGAGCTCCCGGATGACCGCCGCGATGCCCTCGCGGTACGCCCGCAGCTCGTTGGCCATGAGGACGCGCACCGTCCCGCCTTGCCCGCCGTCCGGCCCGGTCGCGTCCGTCGGCCTATTCATGTGAGTTCCCTGCCCACCGGCTCCCGGACTCCACGGAAGCCCAAACCACTCTTTCCTCGCGTCACGACAACCCTGGTCGCAGGGCCGCTAGCGGCTCTCGACGCAGTCGTGGCGCACGGCTAACACTGCGGCCTGCAGCCGCCCGGAGATCTTCTGGCTGTCCGTGCCTTTGGCGAGCGCCTGCCGGAAAGAGACGTAGTCCTCGATGAGCAGGATGCGGATCCACTCTTTCGCAATGTTCACTATGGTCCTTGCCCTTCTCCCGGCTTTGGACTTCCCAGGCGCATTATGGCGGAGTCGCCCCTCACGCGGTATCACGCAAACGTACTAACTCCTCACGGAACCCATACGGACTCCGGGTGAGGGCGCCCGAAAACGTGCCACCATCCGGGGGCCGGCGTCGAACCCTTCGCCGCAGGTTTTACGCCGTCCCGGCCAACCTGTGGAAGAGTTCGTAACCGCTACCCCGAGGACACGCTGCTCCTCGGGGTAGCTTTCGGCCACGAGCACCCGAGGCCGTGGGCTCAACGGCCTTCTTCCAGCGATCCTGGCGGAGGCGCCGTATCGGGGCGGGGGCCGACCTCCAGCGTGAAGTAGAACGTGGCGCCCTCACCGACCTTGCCTTCGGCCCATACCTCTCCACCGTGGCGCCTTATCACCCGCGCCACCGTCGCAAGCCCCACCCCGGTCCCCTCGAACTCGTCGGAGCCGTGCAGCCTCTGGAACGCCCCGAACAGCTTGCCTGCGTACGCCGCGTCGAAACCCGCGCCGTTGTCCTGCACGTAGTACACCTGCCCTCTCCGCCGGGACGCCCCGAACTCCACGGCGGCATCGGGCTCTTTGGAGGTGAACTTCCAGGCGTTGCCGAGCAGGTTCTCCAGCGCCACCCGCAAGAGCTTGGCGTCGCCCCGTGCCACGAGGCCCTCTGAGATTACGAACCTCCCCCGGCGCTCGGGGTCGGATGCCTTGAGCCCTCCGGCCACGTCGGCGGCGATGGCGCTCAGGTCCACGGTCTCCCGGCGTAGGGGGCCGCGCGTGACCCGCGAGAGCTCCAGCAGGTCGTCTATGAGCTGCCCCATGCGCTGGCTGGCGGTCCGCACGCGCCCCAGGTAGTTCCGGCCCTCCTCGTCGAGCTCGTCCCGGTAGTCTTCCAGCAGGATCTGGGAGAACCCGTCTATGCTCCGCAGGGGAGCGCGCAGGTCGTGGCTCACGGAGTAACTGAACGCTTCAAGCTCCTGGTTGGTCGCCTGAAGCTCGCGGTTGGCGTCCTCGAACTTCCTGCCGGCGCGTTCGGCCAGGATGCGGCTCCGGACGAGCATCGAGGTGATGCCGAACAGCAGCAGGCTCACCCCTATGCCGGTGACCAGGACGAAGACCGTCAACCGGGCGCCCCCCTCGAGATCCCCGAACTCCTCCAGGCTGGTGAAGTACAGGCCCCACTCGCGTCCCGCCACCTCCACCCGGCGGGTGTCCGAGAACCGATCCGCGTCCTCTTCCCCGGCGCGCTCCACGCCGTCGTCGTCGTAGAGAAGCCGACTCGGGATCAGGACTCCGCCGTCGTAGACCTCGAAGTCCACCGTCGGGGTGGGTTCCACGAAAGCGCCTCCGAGCAAATCATCAGTCCTGAAGTAGCCGAAGACGAACCCTTCGAGAGCCCGACGGCGCTCGGCGACGGTCCCCGCCGGTTCTCCCTCGCTGTAGACCGGGAGGTACACAGCGTAGCCCGTCTGGACGCCCAGGGCCGCGTTCGAGCCGGGAGGAGGCCCGGTCGAGACCTGGATCCTGCCGGTGGCCCTGGGAGACCCCGTGTCCCTCGCCCGATCCATAGCGGTGCGGTGCGCGGGTACGGAGTACCGGTCGTAGGAAAGCTCTTCCTCGTTGGCGAGGTCGGAGGGACCGATGAACGTTGCCGGGAAGTACGCGGGACGCTCGCCGTCCGGTCTCAACTCCGGCAGCCCGGCCTGCTCCGCCCGTTGGGAGTAGGCTTCTCTCTCCCCGGGCGCCACGCGCTCGGCGTAGCCCAGGGTCTGCAGGCCCACGAAGCGCTCTTCCGGCTCCAGATCCTCGACGTAGCTCAACCACTCCTCGCGCTCGACGGACTCGCTCGCGTAGAAGAAGCTGCGGGCGCCGAACATCGCGTCCAGGCCAGCGTTCGTGCGGCGGTCTATGGCGCCCTGGACAGCCCGAACCGTCTGGTCGAAACGGACGCGCTCCCTGACCTCCACGCTCTCCCGTACGTACTGCCAGGCCAGGATCGTCAGGAACAACGAGATCAAGAGTACCGCGCAAGGCACCGCCGCGCGTTGGATGTAGTAGCGCGTTGCCCGCCACGCGCCTCTCTTGCGGCCGTCTTCATCCGCCGGGTCCCTGGCCGCGCGGGAGTCCTCTCCCCGATCTACCGGCTGGGCGCGACCCTTGCGCTGGTTTTCATCCGAGAACATGCTACTCCTCGTCCGCTCGCGCTACCGTGGGACCGTCGGCCGGACGGAGGACAAGCCCATAAGAAATGATCTGCCGCGCCTCCTGATACGTTTGATCCGCGATCCAGGTTCCGGCCCGATGGCGGCATCATAGTGACTCCGGCAAGGACGCCGCGGTGCCGTCCTGAATCTATCCGCCCTGCGCATAACGCTACCCGAAGCCCGGGTTCGTGGAACCCGAGCATACAAAATCCATGTTACCCGCCGGGCAACCCGTCCACAAGGCGGGTTCCCGTACTCGAGTTCGGTCTAGAACGTCCGATAACGGGAAGTACGTTGAATAATATGAACAAGAAGACTCTGGAGGAGATAGGCTCTCGTCCCCGCAGCGCGGGCGCCGCACCCTTCCTGGCGGCGGGTGCCATCCTGGCTGCCCTCGCCGCGTTCACGTACTCCAGGACGGCGGCGCTGGCCGTCCTGGCGGTCGGGACCGCCGCCGCCCTCCTGGCGTATGGGAGGCACCTGAAGCGCCGGACGGTCCCGGTACACTATGATCTGGATGAAGAGGAGGATGCGCGCTTCGCCGAAGTGAGGCTGGCTTGCGAGACGCTCGCCGCGTCGGAGAAGATATGGCTCGCCGGGGATGGCCCCGAGAGGTTGGGGGAGCCTGGCCGGCTGGTAGAGTTGGTGCGCCAGGATCCGCCCGGCATCCGGGCCAACGTCGAGGTGTGGAGGCTGGACCTCGGGGACTCCGAGCTATTCTTCATGCCGGAGACCGTGCTGCTCCTGGAGGAAGACCGCTACCGGGCCATCTCCTACGCCTCCTTCGACGTGGCCTTCGGACCCGAGTACCGCGTCGAGGAAGGAGAAGCGCCGCCCGACGCGGACGTCGTCGGCCACACCTGGCAACACGTCAGGGAAGACGGAAGATCGGATCGCCGCTTCCAGCGCAACCCGCGCCTGACACAGGTGATGTACGGCCTGCTGGAGGTCTCCGGCCCGAACCTCAAGGCGCGGCTGAGGGTCTCTAGTCGGAACGCCGCCATGCGGTTCGCCCGGACGCTCGGCACGGAGAGGAACGGCTCCTCGAGTAACAACCGCAACGGAGGCAGGAAGCCGCGCGCCGACGAGGAGGAGATGCGGGTCGAGCTGGCCTACGGCATCCTCGGTCTGCAGGCCGGTTCCCCTAAGGAGCAAGTGACCACCGCCTACAGGAAGCTGGCGAAGCTCCACCACCCAGACCTGCTGCAAGACCTCGAACCCGAGGCCCGCGAGCTCGCCGAGGCGCGGATGCGCACGATCAACGACGCCTACACCAGCCTGAAACGCCAAGCGAGGTAGCGCCGCGAGGCACGGTGGCGTAGCGGCCCTCCTCCATTATTCGCGTCGGCGGTTTGCGCCCCCGGAGAATACCTTTACAATCCACCCTCGTGGACGACACGACGAGGGACATCGGTGTGTGGGACAGCCTTCCGGCACGCCTGGAGCGGCTGCCGGAACTGGCGTTGAACCTGTTCTGGACCTGGCGACCGGACATCCAGGGGCTGTTCGCCAGGTTGGATCCGGAACTCTGGGAGGCCGCCGAACACAACCCCGTCAGGCTCCTGCGGGGGACGGCCAACCTCGGGAGCGCCGCCGAGGACGCGGGCTTCGTGGACGTCTACCACCGCGCCCTACGTGACCTCGACGCCTACCTCGCCCGCCGCGACACCTGGATGGGCCATGTCTACCCGCGTTTCGCGGGCCCGGTCGCGTACTTCTCGGCCGAGTTCGGGCTGCACGAGTCGTTGCCGATCTACTCCGGTGGCCTCGGGGTGCTCGCGGGCGACCACGTGAAGAGCGCCTCGGACCTCGGGGTGCCGCTGGTCGGCGTCGGCATCCTCTACGCCCAGGGCTACTTCCGCCAGCGCCTGGACGCCGAAGGCCGCCAGCAAGAGGTCTACGAGCCCTTCGAGCCAGAGATGAGACCAATCCTCCCGGCCCGCGACGCGGACGGACGCGAGATACTCGTTTCACTGGGCATGCCGGGGCGCGAGCTCTACCTGAAGGTCTGGAAAGCGCAGGTGGGGCGCGTCTCCGTTCTGCTACTCGACGCCGACATCCCGGAGAACATGTCAGAGGACCGACAGGTCACGGCCCGGCTCTACGGCGGCGACTCGCGCACCCGCATCTCGCAGGAGTTGATCCTGGGCGTCGGCGGCGTCCGCGCCCTGCGGGCCGCTGGCCTCCGGCCGGCCGTCTTCCATATGAACGAGGGTCACGCCGCCTTCTGCGTCCTGGAGAGGATGCGTGAGCTTACCGCAACCGGCGTCTCCTTCGACGAGGCCCGCGGAAGGGTCGCCCGGAGCACGGTCTTCACCACCCACACCCCCGTCCCGGCGGGCCACGACGCTTTCTCTCCCAACCTCTTCCGCGAGTTCGCCGGCTCCTGGGCAGCCTCCCTGGGCACCGGCGACGAGGGCCTTTGGTCTTTGGGCCACAAGGAGGAGAGCTGGGGCCCGACCTTCAACATGACCGTGCTGGCGATGAACCTCTCCGCAGCCCGCAACGCCGTCTCCGAGCTACACAGGGACGTGTCGGAGGAGATGTGGAGCTACCTCCTGGACGGCAGCCGGGACGGCCGGACGGGACGCCCCATCGCCCACGTCACCAACGGCGTCCACACGTGGAGCTGGCTCTCCCCGGAGATGGGCGACCTCTTCGACCGGCGCTCCGGAGGCAGGGCCTGGCGCGAGATGGTCCAGGAGGAGTCGGCGTGGTCCTTCATCGAAGAGATACCGCCGGAGGAACTGTGGGAGACGCACGCGGCCGTGAAACACGGGATGGCGGGGTTCGTCAACGCCCGTCTGCGGCTGCAACGCGAGCGCGCCGGTAGCGCGGCCCCACCGCAAGAGATAAACTTCGGCGCCCTCACCATAGGGTTCGCGCGGCGCTTCGCCACCTACAAGCGGGCGACGCTCCTGCTCTCCGACCCGGAGCGGCTGCGCCGCATCTGCAAGGACTCCGAACGCCCGGTGCAGTTCGTGTTCGCCGGCAAGGCGCATCCGGCCGACAGCCCGGCCAAGGAGTTCATCCGGGCGCTGTACCGGGCCGCCGAGGAAGAGGATCTCGCAGGGCACCTGGTGATCCTGGAGGACTACGATATGAACGTCACCCGTCACCTCGCGCAGGGCGTGGACGTGTGGCTCAACAACCCGCGCCGCCCGCTGGAGGCCAGCGGCACCTCAGGCCAGAAGGCCTCCCTGAACGGCGCCCCCAACTTCAGCGTCCTCGACGGCTGGTGGCCCGAGGCGTACAACGGCCGCAACGGCTGGACCATCGGCGAGGCCAGGGAATATGCGTCCCAGGAAGAACAGGACGCAGAGGACGCAGAGTCCTTCTACGCGACGCTCGAACGTGAGATCGTCCCGCTTTTCTACGACCGGGACGCCGCCGGAACGCCCGAAGGCTGGGTCGCTGTGATGAAGGAAGCCATAAGCACCATCGCGCCTAAGTTCTCGACCCAGCGCATGGTCCGCGACTATGTACACAAGCTCTACGTGCCGCGAACAGCCGGGCCTGTCACCCGCTAGCTTCAGCAGATCCCGGCGTCTACTCCGTCTCTCCGGACCTCTCGCCCAGGTCCACGCCCGGACGAAGCTCTTTGAGGTAGACGAGGTACTCGCTGGCGACGTGCATTCCGGCCCGCCCGTAGAGTCTGGGCGCGCCGGTCACGCTCCCCGCGTCCACGCTGAGGCTGACCTTCTCAACGCCACGCCGGTGGTACTCACCGAAGGCGCGCCGCAAGAGGGCGAGCCCGAGGCCCCTGCTCCGCCACGCACGCCGCACCCCGACTACGTCCACCCATCCTTCGCCGGAGATCACCTTCGCAAGCGCCATACCGGCTATCTCCCCGCCGTCCATCGCCAGGAACCACAGCGCGGGATCGAAGACCTCACCCCGCGTCATTCCGGCGAACCGCTCGAACGTGCCCCGCGGACGGTTCCACACGTCCCTGAAGGCGTCTTCGACCGCCTCGAACACCGCCAGCTCGTCCCGGCCTGGGACGAAGTTACGAACCGTCAGGCCCGCAGGAAAATCGGGGACGGAGGGAGCTTCTTGCAGCAATATCTCCATGACGTAGGTCGCGCGTACGGGGGCGTATTCGGCGTCTTCGAGCAGGCTCCGCGCGCCCGTGTCCCGGCCTTCGATGTAGTGTTGAACGCTGATGCGGGCTTCCTCCGCGGCTCGCGGGATGCGCTCTCTCGTCCAGTTCTCTCCCCAGGCAACGAGGAAGGAGCCGACGCCCCGTCCCCGGAACTCCGGGTGGACGTATCCGTAGACGGAGACCGCCACGAAGGAGCGGTTTACTACGTCGGCGTAGCCGGCTAAGCGTCCTCCGGGTGAGATAACGGCCACGGCCTCTTCGTCGAGGTCTATGTCCTCCCAGTCGTCCAGGACTTCCTCGGCGGTCATGTTAGCCTCGCCGCTGCCGGTGAGGGCGCCGGCGGAGATCAGGGCTGCAACCTCCTCCGCATCGCCCAATTCGGGAGCTCTCGCCGAGAAACCTTCCGGCAACTCTCTCATGGTGCGAAGATTAACACCGGAGCCGGGAAGACGGCGGTCCAGTATAGTTCGCCGTGAGACGCGGGGGCCGGGACACCTTCGCGCGTGATCCGGGGACGCTCCGCGGTTCGTATCCGACGCGAAGGAAGAGAGGAGAAGCGCATTGATCGAACAAGAGCAACCCGCTCAAGAACGGCCCCGGCCCGAGACGGGCTGGGGACATTACATCCTGGAGCTACTCGGGATCGCGGCGTTCTTCGTGCTCGCGCTGTTTATAGGGATGGACATCTATCAGGGCATGACGGCGTTCGGCTACTCATGGCTCCTGCCGATCCTCGCGGTCCTGGCGTACCTGGCCGCGGACTTCTTCTCCGGGTTCGTGCATTTCCTGGCGGACAACTTCGGGTCGTCGGAGACCCCGATCATCGGCCCCAACTTCGTCGGAGCTTTCCGCGAGCATCACGTAGATCCCAAAGGCATCACCACCCACGACTTCATAGACACCAACGGCAATAACTGTCTGGTAACTCACCTTACGCAAAAGCCTCGGAGGTAACAAGCTCACTCTCACAATTGGAGTAGAGTCAAGAGACTATGAACACAGACTTCCTCGAACTCTACACTGACTATCTCCTGAGCGCTTTTAG
>Ga0136619_10000619_pt1 | contig 13534 bp, 13 predicted proteins | sample AntDrymUQ3532106_2_FD_104807 | JGI IMG/M metagenome (GOLD analysis project Ga0136619, IMG submission 104807) | Polar desert sand microbial communities from Dry Valleys, Antarctica - metaG UQ353 (21.06) | ecosystem: Environmental > Terrestrial > Soil > Desert | place: Antarctica: Dry Valley...
ATCCAGTTCCAGTCCCCGACCCGCATCGAGCTCACCGCGAGCGCGCGCCGAGGGCCGACGACCAAGCGCCGGGTGTCGGATTCGATGCGCACGACATAGAGCGGCTCGGCCTGGCCTCCGATCTCGACGCCACGCCGCTGCCCGACGGTGAAATGGACGACTCCGCGGTGCTGACCCAAAACGCGGCCTTCGAGATCGACGATCTCGCCCGGAGCGATGGTTTCGGGGCGGAGCCGCTTGACCAGGCCGGCATAGTCGCCATCGGGGATGAAGCAGATGTCCTGGCTGTCGGGCTTGGCGGCGACCGTGAGCCCCGCCTCCTCGGCGATCTGCCGGACATCCCCCTTCGCCAGGTCGCCGAGCGGGAAGCGCAGGAAATCGAGCTGCTCGCAGGTGGTGCCATAGAGGAAATAGCTCTGGTCGCGGCCGATATCGGCGCCGCGGTGAAGCTCGGTGCGCTGCTGACCATGAGCGTCCGAGACGATCCGCCGCACATAATGGCCGGTGGCGAGGCAGTCGGCGCCGAGCTCGCGCGCGAACGCGATGAGGTCGGTGAACTTCACCCCCTGGTTGCAGAGGCTGCACGGCACCGGGGTCCGGCCAGCCGCATATTCGTCGGCGAAGCGGTCGATAACGCCGGTGCGGAAGCGGCTTTCGTAATCGAGCACATAATGGGCGATGCCGAGGCGGTCGGCGACGCTCTTCGCGTCGTAGATGTCCTGACCGGCGCAGCACGAGCCCGACCGCCGCACTGCTTCACCATGATCGTAAAGCTGGAGGGTAACGCCGATCACCTGCGCGCCGCTGTTCGCGGCGAGCGCGGCGACGACCGAGCTGTCGACGCCGCCCGACATGGCGACGAGGATGCGCGCGTCCTCGGCGGGGCGTCCAAGATCGAAGCTGGCCGGCATTGCCGCTCTTTACCCGAAGTTCACCCATCGCGGCTAGACGCGAAGGAAGGCTTAGCCGGGAGAGGGCTGCGTTTGTCACGTTTCGAGGGCGATTTTAGTGCGGCCGGCCAAGCTCCGCTAAGCACGAGCGAACTGCTCGACCTGCTCGCGGCCAGCTCCGCCATGCCCAGCGAACAGCGCCAGCAGGCGATCGCCTGTTACCTCTCCGCCAGCGAGGGCTGGCACGAGGCCTTGAAGGCGCTCCGCGGGGCGTTCGCAACCAATGCCGCGGCGGCTGTGAAGCTCGGCAACGCCAAGAATGTTCGGGATATTAACCAGCGCGCTTCAGAATATCTTCAATGGCAAGCTCTTAAGCCCACTGGCAGCGACAATGATTAAGCAGGTTTGACGAATGCTCGAGAACCAGAAGTTTCGGCCAGCCCAGGTCATCGGTCCGCTCGGCGAGCCGCTGACGCTCGACAGCCTGCCGCCGCCGCAGACGACCCGCTGGGTGGTGCGCCGGAAGGCCGAGGTTGTGGCTGCGGTCTCGGGCGGCCTGCTGACCGTCGACGAGGCGTGCCAGCGCTACTCGCTCAGCCTCGAAGAGTTCACCAGTTGGCAGCGCGCCGTCGACCGCAGCGGAATGCCCGGTTTGCGTGTTACCCGAATCAAGCATTACCGCGACGTCTACGAGCGCCAGCAGCGTTATTGACGAATTCCCGTTACGGTTATCAACCGAACGCGAGTTTTCCACGGTTTTCAGCGCGCTCCCTTTACCATCGCACTGGACAGGGCTCTCCAAATCCGGAACAAGACACGCGCATCACGCGTCTTGATGCCGGAAGGCCGCCGCGTACCCATCAGGTGGCCACGAACAGGAGGGAACGCTCATGGGTTTCATCGTTTGGCTGATCGTCGGGGGAATTGTCGGCTGGCTCGCCAGTCTGGTCATGCGCACGGACGGTCAACAAGGCATCATACTCAACATCGTCGTCGGCATCGTCGGCGCAGTGATCGCCGGCCTGATCTTTGGCGGCGGCAACATCAACACGTCGGACCCACTCGATCTCACCAACATCCTCTATTCGCTGCTTGGTGCGATCATTCTTCTGGCGATCGTCAACCTGGTTCGCCGGGGTTCGGTCCGCTAAGTCCGAGCATTCATCACATCGGAAGGCCGCGCGGCATCACCGCGCGGCCTTTTCTTTGGGCTATTGAAGCTCGAAGCTCATCGCCAGCGTGACCTGGAGCTGCTGCTCGCCGGGATCGATCTTGGTCGCGGCCGAATCCGCCTGGGCGCGCATCATCGGCATCGGCGGCGGCACCGAATATCCGCCGCCCTCGCTGACCGACAGCAGCCGGACGACCCGCATTCCAAGCGCCCGCGCGTATAGCTCGGCCCGGGCTCGGCCGGCGGCGACCGCCTTGACGCGGGCCTCGTCGAGCGCCGCCTCGGGCTTGTCGATGGTCAGCGACGGCCCGTTGATCTGATTGGCGCCCTCGGCGACCAGCGCATCGAGGATCCGGCCGGTGTTGCGGATGTCGCGGAACCGGACGTTGACCTGGTTGGAGGCGGTGTAGCCGGTCAGCTGCGGCGGCATGTTCTCCTGGTAGCGATATTCCGGGTTGAGGCTGATGTTGGACGTCTGGATGTCGCGGTCGGCGATCCCGGCCCGCTTCAGCGCCGCCCGGACCCGCTCCATTCGAGCGGCATTCTCGGTGATCGCCCCGGTGGCGCTGGCCGAACGGGTCACCACGCCGGCGGAAATGACCGCGACGTCGGGCACACGGCTGACCTCGCCGGTGGCGCTGACGTCGAGCCGGGTTCCGGATATCGCCTGGACGGCCGGCGCGACTTGGGCTTGCGCGGCGGCCGGCGCGGCGAATGCGCCGAGCGCCAAGGCTGCCAGATAAGCATGCTTCATAGTCAATCCCTCATAATCCACGGCATTGCGCGGGAGTTTGCACGCGCGCCATGGCTGTCCCCTGAACGGTGCGGGAACCGCCGTGAGTCAGCCCCGCCGGCGCAGGACGAGCCGGTAAACGAGCAGGATGAGAAACGCACCGACGACGGCCGCGACGAAGCCGGCGCCCTGATCCTCCGGCCCGTACCAGCCGATCGCCCGGCCGAGAAAGCCGGCGAGGAGCGCACCGGCGATGCCGAGGAGGATGGTGACGATGCAGCCGCCCGGATCGCGCCCGGGCATCAGCAGCTTGGCGACGCCTCCGGCGAGGAGGCCGATGACGATCCAGCCGATAATGCCGTAATTTTCCATGGTCACGCTTTCCCTTTCATGGCCGCCGCCCCACATTGGCGCCGCCGAATCAACACATGCGCCAACGCGCCTTCGCGGAGCAAGTGCCGCCGTTGGTCGAAAAAGCGTGGCAATCGCAAGGGGCGATGACAGAGGCGTCAACGGGTTGTTGCGGTCGGTGAGTTATTGCGGTAACACAGCTATGGCACGAAGGGCCGTGGGATTCGCAATCGGGGCAAGAGATTTTGGCTATGAATCGGGAAACGGCATTTCGCTCATCTGACACGCTGGTCGTGGTCGACGGCTCGCGCCGCAAGCGCTGGGTGATCATCGGCGCGGTGGTGGCTGCGCTGGTTGCGGTCGCTTTGGCATTGATGATGTTCGGCGGCGGCAAGGACGAGGCGGCTCCGGCCGGGGCGGGTGCCGAAGGCCGCGGCGGCCAGATTCCGACGGTCACCGTCGTCGTCCCCGGGCGCAGCCAGGTCGCGCGCACGGTCACCGCCAGCGGCGCTTTGGCCGCTCGACGTGACCAGCCGGTCGGCATTGCCGGCGAGGGCGGGATGGTGACCCGGGTGCTGGTCGATGCCGGCGCGTGGGTCCGGCCGGGCCAGGTGCTCGCCACCGTCGACCGCTCGGTGCAGAGCCAGGAAGCGGCGCAGCTTGCCGCCCAGGTCCAGGTCGCCCGGGCCGACGCCGCGCTCGCCCAGAACGAGCTCGACCGCTCGCAGGCGCTGATCGCTCGCGGCTTCGTCTCCAAGGCCGACCTCGACCGCAAGCGGGCCGCGCGCGACGCCGCCGCGGCGCGCGTCCGCGTCGCCCAGGCGCAGGCGGGTGCGAGCCGCGCCCGTGTCGGCCGGCTCGACATTCGCGCGCCGATGAGCGGCCTGGTTCTCGCCCGCAACGTCGAAGTCGGCCAAGTGGTCGGCGCCGGTGCGGGAGCACTGTTCCGCCTCGCCGCGGGCGGGGAGATGGAAATGCGGGCCCAGGTTCCCCAGCAGGACATCGCTTTGGTCCGGGTCGGGCTGCCGGCCAGCGTGACCCCGATCGGACTCGACCGCAGCTTCGCCGGCTCGGTGTGGCAGGTATCGCCGGTGATCGACCCGCAATCGCGTCAGGGCGAGGTTCGAATCGCCATCCCCTACGACCGGGCGATCCGTCCCGGCGGTTTTGCCGAAGCGCGGATCGGCGCCGGCGCGACCACCGCGCCGATGCTCCCGCAGAGCGCGGTGCTGAGCGACGAGAAGGGCAATTACGTCTACATCGTCAACGGCAAGAACGAGGTCGAGCGGCGCAGCGTCAAGATCGGCTCGGTCGACGACGCCGGGGTGACGATCACCGAGGGCCTCTCCGGCCAGGAAGCCGTCGTGCTTTCGGCGGGGCCGTTCCTCAACCCGGGGCAGAAAGTCTCGCCGAAGCGCCAGGCGGCACGCTGAGCGTATCGGGAAGAGCTAGAACCGCATGAACTTCCGCAACATTTCGTCCTGGTGCATCCGCAACCCGGTGCCGCCGATCGTGCTGTTCATCGGGCTGCTGCTCGCCGGCATCGTCTCGTTCGTCAACATGCAGGTCAACAACAACCCGGACATCGACTTCCCGGCGGCCGAAGTGACCATTTCGCAACCCGGCGCGGCGCCGACCGAGATGGAATCCCAGATCACCCAGCGGGTGGAATCGGCGATCCGCGGCGTCGAGGGCGTCGACGAGATCAACAGCTCGGTGCGCGAGGGCAACAGCAGCACCTTCGTCCAGTTCGCGATCGGCACTCCGACCGACCGCGCGGTCAACGACGTCCGCGACGCAATCGCCCAGATCCGCGGCGACCTCCCCGACGGCATCCTCGAGCCGCAGATCAACCGTGTCGACATTTCCGGCGACCCGATCCTGTTCGTCGCCGCCGAGACGACCGACATGAGCCTCGAGGAATTGAGCTGGTACGTCGACAACAACGTCAGCAAGCGATTGCTCGGCGTCGGGGGCATCGCTGCCGTCACCCGCGAGGGCGGAGTCGACCGGCGGATCCGGATCATCCTCGATCCCGCTGCGCTCCAGGCCCAGGGCATCACCGCCGCCCAGGTCAACACGCAGCTTCGCCAGACCAATTTGAATGCCACCGGCGGCCGCGCCGAGATCGCCGGCTCCGAGCAATCGGTACGCGTGCTGGGCAACGCGCCCGACGCCTACCAGCTTTCGCAAACGCAGATCGCGACCCCGGGCGGGCGGACGGTCCGGCTGGCCGACCTCGGCGAGGTCAAGGACGCTTATTCCGAGCAGCGCACGATCGCCAAGATGAACGGCCGCCAGGTCATCAGCTTCAACGTCCAGCGGTCGAAAGGTGCGTCCGAGGTCACCGCTTATTACGACGCGTGGAAGGAGCTGCGGAAGATCGAGAAGGACGATCCGCGGATCCGCTTCGTCGAGATCGTCAACCAGGTCGCCTACACCGAGGCCCAGTACGCGTCGTCGATGGAAGCCTTGATCGCAGGCGCGATCCTCGCCGTCCTCGTCGTCTTCCTGTTCCTGCGCGACCTCCGCGCGACCCTGATCTCGGCGTTCGCGATCCCGTTATCGGCGATCCCGGCCTTCTGGTTCATGAGCCTGATGGGGATCAATTTGAACTTCATGTCGACCATGGCTCTGAGCCTGGTCGCCGGCGTGCTGGTCGACGACGCGATCGTCGAAATCGAGAACATCGTGCGCCACATGCGGATGGGCAAATCGGCCTATCAGGCGTCGATCGACGCCGCCGACGAGATCGGTCTCGCGGTGCTGGCGACGACCATGTCGATCGTCGCCGTGTTCCTGCCCGTCGCGCTGATGCCCGGCATCTCCGGCCAATTCTTCAAGAGCTTCGGCTACACGGTCGTCATCTCGGTGCTGATGAGCCTGCTCGTCGCGCGAATGATCACGCCGCTGATGGCCGCCTATTTCCTGCGTTCTCACGGCGTCCAGCCGCACGCCGCCGGCCGCGGCATGCAGACCTATCTGCGGGTCCTTAATTGGACCCTGAAACATCGCTGGGCGGCGGTGGTCGGCGGCATCGGCACTCTCGTGCTCACAGGAGTGCTGTTCGCGACCTTGTCGATGACCTTCCAGCCGCCGCTCAACCTCGACTTCTCGCGGGTGCGGGTCGGGATGCCTCCAGGATCGACGCTCTTGCAGACCGAGGCCAAGGTCGACCAGGCGGCCAAGATCGTCGAGAAGGATCCCGACGTCCGGCACGTGTTTCAGCGCATATTCGTCGGCGCCGGCTTCCTCAACATCGTCCTCAAAGAGGACCGAGTGAAGACCAGTACCGAGTTCGAGCGGGGCCTGACCCCGCAACTCGCGGCGATCCCCGACGCGCAGGTCAATTTCCTCAGCCAGAGCGGTGGCGGGCCGGGTGGCGCCCCGCGCGACATCATGCTCTACCTCGGCAGCGACAATCCCGAATTGCTGTTCGCCACCGCCAACAAGATCTCCGACGAGATGCAGAAGATGCCGGAGCTGCGCGCGCCGCGCGTCCAGGGCGACTTGGTCCGGCCGGAAATCACCATCAAGCCGCGCTTCGACCTGGCCGCCGACCTCGGCGTGACCACCGTGGCCCTCAGCCAGACGATCCGCATCGCGACCTTGGGCGACATCGACCAGAACAGCGCAAAATTCTCGCTAGCCGACCGCCAGGTGCCGATCACCGTGTCGCTGTCCGAGAACAGCCGTCGCAACATCGCGACGTTGCAGAACTTGCCGGTGCCTACGTCCAGCGGCGGCTCGGTGCCGTTGAAGGCGGTCGCCGAGATCGGCTTCGGGGCCGGCCCGACGACGGTCCAGCGGACCAACCAGATCCGCCGCATCCTGGTCGGCGCCGACCTCGCGCCGGGACTCGTGACCGGCGACGTGTGGCCGAAGATCAACAAGCTGCCGACGCTCGCCAACCTCCCGCAGGGCGTCGCCAAGCTCAACCTGGGCGACCAGAAGTGGCAGGCGGAGCTGATCTATTACTTCATGATCGCGCTGGCCTCGGGCGTGCTGTTGGTGTTCGCGGTCCTGGTGCTGCTCTACCGCCGCTTCCTCGCCCCGTTCGTCAACATGGGCTCGCTGCTGCTCGCGCCGCTGGGCGCCGCGATCGCGCTGCACTTGTGGGGCGCCCCGGTGTCGCTGCCGGTGCTGATCGGCGTGCTGATGCTGTTCGGGATCGTCGCGAAAAACTCGATCCTGCTGGTCGACTTCGCGGTCGAGATGATGAACCAGGGCATGCCCAAGGACGAAGCGATCTACGAAGCCGGGCACAAGCGCGCCCAGCCGATCGTCATGACCACCGTGGCGATGGTCGCGGGCATGCTGCCGATTGCCATGTCGCTGACCGGCGACGGCAGCTGGCGGGCGCCGATGGGCATCACGGTGATGGGCGGCCTGATCTTCTCGACCATCCTCACCTTGCTTCTGGTGCCGGCCTATTTCTCGATCGCCATCGACGTCGAGGGCTGGATCGGCCGCAAGTTCCACCGGCTGATCGGCGAGGAGTCGACGCGGCGGCCGCCGGAGCCCGTACCGGCGGAGTGATTTCGCCGATTCGGCCCGCTATGGCGGTGCGATGAGCTCGCCCGCCCTCAACCGCTTCAACCCTTCCCAGCCGGGCGCGGCGGGGATGAAAGCGGCCGCCACCGGCCTGCTGGTGGCGATGGCCGCGGTGTTCATCGCGGCGCGGGTGTTCGAGCCCGCTTATCCTTGGCTCGGCGTCGTCAAGGCCTTCGCCGAGGCGGCGATGGTCGGCGGCCTCGCCGACTGGTTCGCGGTCACCGCTCTGTTCCGCCACCCGCTCGGACTGCCGATCCCGCACACCGCGATCATCCCGCGCAACAAGGACCGCATCGGCGAGGCGCTGGCCTCGTTCCTCAAGGAGAATTTCCTGATCGCCACGGTGGTCGCGCGGCGGATGCGCAACATCGACATCGCCGGCGCCGCCGGCCGGTTCCTGCGCGCCCCAGAAGGCGAAGGGACGCGCATTCGCCACGGCGCCTCGCGCCTCATCGCCGACATTTTCGAAGGTCTCGACGACGAGCGATTGGGCGGCATCGTAAAGAGCGCCATCTCGTCCCGCCTCAAGAGCATGGAAGTGTCGCCATTGCTCGGCCATGCACTCGCTTCGGCGATCAACGAGGACCGCCACGTGCCGATGCTGGAAGCGGCGATCCGCTGGTCGGCCCGAGTGCTCGACGCCAACGAGGGCCTGATCCGCGACATGGTGCACAAGCGCGCCAGCTGGGTGCTCAAGCTGGCCGGGCTCGACTCCAAGCTCGCCGACGCCATCGTCGACGGTTTGCGCAAACTGACCGTCGAAATGTCCACCGACCCCGCGCACCCGGTCCGCCGCAAGATCGAGGAGGCGCTCGCCCAGCTCGCCAACGACCTCCAGACCAAGCCGGAGACCCGCGAGCGGGTCGAGGCGATGAAGGAGGAATTGCTCGCCAACAAGTCGGTCGGCCTGTGGCTCGACACGCTGTGGCAAAAGGGGCGCGAGGCGATCATCCGGGCCGCCCGCAACCCCGACGCGGCGATGGCCGGAAAGCTCGGCGAGGTACTCAAATCGATGGGCACGACGTTGGAGGGCGACCCGCGCATCCGCAGCGCGATCAACCAGTTCGCCCGCCGCGCCGTCGCCGGCCTCGCCGCAAGCTACGGCGGCTCGATCGTCAAGCTGGTCTCGGAAACCATCCGCAGCTGGGACGCCCGGACAATCACCGCCCGGCTCGAAAGCGCGGTCGGCCGCGACCTCCAATACATCCGCATCAACGGCACGCTCGTCGGCGGCCTGGTCGGCGTGACCTTGCACGCCCTGGACGGGCTGTAAGAGTTCCTCCCCAGCATTTGCTGGGGAGGGGGACCATTCGCCGAAGAGCGAATGGTGGAGGGGTAGAAGACGCCTGCGCCAGTTACCCCTCCACCAGCTACGCCGGTCCCCCTCCCCACGGGATCGTGGGGAGGAACTTTAACCCGAGCTGCGCCGCTCGATGGTGGCGCCGACCGCGGACAGTTTTTCCTCGAGCCGCTCGTAGCCGCGGTCGAGGTGATAGACGCGCAGCACTTCGGTCTCGCTGTCCGCGGCGAGCCCGGCGAGCACCAGGCTCATCGATGCCCTGAGGTCGGTCGCCATGACGCTGGCGCCGGTCAAGCCCTCGACTCCGTGGACCAGCGCCGAGCGGCCGCGCACCTCGATTTCGGCGCCCATTCGGCGCAGCTCGGGGACGTGCATGTAGCGGTTCTCGAAGATCGTCTCCTCGAGGAAGCTCTCGCCCTCGGCAAGGCTGAGCATGGCCATGAACTGTGCTTGCATGTCGGTCGGGAAGCCCGGGAACGGCGCGGTGGTCAGCGCCAGCGGTTTCAACTTGCCGTCGGCGCTGACCTTGATGCCCTTGTCGTGGAACTCGACCATCAGTCCGGCCTGGGCCAGGCCGTTGGTGATCGCCAGCATGTCTTCGGGCCGCGCTCCGACGAGGTCGATCGACCCGCCGGTGATCCCCGCCGCGCAAGCGTAGCTGCCCGCCTCGATGCGGTCGGGCATCACGTCATAGGCGGTGCCGTGCAGCCCCTCGACGCCGTCGATGACCAGGTGGCTCGAGCCGATGCCTTCGATCTTCGCGCCCATCGCCACCAGCAGATTGCACAAGTCGATGATCTCGGGCTCGCGGGCGGCGTTGAACAATTGCGAGCGGCCTTTCGCCAAAACCGCGGCCATCAGCGCATTCTCGGTCGCGCCGACCGACACCATCGGGAAGCTGAAGTCGCCGCCCGGAAGCCGTCCTTTGGGCGTGCTCGCCTTCACATAGCCCGCGGCGAGCTCGATCTCGGCGCCCAGGCATTCGAGCGCCTGCAGGTGGAGGTCGATCGGGCGGTCGCCGATCGCGCAGCCGCCGGGCAGCGAGACCGTCGCTTCGCCGGCCCGGGCCAGCATCGGCCCCAGAACGAGGATCGAGGCGCGCATCTTGCGGACCATGTCGTAGGGCGCGACGGTCGAGGCGATCTCGTTGGCGTGGAGGGTCATCCGCCGGCCGATCTCGCCCTTCTTGACGCCTTCGATCATGGTCGAGACGCCGAGCTGGTTGAGGAGATGGCCGAAGCTGTCGACGTCGGCGAGCCGCGGCAGGTTTCCGAGAGTCAGCTTGTCGTCCGTGAGCAGCGCGCAGGGCAGCAGGGTCAGAGCGGCGTTCTTGGCCCCCGAGATCGGGATCTTGCCCTCGAGGCGCTGGCCGCCCTGGATCCAGATGCTGTCCATCGGCGGGCGGCCTAGGTGGAACTCCCCTCCCTTTCAAGGGAGGGGTGGGGGTGGGTGGCAGCTGAAGCGAGGCCGCTCCCCACCCCTGACCCCTCCCCTGAGGGGGCGGGGAAGCTAAGCCTTCTCCAGCGTGCACTGCAGCGGGTGCTGGTTCTCGCGGGCGAAGTCGATCACCTGGGTGACCTTGGTCTCGGCGACCTCGTAGGTGAAGACGCCGCAGATCGCGACGCCCTGCTGGTGGACCTGGAGCATCACCCGGGTGGCGTCCTCGATGCTCATCGAGAAGTAGCGTTGCAGGACCAGCACTACGAACTCCATCGGCGTGTAGTCGTCGTTGAGCATCAGCACCTTGTAGTTGGACGGCTTCTTGGTCCGCGGGCGCGTCCGGGTGGCGACGCCGGTCTCGATTTCCTCGAGGCCGTCGCCCTCACCGGGCTCGTTCGCCATCATTGTCCAGCGCATGCTCATCAGCCCTGTAAATATGGCAAGCGCTCGACCCCCCGCAAGCCGGGGTGCGCGCATTGAAGACGAATATGAAGGGCGGAGACGAAAAAAAGGCGGCCGCCCTTCGGAAAGGACGGCCGCCAACATTACCTGACTTTAGGAGGGGAGAGGGTCAGGCAACGAGATTGTTGATGCGCTCGGCGTTCGCGGTCGCGCGGTTCGACAGCGGCTGGAAAGCCTTGCCGGCCAGCTTGACCATCGACTCGGTCAGCTTCGAGCTCTCGGCGACCATGCGGTCGAACGAGGTCCTGGCGAGCTCGCTCTGGAGCTGCACGAACTCGGTCGGCGACTTGGCTTCGGCGAGCGAACGGATCGCGTCTGCGGCCTGCTCGGCACCCTCACGGCCGCGAGCAACGGCGTCCTGGCCGATCGAACGGGCGCCTTCGGTGGCGACGCGGGTCGCTTCGACGACGGCCTCGACATTGGCCTTGGCGAGGTCGGCCAGCTCCTGGGCGACCTTCTGCGACTTCTTGACGGCGTCCTGGCTGCGCTCACCGGCATTGGAGAACAGCGACTGGAACGGGGTGGCGCCGGCGAAAGCGTCGAATCCCGGGAAAGTGTTGGGGATGAAGTTCATGGTCGGGATCCTCTGGGTGAAAGCGGCCGCGGCGGGCTTGCGCGCGGCGGCGCTGGTCTTGCGGGTGGTACGGCGGGCCGGCTTCGACGCGCGAACCTTGCGAGCCGCCGGCCTGGCAGCCTTGGCAACACGCTTCGAACGGCGCTTGGTGGCCGCCCGCGCGCGCTTGGCGGTCTTGGCGGTCTCCTTGGCGGCCGTCTCGACGGTCGCTGCGATCGTCTTTGCGACTTTGGCGGGAGCCTCGGCGGCGGCGTCGGCCTGAATCTGGGTCTGGTCGGTCATTGCGTAACTATTCCTCTGTTTGCTGCACTGCACAATACGCATTGCGGTGCGGCATTTCAAGAGAAAAATGGTGCAGTGCAACATTTCACCGCTTGACGGCCACGGCTCACCCGAAGCAAGAGCAAGCATGGAACTGCCGATCGACGAACAATCCGGGCGCCGCCGGCGCGGCCTTTTGATCGTCCTGTCCTCGCCTTCGGGCGCCGGCAAGTCGACGATTTCGCGGATGCTGCTCGACGCCGACCCCGAGATCACCATGTCGATCAGCGCCACCACCCGCCCCAAGCGGCCGGGTGAGCGCCACGACGTCGATTACCACTTCGTCGCCGACCCCGAGTTCGATGCGATGATCGCCGCCGGAGACTTCGTCGAATGGGCGCCGGTGTTCGGCTATCGCTACGGGACGCCCAAGGTCCCGGTGAAGGCGGCGTTGAGGGACGGCCGCGACATATTGTTCGACATCGACTGGCAGGGCACCCAGCAGCTCCATTCGGCGATGGGCGAGGACCTGGTCCGGATCTTCCTGCTGCCGCCGTCGATGGACGAGCTCGAGCGGCGCCTCCACGACCGCGGCACCGACAGCGACGAAGTGATCGCCGAGCGCATGCGGCGCGCCGCCGGCGAGATCAGCCACTGGGCCGAATATGATTATGTGCTGGTCAACCGCGACACCCAGGTGTGCGTCGCCGAGGTCCGCGCGATCATCGACGCCGAGCGGTTGAAACGCTCGCGGCAGGCGGGGCTGGTGGCGTTCGTGCGCGACCTCGTCGGGAGCCGCGGCGCCGTCTAGCCGAGCAGCTCGAGAAACCGCGCTGCAGCGAGGAAATTCCGCCGCCGGTTGGCAAGCGCCGTTTCGGCTTCGGGATCCGAGCCCCATTTCTCGATCTGCCAGCGCTCGTCGATGCTGACCGAGTCCCACGCCTGCCCGGGCGTGAGCGCGCTCTCAAGCACCGCCAGCGCCGCGACCAGCGAGCCGCCGATGGTCACCAGCGGCGACAGCCCCGCGAGGCGGAACGGGTCCAGCGCGGCGACTTCATGGGCCAGCCGCTCGACCGTCGCTTTGGGCTGGGCGACGTGGGTGAGGCCGATGGTGGTGACAAAATCGACGTCGAAGCGCCGCCGTGCCCAGCCGAGCAGCGCGTCCCAGCTTTCCACCTGGCTCGCCGCCAGGGACTGCGGACCTTCGCCGCGATAGCAAGCGAGATCGCCTTGCGCATATTTGCCCAGGGCGGCGGCGAAGGCGGCGCGATCCGGAGCGATCCGGTCGATCGCCGCATTGGCCAGGCCGGTCAGCGGCATCGCCCGCGGTTCGAACGATTCCCCGGCGGCCGCCCATTCCTGCGCAATCGCCTCGGCGAGCGGCCCGCTGGGCACTTCCAGGAGCGCCCGTCCCGGAGTCCGCAGGGGCCGCTGGTCGAGCCGCACACCCCATCCGCCCTCCTGCGCGACCGCTTCCGCGGCCGTCCAGAAGCGCTTCACTCTTTCTCCCACTGCATCTTGAGGAAGCGCGGGGCGAGCACCGCGTCGATCAGCCCCATGAACGCAACGATAATGCCGACCAGCGGCCAGCCGCCATCGCGCACCAGGTCCGAGAAAGCGATTGCTACGCCGAGGAAGAAGATCGCCAGCCCGGCGAGCCGGACGAGCATGAAGATCAGGAAGCGCCGCTTCCACAGGGCTTCGTCATCCATCGATCCTTGCTCCCACCTTGCCGGCCAATTCGAGGACGTCGAGCGGCCGGTCCGCGACCGCGAGCGCTCCGCCCGCCAGCAGGTCC
>Ga0136619_10000620_pt1 | contig 13529 bp, 13 predicted proteins | sample AntDrymUQ3532106_2_FD_104807 | JGI IMG/M metagenome (GOLD analysis project Ga0136619, IMG submission 104807) | Polar desert sand microbial communities from Dry Valleys, Antarctica - metaG UQ353 (21.06) | ecosystem: Environmental > Terrestrial > Soil > Desert | place: Antarctica: Dry Valley...
GCGCCTCCGGCGCAGGCGCCGCCGTAGCAGTTGACGTTGATCGGCCCCCACTTGGGATCGGTCGTCACCAGCTTGCCCGACTGGATGTAGGTCGTCTTGGGATCGACGCCCTGGTCGACGGCGGCGACGAGCGCCATCACCTTGAACGCCGAGCCCGGCTGGCGCTTGGCACTGGCGGCCAGGTTGAACTTCGACTGCGCGTACTTCGCCGACGAGGCCATCGCGCGGATGTAGCCGTTCTTCGGGTCGACCGAGACGATCGCCGACGAAGGCGCGCCGGAGAAGCTGAGATCCTTGGCGATCGCATCGCGCGCCTTCTTCTGCAGGTCGAGGTCGATCGTGGTCGTGACCCTCAGGCCGCCGCCGCGCACGGCCTTGACGCCGTACTGCTTGATCAGCTCGTCGGTGACGTAGTCGAAGAAGTAGCTCTCGCGCTTCTGCTTGAAGTAGTTGGACGTCTTGACCTTCAGCGGCTCGGCCGCTGCCTGCTGCGCCCGGGAGTCCGAGATGAAGCCCTCGTCGGCCATCTTCTTGAGCACCTGGTTGCGTCGGCCGATCGCCGTGTCCGGGTTCTTCAGCGGGTTGTAGTTGCTGGGCGCCTGCGGCATGCCGGCCAGCAGCGCGGCCTCGGGAAGCGTCAGGTCTCTCGCGCGCTTGCTGAAGTACACGCGCGCCGCGGCCTGGATGCCGACCGCGGTCTGGCCCTCGTTCGTGCCGTAGCCGACGGAGTTGAGGTACTTCGTGAGGATCCAGTCCTTGCCCTTGCGCCCGCGATGGACGTTCTCGAGCTCCTCGGCGAGCTTCGCCTCGCGGATCTTGCGCTTGACCGTGCGCTCCTTGCCCGAGCCGGGCACGTACAGCGTGCGGATGAGCTGCATCGTCAGCGTCGATCCGCCCTGCACCGCCTTGCCCGAGCCGGCGTTCTTGAAGGCGGCGCGGACGATGCTCTCGAGATCGACGCCCTTGTGCTCGTAGAAGCGACGGTCCTCGATCGCGACCGTCGCCTCGCGGATGTTCTGGGGAATCTCCGACGACGCGATCGGCCTGCGCTGGACGTCGTTTTGGATGATCCCGAGCTGCTTGCCGTCGGACGCGTAGACGATCGAGTTGCGGCCCGGATCGAGTGGCTTGAGCGTGTTCAGGTCCGGCGCGGAGTTGGCGATCCCGACGACGTAGCCGACCGCACTCAGGCCGCCGATGACGGTACCGGCGACGATCACGGCGACGGTCAGGAGGGTGACGCGCCCGGCTCCGCCTATGCGGCGGCGACGGCGGTGGCGTTCGAGGCGGGCGGACATCGTGTGGTGTCGCGCGCGGGTCTGCACCGACACCACACGCGAGAAGGGCATTCTAGGGCCACGGGATGTTTCGCCTGCCTTACGGGCGATCCTGCGCGCCAACGCGCCTGCACGAGGTCGCCCGCAGGGCTGCCAAGATCCTGCGATGCAGCCGCGCGCCCTTCCCGCCCGCGCCGGCATCGTCCTTGGCGCGCTGGCCTCCGCTCGCGACGCGGCCGTCAGCGATGCCTTCAGGGCGTTGTGGATCTCGCGGCTGATCGTGCTGGGCGCAGGCGTCGTCGCGGTACTCGTCTTCGGCCTGTCGGGCCGCGAGGCGCAGTTCGACCAGGTCGGCCTGGCGGCGCCGTTCGGCCACACGGGCGATGTGCTCGCCGCGCCGTTCGCGCGTTGGGACTCGGTCTGGTTCCTGTCGATCGCCGAGGGCGGCTACAGCGGCGGGGGCTCACCCGAGGCGTTCTTCCCGCTCTACCCGCTGCTCGTCAGGCTCGCCGGCATTCCGACGGGCTCGGCGCTGGTCGGCGGCGCGCTGCTGTCGACCGTCTGCTTCGGCGCCGCGCTCGTCCTGCTGCACAAGCTCGTCGCGATCGATCATGACCGCGCCGTCGCACGCAACGCGCTGCTCGTCACGGCGCTGTTTCCGATGGCCTTCTTCTTCTCGGCCGTTTACAGCGAGTCGCTGTTCTTGATGCTGTCGGTCGGCGCGATCTACGCGGCGCGGCGCGAGCGCTGGGCCTGGGCCGGGAGCCTGGGAGCGCTCGCGGCGACGACGCGCAGCGCCGGCGTGGTGCTGCTCCTACCGCTGGCGATGATCTACCTCTGGGACGGTGCGCGGATACGCGCGCGGCCGCGGCGGCCGCTGCGTGTCGACGTGCTGTGGCTCGCGCTCGTGCCGCTCGGGCTGGCCGCCTACTGCGCCTTCTTGGCGCTCGACGGCAGCGATCCGCTGGCGCCGTTCGACGCGCAGGACGCGTGGCAGCGCTCCTTCGCCGGCCCGTTCCTCGGCGCCTGGGATGGGCTCGTCGCCGCCTTCGAGGGCGCGCGCCAGCTGCTGTCGGGCTCGCGCGAGCCGGTCTACTTCAGCGCCGCCGGCGGCGATCCGTTCTTCGCCGCGCGCCACAACCTCGATGGGGCGCTGTGGCTGGTGCTCGTCGTACCCGCGGTGATCGGTGTGCTGCGCCGGCTGCCGTCCGCCTACGGCGCCTACGTCGTGACGGCGCTCGCGTTGCCACTCTCTTACCCCGTCGCCCCGCAGCCGCTGATGTCGCTGCCGCGCTTTCTCGCCGTGCTGTTCCCGCTGGCGATCTGGCTGGCGCTGTGGATGACCGGCCGCGTCTGGCGCGAGCGGGCGGTGATCGCGCTGTTCACCGTCGGCCTGGCGGTCTACACGGGCATCTTCGCGACGTGGCATTTCGTCGCGTAGTCACGCTGGACGCGCTCGGCACGCTCGTCGCGCTCGAGCAGCCGGCGCCGTTGCTGGCCGCCGAGCTGCGGGCACGCGGGGCGCAGTGCAGCGAGCGCCAAGCGGGGGCCGCGATCGCCGAGGAGATCGCCTTCTACCGAGCGCACCTGGACACCGGAGCGGATGCCGCGTCGCTGGCGCGGCTGCGCGAGGGGTGCGCCGCCGTGCTCGGTGATGCGTTGCGTGGCGCCGGCGCGACGCTGGGCGAGCTCAGCCTCCCGCAGCTGCTCGAGGCGCTGCTGGCGGCCCTGCGCTTCGAGCCCTACCCCGAGGTGCCCGCAGCGCTGCGCTCTTTGCGCGCCGCCGGGCACCGGCTGGTCGTCGTCTCCAACTGGGACGTCTCGCTGCACGAGATGCTGCGGCGCAGCGGCCTGGATGCGCTCGTGGACGCGGCGATCAGCTCGGCCGAGGCCGGCGTGGCAAAGCCGTCGCCGGTGATCTTCCAGCGCGCACTCGAGCTGGTCGGTGCCCGCGCCGACGACGGATTGCACGCCGGCGACTCGCTCGAGCACGACATCGCCGGGGCGCGTGCCGCCGGCCTGCGCTCGGTGCTCGTCGCGCGCTCCGGCCGGCCGCCGGCCGCGCCGGCCGGCGTCCCCGTCATCGCATCGCTCGCCGAACTGCCCGCACTCGCCGCGTAGTGTGATCGACACCATGACGAGCCTTCCGCCGCCCCCGAGTGCTCCTGCGCCGCCGCCTCCCGCATTGCCCACGCAGCAGGGCCCGGCGCTGCCCGGCCGGCGCCCGCGCGGCATGCGCGGCTGGCCCCCGTGGCTCGCATTGGTGGCATTGCTGAGTGGCTTCGGAGCGACGATCGTCGGCACGATCCTCGCGGTCGGCATCGCCACGTCGGCGGGCGTGGACGTCGAACCCGACCTGCCGCCGGGCCTCAACATCGGTCTGACGGTGTTCCAGAACGTCGCGTTCTTCGTGACCGCGTTGCTGTTCGCGCGCACCGTGTCGCGCCCGCGCGCGCAGGACTTCGGGCTCCGCGCGCCGCAGCGGCTGCGGCGCGCGATCGGCGTGCTGTTCGCGGTCTGGGGCACGTTCTTCTTCCTCAGCGCGGCGTGGGCGCTGGCGCTCAAGCTCGACGAGAAGAGCGACCTGCCCGAGCGCCTCGGCGCCGACCTCTCGACGCCCAACCTGCTGATCGTCACGTTCCTCGTGTTCGTTGTCGCGCCGGTCGGCGAGGAGCTCTTCTTCCGCGGCTTCTTCTTCGGCGCGCTGCGCAACTGGCGCGGCGCATGGCCCGCGGCGATCATCACCGGGATCACATTCGCCGCGTTTCACTACGAGTCGGCACCGATCGGCCAGCTCGTTCCGCTGGCGATCTTTGGTGTTGGCCTGTGCATGCTCTATCACTGGACCGGCTCGCTGTACCTGTCGATCGCCCTGCACGCCATCAACAACGCGATCGCCTTCGGGGCCGGGGAGGAGCAGTGGCGCTGGTGGATCGTCCTGCTCGCGATCGCCGGCGCGGTGGTGGTCTCGCTGGCGATGGCCGCCGCGATCGGGCGCCTGCTCGGCACCGGCTCACGCGATCGCAGCCCAGCGACGGCGACCGCGGTCTGAGCCGACCGATTCGAACTCCCGCAACCAACGAGCGCCAATTCCGAATCGATGATCGAGCGCCGCGGCGCCACCCCCGGGCCCGGCCCGTGGCACGCGTCTGCCGCTCATGGCATATTTGCGCGATGCGCCGAGCTGCCATCTCGCTGATCTTGGTGGCCGCGGCGTTTCCCGCGCAGGCTTCAGCGCAGGCTCCGGTGCCCCAGCCGGTCCAGACGACGATGAGCCTGAGCCTCGAGCGCGCCGGCGGCAAGCACCGCACCGTTCTGGTCGGGGATCGCATCCGCGTGCGCGGCGCGGTCGGCGCCTACGCGCCCGGCGAGAGAATCAGCGTGCGCTTCTTCCGCCGTGGCAGGAAGGTGCGCACGACGCAGGTCCAGCTTCAGCCCACGCCGCAGGGCGGCGCCTTCTTCCTCGTCGGCTATTCCCCGCCGCGGGCCGGCCGGCTCGTCGTCCGCGCCGAACACGCCGCGACGCCCGCCCTCGGCGCCTTCAGCGCCAAGAGCGCCGCGGTCGACGTGCTCCCGCGCCGCGTCGGCTCAGGCAGCGGCTCGGGCGCGGTCCGCGCGCTGCAGAGCCGGCTCGCCAAGCTCGGCTACGTCGTCGGGCGCCGCGGCTCCTTCGACGCGCGCACTCGCCGCGCGGTGCTCGCGTTTCGCAAGGTCACCGGGATGGCGCGCACATCGCGGGCCTCCAAGAAGGTGATGCGCCGTCTGGCGCGTGGCGGCGGGCGCTTCCCGATCCGCTTCCCCAGTCACGGCCGCCACATGGAGGCGGACATCTCACGGCAGGTGCTCGTGCTGATCGAGGGCCGGAAGGTGCGGCGCATCTACCCCACCTCGACTGGCAAGCCCAGTACGCCGACCGTGCTCGGCTCCTTCCGCGTCTACAGCAAGACCCCCGGCACGAACTCCAAGGGGATGGTGCACTCGGCGTACTTCATCCGCGGCTACGCCACCCACGGTTACCCCTCCGTTCCGATCTATCCCGCCAGTCATGGCTGCCTGCGCGTGCCGATCCCCGACGCGCTGAGCCTGTTTCGCTGGATCCGGATCGGGACCCCGGTCGACACCTATCGCTAGCCACGGCCACGCGTGAAGCGCGCGAGGAAGCCCAGTCCGAAGCCATAGACGAGCAGCCCGAGCAGTGCCGGCACGCCGCGCTGTACCCAGCGGCTGCCGGCCGACTCGGAGATGCCGGCAAACGGCTTGAGCAGGATGTCGTTGGCGTCGTCGATCGCCTCGCGCAGCTTGCCGTGGCGCTGCTCGCGCTCGCGCTCGCCGGCCGGGGTGGGGTCGGCCTGCTGGTAGGAGGCGATCTCTTCGACCTTTCTGTCAGACGTCCGCTCGACGTCGTCGAGCGCGAACAGGACGAACCCCAGCGCCACGACGGCGCTGAGAATGATCGCGACGATCCTCACCGTACGTTCGAGCACGGCTCTAACGTACGCAACCGATGAGCGCCCATGGACGTTTGGTGCAGGAGCTGCTGAAGCATCGGAAAGCTCCGTCCGGCCTCTCGGGTTAGATAGTGAACATCACCGACGGGATGACGAGCAGGACGGCCCTATGGACACTCTAGCCATGATACGTGCGAGTATTGATGCGATGAGCACCCGCACCCCCACGTTGCCCGCGGCCAAGGGCGTGGATCCCGGTCTGGTGGCGCAACTACAAGCGAAATCACTGCTCCGCGATGGGCCCTACACCCTGAGCAGTGGCTCGATCACGTCCTACCTTGTAGATGTCAAGCGGACGAGTATGACCCCACGAGGCTTTCGTTTGCTTGCCGACGCGGTGGGTCCATACATCCGGGAGTTCGGTGCAACCGCCGTCGGGGGGTTGACTTTAGGTGCCGACGCGATCGCGTACGCGGCGCTGGAGTCCGGTGAGAACGTAAAGGGCTTCAGCGTTCGGAAATCTCCAAAGGAGCACGGTCTTCGCGGGCTTATTGAAGGTCCCCCTCTTGTGCCTGGAGTGGACCGATGTCTGATTGTCGACGACGTAGTGACGTCGGGCGCATCAACGATTCGGGCCATCAAAGCTGTGAAGGGCGCCGGAATCGAGATCTGCGGTGTCCTTAGCGTTGTCGATCGGCTTGCGGGCGGTGGGGAGAAGATTCAGGCCGCGGCGGACGCTCCGTACGTGGCGCTGACGACGATCGACGACATCTACCCCGACGCTCCGGACCGTGGAGCGCCGGATACTTAGCGGCGTGCGGGCCGTCTTGTGTGGCCTCGCCCCTGGGCAACGTTGTTCATGGTGTGCACTTGTGCCGCTCATAGCGGCTTAACTGCACACGCGTACGGCCGGCCACGACAGCCTGGTCGGCCGCCGTCCCCCGACGCGTTCACGGATCGAGATCGATGCGGACGGTCACAAGCTCGGTCCCCATCGCCCGCACGCTCGCTGCGTGGATGCGCGGCATACCGCGCTGGCGCGCTCGCGTGTCGTCGTCCTCGAGCACGTGCGCGACGCCCGAGCGCCAGCGCCGTCCGACCCGCACGCGGACCCGGGGGTCAGCCTCGATATTGCGTACGTACGCGGCCTTGCGACCCTGCTCGGCCACGATCCAGAACGTGTTCGAGCCCCGCTTCAGGCCGTTCGTGACGGGCGTGCGGCGCGGCTGCCCGCTCTTTCGCCCCGCTGTCTCCAGCAGCGCGACGCCGGGTGCCAGCCCGCGCACCGCCAGCGCCTTCATCGGCGGGTTGAGGACGCGGACCTGGAGCGCGGTGACGATCCGGCGCTTGCGTTCGCTCGACACGACTGCACCTCCGATTGGGGTTACGCCAAGTGCCCCGACCTGGATTCGAACCAGGGGCCTACTCCTTAGGAGGGAGTCGCTCTATCCAGCTGAGCTATCGGGGCTGGTGCTTGCGCGACGCAGGATACGGCCATCTACAGCCGGATTCGCGGGTCCATAGCCGCGCAGGCGATGTCGACGATCGTGTTGACGGCGACGATGAAGAACGTGCCGAGCATCGTCACGGCAAGCACCGGCGGGACGTCGAGGCGGCTGACGGAATCGGCGAAGTACTGGCCGATGCCCTGCAGGTCGAAGACCGATTCGGTCAGGACGGCTCCGCCGCCGAGCACGGCCCCGAAGTCCAGCCCCCACAGCGTCACGATCGGGATCAGCGCGTTGGGCAGCGCGTGGCGCCGCAGCACCGCGCCCTCGCTCAGTCCCTTGGCGCGGGCGGTGCGCGCGTAGTCGGCGTGCAGCGCGTCGAGCAGGTTGGAGCGCAGCACGCGCGAGTAGACGCCGATCAGCACCACGGCGAGCACGCTCCATGGCAGCACGAGGTGCCACAGCCATTCGAGCACCCCTTCCCGGCCGATCTCGGCGTAGCCGCCGTCGGGGAAGATCCGGGCCTCGAAGCCGAGGTAATGGCTGGCGAGCGCTCCCAGCCAGAAGACCGGCATCGAGACGCCGGCGAGCGCGAGCACGGTGATCAGCCGATCCGGCGCGCGCCCGGCGCGCGCGGCACCGTAGAGGCCGAGCGCGATACCGCCGGCGATCCACAGGATGGCGGCGCCGATCGCGAGCGAGAAGGTGCGTGGCGCCCCTCGCCCGATCTCGTCGACGACGTTCGTGCGGTCGACGTAGGAGACGACGTCGCCGGTGAAGATCTTCTTCATCGTGCGGGCGTACTGCACGTAAAGCGGCTTGTCGAAGCCCCACTCGCGCCGGACGGCCGCGACCTGCCCCGGCGAAGCGTTGGGCCCGGCCATGCGGTCCTCGGGCGCGCCGTTGGGGATGACGGCGAAGATCAGGAAGGTCAGCACCGACACCGCGAACAGGACGGCGAGCATGCCGGCGAGCCGGCGGGCGATGAAGCGCAGCACGGCTGTCAGCGCTCCGGGCGGACCGTCGCCCGCGGGTCGAGAGCGTCGCGCACGCCGTCGCCCAGGACGTTCAGCGCGAGCACGGTCAGCACGAGCATGACGCCGGGCACGATCGTCAGGTGCGGCGCGCTCGTGAGCAGATCGACGCCGTCGCCGATCATCGTCCCCCACGACGGATCGGGCGGCCTCACGCCGGCGCCGAGGAACGAGAGCGCCCCCTCGAGCAGGATCGCGTTGGCGACGAGCAGCGGGACGAAGACGAGGACCGTCGAGGCGAGGTTGGGCAGCAGTTCGCCGACCATGATCCGCAGCGGCCCGGCGCCCTGGGCGCGCGCGGCCTCGACGAAGTCCTGCTCGCGCAGCGACAGCACGAGCCCCCGCAGCGGCCGGGCGAGGTAGACGGCGCCGACGACCCCGATGATCAGCGCCGGGATCCATTTCGAGCCGCCGCTGATGCTCAGCGGCCCGATCTGCAGGCCGTCGCGCGCCAGCGCGACGCCGAGCGCGATCCCCAGCAGCAGCACCGGGAAGGCCCAGACGACGTCCAGCCCGCGCGACACCACGGCGTCGACCCAGCCGCGCAGATAGCCCGCCAGCAGCCCCAGCGTGACGGCGAGCAGCAGGCTGATCAGCGTCGCCGTGAGGCCGATGAACAGCGAGTTGCGCGCGCCGTAGAGCAGCCGCACCGCGACGTCACGGCCGTTGCCGTCGGCGCCGAGGAAGTACTTCGCCCGCCAGGTCGGGCCGATCGGCACGCGGTCCTCCGTCACGACGTCGCGGCGCTGCCCGTCGATCACGATCGTGTCGGACAGGTGGTTGCGCGACGGCGACGTGCCGGCGAGATCCCCCCACAGCGGCGCCGCGAGCGCGAGCGCGACGAGCACGGCGAACAGTGCCCCGAACGCCAGCGCGACGCGGTTGGCGCGCAGGCGGCGCAGGGCGAGTCGCCACGGGCCGACGCCCGCGACCGCCACCCCCGCGTGCCGGTCCTCGTCCACCACGAGTCGCGACTCAGCGCGCTACTTCAGGCACAGGCTCGTGTAGTCGAGGTTGTAGACCGGGTGCCACGCGGTGCAGTCGTCGAAGTCGATGCGGTCCGAGAAGAACACGCTCAGCTTGCGGTTGCCGTAGGGCACGAGGTGGGCCTCCTCGAGCAGCCGCCGGTCGACGGCGGCGTAGTCCTTCGACACCGCCTCGGCGCTGGGGTTGCGATCCGCGCGCGCCAGCGTCGCGTCGATCTGCGGATCGTCGACGTTGCCGAAGTTCGTGCTGTTGGTGTCGCTGATCGAGGCGCCGTCGACGATCGAGAAGAAGGCCGTCGCGCGCGCGAAGTCCTGGAAGTAGTTCGCAAAGCCCGCCTGAGCACGCGTCCTGCGGTTGCCGATGGTCGCGTAGTAGTTGGCGCTGGGGATGATCCGCGGGCTGCCCTTCAAGCCGATCTGGCTGAGCACGTCGGCGAAGTACTCGGTGGCGCCCTTGGCCTCGGGCTCGCCGGTGCCGTACACCGTCACCTGCTCGCCCTCGGCGCCGGCCTGCTTGACGAGCTCGCGCGCGCGCGCCAGGTCGGGCGGCGCGTTCGGATCGCCATAGGTGCACGGCTCGATCTTCTCGTAGCCTGCCAGCCCCGGGGGCAGGAAGTTGCAGCCGGGCTCGAGCAGACCGCCGAACACGCGCACGAGCGCGCGCTCGTCGAGCGCGTAGTTGACGGCCTGGCGCACCGCCTTGTTGTTGAACGGCGCGAGGCGATGGTTGAGGAAGAAGAAGTACGTCGAGTTGGTGACGAACTCGCGGTAGCGCTTGCCCTCGAAGCGGTCGCGGACCGAGCGGATCTGATCGGGAGCCGGCGGATCGGTCATGTAGTCGAGGTCGTTGCGGGTCACGCTCTGCGTCTGGCGTCCGCGGTTCTTGACGACCTCGACCGCGATCGTGTCGAGCTGCGCCTTGGGCGTGTCGGCGATGTCGAATCCCGGCGCCTTCACGAGGTCGTAGCCGCGGTTGACGCGGACGTTGGCGAGCTTGTACGCCCCGATACCGGCCGGGGGGCGCTTTGTCTGATTCTCAAATGGCGTGTCGCTGGGCACGAGCGCGCCGAAGGTCATCGCAAGCACGTTGGAGAACGGGCCGTAGGGCTCGTCGAGCGAGATCGTGATCGCGCCCGTGCTGTCGTCGGTCTCGATGCCGGAGATGTCGCCGCGGGCCTTGCCGCTGCGCAGGTACGCGCCGGCACCGGCGATGCGCTCGAAGTAGGGCGTCCCAACGGACTCGAGGTTGAGGATCCGCTTGACGGCGTGCTCGAAGTCAGAGGCCTTGACGGGCCGGCCGTCGGAGTACTCGATGCCCTTGCGCAGCTTCAGGCGATAGGTCGTGCCATCGGCTGAGATCCTCGGCAGCGCCCGGGCGAGTCCCGGCACGATTCGCGCCCCGGCGGCGCCCTCGGCGTGCGCGTAGGTCAGCAGCGGCGTGTACACGACCCATAGCGACTGCAAGGCCTCGGCCGTAACGGCAAGCGCCGGGTCCAGGGAGTCCGGGAACGACGACACCGCGACGCTGATCTCGCCGCTCTTGTTCTTCTCACGCCCGCCGCAGGCGGCGAGCCCGACGACCATGCTCGCGACCAACGCGCCAGCCAGCCCTCGGAGCGTCCAATGCATTGTCCATCTCCTTGCGTCGGCCACTCGTGATGGCGGCGGCCGCTCGGCGTGCCCAGCTTACCGAGGCCCGCCGACGGGCATCGCAGCGGATTATTGGAGGTAGGAGACGACGTCCTGCAGCGGCGCGCGGTCGGGCACGCGCGGCTCCTGGCGCGCGTGCCCGAGGTGCAGCATGCCGAGGATCCGCTCTCCAGCGGGGACGCAGACCGCGGCGCGTCCCTCCGGCGTATGCAGCACGCCGGGCGTGCGCCAGTAGCCGGCCAGGCCGCGGCCGTGGGCGGCCAGCAGCACGAGGTAGGCCGCCACTGCCCCGGCGCAGACGTCCTCCTCGTCGGTGACCGGGTCGTCTGGCGTGCGGACCACGGAGACGACGACGAGCGTCGGCGCGCGATCGAGCTTGGCCGCGGCGATCGGGTCGTCCGATGCCTGCTTGAGGCGCTCCAGCGCCTGCGGCCCGAGCACGCGAAAGCGCCACGGGTTCGTCAGGTGGTGGTTGGGCGCCCAGCGTGCCAGCTCGAAGAGCGCGTCGAGCGTCTCGCGGTCGACCGGCTCGGGCGCGTAGGCCTTGTGCGTGCGGCGCGTGCGGATCGCCTGCTCGAGGTCCACGCGAGTTCCTAGGTGGCGTCGAGCAGCGGCTCGTCGTCCTCGTCGTCCTCCTCGTAGAGCGACTCCTGCGCGAGCTGCGCGCCGCGCTTGTCAAAGAGCTTGACGTCGAGCGTGTCCTGGCGGTAGTTGTCGGGCGCCAGCAGCGTGAAGCGATCCTCGACGACCGGGCACTGATCGACCGCGAGGTCGGCGAGCTCGGCGGTGGCGATCGCGCCCCCCTTGACGAGCGGCCGTCCCCAGACGAGCGTCATGTCGGCGAGGTTGTCGCGCTCGCCGCGCCACACTCCCACGACCTCCTCGCACAGATCGAGCTTCCAGCCGGGGTTGTTCTGCGCCGTCGCGTCGGTGTAGTCGGCGACGGCCGAGAACTCGCTCGGCTCCTGATCGTCGGTGCCGGGCCGGAAGGAGACGTAGCCGAACAGCTCGAAGCCTGTCGAGCTGATCGACGTCGCCGGCACGAACGTGCGCCCGTGCCACGTGCGGTCGGGGTAGAAGCTGATCTCACCCGGCTCGCCAAGGTCGTCGTCGTCCTCCTCGGGCTTGATCGCATCGCAGGCGCCGAGGAAATGCCGCGCCAGCGCCGACGTCCAGCGACCCGAAGGCAGCGGGCTCTGCGGCGGCTCGGCGACGAAGCGGCAGACGAAGCGGCTCTCGACGGGCATGGCGCGGAGTCTACGACGCGGCCAGGCTCAGACCTGGAGCAGCAGCGTGACAGGTCCGTCGTTGACGAGCTCGACGGCCATCCTCGCCCCGAACACGCCGCCGGCGGCCCCCAAACGGGCACGCACGCGCTCGTACAGCGGCTCGGCGATCTCGCCGGGGGCCGCGGCGACGTAGGACGGCCGGTTGCCCTTGCGCGTGTCCCCGTAGAGCGTGAACTGGCTGACGACGAGGACCTCGCGCTCGCCGAGCGGCTTGTTCATGCGACCCTCGTCGTCCGCAAAGACGCGCAGCGCGCGGATCTTGTCGGCGAGCCTGTCGGCGCGCGCCTCGTCGTCGTCGTGCGTAATGCCGAGCAGGACGAGCAGGCCGGGTCCGATCTCTGAAACAAGCTCGCCATCGACTCGCGCCGCGGCGCGCTCGACGCGTTGCACGAGCGCCCTCACGTCGCTGCCTCTCAGCCGAAGAAGACCTCGGCGGTCGCGTACAGCTCGGGGTCAAGCAGCTTGGGCTCCTTGAGCGCCTCGTCGAGCGCCACGAGCTCGATCGCCGTGCCGTGCAGCGCGGTCATCATGCCGTAGTCGCCGTTGGAGGCCGCGTCGATCGCGGCAACGCCGAAGCGCGTGCCGAGCACGCGGTCGAACGCGACCGGTGAGCCGCCGCGCTGGATGTGGCCGAGCACGGTCGCGCGGCTCTCATAGCCGGTGCGCTCCTCGATCTCCTTCTCGAGCTCGAAGGCGATCCCGCCCAGGCGAGCGTGACCGAACGAGTCGACGGAGTCGGCCGCGGTTGCCGCCGCGCCGCCGTCTGAGCGCGTCGCACCCTCGGCAACCACAACGATCGAGAACGTCCTGCCGAGGTTCTCGTGACGGTTGCGCAGGTGCGCGCAGACGTCCTCGACGTCGAACGGGCGCTCGGGCACGAGGATGACGTCGGCGCCGCCGGCGAGCCCAGACCAGCACGCGATCCAGCCCGCGTCGCGGCCCATGACCTCGCAGACGATGACGCGGTCGTGCGACTCGGCGGTCGAGTGCAGACGGTCGATTGCCTCGGTCGCGATCTGCACCGCGGTCTGAAAGCCGAAGGTGAAGTCCGTCGCGTTGAGGTCGTTGTCGATCGTCTTGGGCACGCCGACGGTCGGAAAGCCCGCCGCGAAGAGCTTGCGCGCGACGCCGAGCGTGTCGTCGCCGCCGATCGGGATCAGGACGTCGATCCCGCGCTCCTTCAGCGCCGCGAGCACCTTCGCCTCGCCGTCGTCGACCTTGTAGACGTTCGTGCGCGAGGTGCCGAGCATCGTGCCGCCCTTGTGCAGGATGCCGCTCGTGTTCTCGCGCGTGAGCTCGATCGCGTCGTTCTCGAGCACGCCCTTCCAGCCCTTGCGAAAGCCGTAGATCTCGTGGCCGTAGACGTCGATGCCCTTGCGCACGACGGCGCGGATGAC